>MDTD01001516.1_pt1 | contig 23681 bp, 17 predicted proteins | sample 811221 | NCBI WGS metagenome assembly MDTD01 (sample SAMN05326646, study PRJNA326480) | marine metagenome | isolation source: seawater | place: Pacific Ocean: South West | collected 2011 | reverse complement strand
CCGGGGAAGACCTTCTCGATGTTCGCGTGGATCACCGAGGACAGCAGCGTGAAGCCGTCGTAGCGCCGCGCCAGGTCGCGCGGGAACGGGATCACGCGCGGCAGCGACCGCGGCACCGGCACCACCGCCCGTCCGACATCGCGACCGAAGGGATCACTGCCCTCCACATCGACGATGAAGTTGAGGCCTTTGTTCTGCACCACCGGGAAGGGGTGCGCCGGATCCAGCGCGACCGGCGTCAGCACCGGCAGGACCTCGGTCTCGAAGTAGCGCTCGACCCAGCGCGCCTGTCGCTCAGACCAGTCGCTGCGGCGCAGCAGCCGAATGCCGGCCCGTTCGAGCGCGGGCAGCACCTCGTCATTGAGCACCCGGTACTGTTCGTCGACGAGCTCGTGGGCGACCTTCGAGATGTCCTCGAGCGCCTCGACCGGCCCGCGGCCATCGATGCCAGGCTGGAACAGCCCGAACTCGATCTGCTGCTTCAGACCCGCGACCCGAATCTCAAAGAACTCGTCGAGATTGGAGCTGGTGATCGTCAGAAAGCGCAGCCGCTCTAGCAGCGGCGTGCCCGGCAGCCCGGCCTGAGCCAGCACGCGGCGCTGGAACTCAAGCAGGCTGAGTTCGCGGTTGAAGTAGAGCTTGGGGTCCGACCAGCGGGTGCGGCGGGCCGGCGCGGGCGGCTGCTTCTTCGACTTCGAGGGCTTCTTCTTGCGGGGCGTCACGGAATCGCTCGCGGGGCCGCCCATCTTCCGTGCCCGCCCGATTCGGGGCAATCCCGAGCTCTGTGAAGGAAAAATGAAGCAATGCGGGGCCGGGTTTTCCGAAAGCATCTGCAAGCCCGCCGGGTCGGCTTGGACCGACCCCTCCCCGCAAGTAGTCTCCCTGCATGGCCCCTCCGGTCCTCGAGCTGGACGACCTGGTCGTTCGCTACGGCAACTTCACTGCCCTGAAAGGGGTGCGTGCGCAGTTCCAAGGGGGTGCGCTCGGCCTGTTGGGCCCTAACGGCGCCGGCAAGTCCTCGATGCTGCGCTCCATCCTGGGCCTGGTCACCCCGGCATCCGGCACGGTGCGGCTGTTCGGACAGGCCACCGACAAGGATCCGGCCGCCCTGCGCCGGCGGGTCGGCTACATGCCCGAGCGGGACACCTGGGTCGGCGGCATGTCGGCGGTCCGCGGCCTCGCCCACCTCGCCGAGATCTGCGGCTTCTTCCCGGACGACGCCATGCTGCGGGCGCACGACGTGCTGCACTTCGTCGGCCTCGGTGAAGAGCGCTACCGCGAGGTCCACACCTTCTCCACCGGCATGCGGCAGCGCTTCAAGCTGGCCGCCGCGCTGGTGCACGATCCGGATCTGCTGTTCCTGGACGAGCCCACCAACGGCCTGGATCCGCGCGGGCGCAACCGCATGCTCGAGCTGATCGAGCGGGTCTGCCACGAGCATGGCATCCATCTGATTCTTGCCAGCCACCTGCTGCCGGATGTCGAGAAGCTGTGCGACCAGGTCTGGGTGCTCGACCAGGGCGAGCTGAAGAAGAGCGAGCGCATGGAGACTCTCACTGCCGCGGCCCGGGGCGCCAAGCGCGTCCGGGTGGAACGCGCCGCCGTCCCCACCTTCCTGGCCGCCGCCGAAGACGCGGGCTTCGAACTGGGCACCGGCCGCAGCGACACCGAGTTCGTGCTCAGCCGAGGCGAAACCGCGGACGTCACCAGCGAAGAGGTCTTCGCGCTGGCTTCGTCCTCCGGGGTCCGGCTGCTCGCGGTTCAGGCCGCGGCGCGCAGCCTGGAGGACGCCTTCCTCGAAGCGCTCACCGGGGAGGCCGACTGAGATGGCCTTCCGCGCTGCCGAGTACGAGCGCTTCACCGGCCCGCGCCGCAAAGCTCCGGTCTGGTGGCCGCTGTTCACCGCCACGCTGCGTCGCGGCTGGTCGTCGAAGTGGGTCCGCCGGATCACCTTCGCCTCGATGATGATGGCGCTCAGCTTTACGGCGATGATCTACTTCGCCTACCAGGTCATCCCCAACTGGCGAGACCTGGTGCAGCAGTTCGGCGGCGCCTTCCAGCCCGGCAACGAGGAAGTCGTCATCGACTCGCACGCCTACCTGGGCCTGCTGCGGATGTTCGTCTACCCGGTGCTGCTGCCGCTGTCGCTGGTCTTCGGCTACGACCTGGTCGCCGCCGACCTGCGCAGCAATGCCTTCGAGTCCTACTTCTCGCGGTCGATCACCCCGCTCACCTATCTGGTGGGCCGGACCATGGCCTTCGTCGCCTTCCTGATGCTGGTGACCTTCGTCCCGGTGATGTGGATCTGGACCTTCGATGTCGCGATCGGCCCCGATGGGCACTTCGCCGAGGTCGCTGCGGTGCCTCTAGGCATGGGCGCCGCGCTGCTGACCACGGCCATCATGCTGGCGCTGCTGATGCAGGCGATCACCTCGGTGACGCGCAGCGGCATCTGGACCAACCTCACCTTCGTCGCGGTCTTCCTGTTCAGCGCGCCGCTCGGCGGCACGCTGGTCGGACTGACCGACAACTACGACTGGATGGCCGTCAACCCGCTGCACTGCATCTACGTGTTCTCCGCCGTCTGCATGGGCACGGCAGAGCGCCTGCCGCCCGGCACGGCCAGTCCGTCGCTGGTGCTGGGCATCATGACCGGTGTGATTCTGGCCTCGACCCTCGTCCTTTGGCGCACGCTGGCGCGCCGGGGGGTGGTCGGATGAGCGACGCTCCGGTCATCCGCTGCCGCGGCTTGTCGCGCTGGTACGGCGAGGTCCAGGGCCTGTCCGGGCTGGACCTGGAAGTGGACGCCGGAGTCGTCGGTCTGCTCGGGCCGAACGGTTCGGGCAAGAGCACCTTCATGCGACTGCTCACCGGCCTGATCCGGCCCAGTCGCGGCAGCGTCGAGCTGTTCGGTCAGCGCGTCGAGCCCGGCAAGCAGGGTGTGTTTGCGCGGATCGGCCACGCGCCGGGCGACGACATCCACCTCGAAACCGAACGCGCCGTCGACTTCCTGGCGCTGATCGCCAGCCTGGGTGGCGACTCGCGCACCGAATCCGAGCGCCGCGCCGATGAGGCGCTGGATCAGGTCGGCATGCTGGAGGCGCGCGAGAAGCGCCTCGACGGCATGTCGAAGGGCATGCGCCAACGGGTCAAGGTGGCGCAGGCGCTGCTCTTTGACCCGCAGCTGCTGCTGCTCGATGAGCCGCTGAACGGCATGGATCCGGTCAGCCGTCGGCAGACCCTCGACCTGGTGCGGCGTTACGGCGCCGAAGGCCGCACGGTGGTGCTGGCCTCCCACGTCCTGCACGAAGTCGAGGCCGTGACCGACCACCTGGTGCTGCTCCACCACGGCCGCCTGCTGGCCGAGGGCCGGCTCGACGAGATCCGCGAACTGGTGGATCGCAAGCCGCGCCGGCTGATTCTCGAAGGCGAAGCCCTGCCGCAGCTCGCTGCGCAGGTGCTGGCCGAAAGCCTGGTGACCGGCCTGTCCTTTGAAGCCGATGGTCGGCTGGCGCTCGAGACCCGTGACCTCAACCGGCTGCTGGATCGCCTCGTCGAACTCGGAACCGCCGGCAGCATTCACCACATGGACGTCGAAGATCAGAATCTGGAATCCGTGTTCGACCTGCTGGTCGGGGAGACCGCATGAACACGTCCAACCCAGCTTCGGCCAGCCGCTCCGCCATCCGCGCGCTGCGCAACTACGCGGTGCGCCGCCGCCTGATCGGCCTGCGCATGCTGCCCTCGCTGGCCGTCGCCGCCGTCCCCTGCCTGGTCGCCGCGGTCGCCGCCACGGTCGGCGCCGAGCCTTTCGAGCTCTATGGCGAGTACATCGTGCCGATGGCGATCTACTTCGTCGTGCCCTTCGTGGCGATGTTCTCGGTGCTGCCGCTTCTGGGCGAGCTCTACGACAACGGCGCGATCGGCTACCTGTACACCCGACCGGCGCCGCGCTGGGCTCCGCTGCTGGGCATTTATCTCGGCTCCTGCCTAGCGATGATCCCAGTCCTCATCCTGGCCGCGCTGGTCCCCGGCCTCATCCTGATGCCGGTCGACCCGGCGCTCGATCTGGGCGCCTGGCTGGGGCGCATCGGCGGGCTCGCGGCCGTGCTCAGCCTGGGCGGAATTGCCTACGGCGCCGTCTGCACCTTCTTCGGCGTCTGGTCGCGCCGCGCGATCATCTGGAGTGTCGTGGTGCTGATCGGCTGGGGTGTCGTCTTCGGCGGCCTGCCCGGGGCGATGCGCACGACCTCCCCCCACCGCTACCTGCTGGGCCTGGCCAAGGACTGGTGCGGGGTCGAGAACACCTTCACCGGCATGTTCGTCCCCGACCCGGATCCGCCCAGCGTGCTGACTTCGCTGCTGGTCCTGGTAATCGCCTCGGTGGTGTTCTTCCTGCTCGCTGCGCGCGCCGCAAAACGCCGCGACGTGCTCTAGGAAGACTTCGACGCCTTCTTCTTCGCGGCCTTCTTCTTGCTCGCCTTCTTGGCGGTCTTCTTGGCCGCCTTCTTCTTCGTAGCCTTCTTCTTGCGAGCAGGCCCGCCTTCGCGCGGCTTGAACTCGAAGCCGTGGCGGCCATTCGGCTTGCGCGTCAGGCGCGCGGTGAAAGCCCGCCCCTTGCGCGAGATGAAGTCCTCGATCCAGTTGGTGTGGCCCGGCTCCTCCGCGAAGTAAGGCCGCAGGTCCTCGCGCGACATCTCGCGCTTGCAGACCGTGCGGGGCATCTTCAGCCCGCAGCCCTTTTCCGAGCCCTCGACCCGGCACTCGAAGTGCGTCGGCGTCTCGATGATCTGGCCTTCGCCGCACTTCGGGCAGCCGACGTAGGGCGATGCATCGACCTGGTACGAGACCAGCTCGGGAGCGACCGCGCCGTCATCGTCGCCGCCGCGGTAATCCTTCACCGGCTCGAACTCGAGCTTCAGCTCGTCATTGAGCCGCACGCGGCCGGCGTAAGTCTCGCCGCGCATGCTGACGAAGCCGTCAAGCGCGCCCGTGTCGCGGGTCTCGAGCAGCTTCTCGACCACTGGGCGGTTCAGGTAGCGGCCGCGGAACTCCTTCCAGACAGTGAAGCCGCATTCCTCGGCGTCGACGGTCTTCACCGCCCATTCCTTGGCGCTGTTCGCCGGCATCTCGGCGTGCACCATCTCGGAGAGCTGCTTCAGGAAAACGCCGACCGGGCCAGACTCGGTGCGCCGCACGCGGACCACCCCGTTGGTGCGCTTCGGCAGAGCTTCCACTTCGGCCACGCCGTCGAGCTTGCTCGCCGCCGAAGCCAGGCGTTCGCAGAGATCGGCAAGCGGCACCGCGGCCTCCTTGCCCATCCCCTTGATCGCGACTTCAAAGGTGTCGCCTTCGGCTTCCTTTGAGCAGCGATAACCCTTGAGCCCTTCCATGACCGGCTCGGCATCGCGCGGACACTTGCCCACCGGGGGCTCCTCGGCGTAGAGATCCTCGTAGGAGAAGTCGCGGATCTTCTCAGCCAGGTCGCGCACTCCGGTGACCACCTGCTCCATGTAGCTGTCCGGATCCTGCTTGCCCTCCTCCACCAGGTGGAGCTGCGCCTCCATGTCGGCGGTCAGCTCGGCCTTGGCGAGGTTGTTGATCCGCAGGCGCTCCAGGAAGTCGATCAGCGTGATGCCCTTGGCCGCGGCGCGCAGCGTCTTGCCGCTGCGCAGCACGTAGTTCTTGGCGATCAGCGATTCGATCGTGTCCGCGCGCGTGGCTGGCGTGCCCAGGCCGCTCTGGCGCAGGCTGGCGAGATCCTCTTCGTCATTGACCTCCTCGAAGGCATCGAGATCCAGGTCGGTGGCCGTCTCCATGGCCTTCAGCAGGCTGGCTTCGGTGTAGCGCTTCGGAGGCCGGGTCTGGTCCGCTTCCAGTTCGAGGTCCTCGACCTTCGCCTGCGCCGGCTCGCCGGGTTCGACCCCGAGGTCGCCCAGCAGCTCCGATGGCGAGGGACGCTTGTCCACCAGCTGCCAGCCCGGCACCACCATGCGGTTCGACTCGGTGAAAAAGGTCGGCTCGCCGCGGACCTCTTCGGGCAGCCCGGTTGCGTCGGCTACCTGAATGACCGACTCGCGCACCACCTTCTGCCAGGTGCTGGGGCCGAGGAAGGCTGCCAGGAAACGGCGCAGCACCAGCTCGAAGATCTTGGCATCGTCGCCGCCGAGCGGAGTCGAGGGCCAGTTACCGGTGGGGATGATCGCGAAGTGATCGCCGACCCGGGCATCGTCAAAGTGCCGGCCGGTGTTCTTCAGCCCGTCCTGCTGCAGCTTGCGCGCGGCTTCGGCGATGGCTTCGGCCCGCTGCCCCTCGGAGAACGCGCCGCTGTCGACCGCCCCGCCGGCCAGGGCGCCGATCAGCTCGTCGACCTTCTGGCGGTAGTCCTGCGGCAGCGCGTTGCTGTCGGTACGCGGATAGGTGAGGACCTTGTGACCCTCGTAGAGGCGCTGCGCTGCCTGCAGGGTGCGGCGCGCCGACATGCCGTAGCGCGAGTTGGCCTCCTTCTGCAGCGAGGTCAGCTGATAGAGCATCGGCGGGTTGCGCTTGCTCTCGCTGACCTTCTCGGTGACGACGACCGAACGGCCTTCGCAGGCGTCACGCAGCGCGCGCGCGGCCTCTTCGTTCCAGACCTTCTCGTCGTCCTTGCCGGTGCGCGTGCGCCGGTACTGGGCGGTGTACTGGTGGCCGTTGGCCTCGAACTGCGCCTTGAGTCGCCAGAACGGCACCGGCACGTGGGCCAGCACCTTGAGTTCGCGGTGGACCAGCAGCGCCAGCGTGGGAGTCTGCACGCGGCCAGCCGACCAGACCCCGCTCTCGCGGCGCCCCTTCAGGCGCTTGGTGATGCCGCGGGTGGCGTTCATGCCGATCAGCCAGTCGGCCTCGGCACGGCAGTAGGCCGCAGCGCTGAGCCCCGCGTACTCGCCCTCGGGCTTCATCTCATCGAAAGCGGAGCGGATGGCGCTGTCAGTCATCGACTGCAGCCACAGCCGGTAGACCGGCTTGTCGACTCCGATGTACTCCTCGATCTCGCGGAAGATCAGCTCGCCCTCCCGGGCGGCATCGCAGGCGTTGACGATGCTCTGCACCTGCGGTCGCTCGGCGAGCTTGCGGATCAGCCGCAGCTGCTTGGTCATGCCGCTGCGCGCCTTGCGCTGGAACGGCGCCAGGACAGCGCCCGAGGCCCCGGAAGGCCGCCCGGGCAGGATGGGCAGCGAGTCCAGCAGCCAGGCCGAGAGCTCTGGCGAATAGTCCTCGGGCTCCTTCAGCTCGAGCAGGTGACCGATCGCCCAAGTGATCAGGTGCTCGGGGCCCTCCCAGTAGCCCTCGTGCTTTTCAAACTTCCCAGGGAGGACGCGGGCCAGATCTCCGGCCACGCTCGGTTTCTCGGCGATGATGAGCTGCATGATGTTCTTCCCGGCTTACCCGGGGACGAGGTCCGCGCGACGCGCTGGCACCAAGGGCAGCGGCGGCGAACCGGGCTCGGAGACTACCCGGGCGGGCGGCAGTGCTCAACCCGAGCCTGACCCCCTTCATTGGGCTCAGATCTGCGCAAGTATCTTTTGTGCATGACTTTACACACATTCTCTCACTAGCGCGCGGCATCTTGAGAACCTAAGCCTAAGAGATTTAATTACAGTGACTTAGGAAGATTGAGCCCACTTAAGGGGCCCAGTCTCATTCAAGTGCCCCCGCCTCCTTCGACGATACGACTCCGGAGTCCTCCATCATGTCTGACAAGCCCCTCCCCCTCTTTGAGAGCCTTGCCGCCGTCTTCGGCATGGCCGTGGTCGCTCTCCTGGTCGCGTTGCCGAGCTCCGGCAGCTCCGAGGAAGAGAGCGCGGAGCGGGTCCTGCAGGACCATCTGCGTCAGGTGCGGGTTGCGGTCCGTCAGCTGGTGGAATCGGGGGAGCTGGTACCTGGCAATGCTGAGCAGCTTCAGGCTGTTCTACTCGACAAGTACCTCGTCGAGATGCCTGTCAATCCGCTCAACGAGCGGTCGTCGATTCGCATCAACAGCGCGGCTTTTGCCGAGCCCAAGCCGAACGGCTCCGCCGGCTGGCTGTACGTCCCGGGTGATCAGCGCGTCGTGCCCGACCTGCCCACCCGCGACCGGAATGGACGTCCATTCCTGAGCTACTGATATTCCTGTCGTCCTCCATGAAGCAGGCCCGGCATTCTTCGGAATGCCGGGCCTGTGGATCTTCTGAGGCAGGGTGAATGCCTAGTCGTCGCGGAACTCGACGTGGCAGGCCTTGCAGGAGCGGCGCACGACATCGAAGGGCTCCTGGGCGTCGGCGATGCGATCCTCGTCGAGCGCCTTCTCGAGCGCGATCGCGCCCTCGAGAGCTTTGCGCATCTCTTCCTGATAGAGCTCCTCCCCGGCGAGGCTGGGCTCGGTCAGATGCGAGGAGGACTCGATCGACTCGCGCAAAATGCGCGCGACGTTGTGCGGATCGAGATCCGGGTGATCCGCCGAGCTCAGGAAACCGGCCTTCTGGATGAGCTTCATCTCATCCCAAGTGCGGTCGAGCTTGGCCATGGCGGCTTCGAAGTCGCTCACTTCGGCGATTGCCACCAGCTCGGGCAGCTGCGTGCCCGCGGCGGGCGACTGGAAGGCGCGCACATCGCGCCACAGTCCCGGGTAGCCTTCGCTGGTGCCGGCCTCGACCAGCACGTTGATGCCATCCTCCACCGAACAGCCGGTCGACTCCATCAGCGCGATGGCGGCAGCAGCCGGACCGCGGTGCTTGCCGTGGTGGCAGTGGAAGTAGAACGGCCCTTCGCGCTCGCGCATGACGCGCACCATGGCAGCGGACTGCTCGGCGGTGATGCCGTCGTAGCCGATCGGGATGTGGATGTAATCCAGCCCGTACTTCTGAGCCATCTCGAGCTTGGGAGTGGCGCCATCGACGTTGACGATCGTCTTGACACCCAGTCGCGCCAGCTCGGCGTAGGCTTCCTCGGTCTTGGGCTCTGCTCCGCTGTACAGCTCGTCGGTGAGCCGCAGCAAGCGGTGTACATCCTCGCTCTCGATGTGCTCGAATCCGAGCCCGTCCTCAGAGGCAAGCTCTTGCGATTTGGCGTCTGACGCAGACGGGCCGCTCGAGCAGGCCCAGTTGCCTGCGAGCAGTCCGGCCAGAGCCAGAATGAGCGGGAGGGTTCTCATGCCGTGAAGAATGCAATTTCCGTGCCAGGGCGCACGGGGAGCGTGGTGGGCAGGGATGTCACGCTCGGGGAACATCATAAAGCAAGGCGGAAGCCCTGCCACTCTCGATTGCATCCCGGGCGGCGACCGAAGCCGAGGCAAAATCGGGGAAAAGCCCGCTCAAACGCAGCAAAATGGCCGCCCCAAGCTGGGCGACGTGGAACTCGGGCGCGATCCCCATGAGCGCCCGGGCCGTGGCCTGCCGGGCGGATTCGAGCCGGTCCTCATGGGTCTGATGCGGCTCGTGGGGCCAGCTGAGAGCGAGATCATCCGGCTGCAGCCGCAGCGGCAGCTTCATGCCGTCCTCAAGTAGCATGCCCCGGCTTCGCTCCGCGACCGAAGGATCGATCGAGCCTTCCACCCCCTGCAGGATGATGCAGCGCTGGTGGCCGAGCGAGGCCAGCGCGTCGCCGGCGAGCCCCAGAACCGGCCCCGCCATCGACGGCACCAAGACCGCCGCCTGACTGGGAGCCAGCAGCTTGCTGACCTGGTCCGGCACCGAGCGCAGGCCGACCTCCTCTTCGACGCGCAACAGGCGCTCCCAGCCTGCGTCGCTGCGCGTGGGACACCAGCAGGCGAGCCCGCGTTGCCGCAGCTCGGCCTCCGCCGTGCCCACCGACGAGCAGCGCTCCCCGACCAGATCCTGCCAGAGATCGCCCAGCGTCGGTCCGCCGCCCTCGACGCGGCCGCTGGCCTGGACCAGGACCTTGGCCCCCGAGGCCGCCGCTGCCGCAGCCGAGGCCAGCCCGATGGGCGGACTCTGCAGCTTGCCGAGCCGAGTCGTGGCCACCACGACCGAGTGCGCCGGCAGGCTGGGAAACTCGAGTCGAGCCCGGGCCGCCCGCGCGAAGCCGACCAGTTCATCGGCCGCCGCGCCGCGGGCGCGAATCAGACTGAACAACGCGCCGACCTGCCCATCGCTGCCCTCACCATCCAGGAGTGCGGCGAAGACCTCCTCGGCCTCGCGGCTGGAGAGATTGCGGCCTTGCGACGCCGACAGGGTGCCGCCGACCACGCGGATCCATCGACGCAGGCCCGACTCAGGCATCAGGCCTCGAGTTCCTCTTCGAGAGCAGCGAGCACTTTCTCGACGTGCCCTTTGACGCGGATGTTGTCCCACAGCCGCGCGACCTTGCCGGAAGGATCGATCAGGAAGGTGCTGCGGACGATGCCGAGATACTCCCGGCCATAGTTCTTCTTGGTCCGCCACACCCCGTACTTGCTCGCCACCTTGGCGTCGCGATCGACGAGCAGCGGAAAGTTCAGATCGTGCTTCTCGACGAAGCGCTCGTGCCGTTCGAGCGGATCGGGGCTGATCCCGACCACCAGGGCCCCGAGATCTTCAAAACTCGCCAGCGCATCGCGGAAGTTCTCGGCTTCCGTCGTGCAGCCCGGAGTGAGATCCTTGGGGTAAAAGTACGCCACGACCCAGCGGCCACGGTGCTCGGTGAGCCGGAAACTGCCTCCTTCCGTAGAAGGCAAGGTAAATGCCGGGGCGCGCTTGCCCTCTTCGAGACTGGGGTTGGCCACGCGTTCGAATGAGTCGGAACCGGGGGGAGGTGCTGCTTCAACAGCCAACCGGGAGCAGGATTCTGCCGTCATCCTGCAAGTCGCGCTAGGGGTTTTCGCAGCAACGCGAAGAGCGCGCGCCGATGCATCGGCGCGCGCTCTAGAAAGCGATCGAGAAGCGAAGATCAACGACCGCCGTCGGCCTCGGGAGCGTCGACTTCGACCGGCTCTTCTTCCATGACCTCGTCCTGAACACCGTCCGTGATGTCCTCAAGCAGCGCCTCGACCGGGTTCGGAGCCTCGTCTTCCTCGCGTGGGCGGATGTGCGCGAAGTAGCTCGCCTTCTGCTTGTCGTAAGCGAGCCGACCATTGACGACCGCCCACTGCACGAAGGTGCGGTAATCGAACAGGTCGCCGTCGGTGATGATCAGATCGGCGTCCTTGCCCACTTCGATCGAACCGATGCGATCGGCCACACCCAGAATGCGCGCGGCATCGAGGGTGATCGAACGCAGGGCCGCATCTTGGTGGAGCCCACCGCGAATTGCGAAGGCCACTTCCATCGGCAGGGTCAGCAGGTCGCGACCCGCCAGGCCGCCCAGGCTGATGCCCGCCTGACCCGGCAGAATCGCAAACTCGACGCCGGAACCCCACAGGATGCGCGCATTCTCGATGCTCCAGCCCGAAGGCCGGTTCAGCTCGGGATCCGCCCAGTCCTTGGCGCGCGGCGTGAGCACCATCGAAGCGCCCGTGCGGCCGATGCGCGGAGCAAGCGTCCAGGCCTCGCGGCCGCCTTGAATCACGGCACGCATCGGGAACTCTTCGAGCAGCTCGCAGACGGCCAGCAGATCGCTGGCGGTATCGGCCCGGAAGCGAGCCATCCGCTCGCCCTTCAGTAGGGCGACGTGGTTCATCGGGACGCCCTTCGTCTCGGGCTCTTTCAGATCCTTCTTGCCGAGCTGCTTATCCAGTTCGAAGCTGCGCAGCTTGCGCAGGTACTCGCGCGCCTGCTCGAAGCTGTCGCGGGTCGAACGGCGGCTGCTGGGCGAGAAGCTGGAGTAGCTGACATCGACCCAGGAAGTCGTGCCCAGGAGGTGACCCTCGAGGGTGCCGCGGGTGAGCTTGCCGATCGTGCCACGGGACTGCACGGTGGTCAGACCGCCGGCCAGGGCCAGATCCACGTAGAGCGCGAACGGGTCGAAGCTATCGACGCTGTCGGTGCCACGGCCCGGGATGATGCCGCGGGACTCGACCGCGACCAGACCGGGATAGACCCGCATCCCGTGTGCTTGGATGGTGCGCGCTCCTTCGGGGACCGCGACGTCCTGCCCCACCTTGAGGATGCGGCCATCCTTGCACAGCACGGTGCCGTTCAGGATCACGCCGCGCGTGACCGTGTAGACATCGCCGCCGATCACCGCGAGATAGGGGCTATTTGGATCCTCAGCGGGCTCCTCTTCCACCACCTCCTCGGTGACTTCCTCCTCGACCAGTTCCTCTTCCTCGAGAACCGGCTCTTCCACGACCTCTTCCTCGACCGGGGGCTCCTGAATCGGGGCCGCCGCCCAGGCGGGCAGAGTGAAGGCCCCAGAGAGCAGGGCCAGCAGTAGCGAACGCGAGAGAATCGACATGCCTAGTTCTCCTCCTCCTTGGCCCGGTCGTAGATGACTTCACCGGCCGCGACGAGGTGGCTGACCCGTGCCAGCGGATCGAGGGGATCCCCTTCGAGGATCACAAACGTGGCCGGACCGCCGGCCTCGAGCGGGGCCACGAGCTCTTCCTGGCCCATGGCCTGGGCGGGCTCCACCGAAACGCCGCGCAGCGCAGCGTTGCGATCGAGGCCCTCGCGCACCAGGTCGCCCAGTCCGACACGCCAGGATTCGAGCGCCCGCGAGGAGCGCGTCGAGGTGGGCAGCAGGACGAGCTTCTCCACGCCTGCCGCCAGCAGCTCGGCCACCAGATTGGTGCGCAGTTGGGTTGAGGGCAGGTTCGGAATGCGCGCAGGCGCGTAGACCCGCACGCCGGCTGCCGCGATGGCGTCAGCGACCTCGTGCAGGTTGGTGGAGTTGCCGTGATCCAGCACCAGCTCCCAGGCAAACTCACGATCCCCGACCACGTCGAGCCAGTGCAGCCACTCGCCCGGCGAATCAATCCAGACCTGGACGACCCGCTCCTTGCGAATCAGATCGACGACCGGCTGGATGTTGGGGTCGATCCGCGGAGCCTGAAACTCCTTGGGCGGCTCCTTGTCCTCGCCCTTCTTGGGCTCATCGGCGGCCTTCCCGCCCTTGCCCTCGCCTTCCTTCTGCTTCTTGGCTTCCTCGGCGGCGGCCTTCTGCTTCTCTTCCCATTCCTTGCGGGCCTTCTGCCAATCCGCGCGCGCCTTCTCCTCTTTCTCGATCGCCTCTTCGGCGCTCTCAAAAGCCTTGCGGAGCAGATCCTTGGAAGACTTGCTCATGTCCAAGGTCATGACCAGGTGCAGATCGTGGACGAGCGTGTCCTCGGCGAGCTCGGAAGCGTCGCTGCGGATCACCGAGGTGCGGCCAGGGATGCCCGATCCCGGAGGAACGAGGCCAACCAGCAGCCCCCCCGCCTCGCGGAGGTCTTCCATGACGTCTTCGTCGGCGCGATGGACACCCGCTGCGACGTAGCGGCCGTAGCCACCGGTGCCGCGGGAGTCGCTGGGAAGCAGGCCCTGTGCCTGGCCCAGCACGAAGGGCGGCATGGCGACCGAGCCGGTGCCGCGCAGGTCGATGACGCGGGCATGGTCGGGGACAATCACCGACTGACCGATCCGCTCGATGACGCCATCGCGAACGACGATGCTCGCATTTTGGAGCGCGTCGCCAGTGAGGGTCTCGATGTGGTCGAGGCGGTAGACGGTCGCCTGCCCGGTCGGCTCATCCCCCTGAGGGGCGACGAGCGGGAGCGCGGAAAGCAGGAAGGCTGCGAACATGGATCAGTAGCGCTGTCCTTGACGAATGTCGTAGACGATCTCGCCGTCCACCAACACGAGTTGGACCGGCGAGCGGGGATCAAGGGGTTGTCCGGCTTTGATGACGATGTCGGCATCGAGACCGGGCTGGAGGGTACCGACACGGTGGTCGGCCATGATCTGCCGAGCCGGGATCACGTTGATCGACTCGAGGCAGGTCCAGGTGGTCGCGCCGAAGCGTTCGGCCAGCGTCGCCTGGTAAAGATACTCCTCGGCGGGGACGACCGGAGCGTCCGTCTGCACCGAGATGTCGGTGTTGCCACCCGACTCGTAGGCCTCGACGAGCCCGCGCACCTGCGCCTTGCCGTTGAAGCTGAAGTCGATGTTGCGTGGCCCCACGTTGAGAGCGGCGCCGATCTCGGCCAGAGCCGGTGCCGTCATGTAGCCGTTGAAGCTGGCGTGGCTGACCACCACCGGGACCTGCGCTTCCAGCTGGAACATGCGCACGGTGCCGTAGGTGTCGCGGCCACCCGCGGTGTGCACCAGGTACGGGTGCTTGCCCTGGACGATCGCGGCGATGTGCGCGACCTCCGGGTTCTCGTCGAGGGTGTCGGCCTCGGCCACCACACGGGCGCGGTCAAGCCACCAGCGCAGCATCCACCACATGCCCATTCGGGCACCGCCCAGGTCGCTGGAGCGCTCTGGGTTGTACCCCTGAGCCACCTTGACCGAGCCGGGATGACGAAGGATCGCGTCGCCGTTGTCCTCGGCGGGGCGCAGCTTGACCAGCACGCCGGCGCCGGACATGTTCGTGCCCGAGCCAGGGATGGCGTTGACGGTGGTGACTCCCCCGGCGCAGGCGTCCTGGTACTGCAGGTTCCAGGGGCGCACGGTGTCGAGGACCCGGAGCTCCGGGTTGTTGGGGTTCACCATGTCGTTGATGTCCTCCCAGCTGCCGGTCTGCGAATGGTTGTGCAGATCGACGCCGCCGGGGAAGGCCCAGCTGCGCGGGAAGACGTGGTGCTCGTAGCCCGCAGGGATCTCGAGCTCGCTCTGCTTGCCCACCGCCACGATCTGCCCCCCTTTCACGATGAGGCGCGCGTTATGGATGACCTCGCGCGAGGTCATCGGCATCGCGACGCCGACATCGATCACCTTGCCGGCTTGCACAGGAGCTTCCTGGGCAAACGGCAAAGCGAGGGCGAGCGTGGCCAGCAGCATCGGTCTAGAAGCGGCGGCCGTCCTGGGCGTCATAGACCAGCTCGCCGCGCACCCAGGTCTTGAGCACGTGCGAGCGCGGATCGACAGGGTTGCCCGTCCAGAGCACCAGGTCGGCCTCGAGGCCAGGGCGGATCGAGCCGGCGATGTCGTCCATCTTCAGCGCGATCGCAGGGTGACGAGTGATGCCCAGCAGGCCATCACGGCTGTCGCCCGCGCCCAGGCGCACCCCCATCGCCGCCTGGTAAGGCAGTTCTTCCTGCGGGATGACCGGAGCGTCGGTGTTGTAGCCGAGCAGCAGGCCGTTGGGCACCTGCTCGTACCAGCCGGCCGCGTTGCCGATGATCTTGGCCGAGCTGCGGTCAAACCAGAACTGACGCGGGCCGTTCATGACCGGCACGTCGTACTGGACCGCAAGTGAACCCGTCTTGAAGCCGTCAAAGGTGCCGTGGTCGACGAAAGCGTCCAGGCCGAGATCGCGCTTCTGCATCAGGATCGTCTGCATGACGACCTGATAGATCTGCGTGTGCACCGAGACCGGGACGGTCTTGTCGACCAGCCCCTGGAAGTTCTCGTACATCGGGTTGAAGGGCGCTTTGCCGGCGCGGTAGTCGTGCACCCACTGGATGCCCTTCTCGAGGGTGTCGCGGGTGTTCCAGTTCATCATCGCGCGCCCCACCCCGAAGCCGTAGCGCTCGGGGTTACCGGCCTGCGCGACCTTCAGCGAACCGGGCGCGCGCACGACCATCTCTTCGACGGTCTCACCGGCGGTTTTCACGAGCATGCCGAAGCCACCCATGTTCGAGCCCGAACCCGGAATGAACAGCGCGCTGGTGATACCACCCGCGACCGAATCGAGCAGGTAGGGGTTCTCCGGCTCCAAAACCTCGTGCGTCTGCTGACCAGGGTTGGTCAGGTAGACGTTGTCGTTCAGGTCGCGCAGCGAACCGGCCACGTGGTTGTGGGCCTCGACCGCACCCGGGCACAGCCAGTTGCGGCCCAGGTCGATCACCTGGGCGTCGGCGTAGCTTTCATCCGCGAGGATGTCGACTGCCCGACCGACCGCGATGATCGTCTGACCCTGCAGCACGACGGCGCCGTTGTTGATCATGTCCTGCTCGGCCGCGGTGAACACCTTGGCCGCCTTCAGGACGGTCATCGGCTCCTGCTCCTGCGCCGGAGCGAAGAGCGGAACCAGAGTGAGGAGGAGCGAAATCATTCCGTCGGGACCTCTTGACCGTTGACGAAGACGTGGGTGATCCGCGTGCGCAGATCGAAAGGCATGCCGCTGTGCACGACGACGTCCCCGTCGAGACCGGGCTGAATCCGGCCGACGCGGTGCGCGATGCCCAGCAGATCGGCGGCACCGGCGGTGAGACCGTGGAGCGCCTGCTCGGCACCCAAGCCGTAACGCGCCGCCATGGCGAGCGCCTGCGGCAGCATGGCCGCGCGGCGGCCATTCGCGTTGGACTGGAAGGCGAAGGCAATCCCTGCTTCATTGAGCTTGGCTGCCGGCACCACATCCATGCCGTTCTCGCGCTGCACCAGTTCGCTGGGTGCCACCACGCCGATGCCGGCCTGGCGCAGCAGGTCGGCGACCTCGTGCGCCTCTTCGCCTCCGACGATCTGCATCGGCAGCTTGGCAGCCTGGAAGGCCTTCACTGCGGCGCGGATCTCGTCGGCGCTGTTGACGTAAACCAGCGCGACCGCGCGGCCCTCGTAGAGCGCGCGCATGCCTTCGTAGCGCGCGTCGAGGCGCGGCGGCTGCGGGCCGTCGTCCTTCTTGACGCGCTTGCGGGTGATCTTGGCCGGACCGCTGTCCACCTCGATCCGGTTCATTTCGAACTCGGTGGAGCCAAAGCCCATGACCTCGACGGTCACCATCATGTGATCCGGCGCGTCGATGACGCCGGTGACCGAGATGGTGATGCCTTCTTCTTCGATCTCGAAGCTGGCCGTCTTGGTGTCCGGGTTCCAGGTGCCTTCCAGCTCGGCCTCTTCGCCCGGCGCCATCGGCGTCGAGAAGATGCCCGTGAGCTTGGTGCCCTCGTGGAACAGGCGCGCCTGGAAGTCGATCGGCTCGGGGAGCTGTTCGGCTTCGATGGTGCCTTCCCAGAGGCCGTTGAGCGGGTCGACTTCCTTGACCTCTTCTTCGACGGTCTCGGCCGGCTTGTCGCCTTCGTCCTCGTCGGACTGATCGGCCTTCTTGACCTGAGCACCGGTGGCGAGCCGCTTGCGCAGCTCGGCTTCCGAAGCTTCGCGTTCGTCGGCCTTCTTCTTGGCCTCCTCCTGCTCCCACTTGGCGCGATCGGCGCGGTACTTCTCCCACTTGTCAAAGTAGGACTTGCCACCACGCAGCTGGTTCGCGACCAGGGAATCGAGCCCGCTGACACTATTGCTGCGGCCGTCCAGAAGGACGACGCGACGGTCGGCGAGGTAGGCAGCCTCGGCCGAGTCCGCGGCGGTCTTGACAGCGGTCGCCATCACGCCGCTCGAGCTGATGCTCGTCGGCCCAATGACGGCGGTGGTGATGCCAGCGCGAGCCAGCGGCTGCCAGGACGCGTCATCGCGCGAGCCGGCGGCCAGCAGCCCCATTTCGGCGCGCGGGTCCCAGCTGCGGCCCACACCCTGGGTGCTGCGCGCGTCGATGAAACCCGGAGTGAGGTGCGCATCGGCGCCCGCGTCGACGACGCGCGCACCGCTCGGGTGCGGCACCGTGCGGCCCGCGGCGACGATCTTGCCGTCCTTGAGCAGCACTTCGACGCCGCCGGTCATCGGCGCACCGTTGCCCGTCCACAGCGTTCCGGCACGCAACACCACGGCGTTGCTTGCTGCCAGCTCGGCCTCTTCGGCGCGGGATGCGCGATCCCAGACCTTGCTGCCTTCGATGTAGACCTGGCTCACGCTGGCCGCCGCGTCGAGCGGAGCCCCGTGCACCACGATGAAGTCAGCATCGCGACCCGGCACCAGGCTGCCGACGCGGTCGGCGACACCCAGCACTTCGGCTGCAGTCTTGGTGACCCCGTTCAGCGCTTCGGCTTCGTCGAGGCCGAAGGCCATGCCCGCCGCGGCCGACTCGAGCAGCCAGGTCCAGCGGCCGTAGGCCGAGGGGCTGAGCGCGACCGAGACGCCGGCGTCGGCGAGCTTGCGCAGCGCATCCGGAGCCGGCGGCTCCCAATCCGGACCGAGATCCGGGAGGCTGGTGAAGATCGGCGGATGGAAGACCACGCTGGCACGCTGGCCCGCGAGCGCTTCGATCAGGCCGTCCGCTTCCGAGCCACCGTCGATCACGATCGGGGTGTCCCAGGCATCCGCGAGCTCAAGAGCGCCGCGGATTTCGCCGTCGGCATCGGCGGCGACGCGCAGAGTGCCCTTATCGCGCAGGAAGCGCGCCATCGCCCGCGAGTGCAGGTCTTCGGCGCCCCACTGCGAACCGACCGCGCTTTCGCGCAGCGCCAGCAGCGCGCCGGCACGGGTCATCGGCGCCTGGCGCTCGGCCGGGACGATCGGGTTCTCGTTGGTCGGCGGGATCGGCGGACGGAAGTAGACCGGCGGGTTGTACGCCTCGGGGCGCAGGGAAACACGCAGGTCGCTGGCTTCGCGCAGCACGCGGTCCGCGCCGGCCGCCTTCACCACCGCACCGCGGCCCCCCACCAAACGGCGGCGGTCCGGCGACAGGTAGAAGGTGGTGATCCCGCGCTCGAGCACGCGGTCCATGTCGAGGAAGGGATCGAAGTCGTCGTAGGCGCGACGGTGCGCCGCCATCGAACGATCGCCCTGGTTGCCGTTGCCGGTCAGCGGGCTATCGGCCGCGACCAGACCGGGCATGACCGTGACGTCACCCAGATCCTTCAGCTCAAGAAAGGGCGGCAGCTCGGCTTCGTCGGCCACGATCGCCGCCACTTTGCCATCCCGCACCAGCAGGTAGGCATCCTCGTGAACGGTGGTGCCGTCCACGTAGATCTTCGCGGCGCGGTAGGCCTGGAGACCGGCATCACCGCCCTCCAGCCAGGCCGGCGCCGGCGCGACCTCGTCGCCGCCCAGGCCCGAGATCGCTGCTGGCGCAGCGACCGCGGCCAACGCGGCCAGGATCAAGAATCGTTTCACTGGTTGCGACCCTCCAGCAGACGCTGCAGACGCTCATCCTTCGAGCGGTCGTAGACGTGGTTGCCGCGCACGAAGACGTGCAGGACCTGGGAATCCGCGGCGAGCGGATCGCCACTCATCAGAGTGAAGTTGCCGAGCGCGCCTTCGACCAGCGTGCCGACCTGACCTTCCATGCCCCACAGCTTGGCGGGGTTGGCGGTGACCAGCGCCATCGCGTCGGCGCGGCTCATGCCTTCGCGCATGCACAGCGCGGCCTGATAACCCAGGCGGTCCGGGCCCATCCGGCCCTTCTCCGAGCCGATCGAGAAGGTGATGCCCTTCTCGGCGAACACGGTCGGCGCGAAAGTGCGCTCTTCCTTGCCCGAGACCGGGTCGATCTCGACGGCCTCGAGGCCACCCACCAGGGCGACCATCGCGTTGGCCTCGGCCAGCATGTCGGCTGCCTTGTGCGCATCGGCCGAGACGACGTAGACCACCTTCTCGAGGCCCCGCTCGCTTGCCCAGCGCATGCCGTGCGCGACGTCGGTGGCGGTTGGGCAGGACAGCCACAGGCGCACATCGCCGTTGAGGATGTGAACCAGGCCGCGCTGACCGTCGTCGAGGTCTTCCTCGGAGATCAGAGCCTTGCCCGGATAGTCGTCGCCGAAGCGAACGAAGCCGCCGGCGTCATCCTGGGCGTCGCCGTCGCCGGCGCTGTCCGCCGGCTCGTCGCCTGCTGCGGCAGCGTCGTCTTCCGCGGCCTGCTGATCGAGCAGCTCCTGCCCCTTGCGGCGCAGTGCATCGACCAGGGCCTCTTCGGCTTCGCGCAGCTCCGCGAGCTGGGCGCTGCGGCTCCAGCCGAAGCGCGGGCCGATGGCGATCTTCATGCCCATCCCATCGCCCAGCGACATGTGCTCGACCGTCATGCCGTGCGGAGCGACCACGCGGCCCATGCCGCCGATCACCGTGTTGTTGCCCGGGATGATGCCGATGCCGGTGACGCCACCGCGCAGCTCGTTCTCGTAGAAGAAGGAAACCGGATCGATGGAATCCGCGACGTCGAGAAAGGGAGCGACCGGCACGTTCTCGTTCGGACGGTCCATGCCGTTCGAGGAGTGCGCCTCGAGGAAGCCGGCGAACAGCACGGCATCCGGATGCTCATGAAGCAGGACGTCGAAGGGGACCTCAAGGTCGGCGCCACCCACGGCCACGATGCGACCGTTCTGAACGACGACGGTGCCGTTCTCGATGACCTGGCCGGGGCCGGTGATGACCTTGCCGGCGCGCACCGCAACGGCGCCATCCTGGGCGACGGCCGGTGCTGCGAGCAGGCCGAGGGCCAGAGTGGGGAAGAGGGATCGGGAGGGGATCATGTTCTCCGAGGTGCTAGACGGTGAGGATCAACGGTTGTCGACGACGACTTCGCCGTCCACGACGACGAGCAAGGGGCGGGAGGAGTGCTCGAGCGGATCGCCCGACCACAGAACCAGGTCGGCATCCATGCCGACTGCGACCGAGCCAACTCGGTCGCCGAGGCCGCACAGAGCGGCAGCACGCGAGGTGATCGAAGCGATCGCCTGATCGCGCGGCAGGCCGTACGCGACGGCACGACGGGCCTGATGAATCAGGCTGGCTTCCGTGGCCGCGGCGTCGTGCGCCTCGGCGCCACCGATGGCCATCGGGACCCCAGCCTGGTGCAAGAGCGCGGGCAGCGCCGGCGTGGCCTGGTCGCCTTCCGTGAAGCGACCGCGGTTCAGGCCGCTGGCCAGACGCTCGCCGCCGATGCTGAGGACCACATCGCGCACCAGCTCGTTCTCCGGAAGCATCGGGTCGACTTCGCTGTGCTCTTCGTGCTCGTGATGCAGCGGATCGTGCGGGTCGATCGGGATCCCCCACTCGTTGCGCGGGATCTCTTCGTAATGCTGCGCGCTGCCATCGACGTCGCACTCATGGTGGTGCGGGAAGACCGGGAAGGCACCCAGCTCGACCACGAAGGCGTCTTCATGCAGGTGCTCGCAGCAGATCTGCGGCGGAGCAGCGAGGAAGCGCAGCTGTTCGAGGGTCGGCCCCTGCGCGATCGCGCGCTGACGGTTGTCGTAACCCGGGCCCGCGACGACCGGCACGCCGGCAGCGGCCAGCAGCTGCGAGGCGCGATGCGCCTCGGTGCCTTCTTCGATGACGAAGCCCGGCCACTGGAACTCGGCCGCGAGGCGCAGCGCGGTCTGCACGTCGTTGTTGCGACGGGCGTGGACGCGGATCGGAATCTCGCCGCGCATCGCCGCGAGGACCGCCTCGTAGTCGGCGTGGTAATCGGCTTCTCCGGCCTCGCGCGCCTCGGCGTAACGCATCGCGTTGTAGAAGGTGCTGCGGATCGCCCAGACCGTGCCCATGCGCGTGGTCGGACGGCGAATGAAGAAGCTGTTCGGCACCCGGCCCGGCGTGCGGTTGCCCATGGCCACGTCGTTGCCGAGGCTGATCTTCAGCGCGGCGGCATCGTGCACCAGCTTGGCCGAAGCGCCTTCGTCGGCGAACAGGTCGGCGGGCTGGCCGCCGGCCGTCTTGACGATGGCCGCCAGACCACCGAACGCGTTGAGCGAATCGGGGGTGAGAAAGGCCGTGGTGACGCCCTCCGACGCAGCGCGCGCGAAGGATGGGCTGTCGAGATCGATCGTCGTCGACAGCTTGAGGCTGGCAGTCGTCTCGCGCGACTGCTCGACGGTGTCGCCGTCGACGGCCATGTAGCTGAAGGCGTCGACGAGGCCCGGGGTCATGTGCACGCCTTCAAGGCGCGTGGCCCCATCGGGTGCGTCTCCACCAGGAATGACGGCGCTCACCTTGCCGTCGGTCACGGTGACGACGACGTTCTTGAGCACCTGTCCATCGCCGACGTGCAGCACGTCGACCACGTAGGAAGAGACGGAAGCGGGCTGCGGTTCGTCCGGCGTGTCGGCCGGCGCGAAGCTGAGCAGCGAAGCGAGGAGCGGAGTGAGAAGCATGGGTTACTCCGAATCAGTGACACGGTGCGCAGCTTCGCCGTGAATCAGCACGGCGCGGATCTGCGCGGAAGGATCGAGCGGATGGGCCGACCACAGCACGAGGTCGGCGCGACGGCCCTTTTCGATGGCGCCGACCTGGTCGGAGCCGATGAAAGCGGCCGCGTTGCTGGTGATCGCAGCCATCGCGGCCTTGGGATCACCGGTGAGCCGGGACATGGTGGCCGCGGCGCGGCGCAGATCGCCGGGCTGAGCGGCTCCGTTCGGGCTCCAGGTCCCGAAGCAGACCTTGACGCCGGCCTTGTGCAGGCGCTTCAGGGTCTCGAGGCCGCGCGGGGTCCAGGCACCCACCCCGGGGATGGGCATGCCGGCGTACTGACCGCGCAGTTCGCCGCCGTAGCTAGCGGCGTCGCCCCACATCATCCAGCGCGTGTCGACTTCCTTGCCGACGGCTTCGCGGATGGCGCGAATCGCGGCCGAGTCATCGACGTGGGCGAGCACCCCGCGGTCGGCCACGCCGGGGACGCGGGCGGTGTCGGCGCCTTGCAGCAGCTCGATGGCGCCGGCCAGACTGCTGGGACCGAAGGCCGGATCGCCGACCCGGCTGATCACCATCGAAAGCACCTGACGGGTGCGGCCGACCAGCATGCGGTCCTTACCGGCGCTGGCGACCAGCGCCCCCCATCCGGACTGGATGTTGTTGGGCTCGGGCAGCACATGAGCGCTGGTGATCCCGGCTTCCACGAGCTTGCCCCAGTCGTCGCCGTCGAGATCGACCGCGTCGTAAGCGCGCAGCATCGGGGTGAGCGCGCGCGAATCTTCCTGGGCCGGGGCGTCGGTGCCGTAGGCGCTGAAGGCGTCGACGAAACCGGGCGCGAGCACCCCGTCGAGCTTCCAGCGGCGCGCGCCGCTTGGCAGCTCGAGGTCGGCGCCGACGCCGAGAATGCGACCGCCCTGGACTAGCACCGTCTGCCCTTCGGCGGTGGAGCCGTCGGGGAGAATGACGTGCGTGGGCTGCAGCGCCCAGACGGGCCCCTGGGCCTTGGCTTCCTGGGCTGGAAGTGCCGGAGCGAGGGCGAGGAGGGATGTGGCGAGAAGCACCGCGTTACTTGGGCTGGTGGGAGCGGAAGACGCCGGAGGCATCAAAGGGATGCGCCCCGCCGAAGAGAATCATGGAGCCGATCGCGCCACCCTGCAGCGCGCCGGCCTGACCGCCCAGGCCGAGCAGCTCGGCCGGGGTGCTGGTGAGCGCCGCCCAGACATCCTGCTGGTCGACCCCATGGGCGACGAGTTCGCCGGCCAGGGTGAGCATCATCGGACCGAGGTCACGGCCGCCCGAACCGAGCGCCACTTGCACGCCCGCCTTGGAATAGGCGAGGAAGTCCTGGGCCAGCGCGTCGTCGCCGGCGAGCTGACGGGAAAGATCGAGTACGACACCGACCCCGAGATCCGCCATGCGGTCGGCGTGCGCCGTTCCGCCCGCTGCGTTGACCAGCAGCATCTTGAGGTGATGCTCTTCGGCCACGTCCAGGGCGGCGGCCACGACCGCGCCGCTGTCGGCCTGGACGCGCACCGGCAGCTTGCCGTCGATGGCGTCGAGAATCAGGTCGCCGGCGACGTTGCGCTTCGGCGGAGCCGGGCGCTTCGGACGCTTGGGCCGCTTGTCATCCTTCTTGGCGTCCTGCTTGGGATCCTCGGCGCGGGCCTTGCCCCCGCCCTTCTCGGCCTTCTT
>MDTD01127803.1_pt1 | contig 23704 bp, 13 predicted proteins | sample 811221 | NCBI WGS metagenome assembly MDTD01 (sample SAMN05326646, study PRJNA326480) | marine metagenome | isolation source: seawater | place: Pacific Ocean: South West | collected 2011 | reverse complement strand
TATTGCTTTCGAAGCACCGAATGAAAGCTTTGACGTCACACCTGTTGAATCAGCATCGATTTGTGATAATGCTGGAGCTGACAGCGCATTCCCTGTACCTGCACCGAATGCAACTTCTATATAATCTAGCTGACCTTCCCAAGTAGAGTCTGCCTCAATTCTCATGCACATTGATTCGTTGTTTGCGATACCCTGGATTCCAAAGTTTGCAACATTTGAAGCGTTTAGAGAGGAATCGAAAGAACCGTCGAAGCAGCCGTCATTATCTTCATAGCTTCCAAATGAAAACGCTCTTGCAAGATCTAGCCAACCAGTAGATCCAGCAGTACCAGACGGGACTTTCAAAAAACATCTTATTCTTGAAGCGTTCAAAGAAGTTGAGCTATTGACAATACTTGTGTTGCTTCCGCTAATTGCAACTTGCGCTGTATATTGAGTTTCTCCAGACCGATTTTTAAAGAATCTATAAAAAGTTCTTAGCCCTGTCTGGGTTGAATAATTTGGGTTTTCATCTGGGCCGTGCGTAACACTACCTCCATCATTAGCACTTCTAAAATCACCTTCAAAAAGCGTGTTTAAGGGAGATCGAAGCGATGAAGAAAAGAACTGCAGTCCGTTACTATGACCTCCATTTGAAGCAGTCATGTGCTTTGTAGAATCCCATACGCTAGATGCGGCGGTTATGTCAGACTGCGCATTAAATGAAGATGACTGTATTCTAAAGTTTTCTTTTTGGAAAAATTCTCTCTCTGCTATGGAGCTTCCTGACAGCCTGTAGAGGAGTATTCCTCCAACATCAGCCTGACCGGCACCTACCAAATTACTCTTGAAAGGATGTGAAATATTTACAGAGGCCGTAAGTGTCCCTGTCAGCATTATGTCTTGAGTTATCTGTCCCGATGCTGTAATGTGTAGGACTTTTGTATGGTCCTCTCCTCCAAGTAGAGCGTTAATAGTAGGCTTAGGCTGACCTGACATTGAGCAGAAAGATGTAGTAAATGTAATCTCATTCTTGTCGTATACATTTCTATAAGCATTAGAAACTGTAACTCTATAAACAGCATTTCCTGACGTATAGTATTCGATTCCTGACAAATGAACAGTGCCTGAAAGACCTGGAACTATCGAGTTTGTGGTTGCAGCCAGCGCATCTGAGTTTGAGTCATTTACCCACTCTACATAATTAGTAGTGAGCGTATTCCCGTCAGCGTAGTGAAGAACTCTAGCATAATTCCAGCCATTTCTTTGACTTGAGGAATGTATCAGATATCTTCCAGTGCGGTGCTGGAAAATAGTGAAGTCTGTGCCGTCTTCTTTTACAGCTGATCCTGTTATGGACAAGTTCGTAAATCCGGAGCCACTTAAATTAAGGTATACTCCAGATCCTGAGCCCGGTGGATTAATTCCTCGGGTAGATAGCCCTGTAGTACCTGATAGACTTGCTGTGGCTATTACTTCTCCATTTACTTCTAAATGAATGTATCCCTCGTCAGCATTTCCAAAACTCTGAGAAACAAAATTTAAAGTCACACCAGAGAATCCTGTAGAAACATCAGCGTTTAGAACCCCTGTTATGCTCTGTGTAAGATCGAAAGCTCCCAACCTTATGTTATTGCTGCTTGTCGTGACGCCATATAGACCGTTGATATTGACTGCAGCACCTATACCTGCTGAGCTTCCAACATTCGTATAACCAGTTATTGAATTAGAGCTACCAAAGGACAGGAATACTTCAGCACCTGTGTTTGAGGAATTAATATCATCTAGGTCAGGTGCTGGGCTTGGTGCCAACTCTTTGAGCGCTTCATTGATTTTATCAATTGCTACACCCGTATATGTCTTTTCGTTGAATGACGTAAATAATCCATCTTCATATGAGCCGTCTTCAGCAGTACCTATAGTACCTGATATAACAACTGTATTGCTTCCAACATCTGTGACTATAGCATTGTCAAATGAGATCGTGGTAACATCACTTACACTAGGTGAACCGTCGTTTTCTTTGACCGTTATAGATCCTCCACCTCCTGCGGAAGAAATGGTTACCTGCCCATTGGAAGCGGAAGTAATTGTAACGTTTGATCCTCCGACCAGGTAAGAAGAGCCATTAGAAAGCTTAGTCAAAGAACCCGATAGACCAAGGGATGCGTCTACCGAACCTGTAACTCTTAGGCTATCCCCTACAATTAATGGGGAACCGCCAAATAAAGACCCCGATATTACAACATCTCCTCCGAAGACTGCAGATCCTGTACTTGAAGTTCCTCTGCTCCCTATTGTTCCACTGACGAAGAAAAAGACATCTGTTCCGATATCTGTAGGCGCGTCAGGAGCTGCCGGTGATGATTGAGGGCCGACGAATGCTGTAGCACCTGTAGTGAAGATTGATCCTGCTGTCGTAGATCTAAAAAACCCTCCTGAAATTGTACCTTCCGCTGAGCCTTCAACAGTATAGACTACCTGGATTATGCTTCCTGACTGGGGTGCTGCTGAAAAGTCTACCTTGTTGTTTGAACTATCATAGACGTAATCATAGCCCGAACCTGACACCATTAACAAACCATTTACATAGACTTGAATTTGTGTGCCATCTGAAGGCGTGTTTTGGAGGGCGTAGTCTGTAACTCCCGCGGGCGCTTCGCGGGTGAGCATCTCTTTCTTAAACTCAGCCACACCTGCTGTTGAAGAAACTGTTACCGTATCTCCTGTTGCCGTGACAGAAACATTTGGACCACCAACTATGTCTATCTTGTGGCTTGCAGCCGTAGCAGTACCAGTATCAGCACCGATTTGCTTTAAAAGATTGTCATCAAGTGAAACGTGCCCAGAAGATAGTGAAAAGTCTGCAGAATTAAACGATGCTGCGCCTAAGTTTGTAGTAGAGGCAATCTCTGCAGCGACAGTTACGGTGGCTCCTGAAGCTGATATGTCTATTGCCTCTCCTCCAGTAAAAGTCAAGGAGTGACCGCTTGGAGTTGCAGTTCCGCTGTCAGTGCCTGCCGACTTCACGACTGTATCCTCAAGATTAAGGTGGCCGCCGGAGAAGGCGAAATCGTCAGAATTTATACTTGCAGATATGGTAAGCGTGCTGCCTGCACCTGCATCAGTGAGACTAATTCCATTTCCTGCAGTTATGACTCTTTCGTTTGAAAGCGTTCCGTTCGCACTCAAGACTAGATATTGAGCATCAACAGGTGCACCACCAGAATGTGCAGCTGTTAAATCAAATTCCGTACCGCTGTCATTTCTGTAATAAAGCTTGCTATCGCTGCTTTTTACATAAATTTTCCCGTAGCCCGAAGTAGCTGCGGGAGTGTACGCTAGTTCATCTAAAGATATCGCACCTTCTACTGTGATCTTCTCGTTCGGAGAAGCAGTACCAACCCCCATTTGGCCCAGGCTGTTTACAGTCATGACCTCTGTTGACCCTGTTAGAAAATTAACCAGATCTCCTGTTCCGTCTTGTTTTACTTTTAAGGTTGTCTGTGTGTTGTTAACATTATCATCGTCAAAGGTTGCAAGAGGCTGGGCGCCTGCTTCAGCAATATCTCTGGTTACAAAAAGACCATAACCACTTGATATGTCTTGCTCCAGAAAAGCTGCTGCTATTCCTCTTGAATAAATTGCAGGCCAAAAAGTTGACTCGGAGTCGACCTCTAAGGCGATTGCGAACGTCTCATCGGCATCGATCTTCAGGGCCCCTACATTATCAGAATTAGAAGTCTTTATCTCTACCTTGGTAGAGGGACTATCAGTCCCTATTCCGACACGACCTGTATCTCTAGCAACTGCTATTCTATTGTTAACAGTTCCATCATTTGCTGTTTTAACAAATAGCTTATTGTCTCCCCCGTCATACATGATACGGAAGCCATAGGCATTAGCAGTCCCAAATCCACTTGAAGCGCCGCCATGCTCTTCGATAAGATCTAAAGCTGAATCTGCTGCAGAGTTGTTGGTAATAGAAATGTTTTCTAAGGCGTTAGATCCGCCGAAGCCATCTCCTACCTCTAGTCTAGCGATAGGTGTGGAAGTTCCAATTCCGACATCGCTTGCCAAATTATTCGGATATAAGTTGGTTCCTGCCTGGGTCCAGTTGCCGGAACCTCCTCCTCCGCCGCCTGAGCCATCAGAAGTATAAACAACTTGTACGATACTTCCTGACGGAGGAGGGCCAATAAAAGATATCGCGTTCGAGGCTTGAGCATACTGGTAATCATTTGCTGATCCGGAGAGGCGTAGTATTCCGTTGACATAAACACTGATTGCTGCTATATCTGAAGGTGTTCCACTGATTCCAAAATTCTTAGACGTCCCGTCAGTATCGAAAGAAAGGACCTCTTTAACTATCGTAGTAGCACCTGTATCAGAGCCCGCGATGACGACCTGCCCGTTGGAGCCAGATGTTATTGTAATATTGGCACCTGCAGCAAGGTAAGTGGTTCCGTCTGTAAGCCGAGTGAGGGAACCCGAGAAACCCATTTCTGATATGGTTGATCCGGAGACTACTACATCTCCTCCGAAAGTGCTTACTCCAAATGCAGAATTTTTCTTAGCATCTACTGCACCCGAAACGAACATGTTAGTGTCCGAACCGGGCATGTCTTTTGCACCTACCCGCAAGACTCCTGCTCGTAGGTCAAGGACATTGATCTTAGACGCAGCAATGGACTTGATTTCTCCTGTTTTTGAATCAACAAAAAATTTGGTGAAGTCAGCCACGTGAAGTCCATGCTCTTATCAAAAAAAATTTAAGATAAGGTAATACCCGAAAAATCAAATGTTGCAGGCCCGTTGAAGTTATTAAGCAAGTCTGCCTGATAATCTTCGATACCTATGTTTGCTACAGAAGATCCGCCGGTTGTTGTAAGGGGTGCCTGGTCGAAAAACGGCCGAGCTGATCTTGCAAATACGTCTATGTTGCAGCTGCTATTCCAAAGACCCCTTAAGTTTCCTGCGAGAACTGCTTTAACATTATCAAAATCTTGCGGAATGGAAAAATTCTGCTTTCTTGCAGAGTTACCTAGAGGGTCGGTAACAGTCTTTATGAATTTAGCAGTTACGGGAGAGTTTTTCAAAAATCCCTGGCCTCCGATCTGTTCGGACCTAGAATTACCGGGTTGGAATGGGTCGAGGGTCTTTGTAAATCGATCTATTTGATAGAGTTTTCTCTGCTCTAGCATATCTCTGAATTGGCCGTACCTATCGTGCCTAAAGATGCATGCTGTATACTGCGGGAATGCGTTCAGTAAGCCGTATTTAAAACCGCTGATTCTGACGCTGTTGTGAGCTACAGCTTCGAAGGGGCCGTCGCCTGCTGCTTTATCCGATCGATCACTAGGAGTATGAAGAACAGGAAGACCATCTGGATTTTTTCCGAAACCGTAAAACGCTCTAAAGAAAGCTCTTCTTTGATTGGGAACTGGGTGTGGCATATATAGGGAAGCCCCAGAGGCATCAAGCTTTCCAATAAAGCTAATCTTTGGCCCAGTTTTATGATCTTGTATGTTGTTCAATATCACGGATAAGCCTGGTGCCTCTATATTGCCAACATCTACTCCGTCAAGGTCCTTTCTGGCTTCAGCAGAGCTAGGCGGAGCTCCAATCCGGGGAGCATCAGAACCTCCGTACCTCTCATCAAAGGGAAAAGATTTAGGCCAGATATCATCCGGATTGGCCGGAGATGATGATCCGGCGCCTTCGAGCGGTGATCCCAGAGGATAAAAAACCATAGGAAAAAGGTTAGGTGCAAGGTCGGCGGGCTCTATCTGACCATCATCAACTCTAAAATTGTTCTGGTTTGCTGAAGCGATTGCGGCAGGATCTGGCACAAGGGTATCTAATATTCTTTCATTGCTGTCTGACAGGCGAATAGCCCGGACTATTGATCCTGTGGTGCCTGCTTGTCCCTGAACTACACTGTGCACGTGTCCGTCAATTCTAGTTGCAGGATCACCGACAGACCTTACATTAAAATCTCCAAGTGCGTTGTCTATGTAAGAACCCGTGTAAGCTAAGTTATACTCATTGTAAAATTGGTCTAAACAGTCGGACGTGTTTGTCATCGTACTGTTGTCTCTTACATCTTCGTGAACTGCGTCAGATGTCAAGAGCTGGTTAAGGCCGTGATGAAACTCTTGGTGATTTCTTAGAGAAGACCCGTAAAGGACTAACTTGCCTGCGCCGGGTGAGATAAAAAAACTTCCATCTTCGTTGCCGAAGCCCCCTCCCAAGCCTGCGACTTCTTGTTCGGATTGGCTCGTACTGCCTCGAGTCGGCTGTTGCTGATTAGCCCATCCGAAAATAAGCTTATCCTTGGGCATAAGCAGATAGGGTGAAGGGAGGCTGTTATTTTCGGCAAACTCAAGAGTGAGATAATCTGCAGAAGAGAAAGTACGAGTCGACTTGACTACGCGACCGGCCGTGTTATTGACGTACGATCTAGGGGATGACACAAGGCCGTTGGGCGCATTGGCAAGGTTTGTTCTCCCGCCAAACTCGTTCTTCAGAATGGCTGAGCCGTTTGAGTTGCTCAGGTTTCTCCCTCCCAGCAGCGCGCCGAGGCCATAACTTATGGTCGGGGTTTCAACAGAAGACGAAAGTACAAAAGTACCGGTTGGTGCCGTTGCGATGCTGTCAAACTCTAAATTTAAGTCACGCGCATAACCTAAAGTTTTGATGTCGGCTGCTGCTGCAGTGGAATTATAAAGTGAGACCTGTGCGACATTTACGATATCTCTAATTTTATCAACAACAAAGCTTCCAGTTACAGTACCCATGCCGGGATGTGCTGAATTTCTTGAATTGCGCCAGGACACATCAATCTTCCTGGCTGGAATGTCATAAGCCCTCTGATTAAGAATAAAGAACTGCATGATGTTCGCGCGGGAGATGCCGGTGCTGAGGAAGGGCATCGAGCCGCTAAATTCATAAACCATCTTCTCTAAAAGAAACGGTGTAGAGATCTGGTCTTCCAGTGAGTAAAGCTGTGAACCCGTAGCGTTAAACTTCTTGTCAAAGGGGAAGCCTGCAAACGTGGTGGGAAATCCTGAACCCTGTTGAATGGTTGCATCCGTGATGGGCATTGACGGAGCGAAGGCCAGCATCGATCCAGAGCGCTGCTCGGGACTATTAGAAAAGTAATCCACATTACTACCCGTAATGGTGTCCCCTATGATCTCAAAGGCTCTTCGATCAAAATTAAAATACGTTATTCCAGAATTGACGCCCTCTTGAATGCCCTCGCCTCGATTATTATAGGGAGAAGATTTCTGATCTGTTCCTGTGCTAAAACATATTTTAGTTTGAATACCCGGGTTTAAGTCTATCACAATTTTAGTCTTTGACCACAACGGACTTGAAAATCCTGCACCCACATCTTCAATCTGGCTGCCTGTTGCGTAAAAAGGATCAAAACCAGAAGACTTTTTATCTGCCGCATAAAGGTGATCTTCAACAAAGGGCTTATAGTCTTGGCCGGGCGTGAAAGTAACACGACTGTCGCCAACTCCTGCCCTGACACTGTTTATGTCAGAACCGCCTAGCAGATCTGGAAGCGTGTTAGGAGCAACCACCAGAGAGCCAGAGTATTTGCTTCCCTGCAGCAGTTTTTGACCTAAGACTACTTTTGAGCCTGCACCCACCATGCTTGCACCGCTACCGGAGTTGAAAAAGACAATAACATCATTATCATCAAACTGCGTTGAATACCTACCTGACGGGCTTGTGTTTCTTGCGATGGTTGGATACGATCCTGTCATGTTGTCAAGATCACTAACAAAGGGCTTAATGGGAAGAGAAGTTATTCCGCTTATAGTTAGCCGCTCTTTTATTTTTCCTGTCTCTATGAACCCGCTTTGAGCATCGTATAATGCTGCTACTTCTTCAGCAGATAGAGCTTTGCCACTCCACACCCCAAACTCTTGCAGACCTCCAGAGGCGGCATTACCGTTGTCATATGGGCCGTTAAATCCTGAAAGATTTAGCTTCTGATTGGTTCCATCCATTCCTCCGTACCCACTACCTGTTGCAGTATCTGATGTACTTTGGCGTTTGCCGTTCACATATACTTTCATTGCAGCTTGGGCAGTGGCATTACCCATCTCCGATGCACTTAGACCCGCATACGTAATGGCAATATGTGTCCATTCATCGTCGTATGATGAGTTGAGTGATAAGGACTTTGTGACGTTGTTGCTTCCTTGACCCTGCGTCCAAGAAAACGTGCCCGAAAAAGTTCTAACGAGTATTACTGTATCTGAGCCGTTAAGTTTGCTACACAGCGTTACATTTTGTGAGAAAAGCTTTGTTTTAACCCACCAATGCATGGTGTAGGCGGAGTCAGATGCACCGTGCTGAGCATCTCCAAAAGTGAAATCACCGTCTTCAGAGACAGATAACTGCGGCGATGCCCCGGCGAGGGTCTTTCTGAGGTTGCCTATTTTTCGGCGATCGAAGGGAGAAGCGTCTACAAAGCTTTTAACTCCAGAAAGTTCGGCAGCATGGTTTCCACTTGACGAATCGTCAAGCACCTGGTCCTCTTCAAATCTAAACCAAGCTATCAGGTGATCTGTTGGATCTGCATTTTTGAAATAGTTAAAACCATTCTTAGAGACAAAAGATTCATTTAGGTCATATTTGTCAAGTAAAAAATTCTTGCTCTTAGGCATCTCTATTCGTCCCCCCAAAAGCGAGTGAATCTACGTTCAAGCCATTATTAGTAAATATAAATCCTGTTCTTGACGATTTAAAACCAAAGGGTATAAATCGATCAGATGACTGTGAAAGAGTTGTTAAAAACTGGTTCTTGATGTCAAAGGGAAAATCTTTCATTTCATCTAGGCGATGAGAAACAATAACCGAATCACTATCAACGAAAGGAACGGGTCCAGTTGGCGACTCTTTATGAATCTCTTTTCCTAGAAAATGTCTATCACTAGGCATAAAGATAGAGGAAGTTATTTGAAAGTTAAGCTCAGGAATTGCAGAGACACCTGCAGGCACTGCTTGCCCTGCCTGCGCTGGACGATAAGAAGAAGATAAAACCTCCGTGCCTTCATAGAAAAAGCCCTTATCAATGAAAGGAATAACTTCTTGGGGTTTTATCGAAATCAGTGATGAGATAACATTTGTTCCCTTGGGGTCGCCGCCACAGAATTCAGCCCTTATTCCTGGACTGACGTCACCCTCTATTGGACTTAAAGATCGAGAAAAAATCTTATTAGAGAATGCCTTAAATCTAACAGGAAAAACTTCAGCAACTCCGTCCATGATATTAGTGGCATTGTAACCCTTGTCTGCTTGCAAAATAGGCATGTCACTTAGAGGCGAAGAAATCTGAGCGGTTGTGACTTTGCCTTCAACGAGAGCAAGGAGGCCAGAGCTTGCACTTAAGTTTTGAAAATTAGCCTTGTCATCAAAGGGGACAAAAGTCTGGATTAGTGTAGGGTCCCCATAATTTAGTTTTACAACAGTAAAGTCATCTTCACCACTGTCTATGACAGGTAGAACTCGAGAAGCTCTAAATGCTTTTGTAGAGACGTTGATACCCTGTCTAAAAGCATCTATCTCCGCAGTAAAACTACCGGATGCGGAGCCTGTCACATAACCAGGAGCATGAAAGTTGTAGGGGCTCGGGCGAGGTGAACGCTTAAGTCCTAGTCGACTAAGCGTTTTAGATCCCGAGAGAACAGTAACATCTACAAAAGGCGCGTATTTTTTCATTAAAACCTCTTGAGTCTTCCTACTATCTGCTGGAGCAGTATTATACCCTTAAGATTAGTTCTAAAATCTGGTCCCAAATACGTATCGTAATCTTGGTATTGAATCTTGCTTCTTTCAAGGCTGTGAGGCTCTATAACAAAATTAATACCTAAAAATTTGGTCTTTTTCGGAAGCAAGTCTTCAACTACTTGTCCAACAGATTTGTCAAACCATCTAAAGTAGTCTAGAAAGTTTTTGAAGTTGACTTTATCGGTCAGCTTATTGAAATAGATATCTCTTAAATTTTCAAGTTCAGGATAATTTAGGGAATAGGCCAAGTCTGGATTTCCGATGGCATTATCTATTGCATCGAGTGTTGAAAAAATATTAACTATATCTTCATTAAGGGCGTTTGCGACTGAGAAGTCTATTGAGAATCTTGGGTCGTCTTCAGGCATGTCATCAATTGGGATCTGGAAAAGCGGAACTGGTAAAGCATTAAACTCATCTCTGTTCGAAGAGCTTGCAAAGCTCCTTACCCTGACCTTTGAATCTGATTCAGCCTCATCAAAGAAAGGTGAAATAGAACTGAAGAACACTTTCTCGTACCTCTTGAGGTCTTTGTTGGGCTCAAAACCCTTGCCGACGGAAGCAGATACTGCAGCTTGCGATAGATCTACTATGTCTATCCGCCCTGTTCCATCTGAGCCTGTTACTTTCTGATCCATGTTTAGATCAAGTCTTATTCTCTCAAAAGATCCTGACTCAGTTTTTTCAAAGTTAAAGTTAATGAGCGGGTTTTCCACGCCTGTCGACTGTGGGTTTCGAGCATGTTCCTTCCAGTCATCGAAGCTAAGACCCTTAGACCAGAATCTTATGTAAGAAATGTCGCCCTGGAACTTAGTGACTCTTGACTCATTAGCAACCTTAGATCCTGCACCATCAACAGTCAGCCCGTTCAAGAAAACATTTGCGGAGTTATCGATCGACTGAGAGCCTATAACTACAAAACTACCAGACTCATTAAACTTAGATATGTTTTGAAACACATCGTACGATGCAGACCCTGTGGCTGCAGACTTATGCCGGGGATCTTCGAGATAGAAAGCGCTAGTCTGGTGGAGGCGTGTTATGTTTCCATTTTGCTGCTTAGCACATCTTAAAAAGTACGATGAGGAAACTGCCGTGATACCTTCCAGTTGGGGGTCATCGTGTCTATACCTGCCAAAAGATATTGACCAGTCATCTCCATCCATGACATTAACTCCCGTAAGCGCTAATGAAAGCGCTGGCTTATATGAAGGAGTGTAGTTTGCTGACGCAGCCCTGACATATAGCTTTACTTGAGATGAAGTTCCTGAGAGCGCAAGCAGATTAGCTACCATTCCTTGACTTGAAGCGGGAGAAGCAGTTCCTGTAACGTGCATTCTCATTAAGCTTTGAGACATCGCATAAGAGCCCGTAATTAACCCAGGGAATCTAGTCATTATCTCTGCAGACCATGATCCAGAAGTTTCCAAACCATCTGATGATGCGTTAGAGATTCCGTGAATTCCGGTATTTCCTACAGTCTTTACAAAAGTTCCACGCTGAGTGGGAAAACCTACCTCAACGCGAGAAGAAGAAAGGAATGTTGTTGTGAAATAAGGAACTCTGGCGTCGAAGCCCAAGAAGTTAACAACAGGACTAGGTATTGCTGTGAGGGCTCCAGAAAAAGTAAGACGCGGTTGGATCATTGCGCGTCGTTTTCTATTGTCCGACAAAGAAAACTTTTTAGGACCGCCATACTCTTTAATTCTAATCAAGATATCTGAATCGAGGCCTATTGACCGGAAAAGTGATTTTACACTATGAACGGTTCCTTTTGACGATATGACATCTTGTATGTTAACAAGCATTCTTTTTAAAAGATTGCTTCTAATGTTCTGCAAGGATTCAGAAATGTCAGCGTAGGCATCCTGAACATTTTCTCCATGATAGAACTGCTTAGCAGAAGAATCTGTCAAGATAGGGGGTAAGCTTATTCCAAAGTGCTGAGCCAAGAAGGGTAAAAACGCGTCGGCGACACCTGAGGTATTTTCGTACGTAGGGTTAGTAAGCTGACTAAATTGATCTATTACTGTCTTTATTTCGTCGAACTGCTTAGCCCATGTAAAAAGCATTGCTGTGACTATCTGCGATGACCCTAATCTGCCTGTGCCCGGGTTAATGCTTCCTGAATACTGGTTTACTATTTCGCCCTGGTTGTTTTCAAAGCCAAAATAGTCTCTCCCTTCGTCAAGATAGTGAGGAGGTATAAGCTTTGTGATCAGGTTTGGATTTTCTTCGTCATAAGAACTTGCTGTAAGAAGAAGATCTTGGTTAAGCGAGACAACCTTGTCGAATGCCGGAAAAAGAACGGGATTGTTCTCTCTAGACTCTGATGAAAGCGCTACCGGCAAGCTTCCTGTCTCTCTATTATAGAGGCTATAGTTTGTTACCAAAGAATGCAGAGAATTACCGCTACTATCCAATACAACAGCATTATTTCCAAAGGACCCTGATGGTTCATTAAACTTAAAATACAGCTTAAGATCTGGTGACGCGTAAATGCCTCTGTGAGCAGACTCTCTAAGTTCGCCCACAGATCTGTTTTTATGAAATACTCTTACCTCATCTATTGATCCAGAAAAAGTTCTATTTGGAACAAAACTTAGGCTGCCGTCAAGAAGATTAGCATGAGTACTTCCCGAAGCGATAAACATAGGAGAAAAATTAAAATCTATTTCTCCAAAGTAGGCTTTCTTGGGAGACGAAGACTCTAATTTTTGATTAATGAATAGTTTTAATTGACCGTCCTCAGTGTCACGATCATATACTGCACACACATGATTAAACACGCCTTTTTCAATCGATGCAGAAGTCACAAGACTTACAGATCCAGAAGAGATTCCGTATATTAGCTCTGCTGAATTTGTAGAACTGGATTCTGACAATGCTAGCGTAAAACCCTTGTTAGATCCAGATAGTTTCTGGTAAATTATCTCATTGCCATTTGTCTCAGCTGCAAGGAGCACGTGCCCTTCCGCAGAGAAACTGGTTCCTTGAAATGCTATGATACTGTCACCTGACTGATCTTTGGATATGGCAGGAAAATTTGCACCTGCAAAATCTTTTACTTCGATGTAAGTTCCGTCGGCTTCTAGAAGTCCACCTGTTGGTCGAGCCGTAGCACCAGAAAAGACAAGATAACCTAGATTTTTAGGAAATTCTCCCAGCACATAATTTTCAAAACCTGTTAGGCTGCCCAAGTAAGACTCGAGCTCTCTTCTGCTTCCGTCAAATGGATAGTTATTAATGATGTTGTCATAAGCTACGTTGACATTTGCTTGAGCTGAGTTGAAAAATGTATGATTTTCAAATTTTGAAAAGTCTAGTGGTAGCTGCTGGGTTGTTTTTACTCCCTCACCGGGGGCATCATAAGCAAAATAGTCAGAATTAGACACACCCCGCTTAGACAGATCGTCTTTGCTCTGAAGTTCTACATTGTTAGACTTGTCCTGAACGCCCCTAAAAACCTTAGGAGAGAAGACGCCTGGGCTTTGCCTTTGTAGTCTATTTTTCTGACCGCTCATTCTTAGATCTCTATTCTAAACACTCCACCCACATCTGTGAAGACTTGCTGGTTTCCTTTATTGACAATGAGAACGTCAAAAGCATAAGTCCTCCCAGGATCTAAATCATCTGTGAATACATCAAAGTACATACCGTCGGAGTCTGTTGACATGAGTGTAGAATTATCTGATGTATCAAAAGGTATGATAACGTCACCGCTGTATGCGTCCTTTAAGCTGTAGTGACTGTCTGTTAAAACCTCACTCTTTCTTTGCAAAGGAACTTTTATAGCATTTACTTTCTCTTCAGCATCAAATGCAACAAATCTAAATCTTACTTTTCTTCCCTGTGGGTAGGACTCTTTGATATTAGTAATGTTGACAATAAACCTAGTTTCTGAATTTACAAAAGAAGTTGTTTCTGATTTTTTAATTGTTAAGCTGCTGGATAAGAAATTAACGGTTTTATCAAGCGACTTCCAGAAAGCATCAAAAGTAACAGATCCGCTATCGTTAGCAAATGACTCAACAGTACTAGGTTGATTTGCTCCTAGCGAAGAACTGCCAAAAGTATCAAAAGCAAAAGATGCAGAGTATACACCTGTCACAAAATGTGCATTTGAATTAGGCGACTGTGTGTGCTGAGAGGCGGTTATTAGTCTTTCAAAAGATCCTGTTTTTATTACTAGACACAAAGAATTGCTTCCAGTAATTCGTGTCAGGCTAGATCCAGAGACAAGATTTCTTGCAACCCCTCTTTCAAAATTATTTAAGAATATTGACCCAGTCAGATTAAAGAAAAAGCTCTCGTGGTGATCCTGTATAGTATCATTAAACTTCACTATCAATGCTGGTCGCTTTCTAGTGTTGCTATGATGTCGTGAAGCAAATCGTTTTACAAAGTAAGACTCTGTATTTGTCTCCTGGGTACCTGAAAAAGATATTCTAAATCCGTGATCCGGAATTTGGCCTGCTAAGACTCCAGAAACTGCAGTTGTGACGTCTATCTCTAAGTCCTCAGTACCGTTTGCAAAGACTTGTGATCCCCAGAGATTTACGACTCCATTACCGTCGTTTAAATTTCCACTAGAAATAATGTCTATATCTTCGGATCCAAGTAGTCCCTGCTTATTTGCGCCGCTTCGGAACCACTTAACTGCAGATTCACCACTTACAGACGCAGTAAAGAAATTTGTCGATCCAATATCTTGATATTTAATGACGTCTCTTCCGACGCCCTCATCAAAAGACTGGGAAAGTGGGAATGCGATGAGGGTAAAATTAGAAGGTAATGTCTGCCCTCCAAAAACGTCGTAAAGCTTAATTTCGCACTTAAATGACGTACTGTTGATATCTAACACGCTTCCAGTTAATTCACGAAGAGGGTCTAAATTAAATTTAACTAAGGCTCTTGTTAGCTCGATAGGGGTGTCTTCGCCTGAGATACTGTTTTCATTAAAAAGTTTGAACAGGTCTAAAGACGCAGCTTCTCCAACATTTGCATCTGTTGCACGAAAACTATCTTTGATTATCTTGTCTGTGACGTAGGTATCTTTTGTCGCCTTTAATCTTCTATACATCTTTTTACCTTACGAAGCCGATCCCTTGACATCAAAGTTGGAGTATTTAAGTTCAAAAATTCCTCCTGCAGGTGGTAAAATCAAGCCTTTGCGTGTGTTTAGCGGGATGTTGTGAACCACCGAAGAGTATTTCCGAGCGCCTATATCAGACGAAATATTGACTACTTTTATATCAATTACAGAAACCACACCCGGTGTGTTGTATATCAAGTTGTTGAGATCTGATAGCCTGATTGGTTGTCCTATCTGAAAGTTGGAAATGTCCATATAATTGACTATTTTTTCTATTGCCCTTGAAAGAACAGAGTCTGCATTAAAATTAGGATCTGCAGCTATTTCAAACTCAATTGAAATATTAACTATTTTTCCGTCCAGGATATCAATTGCATCAGAGACAAGCCTGAACTGGTCTAGGTATGTACTAAGGTTCTTCTTGAGTGCATCAGGAGAGAAAGAAAGAAATCCATCTCCGTCTTTGCTTAAAATAAAAAGATTGGATGCCAAGGGATTCCTGGAATTTGAACCTAATCCCACCCTGAACACAGAACCAAAGTTGGTGGGCATACTGTAAATTCTTGATATCAGATCTTGTTTGGTTACTATTCTGTTTTGATTATTTCTAGCAGATCCTATGAGTGCTCGTATTTCTTCAATTGTTTGGGCATCATCTCCCCCTAGAGCAGGATTCTGGTTGATTACAGATATTGAAGCTCTAACTGAGAGTTCATTTGCAGCGGTTGGCCCCTCTGGAAAAGTCATGATAATTCCGGAAGGTACACTAATTGACCTTGCACTAACATTATGATCCGAGCCTCCGCCAGATCTATATTGAACACTTAGAGTAGTATTTCTTGGAGAAATTCCTAAGGTTCGAGTTCTAAGCAATCTTGTTGGGTCTACGGTAAATCTTGAAAACTGCTTTTTTCCAAAAAGAGGAAGTGCTAGCTCAGAAGGATCAGGAATGATATCACCTTCAATTGTATTTGCGTCTCCGCTTCCAAACTGGATGGTTGTAAGTGCGGTCGTAGAAGAGTACTGCTTGGTAAATCTAAATGGCGCAGGTATGACAACAATATTATCTTTAACTAACTTGTTATCATCATCAATGTTCTCTACTGAAGAGAAAACTGTGTCTTCAGTCAGAAAGTCAACCTCATAATATATGTTTCCCTCGATGTCTCTTACATCAATAACTTCACTTATATCCGCGGCGCCCAATGTTATCGTTCTAAAAGGCACGTTATCGTCGGGTATTGTAAAGCTCTCTGTCCGCCTGTCTCCCGATACGCAAGACCCTTGCCTTGAAACCTCATACTCAGAAGGAGTTCCGTCAGCATTAAATACCGAAACTTTTTTAGTGGCCAGGAGCTCCCCTATTGAGTCTGTCTCAGAAAAATCTAAATCATCAACAAGAGAAAAAGTTACATCATTATCAGCAAGAACAGATGAGTTTCTTCTTAAGAGCGGAAGACATTTTGTATTTGGTCGATAGATTGTTCCGACGCGTTCTGCAGGAACTCTTAGAGTAAAAGTAACGTCTACTACAGCAGGTGTTGCACCTCTAATATCTACACCTGAGTTTCGTGCCATCCTTTCAATATTTTCTCTTTCCACAGCAGTTTCAGGGTCTAATTCTCTAAACTGGTGATCAAGATAGAAGGAATTTACGTCCCCCACATATGCAGCGAGATCTAAAAACAACCCACCCAGTGAAGACTCAGAAAAGTCTTGAATCCTGTCAGGAAAATATGTTCTTGCATAGTCAAGAAGCTGTGACCTTAGATCGTTAAAATCCTTGTTTAGAAAAGATCTATTTCTAATGGGGATAAGCTTGTTTTTTGTATCTGTCACATTATCCTCCTGAACTGAGTGTTACTTCTAATTTTTTCCCTATTACATTTGCGACCGGGACATCAAAAGTTATTGACATGACAATGTTGGAAATTCCTTCATCCAAGTTTTGTGCATTTGCAGTTCTAGTCTCAAAGGTTTTTAAGTCAACGAAAGGCAGGAACTTACTTGTCGCTGATTTTATTCTTGTCATGGCCTCGACTTCGAAATCGTCTGATTGTAGATCGAAAAGTATGGGTGATAGATTTGCCCCAAAGTCATGTAGGCCTAGACGCTCTCCATGATTAGTAAGTATTAAGTTTCTTAAATTATCAGCAATTTGATCTCCGAGATTGTAATGCATCTCGAAGATATCTTTTTGAGTCGTAGAGATCCTAAGGGGGGTCACAAGCCCTATTGGGTTTTGTCCCGCGGATTGGGTTCTTCTATTTTCAAAGCTGTCAAATTTTTCTCCGACACTTTTGAAGCTTAGTACTGCCATGTTTTAAACTACTCCGTACATAATTAGAACTTCGCGGTGAAAGCAATCCCACAAACCCATATATTTTAAATATTTTTAATCATAGATTACTGCTAGCATAATTTATTTCCAGGGTGTTGGTCCTGGTGCACCGGGTATGGTTACCTTTCCCGTCTTAAACCATCCGTCGATGGTTGCTGCCATCTCTTCGACACACACAGATGCAGGTGCCCCTAACATCCCCGGAATAAACACATTGGCGGCGATGTCGACACCTAGCGGATCTGTGGGAGGGGCAGCGACGTTCGCCCCGTTAGATGCTAATCCCATTCCTGTTCCAACGGCGGTGCCGAAGGCAGCCATTGCAGCAGTAATAACAATATTGAATAGTTGCTTTCCTTCACCAGGGTCCCCAACACCCATAAGTGCTGTTTTTAAGGCGGCGGTGGCGGCGGATAAAGTGTTAGGCTCAGTAGGGGGTTTGACTGATGCAGCATAATCATTAATAGCTTTGCTGAATTTATCTGCGAACTCTTCAACATTCTCTGGTGAACCCTCAAAACCCTCAGAGTCTGGATCCATAAATTTACTTAAGCTTGCTGCAAGGTCCTGCTTGTTGAGTGGCATTATTTTGTCTTCGCATTCTTGCTTAAGAAATTTACAGTTTTTCCTTTTGTTGTTCCTGTTCCGGCGTCGTCGCCAATAACTGTCGGCGGTCCGGTCGGGCCCACACCTGAAGGATGTATATGAGTATCAAATTTAGAAGCTATCCAGGTCTTTAGGTTGTCGAAGTGTGAATCTAAAAGATCCTTTAGTTCATTCCCTAGTACAAGTGGTTCTGTAGCATCTTTTCCTATAAAGACTTGCTCCCCCGCGCCATTTCCTTTCTCATTACCTGAACCCACTATAATCTTTGGACCGTCAATCATGATGGTTCCGTCAGGTTGCATCGCTATAACAGCTTGATCTCCCGGGTCAGTTTCAGAAACTCGAGTCCCCTCTTTTATGATCCTCATTCCTCCTGCGGGTCTTGCGATAATTCTTACCTCATCAGATTTTATGATGCTGTAAGGTGCTTGAGACACGGGCTCAAGAGGAGATCCCGGATTGGGAAGCTGGCTAGCCTCAGTAAAACCAAAGTTTGCATCGCCGTCTGTTTTCATAGAGAGGTAAATTCTTGTCAGATCATCAGAGAAGCTAGGGTCCCCCTCAGCATCTTTAACAACTCTACCTGCTTCGCTCTGAGCCCAAATTCTCTTCTCTAGCTCTTGCTCTTGCCTAGTATTTTCGACTTGGGAGAGCTGCTCTTTTTTATATTCTATCTTATTGTTCTCTCTAGTAATGCCACGACCGGCGACCAAGTCAATAGTTCCTGCTTGACTAAGCTTTCTTGGCCCAGAAACAGGGGGCTCAGGATACTGAGAGTTAGATTTTGCATTTTTGCTGGCTGGGCGGTCTTCGCCTAGACATATAAGCGTATTATTAGAACCTTGAAGAACCAGATCTCCTGGGCGCTTAGTAAATCTTGGAACAGGTTCTCTAGAAGTTTTAAAGTTTGCAAGAGACTTAGTGTTTATAACGTTGTAATTGTGATCATCAGACAAAGTCTGCTTGCCGGTGTATCCGATGCCGTCGTCAGTGGAATTATATATTCCATTGGGAAACGAAGGTGAGGGTAAGCTTCTAGGGCCGGCGGTTACTTGCTGTCTGACATATTCGACAGACTTTGTTCTGTCAGCATGTGTAAAATTAAGGTCGTCATTATAGTTTGGCTCTGTTACTCTTGAAAGCCAATAGCCTTTACAAAAAATCTCTCCCGCATAAACAGACAGCATATCTTCTGCATTAGACTCTGTGCTTGTTGACTGGACTATATCGTCACCCTTAGAAAAACTTTCGAACAGACCCCCATCCAAAACCCAGACGGCCTCACCTGGTTTTGCAGGCATAGCAAGATGACCAGATAAAAGGGGGTAATAGACACCTAAGTTTTTTGACGTGGTAGAAGGGCCTGCCTCGATTGCTATAATAGAATTCCTGGGGGCCATTTTAATAATTCTTTTAAATTCTGGTGTCGGGAAAGCATCAGAGAAAAAACCTTTTGGATTTGACTTTTTGTCAAAAAGTTTTTCTAATTCGTCGTCAGGCATTTCCAGATAAACAGACGGATTATCAATGACCTCTCTAATGATAACTTTTTTTAAGATAGGTGAATTCATGAGCCCTATTTGTCTCCGTCTGCTCGAAGAGTAATTTTGTCATAGACATCATCTATTTCTAGCGACTCTTCTTCAGTTTCGGTATTCTTTTGCATTATCTCTGCAAGTTTCAAAAGCTGATCGTTAGACTTCGCCATCCTCTCAAAGTATTTACTTATAGTAGTCCCATATAAAGCGTGCTTCTCGGGATCAGTGGTTATCTCTTTCCAAAGGTCGGTAATAAGCATGCTTGCTTTTTCCCTGTCGTCTGCAGAGTTCTTGTAGATTTCCTCGCAAAGCTCTGCAAGAGACTTGTCTTTATTCGAAGAAGATTCTGAAGACATCATCGTCCTTAAGTGCCCTATATTTCTTTTTAAGATTTGATATAGATGTTGTAAGCTGTTTAGGTGATAATCCACTCATCTCTCGAAGATAAACAAAGACTGCGCGCTTATTTAGAAACTCAAGATCATTAGACCTTTCAAAAAGTGCTCTTATGGCGTTGACGCAAGCCTTTTCATTATCCGACTTAGCTAGCCCTTGCAAGTGATCCATTATTTGAAAAAGTATTTCTAGTTCGGCTTCCTTTATTAGACTTTTTTCAGGATCGTCCTCGATATTATCGATGTTGTAGCTGTGAATCTCTGAGGTTGTGAAGTACTTCTTGTCTTCTATGCTGACATTTCTTCTAAGAAAGCTGGTTTTCTGCTTTGATTTTATTATAAGAAAGTTTTTTGCCACTACATTGAAATATGAAAATGCTTTTGTCCCTCTACTTGGATCAAACTTATGAAGTGTCTCATAGAGGAAAGTTACGCAATCGTTTTTTAGATCTTCGTATGTCTCATGTAGTGAAGTAAACTTGTGAATAAAAATCAGGTTTTCAGAAAGCTTTTCAAATGCAGGCAAGATGTCTGCAGAATATATTTGATTCTTTGACTCTTGACTTTCCGTGCTTTGCCATTTCTCTATGGCTGCTTGTGTGTCTTCGTTGAAGTACAGCTTTATCTGTTTTTTCTTTTCCGCGATCTTTGGATCACCGGACTTTCTTCTTCTTCTCTTCTTAGGCTTAGATTTAGGCAAATTTTACTCCTCGACATTATCTGCAACGTCGCGAACTTCCGCTAAATTGCCCGCCATTTCTAACAGTGCAACATTAGTTTTTCTAATCTGGTTTAAAACCTCTCTAATTTCTGGACTATCGAAAAAAAGAGGCTTCTCCAAAACTTCAGCAATGGAACCATATGCTTCATCAACTACGTCGAGGCACTCTTCAATCTTATCTTCAAAACCAAATATTATTCTCGACAAACGAAATATCACGAACGACTCAATCACGCAAACAATAAATAACACTATGGCGAGAATAGTAATCAACATAGTAATTCTCTAAACTGTTTGTCATACAGGCTTTCAATTTCTGAAAAGCTGTGACTTTTTCTAATTTTTTGCTGGTGTTCGAGTGCTCTATTCAAGTAGATATCATAATGCTTGTGCATTTTTTCTATGCATTCTCTGGCAGATTTTTCTTTATACTCTGCCCATCGTGCACCTTTCATAAAAATATTTTCATCAATCCTGGATTGCTCAATTTCGTTTAAGTCATACTTTACCTTCAGGCAAGAATCTCCTGTCATGTATTCCATTGGCGCAGACCACTTTGTGGATATGATCGGTAGGCCTGCAGCAGCTGCCTCAAGAATAGGCAATCCAAACCCTTCGCCCCTGGATAAAGACATCAAGCATTTAACTTTAGGACTCTTATATAAAGACAAAAGGTTTTCGTCAGACATATTGCCGTGAATCAAATGAACCTTTATCTTAGCATTTAAAGACTGGAGCGCATTTGTCACAGTTCCCTGGACGGCTTTGTAGTCCATTAAAGAAGTTCTTCCAAGATTAGTTTTAAGAACTATGCCCACATCTTCATTGTCTTTAAATACATCATCTATCATTCCAATAGTGCTTAGTAGATTTTTTCGATCATCTTTGGGATTAAGTGCAGTTATTTGACCAAAAATTAAAAAGTTGAAGTCTGTACTAAAGTCATAATGTTTTTCAGAATTATCAGCAAGAAGAGCATCTGGAAAAGATTCAGGTATGACAGTTATGGAAGTTCGAGGTGTCCCAGACTTTAAAAATGCAGATTTTGCGTGCTCAGACGGAGTTACAACATGATCCATTTTATTGATATCATTAATCCACTTAGGATTACACATGTCTGTCTCAACTCCTGCTGTAATACCTACATTAAACTTAGCTATTGAAGGATCCCACTCATTAGGCAATATAACTTGAAAAGAAATATCACCAGAGACATTTCCTCCGACCGTGTATTTCATTATCTTGCCGATCAATCCATCGAATGCATCAGTATCAAGATACCAGGGAGTATCTCCCCACGGAACGCACTGGATTGAAAGATGTATTTTGTTCTCTTCTGCTAAGTTAACTAGCCATCTTGCAACTTGACGACTATGAACCCCATAGCCACTTTGAGTTAGTACTGGTGCTCTTAACACAATTTTTTTCATTTTAAATGCCTAAACTTGAATGGTTTTTTGCCTTACTGATTGGTGCACAGACTCACGGTCGTTTTCCCACCTGTCACAAAGATCACTAAGTGTGTTGTGCCACTGATCTACTGTCTTGACAATGTTAAACTCAGAGAGCACATAATCTCTTGCTTTTTTGCCTAGTGCAGCTCGTTTTTCAGGACCGAGCTCATAGAGCTTCATTATAGCAGCGGCAGAATTCTCATTTGTGCAATAGTCTTCGTAAATATACGGAACTCCCTGGCTTCCTACAAGGCTTCTGACATCAGGATCGATTCCGACACCGTTTTCTGATCCGTCTCTGTGGTCAACAACTTGTCGAGTGAGGCCGCCGGTTTTCTGAGCTATGATGGGATTTCCTGTTTGCATCGCTTCAAGAGTTGCCAGACCAAAGCCCTCATTAAGAGCAATATTAATACAAAAATCAGAAATATTGTGAAGTATGTTCATTTGCGGAAACTCAACTCTTCCTGGAGAGATGATCACATTATCAACGATATCAAGCATTTCTAATGTTGTAGTTAAGTTAGGCCCCTCCTGGTCGTTTGGATCAGTGTGCATAATTAACTGCGCATTTTTGTGCCCATATTTTTCTTGCAGCTGGTCTAAGAAAAGCTTCCAAGACATCAAAACATCATTAGGTCTTTTTCTTTTAGCATTTCTATTGATCCACAAGCCTGTAAAATGATCTTTTTTGGCTTCGCCCATCAGATTTTTCTTTTGCCTAGCAGTTTCTTCTTTTGACATCGGGTAAAATATGTCTTCAGGAAGAGCATGAGGAATAAAATTTGTTTTTTCAGGAAACTTTGAATTGACCAACTCAAATGTCTTGTAAGAGTGGCAATTAATAAGATCCGTCCCTTCATAGAAAACACTATTAAAGCTAGGGTAGGGATCGTTATCCCAGACATGCCAATATGCTATCGGGCAAACTTGATGAATTTCGTCTTCCATCTGCCAGACCCAGACAAAAAAACGAGGATCAGTAAATAGAAGTAAAACATCAGGCTTCTCAGTTACGAGAAGCTGCCTTAAAATATTTCTGTCTCCGAAACCATCTATGGGCTTAATTAGAATATCTGGATGAGGCTGATGAATATCGTAGTTTTCATGCTTAATAGCTGCACCGAGCTGCTTAATTTCCCACTCACCTTTTGAAACCAGGCCGTATGATAAAAATCTCGACTGGCATCCGACACCTGATGTGCTTAGCATGTGATCGCTTAGCATTAAGATCTTTCTTTTTTTCATAATTTCTCAAAAACCTAAAGATTAACAAGCAAAATATAAACAAAATATCCTGCATAATAAAACTCAAGATCCTAAACAGTGCTCAGTTCCCTTAAATTCACACCATCGACATGCTCCAAAGTTTTTAGGAAAAAATCCCTTTCTGACCGCGGCGAGCATTGATCTTACAGTCTTTGTTGCTTTTTCCATCTTTGCATCTGACCCTGAGACTTCGACAAGCTCGCACCGCTTTCCGTTCTTTCCGTCACGCTTCAGAAGAATAAAGCCGATCTTAATGTCTTTTGGATCGATGTTATGCTTTTGTGACCAGAAGTGCTTGTACAGAATCAATTGCATCTGGTAGTTAAAATCTTGCTTCTTTTGAGGCCTCCAGCCCCAGCCTGCGGTTTTCCAGTCAAGAAGCCATATCTTGTTTTTTCCTCGTTTATCTTTACTAAGAATGACTGCATCGATGAAACCCTTAAACTGCATCTCATCGTTCTGGATGACCTCGTAGAGCTGTTCCTCTCCCTCT
>MDTD01020095.1_pt1 | contig 23717 bp, 17 predicted proteins | sample 811221 | NCBI WGS metagenome assembly MDTD01 (sample SAMN05326646, study PRJNA326480) | marine metagenome | isolation source: seawater | place: Pacific Ocean: South West | collected 2011 | reverse complement strand
GCGGCGAGCGCGGCGCGCACCGCCATCGACACCGCGTCGTCGGATCCGAAGTCGGCGTCCGCCCGCGCCGAGGCGGTCACGGCGCTGCTCGACGTCGGCGACACCGCCGCGCGGATCCTGGATTCGTTCGTACCCTCGATACCCGACCGCACCGATGTGGTGTGGCTCGAACGCATCGAGGACAGCCGCACGGGTACCCGGGTGTTGCTGCGGGTCGCGCCGCTGTCGGTGGCGGGGTTGCTGCGCCACCGGCTGTTCGACCACACCACCACGGTGTTGACGTCGGCGACCCTGACCATCGGCGGCAGCTTCGACGCGATGGCCCGCGACTGGGGACTGGTGGGTGCCGACGACACGGCAGCGGCGTGGCGAGGCTTGGATGTCGGATCGCCGTTCGACCACGCCCGCTCCGGCATCCTCTACGTGGCCGCGCACCTGCCGCCCCCCGGCCGGGACAGCACCGGCACCGCAGAGCAGCTCGACGAGATCGCTGCGCTGATCATGGCCGCCGGCGGACGGACCCTGGGACTGTTCTCCTCCATGCGCGCGGCCAAGGCCACCGCCGAGGTCATGCGGGAGCGGCTCGACACCCCGGTGCTGTGCCAAGGCGACGACAGCACCTCGGCACTGGTGGGCCGCTTCGCCGCCGACGAGCCGACCTCGCTGTTCGGCACCCTGTCACTGTGGCAGGGCGTGGATGTGCCCGGGCCGTCACTGTCGCTCGTGCTCATCGACCGGATCCCGTTCCCGCGCCCCGACGACCCGCTGCTGACCGCCCGCCAGCGTGCCGTGGCGGCCCGCGGAGGCAACGGATTCATGGCCGTCGCGGCCACCCACGCCGCCCTGCTCCTGGCCCAGGGGGCCGGCCGCCTGCTGCGCCGGGTCGACGATCGCGGCGTGGTGGCCGTACTGGACTCCCGGATGGCCACCGCGCGCTACGCCGGATTCCTGCGCGCGTCCCTGCCGCCGTACTGGGCGACCACCGACGGCGCAGCCGTGCGGGCCGCGTTGCAGCGCCTGCACGCTAACTGAACCGGATCGTCTCGACCGCGCCGGCGGACCGTCCGTCGAACTATTCTGGCAACAGGTCCGTTGCGGGCGGTCAGCTCCCGCGCCGCCGCCGAAGGGAGTGCCATGGGTCGACGACGGCTGGCGGGCGCGACGGTCGCCGCCTGCTCGGTGCTGCTCGGCACCGCCTGCTCCACCGCGGTGCAGGGTGAGGCGGTGTCGGTGTTCCACGACCCGTTCAACGTGGCCGGGATGCCGGCCACCGACGGTCCCAGCGGCCTTCGCCCGGGCGCGCCGGGCCCCGACCGCGACATCGAGGGATCCGACGGCGGCAGAATCGACGAACTGGCCGGCGGCGCGATCAGCGACATCGAAGAGTACTGGCAGACCGCCTATCCGGCGACCTTCGACGACGAGTTCAGTCCCGCCAGCGCTCTGATCTCCTGGGATGCCAACGGTTTCGACGGAGTGTTCTGCGAAGAGGACACCTACGGACTGGTCAACGCCGGCTTCTGCTATCTGGACCGGTCCATCGGCTGGGACCGCGGTGAGCTGTTGCCGACGCTCGAGCGGGCGCACGGAGACATGGGTGTGGTCATGGTGCTGGCCCACGAATACGGGCACGCGGTGGCCCGGCAGTCCGGCATGGCCGACGAGGACACCCCGACACTGCTGTCCGAGCAGCAGGCGGACTGCCTGTCCGGGGCGTACATGCGCTGGGTCGCCGAGGACAGCTCGCCGCGTTTCACCCTCAACACGGGAGAGGGGCTGAACAACGTGCTGGCCGGCGTCATTTCGTTCCGCGACCCCGTGCTGACCGAAGGCGATCCCGATGTCGGTTATGACGAACACGGCTCGGCGTTCGAGCGCGTGTCGGCTTTCCAATTCGGCTTCACCGACGGCCCGAACGCGTGTGCCGCCATCGACATGCGGGAGATCGGCCAGCGCAGAGGGGATCTGCCCGTGCTGCTGCCCGAGGACCAGACGGGGGAACTGCCGGTCACCGAGGATTCGGTGTTCTCCATCGTCGAGGCGATGGACATCCTGTTCGCGCCGGCCGATCCCCCGGCGCTCAGCTTCGACGCGGCCGAGGCCGACTCCTGCGCCGATGCCCGGCCCAGCCCTCCGGCGTCCTACTGTCCGGCGACCAACACCCTCGTCGTCGACCTACCCGCCCTGCAAGACATCGGTGCTCAAGCTGATTCGATGGACGCCGCGACGCTGGCCATCGGCGACAACACCGCCTACTCGGTGCTGATGTCGCGTTACATGATGGCCCTGCAGCATCAACGCGGCGGTGTCGCGCTCGACGACGCCAGCGCCGCGCTGCGCACGGCCTGCCTGACCGGGGTCGCGACCGTGAAGATGTCGAAGGAGGTCACGACCCCGGATGGCAACACGGTGGCGTTGACCGCGGGCGATATCGACGAGGCGGTGTCGGGCATTCTGACCAACGGCCTGGCGGCCGGCGACGTCAACGGCGAAACCGTGCCGTCCGGCTTCTCCCGGATCGACGCGTTCCGGCTCGGCGTGCTCAGCGACACCGAGAAGTGCTTCCAGCGGTTCCCCTAAACCGGCAGCCGCAGAACGTAACCCGCCTCCAACGCCACCCACAGCGCACCGTCGGCGGCGACGGCCATGCCGTGCGGTTCACTGCCTGCCGGCAGGTCGATGGTCACGACCTCGCCGTCGGCGCTGACCCGCGCGATCTGGTCGGCGCCCCACAGGCTCACCCACACACCGCCGACCGGGTCGGGCACGACGGCGTGCGGCTTTCCGGGCATGTCGAGTTCCTGGATCGCATCGTCGACCGGGATGCGGCCGACGCGCTCGGCCGCGATCGCGGTGAACCACACGCAGTCGTCGTGGGTGGCGCAGATGCCCACCGGCCCGGACCTCGGCGTCGACACCTCCCGCGTCGTCAGCCGCCCGTTGAGATCGAGCCTGCCGATCGCGCCGGCCTGGTTCATGGTGAACCACAGCGCTCCGTCCGGGCCCGCGGTGATCATCGACGGCATACCGCCGACGGGCCACTCCTGCACCGTGCCGTCGTCGTCCAGTCGGCCCACCACACCGCTGCCGGCCGCGGTGTACCACAGTGCGCCGTCCGGTCCGACGGCGAGACCGAACGGCGAACTGCCGGTGCTCAATTCGACCGCGGACTGGTCACCGTCGACCGTGATGCGGCCGATGCGGTCGTCACCGGCGCGGGTGAACCACAGCGCTCCGTCGCGCGCCGCCGTGATCAGTGACGGGCGGCTGTCCGGGGACACCGCGAATGTGCTCAGCGCACCGCTGTTCGTCACCCGCGCCACGGCTCCGCCGTGGACGAGCGTCACCCACATCGCTCCGTCGGGACCGGCCGCGACCGCATACGGGCCGCCGTCGACGGGAACCTCGAGCAGCGCCGTCACGCCAGCGTGACCAGGCCCAGCTCCGCCTCGCCCGCAAGCAGACGATGATGGGGCAGCACGCGCACGGTGTAGCCCACCGGCCCGGTGATCGGCAGCGACATCGTCGCGGTGAAGACGTCGGCGCCGTGATCGGTCCGGCCGGTGTGGGTCATCGGCACAGTGACGGGGTCCAGCAGCGTCGCCCCGGCATCCACCCGGCCGATCAGCGCCTGCACCGCCACATCGGTGACCCGCAGCCCGTCGAGTCGCACGAGCGCGGTCAACGTCAGCTCCGAGCCCAGCAGCGGCGTGTCCGGCAACCCGGAACTGTCCACATCCTCGATCGAGATCCGCGGCCACGACCGCTCCACGCGGTGCCGGTAGGCGGCGAGTTCCCGTGCGGCGCCGAACGGCTCGGCGAAGTCACCGGCCCCCGCCGACACCGGCTCGATGGTCTGCCGCAGCGAACGCGCCGCGGGGAAGTAGTACTTCTCGGCGTACTCCTCGACCATGCGCGAGGCCAGCACCTTGGGTCCCAGTTCCTGCAGCGTGTGGCGGACCATCTCGACCCACCGCCTCGGTACGCCGTGTCCGTCCCGGTCGTAGAACTTCGGCACCACCGCCTGCTCCAGCAGGTCGTAGAGCGCCGCCGCCTCCAGGTCGTCACGACGGCCGTCATCGGCCAGACCTGCGGCGGTGGGGATCTCCCAGCCGTTCTCCCCGTCGAACCACTCGTCCCACCAACCGTCGCGGATCGACAGATTGAGCCCGCCGTTGAGGGCGCTCTTCATCCCCGACGTGCCACAGGCCTCCAACGGCCGCAGCGGGTTGTTCAACCACACGTCGCAGCCGTGGTAGAGCGTGCGGGCCATCGACATGTCGTAGTCGGGCAGGAACGCGAAACGGTGCCGCACGTCATGGCGGTCGGCGAAGCGCACGATCTGCTGGATCAGCGCCTTGCCGCCGTCGTCGGCCGGGTGGGCCTTGCCGGCGACGATCAACTGCAGGGGCCGCTCGTCGTCGAGGAGCAGCCGGGCCAACCGGTCGGGGTCACGCAGCATCAGTGTGAGCCGCTTGTAGGTGGGCACCCGCCGCGCGAACCCGATGGTCAGTGCGTTGGGGTCGAACGCGGTCGCGATCCACCCGAGCTCCGCCTCGGCCGCGCCGCGCTCCAACCACGACCGGCGCAGCCGCCGCCGAACGTCGTCGATCAGCGCCTCCCGCAACTGGCCGCGGATCCACCACAGATGGCCGGGGTCGACCTTCTGCAGACGCTCCCAGACGTGCGGTTCCCGTAGCTGCGCCAGGTCGTCGGCGCCGAGCAACTCCCTGCCGAGCTCCAGCCACTGCGGTGCGGCCCACGTCGGACCGTGCACCCCGTTGGTGATCGAACCGATCGGGACTTCGGCCGCGTCGAAGCCCGGCCAGAGCTCGCTGAACATCTCCCGGCTGACCCGTCCGTGCAGCAGCGAGACACCGTTGGCGCGCTGAGCCAGCCGCAGACCCATGTGGGCCATGTTGAATTTCGCCGGGTCGTCTTCGGCGCCGAACGACAGCACCCGGTCCACCGGGACGCCGGGCAGCAACCGTGAGCCGTGGCCGTCCGGCCCCGCGCCGAAATAGCGTTCCACCAGATCCAGCGGGAATCGGTCGATACCGGCCGGCACCGGGGTGTGGGTGGTGAACACCGTCGACGAGCGGACGACGGCCAGCGCCGTGTCGAAGTCGAGCCCCGCCTCGATCAATTCGCGGATCCGCTCGACACCCAGGAAGCCGGCATGGCCCTCGTTCATGTGGAACACCTCGGGACCGGGCAGGCCCCGCAGTTCGGTGAACGCACGGATGGCGCGCACTCCGCCGATACCGGCCAGGATCTCCTGCCGGATGCGGTGCTCCTGATCGCCGCCGTACAGCCGGTCGGTGACGGTGCGCACGTCGTGATCGTTCTCCGGGATGTCGGAGTCGAGCAGCAACAACGGGATCCGCCCCACCTGGGCGATCCAGATCCGCGCCGAGAGCGTCACGTCGTCGGGCAGCGTGAGCTCGATCAGGACTGCTTCCCCGTCGGCGTCGGTGAGCAGACGCAGCGGCAGCCCCTGCGGATCCAGCGACGGATAGTTTTCGTGCTGCCACCCGTCGGCGGTCAGCGATTGCCGAAAGTAGCCCGAGCGGTAGTACAGGCCGACGGCGATCAGCGGCAGACCCAGATCGGAGGCCGACTTGAGATGGTCACCGGCGAGGATGCCCAGCCCGCCGGAATAGTTGGGCAACACCTCGGCGACGCCGAACTCCATCGAGAAGTAGGCGATGCCGTGCGGCAACGCCACCGCCGCTGTGTCTCCGTCGCCGACCTCCGCGGCACGCTGCTGGTACCACAGCGGACGGGTCAGATAGTCCTCCAGGTCTACATCCAACGTCTCGACACGCTGGACGAACGACGGGTCGGCGGCCAGTTGCTCGAGGCGCTCGGGACCGACGTGGCCGAGCATTGCCACCGGGTCGCCTCCGGTGTCCTGCCAGAGGTCGTCGTCGATGGACTGGAACAGGTCCTGCGTCGGCTTGTCCCAGGACCAGCGCAGGTTCGTGGACAACCGCTCGAGCGCGGCCAGCCGTTCGGGCAGATGAGCGCGGACGGTGAACCGGCGAAGGGCTTTCACGCGTGTCACCTTACTGGCGACCGGCAAACTCGCCACGCGTCCCGCGGCCGGCGCCGATCGGGCGATCGGTCGCTCCCGCTTCGCCCCCCGCGTGATTGAGCTGCGCACTACGGTGGGTATAGGCGCCAGAGGGCTGTTGAGGGATCTGTGAACGAACCGGTCGACGACGAACCCGACGACGACACCACGCGCAGGGTTGCGCTGGTTGTGCGCCACGGCAGGAAGTGGGAGGAAACGGATCAGTGACCGCGGGCCGTATCGAGATCGATGACGTTGCACCTGTGGTGTCCGGTGGGCGTTTCCCCGCCAAAGCGGTGGTCGGCGAGGTGGTGCCGGTGACCGCGACGGTGTGGCGGGAAGGACACGATGCGGTCGCCGCGACGCTGGTGGTCAGGTATCACGGACCCGGCTATCCCCCGCTCGCCGAGGAGCCCGCGGGATTGGTCCGGCCGCAGGCCGTGCCGATCGACGAGGTGGTGACGCCCACGTCCCGGATACGTCCCACCACGTACCCGATGGCGGCGGGGCGCACCCCGGACGTGTTCCACGGGCAGTTCACCCCGGACGCCGTCGGCCTGTGGACCTACCGGGTCGACGGGTGGGGCGATCCGATCGCGACCTGGCGCCAGCATGTCATCGCCAAGCTCGAGGCCGGCCAGAGTGAGGGTGAACTCGACAACGACCTGCTGGTGGGCGCCCGGCTGCTGGAGCGGGCCGCGACCGGGGTGCCCCGACAGGACCGCTATCCCCTGATCCTGGCCGCCGAGCGGCTGCGTGAGCCCGGCGACCCGTTCTGGCGGGCCGGTCCCGCGCTCGCCCCCGAGGTGACCGCGCTGGTCGATGAGTTCCCGTTGCGGGAGCTGGTCACCCGCGGTGAACAGCACGGTGTGTGGGTGGATCGGCCCCTGGCCCGGTTCAGTTCGTGGTACGAGCTGTTCCCCCGGTCGACCGGCGGGTGGGACAGCGCCGGCCACCCGGTGCACGGCACGTTCACCACCGCCGCGAAGGCCCTGCCCCGGGTGGCGCGGATGGGCTTCGACATCGTCTACCTGCCGCCCATCCACCCGATCGGCAAAGTGCACCGCAAGGGCCGCAACAACAGCGTCACCGCAGGCCCGAACGACGTCGGCTCACCGTGGGCGATCGGCAGCGACGAGGGCGGCCATGACGCCGTACACCCCGACCTGGGCACCATCGACGATTTCGACGACTTCGTCGCCGCCGCCCGCGACCAGGGTCTCGAAGTGGCGCTGGATCTGGCGCTGCAGTGCGCGCCCGACCACCCGTGGGCGCACGCGCACCCCGAATGGTTCACCGTGCTGCCCGACGGCACCATCGCCTACGCGGAGAACCCGCCGAAGAAGTACCAGGACATCTATCCGCTGAACTTCGACAACGACCCGGCGGGTCTGTACGACGAGGTGCTGCGGGTGGTGAAGTACTGGGTTTCCCACGGCGTCAAGGTGTTCCGGGTGGACAACCCACACACCAAGCCGCCGAATTTCTGGGCCTGGCTGATCGGGGAGGTCAAGAACACCGACCCCGACGTACTGTTCCTGGCCGAGGCGTTCACCCGGCCGGCCCGGCTGTTCGGGTTGGCCAAGCTCGGCTTCACCCAGTCCTACACGTACTTCACCTGGCGCACGGCCAAGTGGGAGCTCACCGAGTTCGCCGAGTCGATCGCCGAGCACGCCGACTACAGCAGACAGAGCCTGTGGACGAACACGCCCGACATCCTGCACGAGAGCCTGCAGCACGGCGGCCCCGGCATGTTCGCCATCCGTGCCGTCATGGCCGCGACGATGAGCCCGACCTGGGGCATGTACTCGGGTTACGAACTGTTCGAGCACCGCGCGGTGCGTGAAGGCAGTGAGGAGTACCTGAACTCCGAGAAATACGAGCTGCGGCCGCGCGACTTCGACGCCGCGCTGGCCGACGGCGAATCCCTGGAGCCGTTCATCACCCGGCTCAACGAGATCCGTCGTGTGCACCCCGCACTGCAGCAGTTGCGCACCATCACCTTCCATCACATCGACAACGACGCGTTGCTGGCCTACAGCAAGTTCGACCCGATCACCGGTGACCAGGTGCTCGTGGTGGTGACGCTGAACCCGTTCGGCCCCGAAGAAGGCACTTTGTGGTTGGACATGGCCGCGCTGGGAATGGAACAGCAGGACCGGTTCTGGGTGCGGGACGAGATCACCGGAGAGGAATACCAGTGGGGTCAGGGCAATTACGTGCGACTCGAGCCGGCCCGTGCCGTCGCGCACGTGCTCAACATGCCCCAGATTCCAGCCGACCAACGAATGAATCTTCTGCGTAGGGAGTGACGACATGACCAACGCGTCCAACCTGACCAACCAGATCGACAGTCCGCATCTGCGGCCGCACACCGCCGACCTGAACCGGTTGCTGGCCGGTGAGCACCACGACCCGCACTCGGTGCTCGGCGCCCACGAATACGACGACCACACGGTGATCCGGGTGTACCGCCCGCACGCGATGAAGGTGAACGCGCTGATCGGCGGCGCCCGCCATCCGCTGACCCACATCGAGGCCGGGTTGTTCGCCGTCGCGGTGCCGTTCACCGACCTCGTCGACTACCGCCTCGAGATCAGCTACTCCGAGGACGAGTCGGCGTTCGTCCACACCGTTGCCGACGCCTACCGGTTCCTGCCGACCCTGGGCGAAATCGACCTGCACCTGTTCGCCGAGGGTCGCCACGAGCGCCTCTGGGAGGCGCTGGGCGCACACCCGCGGAGCTTCACGACCCCCGACGGTGAGGTCACCGGTGTGTCGTTCGCCGTGTGGGCACCCAATGCCAAGGGCGTCAGCGTGATCGGCGATTTCAATCACTGGGGCAACGAGGCGCAGATGCGCGTGTTGGGCTCCACCGGCGTCTGGGAGCTGTTCTGGCCCGGCTTCCCCGACGACGGGCTCTACAAGCTGCGTATCCACGGCGCCGACGGCGCGGTGACCGAGCGGGCCGACCCCATGGCCTTCGCCACCGAGGTGCCCCCGCAGACCGCGTCGCGGGTGTTCCAGAGCGACTACACCTGGGCCGACGAGGACTGGATGGCTCAACGCGCGCTGCGCAACCCGGTCTTCGAGCCGATGAGCACCTATGAGGTGCACCTCGGGTCGTGGCGGCCGGGGCTGAGCTACACCGAACTGGCCGAAGAGCTCACCGACTATGTCGTCGAGCACGGCTTCACCCATGTCGAGATGCTTCCGGTGGCCGAGCACCCGTTCGGCGGGTCCTGGGGCTATCAGGTCACGTCGTACTACGCGCCGTCGTCGCGGTTCGGATCACCCGACGAGTTCCGCCACCTGGTCGACACGCTGCACCGCGCGGGTATCGGCGTGATCGTCGACTGGGTGCCCGCGCACTTTCCCAAGGACGCGTGGGCGCTGGGCAGATTCGACGGCACCCCGCTCTACGAGCACGCCGACCCACGCCGCGGCGAGCAACTCGACTGGGGCACCTACGTGTTCGACTTCGGCCGCACCGAGGTCCGTAACTTCCTGGTCGCCAACGCGCTGTACTGGCTGCAGGAGTTCCACATCGACGGTCTGCGTGTGGATGCGGTCGCGTCGATGCTCTATCTGGACTACTCGCGTCCGGAAGGCGGCTGGACACCGAACCAGTACGGGGGGCGGGAGAACCTCGAGGCGGTCCAGTTCCTGCAGGAGATGAACGCGACCGTGCACAAGATCACCCCCGGCATCGTCACGATCGCCGAGGAGTCCACGTCGTGGCCGGGCGTGACCCGCCCGACGAACCTCGGCGGGCTGGGCTTCTCGATGAAGTGGAACATGGGCTGGATGAACGACACGCTGGAGTTCATCAAGCGTGACCCGATCTATCGGACATATCACCATCACGAGATGACGTTCTCGATGCTCTACGCGTTCAGCGAGAACTACGTCCTGCCGATCAGCCACGATGAAGTGGTGCACGGCAAGGGCACGTTGTGGGGCCGCATGCCGGGCAACGACCACATGAAGGCGGCCGGGATCCGTGGGTTCCTGGCCTACCAGTGGGCGCATCCGGGCAAGCAGCTGCTGTTCATGGGGCAGGAATTCGGACAGCGCGCTGAATGGTCCGAGGAGCGCGGCGTGGACTGGTTCCAGCTCGACGAGCACGGGTTCTCCGACGGCATCCTGCGGCTGCTCACCGACGCCAACGAGATCTACCGCACCCGCCGGGCGCTGTGGTCCCGGGACACGCAGCCCGAGGGCTACTCGTGGATCGACGCGAACGACTCAGCGAATAACGTGCTGAGCTTCCTGCGCTTCGGCGATGACGGCTCAATGATGGCGTGCGTGTTCAACTTCTCCGGCTCCGAGCATGCCCGCTACCGGCTGGGGCTGCCGCACGCCGGCAGGTGGCGCGAGGTGCTCAACACCGACTCGGACACTTACCACGGCTCCGGGATCGGCAACTACGGTGCGGTCGAGGCGACCGACGAACCGTGGCACGGTCGGCCTGCCTCGGCGGTGATGACGCTGCCGCCGCTGTCGGCGTTGTGGTTCGAACCCGAATCAGCGCCCTAGGACACGCGCCGAGTCTGCGGGCAGATCGCCATCTCACCGCATGAGGCGATCTCCCAGCAGACTCGCGTGTTCTGCGGGTTCAGTACAGCGCGCTGGCCAGGTTGCGCCGCCCGGCGATCACCGCGGGGTCGGCGGGATCGAACAGGTCGAACAGTTCGATCAGCCGGGTGCGCACCGCGGTTCGGTCGTCTCCCGCCGTGCGCTTGACCAGACCGGTCAGCCTGGCGAACGCCGCCTCGACGTGCTGTTCGAGGATCTCGACATCGGCCGCGGCGAACGCCGCGTCGATGTCCTCGGGGGCCGCGTCGGCCACGGCGACGGCGTCGCGCTGATGGGCGGTGGCGCGCTGCAGGAACGCGATCTGGCGGACCGCGCCCTTAGCTTCGGCATGATTCGGGTTGGCGTCCAGGATCTTCTGATAGGCGCTTCGGGCGGCATCGAAGTCGCCGCTGTCGAGGAACGTCCGCGCCTGTTCCACTTCGGGGTCGACCTGTTCGGGGGCCTCGGCGTCACCGGTGCCGCTGAGCTTGCCCGCGGTGGCCTCGAGCAGTGAATCGACCCAGCGGCGGAGCTGCTCGGGCGGTTGCATCCCCTGGAAGCTGGACAGCGGCTGTCCGGCGGCCAGCGCCACGACGGTCGGGATGGCCTGCACGCCGAACATCTGGGCGACCCGGGGCACCGTGTCGACATTGACGGTGGTCAACGCCCACTTCGGCCCGTCCTGGGCGGACAGGCCGGCCAGTAGGTCGCCGAGCTGCACGCTGGCGTCGCTGCGCGGGGACCACAGCAGTACGACGACCGGAACCTCGTTGGAGCGGACCAGCACCTCGGCTTCCAGGTTGGCCTCGGTGATCTCCACTCCGCCGGGGCCCGCGGGCGGACCGGATGCACCGGATGCGGCGCCCTCGGTGGTCGCCGCCCGCTGCTTGAGTGCCGACAGATCCACTGCGCCCGCCATGGCAGGCGAGATTCGGGGTCCAGGACGAGTCACGGGTTCAAGTGTGTCACGTCGTTTCGGGGACCGTCCGACCCGGCTGCGCCACACCCACCGCCGCCGTCGAAGCTCCGATACGACCGGTCCGATCAGCCCATATGAGGAAGATCACACTGCCCAATGGCACGATGCTGCCCAGCAACGCCAGCAACCATGTCACCGCGGTCCAGCGGTGCGAGATCCCGACGACAGCGGCGGCCACCAGGAACGCCACGAAGACACCCCCGTGGACGGGCCCGAACAACTTCACCCCGATCTCGGTCTGTGGTGAGCCGAGGTACTTGAAGTACATCCCGATCAGCAGGCCGACCCAGCTGGCCGCCTCTGCCAACGCGATCAACCGGAACCACCCCGCCGCACTGCGGAGGTCGTAAGCGCTTGATTGGTTCGCCATGGCCGCCATTGTGCCCGACGATGCCGTCAGCTACTACATTGCGTCGTTGATCATGCGCCCTGTTCAGGGCCGGCGGAGCACCAGCGCGTCGCCCTGGCCACCGGCGCCGCACAGCGCGGCGACGGCATACCCGGAGCCCTTTCGTGCGAGCTCCAGCGCTGCGTGCAGCGTGATGCGTGCCCCCGACATTCCGATCGGATGCCCGATCGCGATGGCTCCACCGTCGGTGTTGACCTTCGCCTCGACCGTGGCTTCGTCGAGGCCCAGTTCCCTGGTCGAGGCCAGCGCGACCGCGGCGAACGCCTCGTTGATCTCGATGACGTCGAGATCGTCGACCGAGATGCCTTCCTTGGCGATCGCCTTCTTGATCGCGTTGGCGGGCTGGCTCTGCAGCGTGGAGTCCGGACCGGCGACGACCCCGTGGGCGCCGATCTCACACAGCCACTGCAGGCCCATCTCCTCGGCCTTGGCCTTGTTCATCACCACGACCGCGCAGGCGCCGTCGGAGATCTGGGATGCCGAGCCCGCGGTGATGGTGCCGTCCTTGCGGAACGCCGGGCGCAGGCCGGACAGCGATTCCGCGGTGGTGTCGGCGCGCACGCCCTCGTCCTCGGTGAACTCCACCGGGTCGCCCTTGCGCTGCGGGATCTTCACCGACACCACCTCGTCGGCGAACACCCCGTCCTTCCACGCGCGGGCGGCCTTCTGGTGCGACGACGCGGCGAACTCGTCCTGCTGGGCACGGGTGAACTGGTCGGTGTCGTTGCGCTGCTCGGTCAGCGCGCCCATCGGCTGGTCGGTGAAGACGTCGTGCAGACCGTCGTAGGCCATGTGGTCCACCGCGGTCACATCGCCGTACTTGTAGCCGGAGCGGCTGTTCATCAACAGGTGCGGGGCCTGGGTCATCGACTCCTGACCGCCGGCGACGACGACGTCGAACTCACCCGCGCGGATCAGCTGATCGGCCAGCGCGATCGCGTCGATGCCCGACAGGCACATCTTGTTGATCGTCAGCGAGGCCACATCCCAGCCGATTCCGGCGGCCACCGCCGCCTGGCGCGCGGGCATCTGTCCGGCGCCGGCGGTCAACACCTGGCCCATGATCACGTACTCCACCGCCGAGGCGGGGACCTGCGCTTTGTCCAACGCTCCGGCGATGGCCACCGCACCCAGGTCGCTGCCGGAGAAGTCCTTCAGTGACCCCATCAGCTTGCCCACCGGCGTCCGGGCTCCAGCAACAATCACCGACGTCGTCATGACTACCTCCAACTGCGTTTCACGGACCGCCTGACAGGCTATCCACTGCACCCGAGCTATTCGAAACCGATCTGATTAGGTTACCTTTGCGTTATGACCGCCGAGCAGACTGACGCCCGTCCTGTGCTGGCCACCGCGCTGGTCACCGCTATCGATCACGTCGGCATCGCCGTGCCTGACCTGGACGTGGCCATCAAGTGGTATCACGATCATCTGGGCATGATCGTGCTGCACGAAGAGATCAACGAGGAGCAGGGCGTCCGCGAGGCGATGCTGTCGGTGCGCGGCGCTCCGATGGGCAGCGCGCAGGTGCAGCTGATGTCGCCCATCGACGAGTCGTCGACGATCGCGAAGTTCATCGACAAGCGCGGGCCGGGTCTGCAGCAGCTGGCCTACCGGGTCAGCGACATCGATGCGCTCACCGAGAGGTTGCGGGAGCAGGGTGTGCGGCTGCTCTACGACGCACCGCGCCGCGGCACCGCGAATTCCCGCATCAACTTCGTCCATCCCAAGGATGCCGGCGGGGTGCTGATCGAACTGGTCGAACCCGCCGCGGAAGATCACTGAGTCCACCGGGGACTCCGCACCCGACCAGCACGGTCAACACCAAGGTCTCACGACCACCTTCTGGTCGGACCGCGGGTGGCGCGGTTGGCCCAGCACGACGTGTGCCAGTGCCGACGGTCCTCGACGCCGGCCGCGTCTGTCGCCGGCCACACCACGACGTGCGCGGTTGCCGGCCTGATCTCGTGGTCGCAGCCCGGACATCGGTAGACCTTCACCGCACGCGCCGCAGCGACCGAGCGCACCTCGTAGTCGTGGCCGTCGGCGCCCTGTTCGACGCGACGCGACGACGGGAACCGAACCTGTCCGGGCACAGGCTGTCCGCTCCTGCGCCCGGTACCGCCCGCCCGCCGTCGCCGGGCCATCAGAACAACCGGTACTCGTCGCTGTCCATGCCGCGCATCTGGTCGTAGTCCAGCGTCAGACAACGGATGCCGCGGTCGGTGGCCAGCGTGCGGGCCTGCGGCTTGATCTGCTGGGCGGCGAACACCCCGGCCACCGGCGCCAGCACGGTGTCGCGGTTGAGCAGCTCGAGATAACGGGTCAGCTGTTCGACGCCGTCGATCTCACCGCGGCGCTTGATCTCCACCGCCACCGACCGGCCCTGCTCGTCGCGGCACAGTAGGTCCACCGGCCCGATCGGGGTCATGTACTCGCGGCGCACCAGCGTGTACCCGGCGCCGAGCAGTTCGACGTGTTCGGCCAGCAGCGCCTGCAGGTGCGCCTCCACCCCGTCCTTGACCAGACCCGGGTCGACCCCGAGCTCGTGGCTGGAATCGTGCTCGATCTCCTCGACGGTGATGCGCAACTGTTCGCCGGCTTTGTTCTCCACAACCCAGACCGGCGATTCACCGGCGGGGTCCTCGACCACCCAGCAGGGTGGGCTCATCCAGTTCAAGGGCTTGTAGGCACGGTCGTCGGCGTGCACGCTCACCGAACCGTCGGCCTTGAACAGCAGCAGGCGCCGCGCCGAGGGCAGATGCGCGGTGAGCCGGCCGACGTAGTCCACGGTGCACTGGGCGATCACGAGACGCACCGATCCACCTTAAACGCCACGGGTGGTGGTTAGGCTGACGCCACCATGACGGGCAACAAGACAGCGGCACAGCGTCTCGGCCGCGTGTTGGAACGTGTGACCAACCAGAGCCCGCGAGTGGCGTCGACCCCCGAGTACGGGTCGTGGATCCTGGGCCGGGTCTCGGAGAGCCAGCGCCGGCGACGGGTGCGGATCCAGATCATCCTGACCACGTTCGTCGTCGTGGCGAATCTGATCGGGATGGGTGTCGCCACGCTGGTGATCACCGTGGCGTTCCCGATCCCCAGCGTGTTCGCCGCCGACGTCGCCTGGATCTCGTTCATCGTCGTGCCGGTGTACCTGGCGACCGCGTTGGTGGTCGGGGTGTTCTGGGCCACCCGTCGGGTGATGAACAACGTCCGCTGGGCGGTCGAGGAGCGCCCGCCCACCGCCGAGGACCAGCACAACACCTTCCTGGCGCCGTGGCGGCTTACCCGTGTGCTGCTGGTCCTGTGGGGCCTCGGCGCCGTGGTGCTCACCGCACTGTACGGCTGGCACGATACCGACTACATCCCCAAATGGCTTCTGGGAGTCAGCTTTCCGGGCATCGTTGTCTCCGCCAGCTGTTACCTGTTCACCGAGTTCGCGTTGCGTCCCGTGGCCGCCCAGGCGCTCGAGGCGGGCCGCCCTCCCCGACGGTTCGCCGAAGGGCTGATGGGCCGCACGATGTTGGTCTGGGCGCTGGGCTCCGGCGTGCCGGTGCTCGGCATCTTCCTGGCGGCGCTGATCACGCTGATCCAACGCAATCTGACGCCGACGCAGTTCACCGTCGCGGTGATGATCCTGGCTGCGTTTGCGCTCGTGTTCGGCGCGATCCTGATGTGGATCCTGGCCTGGTTGACGGTCACACCGGTGCGAGTGGTCCGATCGGGGATGAACCAGGTCGAGCGTGGTGATCTGGAGACCAACGTCGTTGTCTTCGACGGCACCGAACTCGGTCAGCTGCAGCGGGGTTTCAACTCGATGGCGGCCGGCCTACGGGAGCGCGAACGGGTCCGCGACCTGTTCGGTCGACACGTCGGCCGCGAGGTCGCCGCACTGGCGGAGAAGGAGCGGCCCGAACTGGGCGGTGAGGACCGCTACGCAGCAGTCGTTTTCGTCGACATCATCGGCTCGACGAAGCTGGTGACCAGTCGGCCCGCCGGCGAGGTCGTCGAATTGCTGAACAGGTTCTTCGCGGTGATCGTCGAGGAAGTGGACCGCCACCACGGGCTGGTGAACAAATTCGAGGGCGACGCGGTGCTGGCCGTATTCGGCGCTCCGGTGTCGCTGGAGCACCCCGAGGACGAATCACTGGCCGCAGCCAGACAGATCAGCCGCAGATTGCGCGAGGAAGTCCCGGAGTGTGAGGCCGGGATCGGTGTCGCGGCCGGCACGGTGCTGGCTGGAAACGTCGGCGCACAGGAACGCTTCGAATACACAGTGATCGGCGAGCCGGTCAACGAAGCGGCCCGGCTGTGCGAATTGGCCAAGGACTTCCCGCAGCGGCTGGTCGCCTCCGCCGAGACGGTCGCCAACGCGACCGAAGCAGAACGCTCGCGCTGGTGTGAGGGCGAGACGGTGACGCTGCGTGGATACCGCGAGCCGACCGAGCTGGCCGTCCCGGCTGAACCGTGACAGGCAGGCCGGCCCGACACTTCTCATGTCCCAGCGGGAAATCCGCCGATGTCCGGATCGGTGATGGACACCGGCAGCGCGACCACCGAGCATAGGAGGCCGGGCCAGAGAGGCGGTTTGAGACATGGCGATCACTGCGGCCGAGCGGTCGGATCTGCGTGCGGCGGTCGGTGAGCTGTTGGGCCAGCGGTGTACCGAAGCCGACGTGCGGCGGGTCATCGCCACCGACGACGGATTCGACCGCGACCTCTGGGCTCAGTTGGCAGACCAGGGCGTGCCGGGCATGCTCGTGGCCGACCGATACGGGGGAATGGGGTTCGGCGCGCTCGAACTTGAGGCGGTCGCCGAGGAAACCGGGAAGGCTCTGCTGCCTGCCCCGTTCATCTCCAGCGCCGTGCTCACCGTGACGCTGCTTTCCGCGGCCGGTTCCGAGGACGACCGTCAGCGGCTGCTGCCCGCGCTCGCCGACGGCACCGCCATCGGGACGGTCGCCGTGACCGGAGAATCGGGCACCTGGACCCCCGCCGGGATCGGGGTGCGCGCCGACGCCGACGGCACGCTCACCGGCACCGCGCACTACGTGACCTGGGGGCAGATCGCCGACGTCCTCCTCGTCGTCGCGCGCACCGGCGAGGACGTCGGGGTGTTCGAGGTGGCGCCCGACGCCGACGGCTTCCGACGAACCGCGGCAACCGTTTTCGACCCCACCACACCTCTGTCGACCTTCACCTTCTCCGCGACGCCCGCACGCCGGATCGGCACCGCCGGATGGGAGGCCGTGCAGACAGCGCTGGACCACGCCGTCCTCGCCGGAGCTGCAGAACAGGTCGGTGGTGCCCGGCGGATCTTCGACATGACCGTCGATTACCTGAAGACCCGGATCCAGTTCGGCCGCCCGATCGGCAGCTTCCAGGCGCTCAAACACATGGCCGCCGATCTGCTCCTGGAGGTCGAGTCGGCGACCTCGGCCGCGCAGCATGCCGCCCGTGCCGTGGCCACGGACATCCGGACAGCTGACGGCCCCGTAGCGCTGGCCGGATTCGTCTGCGCGGAGGCGTACGACACGGTCGCGATGCAGGCCATCCAGATGCACGGCGGAATCGGCTTCACCTGGGAACACCCCGCCCATCTGTTCCTGCGCCGGGCCCGGACCGGCCTGCAGTTGTTCGGCGGTCCGCGCCTGCACCGCGAGCGCTACCTCATCTCGAAAGGTGCCTGACGTGTCCGACGGCTCGCTGCCCACGCTGCCCACCGCCGACCAGTTGCGCTCTGAAGTCCGGAACTGGTTGCGCGACAACTGGACGTCGTTGCCCCGCAACGTCGATCCGTGGACGTCCTCCCCCGAAAGGATCGCGTGGCTGGAGAAGGTGCTCGACGCCGGATTCGCCGTACCGACCTACCCATCCGACTGGTTCGGCCGCGGATACCCCGCCGACCTGGCCAACATCATCGCGCAGGAGTTCGCCGCGGCCAAAGCGCCGGGCTCGCGCCAGGACAAGTACAACATCGCCGCCAACACGACGTTCGCGCTCGGCACCACCACGCTCAAGGACGACCTGCTGCGCGACTTCCTCGTCGAACGGGCGCGCACCTGCCTGCTCTACTCCGAGCCCGGTGCGGGTTCGGACCTCGCCGCCGTGCGAACGACCGCGGTGCGGCACGCAGACCGCTGGGTCGTCAACGGTCAGAAGGTGTGGACATCGGGCGCGCAGACCGCCGACTACGCGCTGCTGCTGGCCCGCACCGACTGGGATGTGCCCAAGCACAAGGGCTTGAGTCTGTTCATCCTGCCGATGAAGCAGGCCGGCATCGAGGTGCGGCCGCTGGTGCAGATCACCGGTGAAGCACATTTCAACGAAGTGTTCCTCAGCGACGCCACCGTGCCCGACGCCTACCTGCTCGGCGGGGAGGGCAACGGTTGGCGCGCGCTGCAGACCGCGCTGGCATACGAGCGCTCCATCATGGGCGACACCGGGCGGGGATCCAGAAATAGTCGGGCCGACAGTCTGCTCGAACTCGCCCGCGTGCATGGCAAGCTCGACGACCCGGCCATGCGCCATCAGCTCGCCTCGGTCCTGGCCATGCGCGAACTGAACAAGCTCACCAACGCCCGCGCCAAAGCCGCTGCCACCCAGGGCACGTCGAGTTCCCTGATGTCACTGGGCAAGCTCGCCATGTCGAAGATCCTGCACGCCGAAGCCGCGGTGAAGTCTCAGCTCATCGGCGCCCAGGCACTGCTGGCCGGTCCGGAGAACCCGGTGGCCGACGACGTCAACTTCCTGACCCTCAACGCATTCTTCACCTCGATCGGCGGGGGCACCGACCAAATCCAGCGAAACATCATCGGTGAGCGTGTGCTCGGGCTGCCCAGGGAACCGGAGGTCGACCGCGACATCCCGTTCCGTCAGGCACGCCGGAGCTGAGTGTGATGCCCGCACGCGGCGCCTACGACCCGCCCCTGACGGGTGTCCGGATCCTCGATTCGTGTTCGGGTCCGATGACGGCCGTCGGCCGGCTGCTTGCCGACCTGGGCGCCGAGGTCACCGTCGTGCGGTTGAGCGGCGTCACCGCCGACGAACCGGTGGGCCCGCACGTCGATTCGGTGCCCGTGGCCACGGCGATCAACCGGCACGGCATGGCCGGCGTCGAGATCGACCCCTCGACCTCGACCGGCAAGGTGCAGTTCACCGACCTACTGGCCGGGGCCGACATCTTCATCGAGAACACCCGACCCGGGTCGTCGGCCGAGGCGCTGCTGTCAATTCGCGACATCCGGTCCCGGAATCCCGGTCTGGTGATCCTGTCGATCAGCGACTTCGGCCGGGACACCGACCAGCGGGCCTGGCAGGCCACCGGACCCGTGCTGCACGCTCTGACCAGCGAGCTGTCGCGCTCGGGCATCCCCGGCCGAGAACCCTTGATTCCCCCCGCCGACCTGCCCTACCAGGTGGCCGCCGCCCAAGCCGCGGTCACGACGCTCAGCGTCTTCGCAGACCGGCTACGCAGCGGGGAGGGTGATCTCATCGACTTCTCGGTGCTCGACGGCGCGATGCAGGCCCTCGACCCGCCGTTCGGCACCGCGGGAAGCGCATCGGCAGGCGTGGCGATCACCAGCCAGCTCCGCGACTGGAACGCCGAACGGCAGCGCTACCCCATCGTCGCCTGCAAGGACGGCCACGTCCGCATCTGCATCCTGTCGAAACGGCAGTGGCGCGGCATGTTCTCGCTGATGGGCAGCCCCGAGGAATTCGCCGATCCCTCGTTCGACAAGTTGGGCAAGCGATTCCACTCGCCGCAGCTGCTCGAGGCCATCGAGCGGTTCTGCGCCGACAAGACCCGTGCCGAGCTGGAAGCGCGCGGGCAGGCCCACGGTGTTCCCACCGCGGCGGTACTGACGCTGTCCGAAGCGCTCAACGCCGAGCACTTCCGCGCACGCGGCTTCTTCGTCCACGCCGACCTCGCCCCCGGTGTGACGGCACCGGTCCCGGCGGGGGTCGGTGAGATCGACGGGCACCGCGCGAGCACCGTGAACGTCGGACCGTCGCACCACGGTGTGGCTGAGCGCCTCACCGCGGCACCGATACTGGCCAGTCGGCCGCGACGCGGCGAGGGACGACCGCTGGAGGGGATCCGCGTCCTAGACCTGGGTGTCATCGTGGTCGGCGCCGACACGGGGCGACTGTTCGGGGACCTGGGTGCCGATGTGGTCAAGATCGAGCACTCCTCGCACCCCGACGGTCTGCGCGTCGGCCGGCTGACCTCGATGACCCAGCCGTACGCCGCAGGTCACCGCAACAAACGGTCGATCGGCATCGACCTGTCCGATCCCGAGGGACGGGAGCTGGCCCACCGGCTGGCACGCACCTGCGACGTGGTCCTGACCAACTTCAAGCCCGGCGTGGCCGAAGCGCTCGGCATGGACCATGCGACGCTGCATGAGATCAACCCGGGGCTGGTGGTGGTCGACAGCTCGGCGTTCGGCCCCACAGGTCCGTGGGCCAAGCGCCTGGGCTACGGACCGTTGGTGCGTGCCGCGGCCGGATTCACCAACCTCTGGGTGTATCCCGGTGAGCCGGAGACGTTCTGTGACACCGTGACGGTCTATCCCGACCATGTCTCGGCGCGCATCGGAGCACTGTGCGCGATCGCGCTGCTGCTGCGTCGGGAACGCACCGGCACCGGTGGCGCCGCGAGCATCTCGCAGGCCGAGGTCATGCTCAGTCATCTGGCTGCCGACATCGCCGCGGACGCGCTGCACCGTGCCGGGCACGCCCGCACGCAGCCGGGCCGCCGGGGCCCGTGGGGCCTGTTTCCCGCGCGGGGCGACGACGAGTGGATCGCCGTCACCGTGCGTGACGACTCGGATCTGCGTGCGCTGCGCGAGGTTATCGGCTTCACCGGCGACGACGACTCGATCGAGGAGGCGGTGCGCGCCTGGACCGCGCAGCGCTGCCGGATGGCGGCCATGGACCAGCTGCAGGCCGCCGGCGTGCCGGCGGGCGCCGTCCTGCGCCCCCCGGAAGTGCCGGAGTGGGATCACTACGTCCAGCGGCGTGCGTTCCGCGAGGAACTGCACCCGCACGCCGAGGCACCGTTCACGCTGGAGAACGTCCAGATTCACTCCGACCACGTCGCCGACCCGCCGCTGGGACAGGCCCCGCTGCTCGGTGAGCACACCGCCGAGATCGCCGCCGAGCTGCTCGGTCTCGACGACAGGCGGATCGACGAGCTGCATGCTCGCGGGGTGCTGGAGACTGCGCAACCGCCCGCCCCGGCGTGACGCCGACCGCCGGGTAGCGGTGATCTCGTAGCATTTCCGTACATGCGCCGGTGGCCCCGGCCACCGGGTTCGAGATGCGGCAGGAATGGACATCGACTTCACCAGGCTCAGATATTTCGTCGCTGTCGCCGAGGAACTCCACTTCAAGCGGGCCGCCGACAAGTTGATGATCACGCCGCCCCCGCTGAGCAAGCAGATCAAACTCCTCGAGAAAGAGCTCGGCGGCCCGCTGTTCGAACGCGGCTACCACAAGGTCCGTCTCACCCCGCTGGGGCAACAACTGCTGGGGCCGGCACGCGACGTGCTGGCGCAGGTCGAGGAATTCAAAGCGGTGGCCGCGCAGGGCCGCCGGGGGCCGGCCCCGGTTCGGGTCAGCGCCACTGCCTACGCGCCGTCGGATCTGCTCGCTGAGCTCGAGGCGGTGCTCACCGACTTGGCGCCCGTGGAGTTCACGGTGCCCGGATCGGCGGCCGAGGTCACCGCGAAGCTCATCGCCGGGCACGCGGAGTTGGGCCTGATCCATCTCCCCGCCCCCGACCCGCGGCTGCGCCACCGGGTGGTCGCCCGGTACCAGGGCGCCATCGCGGTGCGCTTCGACGACCCGCTGGCCGAACGGGAGGCAGTCTCGATCGAGGAGCTGCGCGACCGTGAGGTGGCGATCGACTTCGCCCGGCCCAACCCGGTGGTCCTGGCGGGGTTGACCCGCGGGCTCAACCGCAGAGGCGTGCACCGCATCGTGCGCACCACCAACCAGCGCGGCGGCGAGGTCGAGATGGCGAGCCAGGTGTTCAACCGGCACCTGGTGGCGGTGGTCAGCTACGCGCCGGATTCATTCATCGGCAAGATCTTCTCTCCGCCGGAGTTCAGACTGATCCCGGTGGACGAAAGCACCTGGGCGCCCGCCGAAATCGCGCTGGCGTGGGCGCCGGAACGGATACCGGCACGGCTGGCCGAACTCGAGTCGATGGTCGATCAGATCGCCCGCCGGCTGCGGCCGGTGCGTCGAGGAACCTGAACTCACCTGCCGCGTCGGGCAGCGTCCAACCACAGACGCGCTGCGTCGACGGCGTCGGCCACGGACGCGAAGCGACTGGCGTCGAGGTCGGAGTCGGCGCGAATCACCGACCGGTCGGGGTCGACGACGAACCCGGACTTCCCGTCCGAGCGCAGCTCTTCGGCCATCCCGGAAAGCAGCGCCCGGGCGGCGTCGTCGATGTCGTCGATCCGGGAGACGTCGAGGATGGCGACCTGGAACGCGTCACGTTCGCGATCGGCGACTCGTATGACCTGTTCGGCGCCGCTGAACAGCAGATCGCCGTGTGCCTCGTAGACCCGGATACCGGGCTCTGGGTCGTACACCGCGCGCAGCGTGGCCCGCGAGTCCCTCGCCACCGTCAGGAAATGCAGACCGAGCTGTTCGGACAGGCTGCGACACACCCGGACCCCACGCACGCTGTTGCCTTTGGCGTCCAGGCGCGGCGAGTACACACCGATACCCAGCTGGCCGGGCAATACCGCGACGATTCCTCCGCCGACGCCGCTCTTGGCCGGCATGCCGACGGCGCTGACCCAGTCGCCGGCCCCGTCATACATGCCGCAGGTGACCATGACGGCCAGGGTGCGCTTGACCACCGCCGCGTTGCTGACCCGGCGGCCGGTCTGCGGGTTCACGCCGCCGCGCGCCAGGGTGGCGCCCATCTTGGCCAGATCGGTGGCGGTGACACGCAGCGAGCACTGCCGGTAGTACACGTCGAGCACCGCGTCGGGGTCGTCGTCGAGCACTCCGAAGCTCTGCAGCATGTAGCCGATGGCCCGGTTGCGGCTGCCGGTGGCCATTTCCGAGGCGTAGACCTGCTCGTCCAGCTCGAGCTGCCGGCCGGCGAATGCGGAATACCAGTCGCGGATGAGCGCGAACCGCTCTTCGGGTGAGGATGCCGGGATCAGCGAGACAGCGGCGATCGCGCCGGCGTTGATCATCGGATTCTTCGGCGTCTTGGACAGGGGGTCGACGCTGATCTCGTTGAATGCCTCCCCGGAGGGCTCGACGCCGATCGAGGCGTCCACGACCTCGGGGCCGACCATCTCGAGCGCGAGTGCGTAGGTGAACGGCTTGGAGATCGACTGGATGGTGAACTGCACCGCTGCGTCGCCGGTTTCGTAGATGAATCCGTCCGACGACGACAGCGCCAGGCCGAATCCGTCTGGATCGACGTCGGCCAGTTCGGGGATGTAGTCGGCCAGCTCTCCGTCGTCACACCCCACGTGCTCGCGCCAGATGCGGTCGAGGTAGCGCTGTACCAGTCCCGCCACAGCTTGCAGTGTAGGTCGGCGCGGTCAGCACCGAGGCGGAGCCGAGCAGACAACACCCGAGGCGGAGCCGAGCAGACAACACCCGAGGCGGAGCCGAGCAGACAACACCCG
>MDTD01102395.1_pt1 | contig 23718 bp, 23 predicted proteins | sample 811221 | NCBI WGS metagenome assembly MDTD01 (sample SAMN05326646, study PRJNA326480) | marine metagenome | isolation source: seawater | place: Pacific Ocean: South West | collected 2011 | reverse complement strand
GTGCGGTTGCAGGTGACAAGGTTTTTGCCCAGCCGCAGGCATTCGCTGGCAATGTCATACGCGGCGCTGCCGCCGCCGACGGCTTCAACCACCACATCCACGTTTTCCGCTTGGGCGACCTGCTCCCACTCGGTGGTGAACTGTACATCCTGCAGGGTAATATCCTGCGGCTTTTTGCGGTCACAAATACTGACCAGACGCAGCGGGTAGTTTGCATCATCCCGCCGGTTGCGGATAAGCGCTTTGGCCAGTTTTTCCCCCACTTGGCCAAGGCCAATAATGGCAACGTTAATGGCGGGTTTAGTTGGCATCTGTGCCCTCCGCCTCTCCATCTTCCATGCCGCGCATCTGGCGCACCGCTTTTTTGGCTTTTTCAAATTCGCTCATGTCGTCGGTGGTTTCAACGTCCGGCAGGGTCGGCACATCAGCCAATGTGCCGGTATCTTTCTGGCTGGTGCAGCCAGCGAGTACTGTAACCATTGCAAAAATATATAAAACGCGCACTTTGACCTGCTTTTGTTGTGTGTTCTAATTCTTATCTAAGGCCTTTTAAACATGGGTAAAATGTATAACATAAAAACAATCATCACCGGAGAATTTTTCCATGCCCGCAGAGCAAAAAATCGACTTTGAGAAAATCGGTCAGCAGAGTTCCAAAATGCTGGCGGACTTTTTTGGCGACCACCACAGCCACATGAAAACAATGAGCCATGTTTCTCAAGCGTTTAGCCAGCTGGCGCAGCAAATGATGAACGACCCGGAGCGTATGGTACAAATGCAACTTGGGTTGTATCAATCTTATTTGGCGCTGTGGGCCAACATGGCGGAAAAAATGATGGGCAAAGAGGTGGAACCCCTGGCCGAGCCGCAAAAAGGCGACCGCCGCTTTAAGGCTGAAGCATGGGAAGAGCACCTGATATTTGACTTTATCAAGCAAAGTTACCTTTTAACCGCCGACTGGATGCTGAACCTGATCAACGAAACCGAAGGGCTGGATGAGGATACCCGCCAGCGCGTGGACTTTTACACCCGCCAGTATATTGACGCTTTAAGCCCCTCCAACTTCCCGCTCACCAACCCGGAAGTGTTGCAAGCAACCGTAGAAAGCAAAGGCCAAAACCTGATTGATGGCCTCAACAACATCATCAAAGATATTGAACGCGGCGAAGGCAAACTGAAAATTTCCATGACCGATTACGAAGCCTTTGAAGTGGGCAAAAATCTGGCTACGACCGAAGGCAAAGTGGTGTTTAAAAATGCATTGTTTGAGCTGATTCACTACACGCCGAAAAAGCAAAAGGTGTACGAACGCCCGCTGCTCATCATCCCGCCGTGGATTAACAAATTCTACATCCTGGATTTAAAACCGGAGAACTCCTTTGTCCGCTTTGCGGTGGAAGAGTGCGGTCTGAATGTCTTTTTGGTCAGTTGGAAAAACCCCGACGAAAGCTACCACGACACCACGTTTGAAGATTATTTAAACACCGGCCTTTTCACCGCGGTGGATACGGTGCTTTCTATTACCAAACAAAAAGATCTCAACATCATCGGTTACTGCATCGGCGGCACATTGCTGGCCAGCGGCTTATCGGTGATGGCGAAGAAGAATGACAAACGCATTAACAGCGCCACCTTTTTCACCACCTTGATTGACTTTAGCGAATCGGGTGAGCTGAAAATGTTCACCGATGACCATCACTATGACCTCATCATGGCCAAAATGGAAAAGCAGGGCTATTTAGACGGCGCGGAAATGGCGCAAACCTTTTCCATGCTCCGCGCCAACGATTTGATATGGAGCTTTGTGGTCAACAACTACCTGCTGGGCAAAACGCCCTTCCCGTTTGATTTATTGTACTGGAACGATGATTCTACCCGTATGCCGTGCGCCATGCACAGCTACTACCTTAAAAACATGTATCAGGAAAATAATCTGGTGAAAAAGGACAAGCTGGAATTGGACGGCGAAAAGGTGGACATCACCCAAATTAAACAACCGCTCTATATGGTCACCGGGGTCAACGACCACATTGCCCCGTGGGAGAGCTGTTACAAACCCATCCATAAAATGCAGGCCAAAGAAAAGCGCTTTATTTTGGGTCGCGCTGGCCATGTAGCCGGGGTCATTAACCCGCCGGGCAACAAAAAAGCCTTTTACTGGGCAGGCGACGCCAAAGCCAAAGACGCCTCCACATGGCACAAACAAGCCGAACAGCATGAAGGCAGCTGGTGGCTGGACTGGAAAAAGTGGATTACCCAAAAATCCGGCAAACAGGTGACCGCACCCAAAACACTGGGCTCAGCCAAGTTCAAACCGTTGTACAGCGCGCCGGGTAAATACGTAAAAGAAAAGTCTTAACCAACGGTTTGTACCGCTGATATTACTGGTTTTAGGATTGATATTTAGCGCCTTTGGTCTATACTCGTTCACAGCAAAAAAAGAAGCTTAAGGACGACCCATGACCACCAAACACAACTGGCTGACTGATACCCCCATCGCCCACCGCGGGCTGTTTGATAACGCCTGCGGCATTCCGGAAAATTCCGTGGCCGCCTTTAAGGCTGCTATCAGCCATGGCTTAGGGATTGAGCTGGATGTCCGCCTGAGTGAAGACGGGGTCCCCGTGGTCATCCATGATGCCACACTGGAGCGCATGACCGGCGACACCACGCCCATCAGCGCCCTGTCTGCCCAGCGTTTAAAGCTAAAAATGCTGCTCAACACCCCCAATACCCTGCCGACATTGGCGCAGGCCTTAGGGGCCGTTAACGGCCAGGTCCCCGTAATTTTGGAGTTAAAAACCGTGGGCAGCCACTTTAACCGTGAGCTGGAAAAAGCGGTCCTCGCGCAGTTAAAAACTTACACAGGCCACGTGGCTGTGGTCAGCTTTAACCCCCGCACCGTCACGTACATGCGGGAACATACCGCCACAGATGTGCTGGTGGGGCAAAATCTGGAAAGCACCGACCATCCGTGGCTGTTCCGCCTGTGCCTGTTAAAATTCGCCCTGTTTGGCTTTAAAGGGGATTTTTTAAATGTTCACATGCGTGACATTGCTAAAAAGAGCATTCGCGCTTTGCGGGACAAATACACCGTGCTGACCTTCACCGTCCGCACCGCTCAACAGCGGGAAAAGGCTATTCAACACGCGGATAATCATATGTTTGATATGTTTGACGGCTACCCCCTGCCGGACGCCCAAACACCCAAAACCAAAAGCAAGAAAAAAGCGGCCTAAGCGAAGCGCTTTACAATTTCTTTCAGAAGCGCGTTGTTCAAAGCATGGCCGGGGTATTTTAAGTAAATTGACCCCACAATCGGCTTGCCTTCCATGTACAAATCCCCAATAGCGTCCAGCAGTTTATGGCGCAGGGCTTCATCCGGGTAATTCAATTTGGTGCCGCCTACCGGGCCGTCATCATCAAACACCACCGCGCACTCCAGCGTGCCGCCTTTTATCAGTCCCGCCGCGCGCATGGCATCAATATCCTTTTTCAGGCAAAAGGTGCGGGCTTTAGCGACCTCTTTGCGGAACATGGCTTCATCCACACTAAATTTACCCGTTTGGTGCGGCAACTGGGGGTGGTCATAGTCAATTTCCAACTCAATTTCAAAACCTTGATGCGGGCGGGCAATGGCAACTTTCCCATCCATTTCCACCTGTACGTCCTCTTCCACCACCAGCACCTCTTTGGGGGCGTCCAGCGGTTCCAGCTTGCCTTTATCCAGCAACGCTACCCACGGCGCGGCCGACCCGTCCAAAATGGGCAACTCCGGCCCATCTACTTCTACAATTAAATTATCCACGCCCAAAGCGCTCAGGGCGCTCATTAAGTGTTCAACGGTGGAAAGGGTTTCCCCCTGGGAATTTTTTAACAACGTGCACAGCGGCGTTTGCTGCACCCGATTGGCCATCACCGGAAATTTTTGCCGCATGTCAGTCCGCACAAACACAATGCCCGTCCCAGCGGAAGCGGGTTTAAGCTTAACATGCACCGACTTGCCGGTATGCAGCCCCACCCCGCTGATTTGGGCCGGATACTTAATACTTTGCTGGCTTAAAATATTCATAACGGCAAGTTTTACACCCTCTGCCCGCATTTTGCAAAAAATTTAACTTGCGAATAGCCAGGGTATACAGTTATATTCAGCTTTATAAGCCTTATATAGCTTACCTTTTTGCAATTTTCTCTTTTTCTCGATTCGCCGTACTTGTTTTTGGCACGGCAGTTGCATTTTATTAAGTGGTTCTTGAAAAAGAACCCCATAACACACCTACCCAACCCAAAGGGCTCCTTTCTCCCCCAAATTTAAGGAGCCTTTTTCTTTACCCCCCCAACGGAGTACGACTATGACGATTATCGTCGATGTGCCCTACATCAACCGACTGGCTCAAGCTAAAAGCCCGGAAGAGGTCACAACGTGCCTGCAAAGCGCCAGCCAGCATCCGTACAATGATTGCTGCGCGCTGCTGAGCCTGCTCAGCCGCCGGCAATACCGCGCCGCCCGCGAAGTAACGGCCCAAAAGGGCCCGCAAATTCGTGAACTGGTACGCACCCAGGGCCAACAGCTTCGGCTGTACCTGCCGCCGGAAGTGCGGCAGGATACAAAAGCGCTCAAGGTCATCAAAGGCTGCAACCTGTGGCCGTGGCCCGTGAATTAAGCCTGTCTCTTAAACCTTTTTTACCCTGACGGAAAAGAAACCCATGATTGAACTTGCCCCCGAACTTCAACAAGCCATCGCCAGCGCCCAAAGCGCTGAAGATGTGCAGTACGCCATTACCGAGGCCGGCCAGGTGCAGGCCATTAACTACGCCCTGGCGCTGCTCAAAAGCGCTGAAGCGGAAAACTACACCGCCATCGAAGCCCTGCTGGCGGAAAAAAGTGACGCCATCGTCACCTTCCTGACCCAAGGCCGCCGCCCGCCGACCGAGGTGGACAAAGTCTACCGCCTGGCGCTGCAAGATATGCAGCTGCAACAACTGCTGAAGGCCTACAGCCTGTGGCCGTGGCCGACGCTGCGCCGCCGCTGAACTGATAACGATGCAAAAAGAAAAGCCCCCGTTACCGGGGGCTTTCTTGTACGTAAGGATTGAGTGAGAGCGAGGAAGTGAAAAACGAATCCTTCTTAGTTCGCTTGGCGGCGCAAAAACGCCGGAATTTCCAAGTCGTCCAGATCGCTTTTCTGTTCTTCTTTGCGTGCTTGGGCTTTCGCAAAGTCTTCAACGTTGCCCTTGTCTTCCAAGGTGGTAGTGGGTGCTGCAACCTCTCCACTACTAGTCGATTCTTTTGCTACTTCGTTGCCTTTCGCACGGGCGGAAGCGAGCATGTTGGCATCAAAACCAGGGCGACGCTTTTGCGCCTCAACGCCCAGGCCTGTGGCCACCACACTCACGCGGATTAGGCCATCCAACTCCGCGTCGAAGGAGGTCCCGAAGATGATGTTCGCATCGGGGTCCACTTCTTCACGAATACGGTTGGCGGCTTCATCCACCTCGTACAGGGTCATGTCTGAACCACCGGTGATGTTAATCAACACACCTTTGGCCCCAGACATGGAGACACCATCCAGCAGTGGGCTGGAAATGGCCATCTCAGCTGCCATAATAGCACGGCGTTCGCCATCGGCTTGGCCGGTACCCATCATGGCTTGTCCCATCTCGGACATAACGGTCTTGATGTCATTGAAGTCCAGGTTAATAAACCCAGGCACAATCATCAGGTCCGTTACGCCACGCACGCCCTTGTAAAGCACTTCATCAGCTAATTTGAAGGCTTCTTGCAAAGTCGTACGCTCGGTCGCGATACGGAACAGGTTCTGGTTGGGGATTACGATGACCGTATCCACATACTGCTGCAGCTCCTCAATGCCGGCTTCGGCAATGCGCATGCGGCGAGAGCCTTCAAACGAGAACGGCTTGGTAACGACCGCTACTGTAAGAATGCCCTGTTCTTTTGCCGCACGGGCTACAACAGGCGCAGCACCTGTCCCTGTACCACCACCCATACCAGCGGTGATAAACACCATGTGAGAACCGCGAACAGCATCGCTCACATCCTCAAAGGACTCTTCAGCGGCGGCGGCACCCACTTCGGGGTTTGCGCCGGCGCCAAGGCCTTCGGTGATGTGTTCGCCCAGCTTGATTTTGGATTCGGCAGGGCTCAGTTCAAGTGCCTGAATATCGGTGTTGGCCGCGACAAAATTAACGCCTTGCAAACCGGCGTCAATCATATTGCCTACGGCATTACCACCGGCCCCACCTACACCAATCACGCTGATGCGCGGCTGATGCGGCTCCTCGGTTACCATAGAGATGTTAAGAGACATTGTTATTATTCCTCTCTTCTTCCTTACGTTATTGTTTTGGAAAACTCTCGCCCCAGCGTTAACTGGTTTGGAAGCTTTCCTTTAGTAGTCGGCCAAACTGCGTTTTCACGCCGCTTAGCCATCCCTCGCGCTTGCGCGCTCGGTTTTCGCGCGCGGCCGCCTTGGCGCCATAGACGACAAGACCGGCCGCGGTTGAAAACTGTGGGCTTCCGGAAAGGTCGGTCAGTCCCTCCACGCCGGTGGGGCGGGCAAGGCGGGACGTCTTATCCAACACCATATCCGACAGCTTGCGCATGCCGGCCAGCTGGCTTGTGCCGCCGGTCAACACCACACGCCGTCCAATGGCGGATTCAAAACCGGATTGCTCGATTTTGTCCCGGACCATTTCCAGCATTTCTTCGCATCGTGGCTGAATAATCCCAGCCAGAGCGCCGCGTGTAATCTGGCCGGAGGACACTTCGTCATCCTCACCGACACGCGGAATTTCAATGTTTTCGTCTTCATTCACAGCTGACGCCATGGCACAGCCGTAAAGGTTTTTAATGCGTTCCGCATGGGAAAGCGGCGTAGACAACCCACGGGCAATATCCGCGGTAATATGCTGGCCGCCCAGCGGCACCACCGCGGTGTACACCAGTGCCCCGTCGGAATAAATGGCGATATCGCACGTGCCGCCACCCATGTCCACCAGGGCCACACCCAGTTCCCGCTCATCCTGCACCAGACAGCTCATGGCGGAAGCGTAAGGTTTCACCACAATATCCTGCACTTCCAGGTTGGAACGTTCCACACAGCGCACCACGTTGCGCACGGCGCTGGAGGCGGCGGAAATAATATGCACATCCGCTTCCAAACGGCTGCCCATCATGCCGCGCGGATCGCGGATATCGGTTTGGTTGTCCAGCAAATAGCGGGTCGCTTCAGCGTGGATAATCTGGCGATCGCCGTCCAGCTGTTTGGCGCGGGCCACCTCAATCACCTTGGCAATGTCCTCATCGGTAATTTCATGGTTGTTCAACACCACCAGCCCGTCGGTCATGTGGCTGCGCAGGTGCACCCCGCCCAGACCCACAATCACGCCGTTAATCTGCACATCAGCCATTTCTTCTGCCTGATGCACCGCTTCACGAATAGCGTTTTCAGTGCGGTCCATGTCCACAATCATGCCGCGCTTCATCCCGCCGGAGGCATGCTGGCCGTACCCGATAACCCGGGGCACGTAGTTTTCGCCCAGCTCTGCTATGAAGCAGCACACCTTGGTGCTGCCGATATCCAACCCTGCGATGATGCGCGTTTTGCGTGACACTTTGCTCTCTCCCCTATCCCATATTTTCCGGTAAGCGTAAGGTGATGCGGTCTTCTAAGCGCAGGTCCACAACCACCCCTTTACCCATATCCAAAATTTGCCGTTTTTCCTGCAGGTTTTCCAAAACCTTCAAGCTGTCGGCCACCTGTTTTTCCGGCAGTTGCACACTCACCCCGCTTTTAAAGTGCAAATCCCAGCGGCGCTGGCCAATGTAATCCGCGCCTTTAATTTGGCCGATGTACGCTCCTTGCCCGGCGTTGGTCAAAAGCGCGAACAGCTCCGCCACGTGGTCTTGCGCCCCTTCACCGGTCAACAGCGGCAGGTCGTTAAACGTATCTTCATCCGTGGCTTTTACAATTTTCAGGCCTTCTTTGTTGATGACCCATTCAGCGTCATCCAGCTTCAAGCGGGCAATCGGCTGGTGCTCGTACACCTGTACCTTAACCGTTGAGGGCAGTTTACGGCTGACGTTGGCCACCTCTACCCATGGCAGGGCCTCAATGTTTTCGCGGATGTCCACCACGCTAAAGCCCACCAGCGGGTCACCCTTTTTAAGGCCGATAATATCTTTCAATTCTTTGGGGTCGGTATGGGTCGCCCCTTCCACCAAAATATGCTGCACTTCAGAGTTAATGGTGCGAGCGATAAACTCCCCCATTTCATCACTAAGGTTGTCGCGGTGTTGCCAGGCTACCACAGCCAAAACAGCGGCCACAAAAATACCGCCGCCAATTATCAATTGGCGCCCTGACAGGCTCAGCGGGGCTTTTAAGCGACGTTTGTGTTTTGACATAAGCTTTCCTCCATGCCCCATTTTACCAGATCATTAAACGAAATCCCACATTTCCCCGCCATTTCCGGCGCCAGTGAGGTGGGGGTAAAACCGGGGAGTGTATTCACCTCCAGCACCACGGTGCGGCCGCTGGTTTCATCGTACCGAAAATCAACCCGGGTTAAGCCGCGGCAGCCCAAACTGTTGTGGGCCGTCACCGCATCGGTTTTTAATTTTTCATATATATTTTCCGGCAGGTCAGCCGGGAAGTTATGCACCGAGCCCCCATCGGCGTATTTGGCGTCATAGTCATAAAATCCTTCGCCGTCGGCGGGTAAAATTTCCGTCACGCCCAGGGCTTTGTTGCCCATAACCACCACCGTGAGTTCACGCCCGGGGATGAATTCCTCCACCATCACCCGTTGGCCGTAACGGCCGGCGACTTCCGCTGCCTTGGCCCATTCATTGGCACTGTGGGCAATACCCACGCCCAAGCTGGAGCCGCCTTCCACCGGTTTGACCACCAGCGGGAAGTCCAGCCCCACATTTTGCGCTGAAGTCGGCAGAGCCCCGGGGGCAAAAATTTTCTCCTGCGCCACATCCAGCCCCGCTTTGGCAAAGTGCACCTTGGCTAACGATTTATCCATCGCCAGCGCACTGGCCAGAACACCGCTGCCATTGTACGGTAATCCCAACAGTTCCAACACCCCCTGCACGGTGCCGTCTTCCCCCGGCACACCATGGAGGGCCAGATAGACAAAATCAGGCTTCAGACTAAGAAGTTTTTCCAGCCAGCCGGGCATCAAATCCAGCTGTTCAACGTCAAAATTCATTTCGGTCAAAGCACGGCTTATCGCCTTGGCGGAAATTTGCGAAATCGCCCGTTCTGACGACGGCCCGCCAAAGAGTACAACCACCTTTTTTATATCTTCAACCAATTTGCAAGCTTTGTATTTTAAGTTTTTGTTTAAATTTATTTTTCTTCACCAATAAACCGCACTTCCCGCCCCAGCTTTATGCCCATTTTTTCGTGTACTTTCTCTTCCACCATGGTGCTCAGTTTTTCCATATCCGCGGCGGTGGCACCACCCAAATTTACAAAAAAATTGCAGTGCTTTTCGCTCACCTGCGCGTTGCCGTATTTCAGTCCGCGGCACCCGGCCTTATCCACCAACTTCCATGCGTTGGTTTTGACACCCTTTTTATCCACATGGTTTTTGAACCAACTGCCACTGCTGGGCATATTCAACGGCTGGCTGGTGGACCGCTCGCGATTAATCTGCCGCATCTTTTCGCGAATTTCATCCTTATCGCCGGGCTTTAAATTAAACGTCGCCTCCACCACAATGGCCCCGTCCGGCAGGCTGCTGTGGCGGTAGCCAAACCCCAGCTCTTCATTGGTTAAGGTCTGGCGCGTCCCGTCTTTTAACAGCACGGTGGCGCTGTCCAGAATGTCTTTTACCTCGGTGTTATAGGCCCCGGCGTTCATTTTTACCGCACCACCAACACTGCCGGGAATACCGCATAAAAACTCGCCGCCGGTTAAACCCTCTGTCCGCGCGGTGCGGGCCACTTTGCCGCTATTGGCGCCAGCTTCAGCGGTTATGCGGGCACCGGTTACGGTTACGTTATCGCACCCTTTACCCAGCAAAACCACCACGCCTTTTATGCCACCATCCCGTATTAAAATATTGCTCCCTTCACCCACGACTGTCAACGCTATATCTTGTGGTTTTTTTGCCATAAAATAGGCCAAGTCTTCAATATCTTGTGGTTGAAACAGCACCTGCGCCGCCCCGCCCACTTTCACCGTGGTCAGCGGTGCCAACGGCGCGTTTTCATGGTAGGTACCCCGCACAATAGGCAATTGGTCAACAATGGATGGACTCATGACTTTAAGGCATTGCTTTGGTTGAAAAAATCTTTTGCCCATTGGGTAATGGAGCCGGCCCCCATAAACAACACCGCTCCGCCGCTAAATTGGGTTGTATCCAACTTTGTTTGCAGGTCAGCAACACTTTCCACCACCTCTACCGGACAACTCAACGCTTGGGCCATTTTATTTTTCAAGGTTAAGTGGTCCGCGCCGTCAATCACGTCTTCCCCCGCCGCGTGGACCGGGGCCACATACACACACGCCGCCTTTTTAGGCGAGGCCGCAAAGCCATCCATCAGCGCATGCAGGCGGCTGTAGCGGTGGGGCTGGATAACCGCCACCACGCTTTTATATTTCTCCAGCGCCGCGTCAATGGTGGCCGCAATTTCGGTAGGATGGTGGGCGTAATCGTCAATAATGTCCACACCGTTGACCTGCCCCACCAGCGTAAAGCGGCGCATCACGCCGGTATAATGACCCAGGCCTGCCAGCACCTTGTCTTTATCCAGTCCCAGTTTATCGCCAATTTTAAGCGCCACTTGCGCGTTGAGCACATTGTGCCGACCGGGAATATTCAGGGTTATATTTTCAAACCCGTGGCTTTTGCCGTACCATACCACTGCCGGTTTGGCCTCTTTGGCCAGCCGCTGAACATGCACGTCATCCGCGCACAACACGCTAAAGCCGTCAGGGTGGGTATTGTTTAAAAAGGTTTTATACACCCCCAGCAGCTTATCAAAGGTGCCGTGGTGCTCCATATGTTCAGGCTCAATATTGGTAATCACGCTGATAAAGGCCGGAATATTCACCAATGACCCGTCCGATTCATCCGCTTCCACCACCAGCCACTCGCCGCCAATTTTGGCGTTGCTGTTAAGGCTTGGAATAATGCCGCCGTTAATCACCCCCACATCCAGTCCGGCTTCTTTCAACGCCTGATACACCATGGCGGTGGTGCTGGTTTTGCCGTGGGTGCCGGTAATGGCGATGGTTTTAAAGTTTTTGCAAATTTCCCCAAGCATTTCAGAGCGGTGAATAATGGTTTTGCCCTGCTCTTTGGCGGCCATCAGTTCCGGGTTGTCGGGCTTGATGGCGGTGGAGACAATCACCACATCCGCACCCGTTACATTTTCTGCCGCGTGGCCGTTAAACACCTTGACCCCCAACCCCTGCAGACGCTGGGTGTTGGCGCTGGTGGAAATATCTGACCCTTGCACACTAAAACCGGCTTCTGCCAATACCTGCGCAATGCCGCTCATGCCGATACCGCCAATGGCGATAAAGTGAAACGTTTTGCTGTTTTCGGGGGTGTTATTGAATACCTGTATCAACGTTTGTGCCACTGTTTTGATTGTTGTTTGCGGCATTATCGTTGATTGTTTTTTCCGGTGCAAGTCTATTCACATACACCGCCACCAACCGCGCCACATCAGCCGCGGCATGGGGACGTGCCAGCATTTTTATGCGCCGTTCCATATCGCGCAGCATATCGCGGTTGTGCATCAATTGGCGCACATGCTTCAATACCGCTTCAGCGGTGAATTCTTTCTGTTCCAGCACCACCGCCGCCTTGGCGTTGGCGAACACCTGCGCGTTCTGGCGCTGGTGACCGTCCGCCAGCTCCAGCGGGATAAAAATCCCCGCCCGGCCCAAGGCCGCGCATTCAAACAAGGTTCCGGCCCCGGCGCGGGAGATAATCAAATCGGCCTGATGCATCCGCTCCGGCAGGTTGTCAAAAAAAGCGCTCACTTCATATTCGGTGTTCATCCAGTCCATAGACTTATAGGCCCGAATCACCCGGTTCACGTCTTCCGGCCGGGCTTGCTGGGTCATATGGATGTGGCGCTGTTCGTCTTTTTCCAGCTTGTCCATGGCCTCCGGCACCACGTCGGACAATATTCTTGCCCCTTGCGACCCGCCAATCACCAAAATACGGAATTTATCCAGACTGAGGGGGCGCTCCTTTTCGGCTACCGTCCACACATCAGGGCGAATCGGGTTGCCGGTGTATTCCAGCTTTTTGGGGAAGTCTTTAAAATATTTGCGGCTTTCTTCAAACGAAATGGCGATTTTATCCGCCCATTGCGCCGCCATGCGGTTGGCGCGCCCGGGCAAAACATTTTGTTCGTGAATAACGCTGGGCACACCTTTATGCTTGGCCGCCAAAAGAAGCGCTACGGTGGAATAGCCGCCGGTGCCAATAACGCAACTGGGCTGCAGCCAGCTTAAAAAGCCGCGAATCCGCAGGTAGGAGCGCCCCAGCTGAAAAAGCGCAAACGCTTTTTTTATTGGATTGGACACATTCATGGGGGCCTGCGGCAGGGGCTCAAACTTATACCCATGACGGCGGATAATTTCCCCCACCTTCCAGCCCGCGCCGGTGAACACGCATTCAATGTTCTGCTTGCTCAGCTCCGCCGCGGTGGCCAAGGCCGGGTACACATGTCCGCCGGACGCGCCGGTGGCAATCAGCACGCGGCGTTTGAATGTCTGTTCTTGTTGTTTTTTACCATCGTTTTGCATGAGAATTCCTTCGTCTTAAAAAGGCTAGCATAAAACCCATAGCCATCGCCATAGAAAGCGTACCCGACCCACCGTAAGATATAAACGGCAGCACCATCCCTGTGGTGGGCAACAAGCTGAGCGCCACGGCGGTATTAATAAACACCTGCGTGCCCAACAACACCAGCAGGCCCGTACCCGCCAGCAGGACAAACTTGTCATCTTCTTTATACAGCGCGCGCATGCCGCGGTAGATAACCGCCGCGTACAAAAACAACAGCAGCGCGCAGGCAATCAGGCCAAACTCTTCGCCAATGACGGCAAAAATAAAGTCAGTGTGGGCATCCGGAATCATGGTTTTGACCACGCCTTCCCCCACGCCCTGGCCGAACAACCCGCCGGAAAGAAAGGCCTCGCGCGCCTGGTCAATTTGGTAGGTATCACCACTCGCCGGGTCTAAAAAGCGGTCAATGCGGCTTTGAACGTGGGGCAAAAACATATAGCCAATCCCGACCGCCCCCAGCCCCAGGCCGGAAAAAAGAACAATATAAATAAACGGAATCCCCGCCACCAGCACCTGCATGGCCCATACAAAGGCAAACAGCAAAAACATACCGAAATCCGGCTGCAAAAGAAGTTGCGCGCCGATAATCGCCATCAACAGGGCGGAGGCCCAAAACCCAACCGAAAGCTTTTGCCCGTCCTGATCATTCAACAACATGGCGGTGGCTACAATAAACACCGGTTTAAGCAATTCACTGGGCTGGATGCTTAGCCCGCTCAGGCTAATCCAGCGATTGGCGCCTTTTACATCCACCCCCACAATCAACGTGGCGGTTAAGGCCGCCAGACCCACCAACAACCCCAGCATGGAAAGCCATTTAATGCCCTTGGGCGAAAAGAGCGAGAAAAACAGCATCGTCCCCAGCCCGGCGGTTAGGAACAACCATTGGCGCTGGGCGAAATAGTACGGCTCCACGTCATAGCGCGGCGCCACCCCCACCGAAGCGGTGGTAACAAACGCCCCGCCTAAAAACAAAATAGCAATGAGTAAGCCCAGCGTGCCCTTGTCCATGCTCCACCACCAGCGCACCGCCGGGTGAGAAGACACACGATAGACATGCATTTACCGCCCTTCCTTTTGCACCAGTTCACGCACCGCGCTGGCATACACATCACCACGATGCTCAAAGCTGGAAAACTGGTCAAACGACGCACACGCCGGGGAAAGCAAAACCACCGGGTCTTCAAAATCTTCCTGAAAAGCGCAGCGATAAGCCTCCCACACGGCGGTTTTCATGGTGTGGCAGGCAAAGGCGGGCAGGCCGGCCTGCTCCACCTGCTGGCTCATGGGTGTGGCTTTTTCCCCAATCAAAAACACCCCGCGCACGTTCTCGCTATGCGCAAAACACGGCGTCAAGCCTTCGGCTTTTTCCACCCCGCCGGCAATCCAGTAAATATTTTTATAGGTTTCAAGCGCCTTTATCGCCGCGTCCGGGTTGGTGGCTTTGGAGTCATTTACAAACGTCACGCCGTTACAGGTGGCGACTTTCTCCATGCGGTGCGGCAGACCCACAAAGGTTTTCAGCGCCTTTTCAAACTGTTTGAATGTCACATATTTTTCCGCGATGCCCCACACCGCGGCAATGTTCTGCCAGTTGTGCGGCCCCCGTAAATTTTCATACCCGCTGATAGTACCGACTTTTTTGCCCTTAAAGGTCAAATCGCCCTTGGGACTGACCTGAATATCGGCCTTTTTACCGCTCAGGCTCAGGGTTAAAATGTCCGCTTCGGCTTTGCCTTTCAGTTCTTTTACCGCGGCCGCCAGCACATCGTCATCAATGCCAATCACCCCGCGCTGGCCCGCTTGCTGGCGTTCAAAAATTTTCATCTTCGCGGCCAGGTACCCCTCCACACTTTTGTGGCGGTCCAGGTGGTCGGGGGTTAAATTGAGCAGAATCGCCCCGTCCATCACCGCGCTATGGGTATTTTCCAACTGAAAGGAGGAAAGCTCCAGCACATAAAACCCGTGGCGGCCCAAACGCGGCAGGTTCAGCATCGGCTCGCCAATATTGCCCCCGACCGCCACTTTCTTTTTGGCGGTTTTCAACACATGGCCCATCAACGCTGTGGCGGTGGATTTGCCGTTGGTACCGGTAATACCGATAAAGCTGTTCTTGGTGCCTTCTTCGCGCAAAAACAGCAAATCCGCGTCCGAGCGGATATCCCGCCCCTTGTCCAAAGCTTTGGTAATAGCCGGCACGTCCATGGGCACACCGGGGCTTTTGAACACAAAGGCAATGTCCTCCCATGCCACATCGTCGGGGGCTTGTACGTGAATGTTTTTGCTGGCGAGTACGTCTACCAGCCGTTTGTTGGCGTCATCATCCCACGCGAACACTTTGGCACCCGCCTGGGTCAGGGTTTCGGCCACGCTCACGCCGGAGCGGCCAAGCCCCACCACATACACATTCTTGCTGGATAATCCTTCTAAAGCCATAGCGTCATTATCGCTGTTTTCTAGCGTAACTTCAAGGTCGCCAGACCAATCAGCGCCAACAATAACGACATAATCCAAAACCGCACCACAATGGTGCTTTCCGGCCACCCTAACTGCTCAAAATGGTGGTGCAGCGGCGCCATTTTGAACACCCGCTTACCGGTGGTTTTAAAGGAGATCACCTGCACAATGACCGACAGGGTCTCCAACACAAATATTCCGCCAACAATCGCCAGCACAAACTCCTGCTTTACAATCACACTCACCAGCCCCAGAAACGCGCCAATGAACAGCGCGCCGGTATCGCCCATAAAAATACGCGCCGGCGGAGCGTTAAACCACAAAAAGCCCAAAACCGCGCCCACCAGCCCGGCGGATGCCACGGCGATTTCCCCGGCCCCGGGGACATAGGCAATGTGCAGGTATTCGGTAAAATCAACCCGGCCAATAATGTACGCCAGCCCAGCGAATGAGGCGGCGACAATCACCACCGGAATACTCACCAGCCCGTCCAGCCCGTCAGTCAGGTTGACAGCGTTGGCCGCGCCCACAATCACAAACGCGCCAAAGGCCACAAACCCCCACAGACCCAAATCCAGCACCTGATTTTTGAAAAAAGGCATATATAAACTGGTGGCATCCGCGCCATTGTTTATTTGAACGGCCATAAACACCGCTGTGGCGGCAATCAACGTTTGCAGAGTCAGGCGCAGCTTGCCGGGCAAACCGTTTTTCCATAACCGCAGCAGGCACAATACGTCATCAATAAAACCCACCGCGCCAAAACCCAGCGCCACAAACAACAGCACCCAGATATACGGCTGAGTTAAGTCAGTCCATAACAAAGTGGTGAGCACAAAGGTCAGCAGGATCATCACCCCGCCCATGGTCGGCGTACTGGCCTTGGCCTGATGGGGCAGGATTTCTTTCACCGTGACCCCGCCGTTTTGCCACGCGCGGAATTTTTTAATCACCCACGGGCCAACCCACAGCACAATAAAAAACGCGGTGAACAAGGCGCCGCCGGCACGCACCGTTAAAAACTTAAACAAGTTGAACAAAATAAAATCGCCGCCGTAAGGGGCCAGCAGGTTATACAGCATTTACGCCACCTTTGCCTTATTCTTTAACTGTTTAAAGTGTGGCACAATTTGGGCACAAAATCATGCACCCAGAACATCATCTTTGACCCTTTCACCAACACCCCGTCACCCTTTTGTAACGCTTTGGCCAGCTCTTTGGGGTCAATCTCTTTACTCTTTTCTACCCAACGCACGTTGGAATTCTCTTTAACCTGTTGATACAAATGGCGCATCTGAGGCCCGCACAGTATCACCTCATCCATACCACGCAACTCCGGCGCCAAACCTTCATGATAACTTTTGGAGCGTGTGCCCAGCTCCAGCATATCGCCCAGAATGGCGACCCGCCTGCCCTCCACCTTCATGGTCCGGAAGGTTTCCAAAGCGGCCTTGACCGACAAAGGGTTGGCGTTGAAGCTTTCGTCCACCACCTGCACACCGCCGGCAACCTGCACACGACCGCGCCCGGCCATGTTTTCAAACCCCAGCAGACGGTGCGCCGCTTCTTCTACGTTTTCACCCAGAAGCTTCACCATCAACAGCACCAACGCGGTATTGAGGTGCATGTGCTCCGCACCGGAGCACACCCCCACGTCATAATCTTCACCCAAAATGTTCAGTTTTAAGCGTTGGGTGGCCGGGTCAAACCGCACAATACGGCAATCCGCCGCGGGGCCGTGGCCAAAGGTATGGAGCTCAATATTGTGCGGAATAAATTTCTCATGCCCGTCGGGCAAATCTTTTGCTTCTGGCAGGCATAAAATTCCACCTTTTTGCAGACCATCAGCAATGGAAAGTTTTTCTTCCGCCACACCCAGAATATTTTTAAACGCCCCAATGTGCGCGGGCGCCACGTTGATAACCGCGGCAATATGCGGCCGCACCAATTTGGACAAGGGCGCGATCTCCCCCGGGTGATTCATCCCAATTTCAAACACCCCAAAATCAGCATTTTTCGGCATCCGCGCCAAAGTCAGCGGCACGCCCCAGTGGTTGTTAAAGCTCTGTTCCGGCTTATGCGCCCCCGGCAAAGCCACCGCCAGCATTTCCTTAACCGTGGACTTGCCGCAGCTCCCGGTCACCGCCACTCTGCGCGCTTTGCTGCGGCGTCTGGCAGCGATACCAATCTGCCCCAAACCATGCAGGACATTCTCCACCTTTAGCAGCGGAATATCCACATCAACCCGGTGGTCCACCAATGCGGCTACCGCCCCTTTTTTAGCCGCCGTAGGGATGAATTCATGCCCGTCCCGCGCTGCTTTTAAGGCAATAAAAAGCTCGCCTTTTTTAAGGGTGCGGCTGTCAATGGAAAGACCCGTCACATCAGCGTTTTGGGCGGGCGGCGCCACCCCCAAAGCCGCGGCAATTTCATCTAACGTCCACAGGCTCATGCGGCTTTTTCCTTTAAGGCTTTTTGGGCTTCTTCCACATCGCTGAACGGTTTCTTGTCTTTGCCGATAATTTGCCCCGTCTCATGGCCCTTACCCGCAATCAACACAATATCGTCCAAAGCGGCATTTTTTATAGCGTGAGCAATGGCTTGGGCGCGGTTGGGCATTTCAATACCCTTAGAACATGCCGCTAATATCTGCTGGCGAATCGGTGCCGGATCTTCCGTCCGCGGGTTATCATCCGTCACGATAATTTCATCGGCGATTTTTTCAGCGACAGCGCCCATCAACGGCCGCTTTCCGGCATCCCGGTCTCCGCCGCAGCCAAACACCACCCACAGCTTACCTTTACACAGCGGTTTTAAAGCTTTCAGCGCCCCTTCCAGCGCATCAGACGTATGGGCATAATCCACCACCACCGTGGGCTGCGCTGTGCTTGAAGGCACAATTTGCATCCGCCCTGGCACGTTTTGCAATTTAGGGAGAACCTTTAACATTTCGCCCAAATCCAACCCACTGGCTAAGCCCAAACCCAAAGCCGTAGCAATATTTTGCGCTTGAAACGTCCCTACGACCGGAACATCCACCGTGGTATCTACACCATTACATTTCACCCTTAACCGTAAGCCGTCCGGCAGTTGTTCAACGATGTCCACAGTCAACTCGGCATTGGCACTCCCGACCGCGAGCAAATTTACATCCCGTTGTTTTACCAGCGCGGCCACAGGCCATAATTCCGGGCGCTGAATGTTTACGACCGCCGTGCCGTTTTCATCAAGCAAATCGCCAAACAAGCGGGCTTTGGCGGCGGCGTAAGCTTCCATAGTTTGGTGAAAATCCAAATGATCTTGTGTAATGTTGGTAATGGCAGTACCTTCAAAACGGCAGCCATCAACCCGGTGCAATTCCAACGCATGAGAAGACGCTTCCATACACACATACTCCACACCGTCTTTAGCTAGTTGTTCCAAAACCGGGTGCAATTTCAGCGCCGTGGGGCTGGTGTAGCCGGTTTCCTCCACATCATCCACACCTTTGGCCACCCCCAATGTACCAATGCTGGCCGCTTTTTTACTAACCCCTGTCGCCAATTGCATATAAAACCAACTAACCGACGTTTTACCGTTAGTGCCAGTCACGGCGACCAAGTGCTTTGGCATTTTGGGATAAAGATACGTCGCCCACTTGGCCAGCAAAAGCCCTGGCGTGTGGTGTTCTATAATACCTTTTTTGCCCAAAGCATTGCTGATAATGGCCTTGGCCCCTTTGCCTTGAGCCATGGCGATGAATTCATCGGCCTTTTCCGGCATAATACGGGCATCAAAAATAAATACATCACCCGGCTCAACCAGCCGTGAATCATCCACCACACGGGTTATTTCAAAATCATCAACGATGTCTTGGTTCAGAAGTGAGCTCAGCAACATGGTCTACAAAAATCTCTTTAAATGATGCGGTTCGTAATTCCTCCGGCATGAGTGCCGGTTCAATACCCATTATGGGTACAATACGCTTGATAAGTCGGCCAAATGCCGGCGCGGCCACCAAGCCCCCGCGATTATAACCGCTTTTCCCTTCATCGACCATGATAATTCCAACCAGGCGCGGATCATCCAATGGCACCGCCCCCACAAACGAGGCCACGTTTTTACTGGTAGAATAACTTCCCGCATCCGGCTTTTCCGCGGTTCCGGTTTTGCCGCCAATATCATAGCCGACCAACGCCGCGCGACGGCCCGACCCTTCATGCACCACATTACGCATCAGTTCACGCACTTTGGTAACAGTTTCAGCCTTAATAACCGGCATGGGCGGATTGCGCTCCAACCCTTTAACCACATAGGGCGTGCGGTATTGACCATCATAAACCAACGTGTTGATGGCCCCAATCATGTGCATGGCCGTCACCGCAATACCGTGCCCGTAGGAACGGGTCATGGCCTGAATGCGCCCCCAGCGGTCGCTATAAAGTGGTTGAGAGGTTTGGCGCAGGCCCGTATTGTCCAAGGCGGTAAGCAGGTTCAGCTGGCCAAAAAAGCTGCGCTGGCGGTCACCGCCAATTACATCAGCAATTTGCGCCGCTCCAATATTAGAAGAATGGGTAAAAATTTCTTTAGCCGTCATATGCCCGCCGCGCGGATGAAAATCACGAATGGTAAAGCGCCCCACCTGCAAAGGAAAGCGACAATCAAATGTTGTGCTTAAATCCGCCGCGCCCTCATCCACCGCCTGAGCCAATGTGATAGCTTTAAATGTAGAGCCCATTTCCTGCACGCTGTGCAAATTCCGGTTGAGCCACTGGTCTGGGCCAAACTGGCCGTACTGGTTGGGGTCAAAGTCCGGGAAGGATGCCATGGCCAGAATCTCACCCGTGGCCGGGTCACTTACCATCCCCCACACACCTTTGGCGTCAGATTCTTCAAACGTTTCCGCCAATGTATATTCCAACTGCTGCTGCAAACGTACATCCAGCGTCAAATGAACATCATCACCGCGGCGCAAAATTGTGTTTTGCGTGGCCTCTACACCGGCCTGGCCTTTCCCGTCTACATTCACCGCTCCTAATACGTGGGCGGCCAAGCGCTGCTGGGGGTAAACCCGCACCGTTTCTTCCCTAAAGCCTAAACCAGGCAGGCCCAGACTATTCACCGCATAAGCCTTTTCCGGCGTTAAGTGGCGCTTAATCCATACAAATCGCCCGCCGCGTTTTAAACGTTTACGCAGATAATCCTGGCTTAACCCCAGCACATCCTGCAGCTTGGTGACGGCTTCTTCTACATCCATAACCAGCTTGGGGTCGGCATATAAGGAGTGAACTTTCAGGCTGGTGGCCAGCAACACCCCGTTGCGGTCATAAATATCACCGCGCGTTTCATGCTGGGCGTGAGCGGCCAGGGCGCGTACTTTGGGCTCATCGCTGGGGACAAAACCAAACCACGCCATACGAAACACTACCCAACCAAACGCTAAAAAAACAAGGCAAACCACCGCGGCCGCACGCATATTGACATCCCGCGAGCTGCTCCCATAACCGCGTGAAGCCCCTATGGGGCTTTGACGCGGTGGGCGGGTTGTTGTTTTTTTTATCGCCACAAAACTGTTTACCTGTTTTTAATCAAATCCAACGGCAACCACCTGGTAAGGCTCCGCCTCTTGAAAACCCATATCCGCGGCCAGCTTCCACAAACGTTCCGGACGGGAAAGGTGCGCATATTCGGCTTTAAGAACCTTCAGATTTTCTTGAATTTCCATTTGTTCAGCCACTAAGGCGCGTTGCTCTTTTTCCAGCTGCTGCACATCGTTTTTTACATGCATCATCACGGCAAAACACACCCCAAAAAACATAACAACTACAATATTTAACGCGGTTTTCATGCGGCTTTCTCCAATACTCTTAATTTAGCGCTGCGGGCACGGGGGTTGCTAACAATCTCCTCTTCACCGGGGGCGACAAATTTCTTCACCGGCAAAGTGTGCCGGTGCTCTTTTTTCAGTTCGCGAAAGCGATGTTTAACAATGCGGTCTTCTAACGAATGAAACGTCACGACCAACAACCGTCCTCCAGGCTTTAAAATATTCAAGGCGGCGGGGATGGAGGCTTCCACTTCATCAAGTTCCCGATTCACAAAAATCCTTAACGCCTGAAACGTACGGGTTGCCGGATGCTTGCGCTTTTGACCTTTATGGGGAAAAACCTTTTCAATGACATCCAGCAAGTCTTGCGTGGTGGCAAACTTATGTTCTTTGCGACGCGCAATAATTTTTTTGGCGATAATACGACTTTTACGCTCTTCACCGTACTGGTACAAAATATCAGCAATATCTTTTTCCGAAAACGTGTTAAGTACATCAGCGGCTGTTTGCTCGCTTTTACCCATACGCATGTCCAATGGGCCGTCCTGCTGGTAGGAAAAACCTTTTTCCGCTTCATCTAACTGGAACGATGACACGCCCAAATCCAAAACAACCGCATCCACATGTTGTTCTCCGGCAGATGATACGGCTGTATCCATGTGGGAGAATGTATCGTGAACAAGAACAAGCCGGTCTTGGCCGTACTCATCTGCCAGAACTTTACCACGGGTGATGGCGTCCCCGTCGCGGTCAATGGCAATGACCTTACCCGCGCCAGCTTGCAGAAAGGCACGGGTGTAGCCGCCACCGCCAAAGGTACCGTCCACAATGGTTTTGCCGTTGATATCACCCATATTGTCCATAACTTCCTTCAATAAAACCGGGACGTGTGCCATACGCTATTCTTCGTCCCAGTTGCTGGATAAAATCTCCATATCCTGTTCGTAATGCTCCAAATCAGCATCAGCATATTCGTCATACTTATCCGGATTCCAGATAGTGAAGTAATCCCCCTGCCCGGCAAACAAAGCTTTGCCGTCAATAGCCGCGGCTTTTAACAATGGCTCCGGCAGCAACATACGCCCTTCTCCATCAAACGTAACAGGCCGCGCGGCTGCCAAAATGGTGCGCGCCAAACGCTGGCGTTCGCGGCTCATGGGGGGGAGTTTTTTAATACGCTCAGCAAATTTTACAAAATCGTCATAACCCCAAGCGTAAAGGAAATTTTCATTCGGTGCCTGATAGATAACAACCATCTGGCGGCTTTGGTTCGCCATTTCCGCACGGAAGGGCGCAGGGACGCTCACGCGCCCCTTGCGATCTACGGTATTTACGTATGATGAAAGAAAAACCGTCATTTACTCCTCTTCCGCCTTTTTGCCCTCACTCATGGTTGCATTTGGGACACAATGGTATTCTATGGGACTTCATGGGATAATTCAACCCCAAAATATCAAAAAACTAAATTTTTTGCGGGTTATGGCTGTGGATAACTTTGTGGAGAAAACCTAAAAAAGGGCCTTAAAACCCTAGCGGTGGGGGAAATTCCCATGGCTGTTGTGTACAAAAACTCAGCAGTTTTCAAGGCAAATCTGCCTAATTTTTAATCACGCCACCTTATTTGGAAGCCGTAGAAAACCTGGACAACCCTCAAACCATTGACAGAATAAAAATTATTTTCAATGGCACAAAAAAGCGGTGGGAAGACCCACCGCCGTATCGCTAAACAGAAAAAGGAGTCAACATGGCCCAAAGTTTTACCGCTCCATCAAGAAGAGGAACGATATATTGGAAGCCCCCCATCAACAGCAGAACAATCAGGATAATAATCCCATAAGGCTCAATACTGTTATAGATGCCCATAAGGCGCGCGGGCAGTATAGCTGTAACCACACGGCTGCCATCCAGGGGCGGGATAGGAATCAAGTTAAACACCATCAAAATAGCATTGATGAACATATTAAGCGCGCAAAACTGAATAAACAGACTCGGCTCTTCAGGTGTTCCGCCATATCCCATAAAAATGGTAAAGCCAGCCAATAGAGCAAAAAACCAGCCTATTACAAAATTCGACGCCGGGCCTGCCAAGGCCACAATAGCCAAGTCACGCCGGAAGCTGCGGAAGTTTCTCGGGTCAAATGGTACCGGCTTAGCGGCAGCAAACAGTACGGGCAGACCAAACAGCAAAATGCCAATCACCATCATAACCAGCGGCAAAAGGAGGGTCATTTTCACATCCACATGCACCCACGGGTTCAAGCTTAGCCGACCAGCATCATAGGCCGTGGTGTCACCCGCCCATTTGGCCGCATAGGCATGGGCCGCTTCATGAAGGGTCATAGCCGGAACAAGGGCAAGCATAATGCCCGCAATCAGTAGAACTGTATCCATAAAGGAAACTCCTGTGAAAAGAAGGGGAAAGGGTATTTTTAAGAAAAGTTAATCCGCTGTATTGTGCACAATCTTACTTAAACCGCATTATAATAGCAAGGCTTAACTACCCCTCAACTGGAAATAAACCCAGCGGCATATACAGCCCGCGCCCGGTATTGGCATCTTCCCGCCGCAGGTACAGGCAAAAATGATGAACGGTGAACGGAGGAAGT
>MDTD01187061.1_pt1 | contig 23723 bp, 14 predicted proteins | sample 811221 | NCBI WGS metagenome assembly MDTD01 (sample SAMN05326646, study PRJNA326480) | marine metagenome | isolation source: seawater | place: Pacific Ocean: South West | collected 2011 | reverse complement strand
GAAGCATCTCGGAGACCTTCGGGGATGCAGTCCTCGTATGCGAGAAGTGCGTCCTTAGTCTTACCCAAATGTTCGAGTCGAACGTCGCCAAGTCGAATCGAAAACCTCACGGTCTCCGTACGGTTCTTTGCGAGATCAATGAGTTGGGAAAGAATGCGCTCTTCCGAACTGTAGCTTGCAGTTTCTCGATAGGTAGCGGCCAGTGCCTCAAGGGCTCGACGGTCCGAAGAATCATATTCGATGATCTGTTCGTACCAGCCACAAGCCTCATCTGGTCGATGCATCCGGTCGAGTAGATGTTGTGCGAGATCCCTCATGTAGCCGATTCGCAGAGATTCACTCAGGTCGGCTTGCAGACAGTCCTCATAGGTCGAAGTAATGAGGGCCTGGTCAGCTCCCAAGTCACCCAAGGTTGAGAGAACCTTCCGCAACTTCCGATCTTTCGGGTAGGACCTGGCGAGTTCGCTAAAGCATGCGAGCGCGGCGTCTGCTTTATTCTGTTGGATGAGCAGATGGCCCAGTTTCTCTAGGAGTTTACGGCGTTTTTTGTCACCTTTTAGGGCTCTTAGTTGCACACGCCAAATTGCTTCTTGTTGAGTTGGTGTGGGGTTTTCACCAGTTACGGCCTCAAGAAGTTCAACGGCTCGCTCAAGCGCGAGTGCCCAATCATCGGGCATCCGACCGAGATTTCGCTCTGTGCGTTCCGCCCGCTCAATGATGGAGACAAGCGCCTCATGCGCTTCTGGTAAGTCTGCGTCCCGCTCTAGAACCTTCTTCAGCTCGCCAATCCCTTCAACTATTGTAGCCTGATCGTTGAGCAAGGAGAGGGCGAGTCGCGTTTGTACTTGCCGACTTAAATCCGATGTTGGGATCCTGTCTGTCCATTTACGATAATGACTGTGCAGATCATCGGTACGCTTGAGCGTACCGAGTATATCTGCCGTTCGCTCGTTAGCGTCTAAATGGGCGGGGTCCAATTGCAGAACTCTACCCAGAGCTCGTAACGTTCCCTCAGTGTCATCAAGTCGCTCTGAGTAGATGTCAGCTTGTTCGATCCAAGTCCTAATCTTATCAGAACTATCGAGATAGGCCTCTGCAGAGCGTCCCAGGTGTTCGGTCAATTCCCACCAGCGCTCCTGTCGTGTCAGGATTTCCGTGAGGCGGTCCCGCGTTAGGACATCATGAGAATTTTGCTGTAGTGCAAGTTCGTAACTGTGTATCGCTTGTGTGGTATCGCCCGCCTTTTCATCCCAAAGTGTACCAACCCGTGTGATAAACGCCGCATCGCCCCAACCACCTTCAACGAGGCTGCCATAGAAGGAGAGAAGTTCAGGCCATCGGCCATGTTCCTCTGCCATCTCTTCAGCCAAATCCAGTCGTTCGGGATTCGGCGCAGTCACTTCGATTAAGCGCAGCAGACACTCGAATGCAAGGTCAGGGTTCTTGAGGTCATCGCGCTGAATAATGAAGAGCTTCTCGAGACAAACGCTTCGGAATCCCGTATCTCCTTCACGGTTAGCTGCGGTTCGATAGAGATTCGCCAACTCATGAAAGCTCGCAGTTGCTCGGTAGATGGGTTCCAGCAGATCGAATGCGTCCTCTGAGGCTGGACCCGAATCCCAGATAGCCTCGAGTGCCTCAACAACTTCTGGATCGACGTCCTTACGTCGCGTACCCAGAAGTTCGCTGTAAACGCCAACAGCTCGGTCAAGATCGTCCAAGTCGAGCCACCAAATACGTGCTAACCACTTTTGGAGAAACTGCTTCCTCTCCTTATCTCGGGTGTGAAGAATCTGTCCTTCCAGCACCTCGATAAGATCCTCTGGCATGTCGAGTGTCTGATAGAGTTCCGTGAGTTGGTTGAATGCCTCGAGTTGTCCTGCGTCTGCCTGGAGAATGTCCTCTAAGGTTCCTACCGCTTCGGTTTCTCGACCGTTTTCTATCAGGAGATCCGCAAGCTCCCTCAACCATGTGATTTGGTCGGCTAAATTTCTGGCTGAGGATGCTTTTGCACCTAGGACAATCGCTAGCTCGTCGGCATTGCCCGTTTCGCGAGCTACGCCCTCTAGGTTGGCAAGTGTGTGCGTGTCCTCGGGATCGTCGACAAGTATGGATTTCCAGAAGGGAACGATATCGAGGTTGTCCAGACTGCGCTCGGTCAAGTAGGCGACATCCATACGCCGCCGCGATAGTCGCTGTTCCCGATGCGTTAACTGACCGCCTGCTTCGAACAAGATGTGTGCAAGTTCGGAAAGATTCCCCAATGTTCCCGAAAGCTCGAGGATAAATGCACGCCGCTCGAGCCCCGGTTCGCCGACGGGGTTGGTTCGGTATGCAGCTTCAGCATAACGCCACACGTTATGAGCATCCTCACCGTGATTGAGCCGAGTAGTCGCCAGGTCGAGGTAGACTTGGGAGACTGCCTCATCAACCTTTAAGTCGTCGGAGTCTAGGATTTCCTGGAGGATTTCAATGCGTTTGGCGTCATTGCCCGATCGCTTATACGCATCGGCCAGCATGAATCGACCCGTGGCGGCATCTTGTTCGTCATCGATAGCTCGACGGACTGCATTCAAAGCGGGCTCATAGTCAGGAGAAATTTGCAGTGCTCGGCTGAAGGTATCAAGAGCAGCTTCGATATCTTCTAGTTCGTCACGTTGGCTTATTCCTGCGCGAATGAGTAATTCGAGTCCCTGAACCGAATCGCCCGACGACAGGGCTAGTTGGGCGAGGTCTTCAAGTAGCAGGATTTTCTCTGGGTAGCGTTGTGTAGCATCAAAGATGCGCTCAAGATTCGCTACCGTCGTTGCATCCCTGGGGTCGACTCGCCGACCATCGCGAAGTATCGATAGCGCCAGTTCTGCATTAAAAAATCGATTTTCGGCCAGGGCAGCGGCTTGGTTGAAGCGGCCCAGGGCTTGTACAGGACTCTCGGTGGCTTCTAGGTTGGCTAAATCACGAAGGAGTGCAACGCCCTCCAGACCGTCAGCTTCATCATTGGCAAAGAGAGCAGCCTGTTCCGCGAAGTTATCACGCGCCTCTCTCCATGCTTGTTCGTTAGAGGACTCTGCAAGCTCAAAGCAAGTGCGTAGCACATCGAGCATTGAAGCAGGCTCTCCGAGGGCATATAGGACCTCTGCTTCTTGAACCGATAGTTGGAACTTGTCGAGCCGTGCCTCTACGAAGTCTCGCTTCCGGCGTAGGACACGTAGGCGGTTTTCGTCGGCACCAAGCATGGCGTACGCTTCGATCAGGCCGTCGTATGATTCCTCGACAACCGTCGCGTCGACACCGTCGAGGTCGATTACACGGTGCCATGCCTCGATCGCAAGGGCTGGGTCATCGAGTTCGCGAGCTGCCAAACCCGCAAGGTCAAGCCAGCGTCTCGCTTGAACACGAGTATCCTTGTTCCCTTCGGCCGCTCGGGCGAGTCGGTTTGCGCAATTTTCCAGTCGTCTCGTCCATGCAGCGGCCTTACGTAACCAGGAACTTGCCAGATCGTTGGCATCATCTTCCTCAAGAGCCTGGCCAAAGAGTTCGTACGCTCTTTCTGCTTCTTCTGGCGCGGTCGCACCTTCCGACCATTGGTCAGCTAGAATTATTCCTGCTTCGAGCAATAGTTGACTTCGCTTCTTAGCGCTTCGTGAGGAACTGAGCCGCATAAGATGTATATCGGCCTTTCGCGAGGCATTTCCGGCTGTATCAAAATGCCGAGTTAGTTCCTCAATCACACCGTTCCTGATGGTCGCTTTGACGCTTTTCTCGGAGGCCAAGGCAATCAGGTAATCGACGGCGTCGTCACTAACGTGGTCACTAGGCAACAGACTGACTAAGAGGGTGATAGCCTCAGCCTGCTGCCTCATGCCATTGTTAAAAATATCGGCTAGGCGTAGCTTCAGCGCATCCCGTTCTTCTTCGGAGTCAGCCTGTCGTGCTGCCTCCTCAATGAGTGAGGCGAGTTCCTCGTAGCGCTCCGTCACCTCGAATAAGTTCGCGAGAAGATGGGCACAGGATGACTCCCATCCTAACGTTTGTAGAACCTCTTTGTAGACGGATATCGCTTCGTCCGGGGCGTTCAAAACCTCTGTATAGATCTCCGCCGCCTCAAACATTTTGTCGCGCTGAAGCGTTGCACTAACGGCAATCCGACCAGCTCTTTGGAGTATGTCGACAACGGAAGTCCAGTCTTCTTTATCTCGATAGAGGCTTTCCAACTTATCGTGCAGATTGGGATGCTCTGATGGGTCGCGGGATTCCCTTAGGACCGATTCATAGAGTTCGATCCGTTCTTCAAGATCGCCTTCGTTGGCATCTAGTATGCGGGCCAAAGCGATTCGTAAGTCGTTTCTATCGGAGCGTTTTGTGAGCGGCTTATAGGCTCGGGTCGGGCTAACTCCCCCGCCCGATAAACACTCGCGCCATAGCGTGGCCAGCATGTCCCAAGCGTCGAGTTGTTCGGCGAGTTGCTCGAGTTCGTTCCATGTGGCTCTATTGGTGGCGTCGAGACGAAAGCGAGCTTGCTGCGCGTCAAATGCTGTGTGGAGGTCTCCAGACGCATGTTGCGCGAGGAACGCGATTTCATCGTGGAGGGGTAAAAGTTCCTCAGGCTTCGTCGTGAGAAGTACCTTGCGCTGGAGCAGTGATAAGAGTGCCAGTGGTTGGTCAGCAGCGCGATATGAACGTTCGAGAATTGGTAAAATGCTGGCTTCCACTTGTGGGTAGCTCAGCAGGTCTTCCAGAGCTCCAACGACATGGTCTCTGTTAACACCGGGTATCTCCAGCGCCGCACGGTAATGTTCGACGGCGGTTCGCAACTCATCCAGACGGGAGCGATAGATGGTTGCCAATTCCATTCGTAGGTCGACAATGAGGCGATGCTCTCGTGCAGCTGCTAAAACCTGTTCCAGTGCTGCCGCCAACTCAGGCCAATTCTCAAGATTCCCGTAGACACGCCTCAACTTCGAAACAGTATCTTCGTCGGTAGGATCCTCTCGCACCATCGTGCGATAAATATCAGCCGCCCGATCCATATGGCCGAATACGTCTTCATAGAGTTGACCCAGACGTCCCATTGCCTGTCTTCGAATTAGGGGATCGTTGGACTCATCCGAGCGTGTCCTAAGAACTTCCTCCAGCCCCATGAAGTTGTGCTGGCTAAGGTATAGCTCTTCGAGCGCCTCCAAGGAACTCTGGTCCGCTGGTTTATCGAGCAACACACATTTGTAGTGCGTAATTGCTCGTTCCGGATCTTGCAGTTGTTCGCGTGCGATTTGGCCTAAGGTTCGATGTACCTGGATTCTAGCGTCGGTGGCTGCTTTAGGAATGTTTGACAGAATTGTGGAGAGAATTTCAGCACTTCTGTTCCAATCGCCGACATCCCGCATGGACCCTTCGAATGCATTCAACCCATCGACATTGCCACGCTTAGAGCTGACGAGAAGTGTTTCGCCCCAGGCTTCAAAAACCCCTTCTGGCTCCTGGCGTAATGCGGCGAGTTCACGCCAAGAGACCTCCTTCTCTTCTGAGTTCTGGGATAAAGCTGCAATGGCGGTGTGGGCTGCTACTCTTCGTTCCACAGGGGAGGTGTCGTCGTAGTATCCTAGAAGATTTTGAGCGACGTCGAGCCGGTTTGGGTCTGCGGTCAGTGCCCGTTCGAGCGAGTGCACGACCGATTGGTTGTCGCCCACATGCTCCCGCTGAATTCTTGCGCGTTCGACCTGAATATCTGCGACCAGATCCTGGTCCCGAAGTTCATCAGAGAATTCATCTAAAAGGCGCAGATACCCGTCCCAATCTTCGCGTGGTTCGAAGAGTTCGATAAGCTTCGTCCAGGCCCGGCGCGTAACGTAGATGCGTTGAAGATAGCGACGTGCCCGTGTGTTAAAGGGACTTAGATCACAAATACGAAGGAAGATTCGACGAGCTTTCTCCTCATCGCCCAGGCGGGAGTATGCGATTTCTCCCAGTTCCAAAAGAATCTCGACCCGTTGTTTTCGCGTGAAAGCACCTTCGAGTTTCTTTTCGAGGAGCGTCACATAACCGGGCCAATCTTCACGCTCGGCATGCAGCTGCTCTAGGGCTGATATTGCGCGTGGATCACCGGGGCTGACCTCCAGAAGTTTCCGCCACCATTCGACCGCTTCGTTAAATTTGAAGAGTTCATCGGTTGCAATCCGGGCCAGTTCGACCAACACCTGAGCCCGGTCTGTTCCCTCCAGAAGCTCAAGTTCACGCTGGTACGTTTCATAGAGCTTCCATGTACTATGCTTTCGTTTGAATGCGGACCGTATGCGCTGGATGATTTCAAGATTACCGGGATCCAACTCAAGCATTCGCTCCAACACAGGAATTGCCTGAGGATCGGATTCGACCCGTTCCATGTAGAGGCGAGCTATTTCACCAAACAGGGCGAGTAGTTCTTCGGGATCGTCCGTATGTTCAATCCGCTGTCTTAGAACACCGACAAGCTCGTTCCATTTGCCGGTGTCCCTGTATTTACGTGCCAGATTATCTAAGGCCCTCTGGTTCGAGGGAGAGAGTTCGACCACCCGAGCGTAGGTTGCGACAACCATATCCTCCATGCCGAGCTTTTCGGGGTCTTGATAGATGTCGATAATCTCAAAAAGAATGTCGAGTTGCTCGTCCATACCGCTTTTCGCGTGCAGCTTGAGCTTCTGGTTAAGGAGCTCAACTTCGGCGTGCCACCTATGGCTATCTTTGTAGAGGCGCCGTAGCTCTCGATGTGCCTCCTTATGCGTTGGTTCGTCCTTGAGTACCCGTTTCCAGGCCTCAACCGCATAATCCTTATCGCTCAGGGAGTTTCTCGCGAGCCGCGCCATTTCGACGGCGACTGCAACGCGCTCCTTCCGGTTGTTAGGGCCGAGTAACACCTCATGCAGGTGCTTAAGGTTGTTGAATGCTCGCTTTTTCGACTTTCGCCGTCGATAGACTCGTCGAAAGAACTGAAGCATTTCGATCGAATCAGGATCCGTGCTCCGAATCGCCTTGTAGATTTCCTCAGCCCCTGCCTCATCTTTGAGTTCGAAATCGTGGATACGAGCGATTTCTAGCATCATGGCCAATCGAGCATCTCCGGATGATGCTCTGTCAGCAGCCTTTTCAAGCGTGTCACATGCTCGCTTCCAGTTGCCGGTACGACCGACACGCCGGGCTTCTTTAATCGTTGCCGACGCATCCGTACTCTCGACTGCCCGTGTGAAGTTCATCACATTCTTGGCCTCTTGAGGACGCTTCAATTCGTCCTTGAGCAAACGGAATAGTTTGCGACGCAATTCAACCAGTCGGGACTGTTGCGCTTGTTTCTTGTACGTCGCTGCTCGATTCATCTGCTTTCGCAGGAAGCGGACGAGTTCCTCAAGACGACCTTCGTCCCTTAGCAATCGCTCAAGTGTCTTTTCAGCCTCAGCGGAATCCCCTGCTGCGCATGCTGTGCGCAGTGCTTCCTCGGCTTCGCTGGTCTCACCAATTTCGAGGAGGCTGATTCCGTATGACGTCCACGCTTTTACGGCTGCTGGACCACTCTTTCCCGCCCGTTTAACTGCACTCTCAGCAGATTTAACCTTCGCGTTACGGCCTTTTTTAAGTTCACTGATTCGTTCGATGGCATGTTTAAGGCTGCGATCTTGTGGGCGGACTTTTTGAAGCTCTCTATACAGTCGCTCAGCTTCACCCAAACGTCCTTGATCGAGTCTTCTGTCTGCCAATTGGTGAGTTGCCTTAAGGGCGCCATCGCCCCCAAGTTGAGATCGAGCAATGAGCAGGAAATCGGGCATCTCGGAGGCGGCGGGTTGTCCTAGATGGTGCCAGATACGCTCGACAATTCGGTGATCAGGAGCTAGCCGCCATGCGGCAGCTAGCAGCTCGGATGCTTCTTCTTCGGCTCCATTCGCATCCGCCTTGAGTTGTGCGGCCCTCAAGTAGAGCTCCATCCCGTCTCGAGGACGTTTGGCCTGTTCACCGGCTGCTGACAAGACAGTAGCCAAACGGGATGCCAGCATTTGCGCAGCCGGCCCGCCTCGCTTTCTGACGATGTGTTCGTAGGCCGAGCGCAGATAGGTGTAGTTGTGGGACGCAGATGCAAATGCATCCAATTGGTCCAAGACTACAGTATCGTCAGGATTCGATTCGATCTGACGTATAAGGTCCTGCTGAGATTCTTCTGAGACCCCCGACACCTTCACTCCTAAACAGGACGTGCACTAGGTTTATAATCCACCGACGATCTGCGAACAACCGGAAAGGTTCAGAGATGACGCATCCAGACGTATTTAGCGGCCGAATCGTTCACTGGAACGGCGCTGTTGGCGTTGAATAATATCCCAGATGCGGCTTTCCAAATCATCCTTGTCGATGTCCTCCAGTTGATTGGAATCTGCTGCGGCACCGGGTGCATCGCCACTACCTCCGGAAGGTTCACTTGCAGACTCTTCCTCTGCTTCCGCTTGCACATATCGGTCTTCAACTGCATGTGCGAAGGCCTCGCGGTCAGAGCCATCGGCTCCACTCTGGCGGGACAAGGCGAACCCTGTTGCGACGTCACGGGTGTGTGCAAGCTCGTGTGCAAGAAGTGCTCTCCCTTGGGTCGAATTCGCGGAGAATTCGGCGTCGTCGAGAAATACGTCTTTGTCACCGACCGCGAAAGCTCGGGCATCCATGGCTCGTGCAGCATCGGATGCGGTTTTCCCCGTATGGACTCGAACACCGCTGACATCACCGATCATGGGTTCAACGATGCTTGCTACGCGCGGGTCTACTCGGCCAGGAAGACTATCGGATAGAAATTCGCGTCCAAGAGCGGAGTATCGCTTCATAATCTCGTCTTGAAGCGCGGGCGACTCCACCTCAGATGCAACCTGCTCAAACGAGGCCTGACGCTTGGCTGCATCCTCTTCTGAATCTAAGCCCTTGAGCAACTCATCTGCTTTTTCTTGGTCTTTTTCGTTCGCCATATTCCGAGGTGTTTCCGTGAGTACAGCTTAACGGCTGCACCGGCATAGTATTGATGGCCAGTAGACGAGGGTAAACGGTTTAATGTCGCCTATCATTCCAGATATTTCGCGTTCGGGCCAGGACTGCGAAGGTTTATGGAGACGAGGGAGCAATACGAAAGTGCAGTGAGCCAAGCAAAAGCCCCTGTTCTCTGAGTTGCAGGGACGATGCGCTCCGTCGGCCTTGCTCTGTTCGTAGCACCTCGCCGGAGTTGTTTCGCGTGATCAATCGATATGAAAAGCTCAGGCGGTTGCTCGATACATGGTAGCGGCCCGTTTTCTCTTCGGAATTTCCATTCGGAGAGATGGTTTTCCATGAAAAAAAGCCGGTTTTGTCTAGGGAGAAACTGTGTTTAACGCCATTCGGAGAGGTGGCCGTTAAAGGAAGTCCCATGTAGTCCTCAAGGCGCTTATCGGTAAGAAAACTGCCAGCTGTGGCGGTGTCAGATTCGACAAGGACTAGTACCACCGGTCGTTTGGCGTTCAAGTATTTCGAACTGACGACTCGAGGCGGCAGAGAGGCGGATCGCACGACCTCCAGTGCAGCTTCCTCGGCGGACGTGTTCCGTTTCGCGTAGTAGACGGTTGTCGCTCTTTCCTTACCTTTCCACATGTTACCTTCGCGTGCTGGAATGAGACGGTCACGTAATCCGCGGACGAGTTCCTTAACGAGCGTTTCATTCTTTGTGCCGCGCGCCGGGGAAACTTCCACCGGAACGAAACGAGTCGCCGTTCGAAATGCGTCTTCGCTATGAAGCAACTCAAACTCTGGCGATATGCGTGCTCTTCGGAGATAATTATCGCCAGAAACACTGGCTAAACCCACGAGCCCCTCTAGCGCATTGATTGCCTTGGAAGCCTGCTTCTGTCTTGCGAATGTCTTCGCAAGCTCAAACCTGGGGCGCGCCCATGTTGGATCCGTGTCGATTGCACTCTCGATGGCTTGAATTCGCTTCTTGATGTTTGCGGGTTCACGCAAGCCAAGACCTTGTTTGAGTTGTTGCCTAGCTTTGCTTCTGTCAGATGATGTCTGTGGACCATTTAGTGAGGCAATGTTGCCCTTCTCGACCGACGGGGACGTTTTGGTTGCAGTTTCCTCGTTGCTCCCATGAAGCCAGGCGTCCAGGTCTTCGACGGGCTCCGTTGAGGCACGATCTACATGTTCGAAGACCCGAGGCTTTATCCGATCCGCTTCGTCGCTTGGTTTACAACCGGCCGCAAACGCTGTGAGAAAGAGGCATGCTGCACCAATTTGAGCTAGGTGCGAGATGGGGCAACGTGGCTCTAGTGTGTTCGACCGAGTTCGGGAATGTATACCGTTGGGGTTACGTTGACAGCGCTGGTGAGCTACTCTACTGATAGCAATGCGGAGTTGGAACTCGTTGTGCGGCTCTAGGACCTTTGGAGTATGACAGGGCATGATACGTCGTAATCTTACTAAGTTGGCATTCGGGTTGTTACTTATCTCGGTGACGCCTCTACCTGCCTTTGGTGAGGACCCAGTCGTCAGCGCGTCCAAAGAATACTTTAAGCTGGGTAATGATTACTTCAAGGCTCGGTTATATAAAAAGGCCGTAGAATCGTACGAACTGTGCGTTGAAAAGGATCCTAAGCACAAGGAAGCCTGGTACAACTTGGGAGCAGCCAACGCGAAGCTCCGAAAGTACAAGAAAGAGATCGAAAGTTATAAGAAGGCGATTGCTATCGATTCGCTCTATGTGAAGGCCATTTATAATCTCGCATTGGCATACGAAGACATGGGCGAACTCGAGAATGCGCTCGAGCAGTACGCTGATGTTATAAAAAAGACGCCGCGTTCTGCAGGAGCTCCAGTCGACGCCCTGGTCAATATGGGCATCCTCCAGGCGCAATTGGGTAACCTGGTCGATGCAGTAAAATCGTACCAGGACGCTCTCTCTCACGATCCGAAACATACGGATGCGTGGTTCAACCTAGGGATTGCACGAGCCCGTTTGGGTGACAAAGAAAAAGACGAGGTGAAAAAGCAGGCGCTTCTGGCGAAGGAACGTGATGCTTATCAGAAGGTCGTAGAGATCAAACCTTCCTATCACAAAGGTTGGTACAACCTGGCCATCGCCTACAACAAGCTCGGTGAGATGGATAACGAGATTATAGCTTACGAGAAGGCATTGGAGGGACGAGAGCAGTACCCTCAGGCTCTCTACAATCTCGCCTACGCCTACGAGGAAAAAGGGCAGATTGAGAAGGCGATCGCGACGTGGACTCGCTATGTGGAAATTGCGGCTAAACTTCCGACGGAGCAGCAATACGTTCAGGAAGCCAAGAACGAGCTAGAGCGCTTGATTCGAAGTAGGAGCGAGAAGTAACATTTCAAGGTGCTTTACTGGAAGTACCGACCTGTGTCATGGTCCAAGCCTAGTTTGAGTTGAGCTGTCACAAACAGTTCTTGAATGAGGGAGCGTCCCGCGAGGATGCGAGCCCGGAGGTGTCTTACGAGCTCCGATATGCGAAAGGGCATGCGCCCAGCGAAACACCGAGTCAACCACGAGATTCGAATCTCTATGGTTCGAGTGATTGATGCGGATGGTGAACAATTAGGAATTATGACTCCCGAAGAAGGGAGACGAGTAGCGGCCGAGCAAGGCCTCGACTTGGTGGAGGTCGCGTCGGATGCGAGACCACCAGTTTGTAAGATTCTCGATTACGGGAAATACAAATACGAGGTGTCCAAGCGTGCGAAGCCGCAGAAAACGGCCAAGACAAAGACCATTAAGCTACGGCCAAAGACGAGTGACCACGACCTTCAGACGAAGTTTAACCAGGCGCGGAAGTTCCTGAGTGATGGCGACCGGGTGAAGTTTGTGATGCGTCTGCGTGGCCGCGAGAATGCGTATATCGACCGATGGTGCAAGATCCTTGCGGACGAGATCACCAAGCTGGAAGACGAGGGACAAGTTTCCATTCGTCCAAGGCAGGAAGGTCGAGCGGTTATCGCGCAAGTGGACCCCGTCGCCAAATAGACGGTAGTTCTGGCGACTAGATCTGAGTCGCCGTGACTCGTCTTCTGCGTCGTCGCCGGCTGCGTCCGTCCTTCTTGCCGCCCGTGCGCGGACGCTGTTCCTGTTCAGGATCGAAGGGTGCGTGGGGAAATCCGAGTTCTTTTGCTCGTGCACTAAGAGCCTCGTAACCTTTCGCGCTTCCGATACCAAGTCGGAACTGCGCCCGCATAATAGCCAGTGCTATTGGCAAGGCTGGAGACCTAGTGCGGTGAGCGGGTAGGGGGGGATCAAACCATTGGCCACCGACGATATTGAGCACCGAGCGCAGACGCTCACGATAGCGGATAGGGATCGCATATTCAGCCGATACTTGATTGATGCAGTCCTGCATTGTTCGGCCCCAATCCCAGTGCTTCGGAGCATTGTCTTTCGTGACTTGATCGAAGGCAAGCGGCCACGCTGCAAAGCAGAATACGGTAGCTCGCGGGAGTGGGCCGTGAGCTAGCGTTAGCCGATCCAACTCGCGCAACCAATCAAGATACCCCTCGAGATTCTGGCGCGAGTAGTTGTCGATTTGTGGGAGAAGCCACCTAGCTAGGTCGAATTCGACCATCTTTTCCCAAGAAGCTGCCGAATGCCCTGTTTCAAAGAGTCGAAATAGTTCTTCGACCACCCGGGATTTGGAGCAGTTTTTCACGAGGTTCGCATGCTCTGCTGATGCGGCCTTCAAGTCTTCTGTGAATTCGAAGTTCAACCGAGTACCCAGTCGGATAGCACGAAGAATCCGAACCGGGTCTTCGCGAAGGCGCTCGCTTACAGGTCCGATGGCACGCACTTGCCGCGCTTTGACGTCGGCCATCCCTCCAACATAGTCGTAGATGACCTGGTCAAGCGGGTCGTAAAAAAGCCCATTCATCGTAAAGTCTCGACTGTGTGCATCGTCCTCAGGATTTCCGAAGGTGTTAGCGCGCACGACGAAGCCACTTTCGTCTTCGGACACCTGCTGACTATCTGGCCGACCTCGGAAGGTGGCGACCTCCAGTAATGATTGGCCCGACCGGACATGGGCGAGTCTAAATCGGCGTCCTATAAGGCGACATGCTGGACCAAAGAGCGATTTCACTTCTTCTGGCCGTGCCTCGGTCGCGATATCGAAGTCTTTGGGAGAGCGTTCGATGAGAAGATCTCTTACACATCCACCCACGAAGTAGGCCTTGTAGCCTGCACGTTGCAAACGTGCGACGACCGTCAACGCTTCAGAACTGATTTTATCGGACGGAAGCTGATGTTCGATAATCTTTTCGGCCATTAATGTATCCGGTTAGAGGCGTTGAATGCGACACTCAAGCTCGTTGTCTCCGCGAGGAGCAGGCTGAACTTGCCTGCTGCACGCTCTTTTACAGCGTTCGGGATGACTTATTTTCTGGCCCCTTCGGCCAATCCTGACGCTTTCGATAGCCAGGTATTGGTAAAGTAGCAGTTTGGTGCGTTTGAGAGAACTTCAAAGTTTGTGAATTCAAAATTCCTGAATTCGCATCGTAGTTATCGCTCACTAATTGCAGTGAATTCCCACGTTCCAAAAAGTTCCTGATAAGCCGCCCATGTTGTTGGGCAGCGTATATGTACGGAGCATGAGCGACATTCTTGCGCCCATGGACGGGCGATACGCTGAGTTTCACCTCGAGATTCCTCGCGTCTGTGCAAATCCTCTACGCGGTGTGCACCAAAGTTGGCGTCAATGTCTCCGCCGCTCCAAAATTCCCTGTCTAAATGGCAGAGCGGAACTGCTTCTGTTTCGGCGGATAGTCCTAGCTGCTGGCATAGCAGCATTGCTGCGCGTATGTGCGGAGAGGCGTCCGTTAGGCGTACCAGACAATCGGTCTGCCACTGTGGCCCAATCTTCACGGGCCGTGAGAAGTTGAATTGTATACGTTGTACTCCGAGCATATGCAGTGTTCGAACGATGTCGGTAAGTCTAAGATAGTTCGCTTTTATGACCGGAACCGTGACAAGGATACCCACGCGCCGAGCAACAAGGTGTTGAAGGCCTGATAGAGCTTGCTGGAACGCTCCTTCGCTACGGTCAATGGCATCGTGTAGGTTCTCGTTATGGCCGAAGAAAGACACTTCAAAGTGCGTTGTTCCTGCCCTTACCAACTTCTCAACGTAGGCTTCGTAGGCGAGCAAGCGAGCATTGGTCTGAATCTGAATCAGTCCGTATCCCAGTTTGCGCGCGTGACGGACGAGCTTAACGAGGTCTCGCCGCAGTGTTGGCTCGCCTCTCATGAAGACAAGTTCACTACAACCTGCTGCTCGACCCTTACTTATATCCTGAAGAGCACTCTCGAACGCCTTGTCCGCATGGTGTGCAATGTCTGCGATAGTGCAGTGAGCACACCCACTATTACATTGCGTCGTCAGGCGAATCAGTAGTCTTTGGTTGGATGTCATCAGAGGTTCTCAACAGCACGACGCGAGACGAGAAACTCGTCGATAGCCAGGTAGTCGGCACCGATCTGTAAGAAAGTGGAAACAGCATCTCCAGGGGTCTCAACGATGGGTTCAAAGGCCGTGTTGAATGACGTGTTCACGACCATGGGAACGCCGGTAATTTCATAGAAGCGTTGAATGAGTTGGTGGTAACGTGGGTTTGCTTCCTTGGTGACCGATTGTGGGCGAGTGGTGCCATCGACATGAAGTACCGCTGGAATATTTTCCTGCTTTTCCGAGCGCACTGGGAGTGTAAACAGCATGAAGGGTGAGATGTGCGCGTTTTCGAAATAGTCCGTTTCATGTCCTGCTAATATCGACGGACCAAACGGTCGCCACCACTGGCGGCGCTTTAAGGTGTTCAAGCGCGCCTTCATACTCGCCCGGCGTGGATCGGCAAGAATACTCCGTGCACCAAGTGCTCGCGGGCCGAATTCGGCTCAGCCAATGAACCGGCAAACAATCGCACCGTCTGCGAGTAATTGAGCGACCTGATCTTCTAATGACTCAGGCTCGCTGAAGGGAATGCCATAGGCTTGGAGCGTCTCCACAATTTCGTTGCGTCTGTAGCTCGGGCCTAGGTAGGCGTGGTTCATGGTGGTTGGTACAGCTTCACCCGTAATTAGCCAGTGAGCTTCGAGGGCAGCTCCGAGTGAGGTTCCGGCATCATGCGCAGCCGGTTGGACGAACATCTCTTTGAGACCGAAATGCGTTCGAAGTCTCTGATTCATACTGCAGTTGAGTGCCACTCCGCCCGCTAGACAGAGGTAATCGCAGTTTCGTCCTTGAAGACCGTCTTCTATGAAGCGAACGACGGTTTCTTCGAGTGCCTCCTGGACGCTCGCAGCAAGGTCCATGTGCGCTTGTTCAAGTGGGCCGTTTCGGTCCCGGATCAAATGACCGAACTCCTCGAGAATACCTCGGTCGTGAATGGAATAATCCGTGCGGGTCTTTGCGGAGAGGAAGTGCGACATGTCGAACGTTGGATTCCCCATTGGTGCGAGGCCCATCGTAGAACCCTGACCATGATGACCGAAGCCCAGGATGGTTGTGATGAATTCGTACACGCCGCCAATCAGGCTGTCTTCGTGACAGAGAACATCAAAGATCCGCTCGATATGTCCGTTCTTTACCTCGAAAAATGCTGCTGTTTCACGCTCTCCACGACCGTCCACGGTAAAAACGAAGGCGTCCTTGAATCCGCTTACCCGATAGGCCGAAGCAGCGTGTGTCAGGTGGTGCGGTACAAACACGAAGTTTTCGTGACAGATGGTTTGCGGAGGCCGCTTCGGGTCACTGAGTGAATAGGTGTCGAAAAAACGGCTTGGAATGCCATTCAACGCGATTATATCAACCTCGTCGAACGTGATTCCTCCTTCGGATAGTACCTTGTTGATGGCTCGCCATGGGTAGGCACGCTCCAGTGGTATCGTACCGTCGGAGACGACCGTTGCGTTTGGTTTCTCGCTCGGGTTCCATCCAATTTGCTTGCGACGCCGAATGCGTTCTTCTTGAACGGCAGCCACAATGCGACCGTCTTCCAGAAGCGTTGCTGCATGATTCTGGAGGGTCGTGCTTGCCAGTCCAAGAATGCGCAATGGCTTGTGTGGATTTCTCTTTAAGGACGGGCGGGACGACCCGATAACGCGGTCTGGTGGGGTGTCTCCTGAGATTCGAACCCCGCGGTGAAGCGCGTAGATATAACCTCCGTCGATTGCCCGCTGGAGGTGCGCTATGTCCTTTACGTCAGAGCCCAACGTATCCACCAAAAAGCGGTCGAGAGGGTATGGATCTGTTGAGCCCAGGACCATCTCCGGCGCGCTCACCTCTTGAAGCCAGAAATCTGCAGTCGCAAGTTGTGACGCTGATAAGTCGATACCGTCTCGGGTTCTGAGCATCGTTGTTTCTGAGATGACCTCTGAAACCAGTTCTCGGTGCCAGGCACTAAGCGGTCGGCAATCTTGCTCGGTGGCAGTTAAAGCAGGTGCTGAAGTAAGAGCCTCGTATAGCAGCTTTCGACTTTCACCCGAAAGCAGTCCCCACATCCCTTTGACTGCACCCAGGAAGTCTCCTTCACTATCCTTCGCCCGACCCACATGGACGACGAAATCAAACGAAAGAGTTTCACCTGTTGCAGTGATTGTTGGCTCGTGAGCGTCCTCTTCCGACAGGACCAGAAGCCTGCCTCCGAAACGGGAGGATAACGACTCCAGGTCCGGGAGGTAATCCGCTTCAAGCTCAGAGTTAATTGGCGTCCGTATAGCGATAAATGGACGTGTACCAACCCTCTGGGCATGTTCGCAAAGCTCCTCAACCAGTGGGATAGTTGGGCACTCGACGACCTTTCCGTGACGAGCCAATCCAAGCTTGAAAAGTACCCAGGGTTCAGCCCTGACTTGGCGATGAACACGCTCATTGTCACGGGGTTCGTCGGCGCAGTAGCGAGCCAGCAGTTCTGGAGGGAGGGTTAGGCGAGCCGGGTGGATAAAGCGCTCAAACCCTCCCAACTTACTCAAGATGTTGCTGACTGCTTGGGATAATGGAGTCCCTGAGGGGCCCGTTGCCATCACCACACAGTCCTCGGGCGCTGCCGGGAATCGCTCCTCTTCGGCAGGGGGAGAGAGCCCGGGAGCCGCAGATTCAATCCACCATCCGACATGAGGGTTTTCCCAACCGAGTTCTCGCTCATCGAGAGCGACGCGCGTGGCCTGCCACCAGGGCCGAATACCGGGCAGGTCGTTCTCCGACATGTCGGCATGGATTTCGAAGCGAATGCCTGCGGTCGCTCGCAAGCGGTCGTCAACGAATCGAACAAAGTCTGGAGCCTCGCGAAGATTAGCGGAACTCAGTTGGTGAACTAGAGCGATTCGCAGACCCTGATCGAGCCGCTGGGTAATCCACTGAACAGTGTCTTCGAACACATTCGGTCGGTCCGTGAGCGCATGGAAAAGTTCCGGCACGTGGCTCGGAAGTGGAACCAATAGTAATTGCTCACCGGATAGGGATAGGAGTTCGTTATCCCATGCTCGGAGGTCATAGGTATCTGGTAGCCTTGTACCGTTTTCGTAAGTCGTGCCGCCGGTGTTCATGAGACTCGCTGACGTCGCATTCGGATTCTGTGGTGGAGGGCGTGTCTTTTAGCCGCGTAGGGCAGCCATCATTGCTTGCACGGCGGGTAGAGCCGCGTCTTGATTTGTTTCTTCACTGAGGCTGTAGCGAACACCTACCAAAGGCTTGTCTTCCTCGGGTTGGAGTTCCAGGGCAAGTTCGACGGAACCCTCGCCTCTGTGTCCTATAGTCACGGCAAGACCGCGTCCTGCAGGAAGAGGTCGAACACCTTCGAATGTCCATTCGCCGAAGCTGCCTTTCGCTTTCAGCAGGTTGGCCAGGCGCACGACGCGTGCTCGGCCCTTCTTGAGCCGATCAGGAGAGACAAGACCCATAACGAGTCGATCGTAATCGATGTCTTCGTCAACAGTGACGCCTTCATGGGACGTCAGATGCTCTTCGGCCCACTGTACCAATGCCACCGTGTGCGAAGGACGGATACCTGCATCCAGGAAGAGAGACATTTGGAATCGGTCGGTACGTAGGATGGGTGGGTGGACGTCGATGGGTTTTCCGCGTCCTGCGGGAGGTGTTAGTACCAAAGTCGCTCGTCGCTCGTTCGGGTCGACGAAGCGTACTTCGATAACGCGGTCTCTCGTGTTGCGGAAAAGTTCGACCTTTTCCCAAGACTCCGGTGGATTGGCGCCAAAGAAAGGTTTCAGGTATTCGTCGACAAGGATGACGAAGAAGTTGAGATCCTTATCCAGTTCACGGAGTCGCTCTTTAGATACAGCCTTGAATTCGTCCACCCCGTACATCTCGGCATACGTATCAAATACTCCGTTACACTGTTTCTTAAAGACACATCCTTTACAGCCCGGGGCGTGGCTTTTGTCGTGCCGCTTAGTTGGGTACTTATCGAAGGGATCGCAAAAGTTTCCGTGCCCGTCGGCGGGGTACGTGAACGTTTTCTGACCGTCGTGGTGAATCTTATGAGCCCATTCCGGCAATTGGCAGTACGGGTAGTTTCCGAGGTTTACGTCGTAATCAGAGTCCCACTCGTCGATTCGCTCGAGCATCTTCGCGAAATACGGAGCCATCTCCGAGTATCGGGGCATGATCTCTTTGAAGTAGTCCATGGTACGGTCCCCAGCGTCGGAGGGACGTACCTGGTCGATGTGGAGTTGCCTGACCTTGTATTTCTCGAGCAATTCCCGGTAGTGCGGCAGTGCGCGATAGCTATGCTCGTTCACGCACATGTTAATTGTAACATCTTGGCCGAGGCTAGCGACGTACTCCATTCCAGTCACTAACCGTTCGAATGAACCGGGTCGCAATGTTACCGCGTCGTGGGACTCCTCGGTGGCTCCCTGCACGGAAAAGCGCCACTCGTAATTTCCTCCGAGGGCTACAATCTTATCAACGAATTCTTTCTTTCGAGTCCGTATACCGTTCGTGAAGATAACGATTTCTTCGTAACCCAGCGCGACGGCCTCGCGTAGTGCTGGCATGAAGCTACGTTGTGTCGTCGGCTCTCCACCCAGAAAGGTCAGTCTCTTTACGCCGCGGGCTGCACCGTCTCGAATTGCCTTGAGTACTGGTGACGCATCGATTTGCTTCGCTAACCGTTGCTCGGTTAGCTGCCCACTCACACAAAACACACACCTGTTGTTGCACACATGGCCAAGCTGGAGCTCGATTTGATGGTGCTCTTCACCAAAGATCGTAAGCTCCTGGGCTTCCTGTAAGTGTTTGTCGCTGTGTTTGGTTTCCACGTCCATCGTGTTTCGGCTTAAGCTCCCTGAATACGATCGCCCAGCGCGACCTCGGTATTTTCCATTGCTACGCCACGGCGTTCGGCCATTTTGCCTTCCGCTTTTCGGCGTTTCTCGAAGATACGCATTCCTTTCTCGTCTACAAAACCAACATGTCCCTCCGTGTTTGGTTCCAGCGTGGGATGACCGTTCGTTCCTTCGGGCTCATCGTGTCCGTCATCCATCTGAGCGTGGAGTCGGGCTTCTTCCAGACGCATTTCAAATCCTTCCTTCCATTCGGAGAATGGACGATTGGACCAACTTGGATCCGAGCCGTCATAGATGATCTGTTTAGCGATTTCGTCGCGGTTCAGAAAGATGGGATAGAGTTCTGCCGCATCATAACCACCCCCGCGGTCGAATAAGCCGCCACATATTTCTCGCACGGAGCAGGCATTGCAGGCGTCGGTAAAGTGGTGCCCCCATCGGGTTTGACGGACGGTCTGCTTCGCATCCAAAAAGTGAACGATGCGCTCCTCACCCTTGACGATCTTTCGGGTCTCGGTGGACGCCCATGGATATTCAGTGAGGTAGCATAGTGGCATTTTCTCGACCCGAAAGGTACGGCCTGACTCATGCAGCAGTTTTAGAGCACGGTAAAGCGACGCCTCGCTGTCCCGAAGCCTGTGCATATAATGGTTGAGATTGGTCTCTGCCCGCCCCATCGATGGGTCTAAGTTGTTCCAAACGAAGTGCCGGATGTACGGATGGTGTTCGATGAAGTACGCAATGTTCTCGTCGAGATGGTCGGCATTCTGTTTGTTGATGACCGAGTTTAGATTGATGTCGATGCCGTTTTCGTTGCAGTTGTGTAGTGCCTTTAGTGCCCGTGACAGTGTGTTCGGCATGCCTCGAAGAGACTCTTCGACCTCCGGTCTCACCGAATAAATTGAAACATGGACAATTTGTAGACCCGCATCGCCCATTTGCTTGGCGAATTTTGGGTCGGCCAGACGGTGACCGTTCGTGATCATGCGCACGTGAAGTCCAACCTTCCGCGCATACTCACTGATCCTCGGGAGCTCTGGGTGCAGTGTTGGCTCACCTCCCGTCAAAATAATCCCGTAGTAGCCTCGCTCTACGAAGTCGTCGACGAGTTCCTTCATTGTCTCGAAGGTGTGGACATACGGCGTGGTTGGGTTCGAGCAGAAACCACAAAAGTGATTACAGTGCCTAACAACCTGAATGTAGCCTAAATTTGCCATGGGTCCTCAGCGACAGAAGGGCGCAATCATGTAGACAAAAGGATAACGAATAAACGCACCCGTCACAAGTTGCGGCGAGCATCTGCGGTCACTCAGGCCAACGTCCAGGTTTGAAGTTGGTCAGACTCAGGACCGTTCGTTCCCAGAATTCTGAATAGCGCGTCCAGTATGGCCTGGTTATTTAGGAAGTTGGGCGAGTCAGCTGCACGACCCTGTAAAGAGCCTTGGTCGATGTAATTTCGACTTGGACGTGGACCACAAAAAGGCTTGTAAACCCAAGAAGAATAACCGGGCTGTCCGTCACCGACAGATGCGAGCACAAGTGCCCGAATAGTCGGGTGGGTCATTAAGTCGTGATAGCCGTCTCGGGTTACATTTCCAACCGCGAAAATTTCATCGCCGCTCTCGCCGATCAGCCTTCCCTCGTTTGACGTGTAAACGATCCCTTGCCAGTCATAGGCAAGCTCTCCAATACCATCCGATCCGGGTGACCGAGTGTCAGTCGACTTGGCCTCGCAGCCACTTACGATTCGGGTCAAAAACTCAGCAGCCGTCAACTCTATCACGTCGTTGTTGGATGTGAGTGCGCGATTGATTACCTCTGCATAGAAGGACGCGAAGAGTTCCGAGTTAGGGCTGGTGTCCCCGTCTGGAGCGGTGAGCACGGACAGAGTTCGGGAGCCCAGTCCCGCGACTGCATCTACCAGCTTGCTGCCGAGTGCCATGTTGGCCTCTGTTGGGCTAATTCGCAGGGTCACACGTGTATCTGCGCCCTTTGATTCGAGCGCTTCGTTGATGCCTGCTACGGCTTTACTCAGACCGGTGGTCTCGCCATTCAAGGTCGCGGTGTCAGCGTCTGCCTCAAATTGAAAATCCTGGTCGACGAGCCACGTGATATCGCCCTCTTCGAGGCCGCTCAGATCGCCGCGCAAGAGAAAAACGACTTCCTTCCGCGCAAGGCGGTTCTTGTTGTTGGCGAAGTCGACCAACCCCCTCAACACGTCCACGTTGAAGTTTCCTTCACCGCCGACAAAGACGAACTCGAGCCGTTGTGCTGTTGAGATAAAGGCCATGTCGATGGCGCGTTCTCCGACCTCCAACGCCATGTTGTTCGTACCACTCGAGCTGGTCAGCCCCAAGGTGTGGCGCTCAGGCCCGTCTTGGAGAAATGCGTAACGTTTTCGGAACGTCCGCAGCGCGTCCTCGAGCTCGATCTCGCCATGAATGAAGCCTTTGGTCTTCAGGGCTGCATAGGATTCCGAGTCCGTCGGCATCGTGCCTTCAACAAAGGATTTGAAATCTTCCTTGCCCATGAAGTGCCAGTGGCCCAGGTCGTTGCTGAGCAAATAGCGCTCTTCATCAAAACGGCGATAGCAGAAGGGGCCTGCGAACTCCGTGTCCACCTTGGTGATCCCGGCATGCTGCATCTAGTGTCTCCGTTCGATTGTTTGAGCGAGTACGTAGTTTGCAAACTCGCTTGCCAGCTCCTCGGCGGTGAAATCGGGATCGATGTCACCGAAGGTCACCGTCCACGCGTCGTCGCCTGTCTGCATCTCCAGTTTTCCCAGCGGCGAGTACGCTTCCATGCCGTCTTTGACCGCCGCGAGCGCGTAAATCGTCTTGTCGAAAGTGCGGGAGGTGCTCATTCACTCGCTCCCGCCGGGTTGTGTCCGCCCGAGTCACCTGGTCCAGCTTCCTCTTTTTCGGTGTCTGGTCCGCGCTGCGCTGGTGCCGACCCGCGCTTCTTAAACCGCTCTTCCCAAGGCACCGCGATTCCCAACGGATCGTCGAGGAAGTCCAAGTCGTCGTCATCGTCATCGTCGAACTCGGAAGGAACCATTGCCCCCGTTGCACCTGCAAGGGCCTGGGAGACGATTGTCTCGAGTATTTGTTGGTTATCCTTCGTGATTTTCTTTCGCAGCGCCTGGCTCAGCAATTCGTTAGCGAACTCTCCGACCAGCGTTTCCCCGGACGTCTTATCTTTCCGACCAACGGGTTGCTTAAGTGTCAACTCCACGGTGATCTTATCGTCGACTTTTCCTAACAGGATGTATGCTCGGTCGATGAACACGTAGGCTGCCCCGTAAATGACGTCTAGGGGGTACAAACCCTTGTCCAGCGACAGGACGAGCTTCCCATCTTGTTCCGATAGGATTTCAGGTGCTTTCATTCGTTTCGCTCCATGAATTGCATGTGAAGATTACGCGGCCTTACTTGTAGCGGTTTTGGTTTTCTGTGACAACTCAGTTATGGACGCCGAGGCATTAGAATTTATCCGCCGCAACAGCGGATTGACGTTGGACGCTCAGGGGCAGTTTCACTCCGCCGGGGTGAGGGTCGCTAACGACCGGGTTCAGGCACTCTTTCACCGTAATCTCGATGTGCGCGAAAACGGTGATGTAACTCTCACACTCGGAGAGGTCTGGGCCTATGTCAACACGGAGGCGGTGGCCCGTTTTGTAACCGTGCTGCGTCGAAACGAGGACCTTCTCAACATTTCATTCCTTGACGGACGGAGTGTAGAATCCGATGACCCTCGCATCTGTGCGGGACCCGACAACCGTCTCTACCTATGGGAAGCGCCCGATGCTTACCCTTCGGTTCTCTTGCGAAGCGCGCATTCTGCACTGGCCGAGTTACTGGAGGAACGGGATCGGCGGATTGGCTTTCAACTTGGCGATAAATGGGTTGAAGTGACACAACTGGAAAAGTCTCCCGGACCATCTGGTCGGTAAATAGTATCCGACGCGCATTTTCCGTGTTGGATCTGCCTTCAGGTGCGTGGTATGTGCCCGCCCATGAAGTCTATACTCGCACGGTTCGCACCCTTCCGAATGCCTCGCATAGCCACATTCATCGTTGCCTTGTCGGCGGTGACCCTGCTGTCGGTTCCTGTCCAAGCGGACATGAGCAATTTCGACATGACTGGTCGCATCTATACGAAGTGGCTCTACCAAAACGATGATTCCCAAGGTCTTGTCACCTACGGAAATCCCTTCTGGCCTGACAACATCACGGGTACCAACGGCGTTGGTACCGAGTTCGAGCTCAAGTTGATGGGAAACATCTCGAAGATGGTCCGGGCCGATGTTCGCCTGAAGAGTCGTTTCGGCGGCTTGTGGCAGGACTGGTGGGAGAATGGAGACCAGGGCTATCCGGTTCCCAACACCTCGGGTG
>MDTD01045524.1_pt1 | contig 23726 bp, 15 predicted proteins | sample 811221 | NCBI WGS metagenome assembly MDTD01 (sample SAMN05326646, study PRJNA326480) | marine metagenome | isolation source: seawater | place: Pacific Ocean: South West | collected 2011 | reverse complement strand
CTTTTGCGCCTGGCGCCTCTCCCGGCTCTCACCTCGTTCGGTCTGGGAACCGCCCCCGAAGAGGCGCTCAAAGACCAACCGCGGATTCGATTCTGGGGTCATTGGTTGCGTCGCCGAACGCCATGAAATATTATACTGGTAGGCGCACGAGTAGCCCGAATCACAGCTCCCTGACTTCCGCACACCATCACAGGAAAGCTCAAGCGATGGCAGCCGTGTTTCGCTCGCAAGATAGTTGGCAGCCATCTGATCTACAGATATCCCGAGCCGAATGTCGGAACCTGACGTTTTCCGGGGACGAGTACCTGTAAGGAAGGTTGCGTTTCCACGCGCATGATCCCCGGCTCCATCTCTGCCTCCCCATCCATTAGCCTGCTCAAGCCCCTTGAGAATCTGCAGGTCAGAGCGAAACGGCTCCAGAGACTTCATTGAATCATTCAGAACGAAGTTCTCACCCAGCCCCTGAGGCCTCCATTTATCCATGATAACACCGTTGGGAAGGCAAAGGTAGGCCATCCGCAGGGGAGCCCCGGCGGCTGTTATCCCCCGCGCTGCTGAGGCTGATTTCGCCAAACCAAGGGAGCTGAATCCAGGCAGAGCCACGCTCGCACCCAATCCCCTGAGAAAGGCTCTTCTTCCCGGAAGTGTATTTGGTTGGATCATTCTTCGTAAGTATACGGTAATATTTCCATGGAACTCACAGGAATTATTGCCTGATTATTAACCCCTCGCCAATCCCTAATTTTGCAACCTGTCCCCATCGCCCCTCCGCTTCTGGAAAGGAGTACTCTCCACGACCCCGTAAATCAGGTCTATCATTTGCCCTTCTCCGGCGAGTAGGCGGTCAACAATCCGGTCAACTGCAGGGGCATCGTAATATTCCACGCCCCTCCCCACCGCATAAGTGAGCATCTTCTCAGTAAGGCACCGGTAGAAGTCCTCCTTTCGAGAACTGCTCAGAATCTCCTTCAATTCCATGACATTAGAGAACTTCTCTCCTGTGATAAGTTGCCCGGCGCTGTCGATGGGCTGACCCTCCTCCTCATCCCTCCATTGTCCAATGGCATTAAAGTTCTCGAGCGCAAGGCCGATAGGGTCCATTCGCTGGTGACAAGACTTGCAAAGCGCCTTCTCACGATGGGCCACCATCCGCTCACGCATCGTCCCTTGGAGGGCCTCCGTCTCTCCCTCCTCCAGCTCCGGAACATCAGGAGGAGCAGGTGGCGCAGGAGTTCCGAGAATATTCTCAAGCACGAAAAGCCCTCGCTTGACCGGGGAAGTCCGGGTGGGCTGGGAGGTCACGATCAGAAACGTCCCCTGCGTCAGAATGCCTCCGCGGGCCCAGAGCTCTTCTCCGAACTCCACTCGACGATAATTATCCCCCTTCACGCCTGGCACTCCATAAAACTTGGCGAGGCTTTCATTCAAAAAAGAATACTTCGCATTGAGCAGCTCAAGGATTGGACGATTCTCCCTGAGGACATGCTGGAAGAACAGCTCCGTCTCTTCCCCCATATCACGCCGCATCTCCTGGTCAAAAACTCGCTCCGCGTTCCGTTTGTTCGGCTCCCCAAGAATATGACGAACATCAATGTCCAGACTCACGAGATCCCGCGCCTGCAGCCATTGACCAACAAAATTCTTCACCATGCGGTCCGCCTTCTGGTCTGACAGCATCCGATCAACCTGTGAGCGAAGCTCCTCCCGCAACTTCCCCTTGGAAGCCAGCTCAAGCAACTCTGCATCGGGGGTGGAACTCCAGAGGTAGTAGGAAAGACGGGAGGCAAGTGCAAACTGATCAATCGGGACTACCTTGCCGGGGTTGTCTGGCTCTGCCTGTGCCTCCCGCCGAAACAGAAAGCGCGGTGACGTAAGGACCGCAGCGACAGCAAGTTTTACCCCGTCCACAAATTTTGCACCTTCCTCCAGATTGCGGCTCAGGGCCATTCTGGTCAACGCTTCCACAATTCGGTCTTCTGCCGGGCGCCGGAATGCTCTGGACGCGAAACGCTTCACGATCGCACGCATGTAGGCCTCTCGTTCCGCCTCCTGCTCAGGAGGTAATCCCTTGAAAAAAATCCTTCGGTAACTTTCCGGGTAGAGGTCCCATTCGCTGCCAGCCTGACGAACCAGTTTAAAGTCCTCCACCCTCACGCCCCAGGTCCCCTTTCCCTCTCCGGGCGCTCCCGGAACGATGGAAAACTCAAAGCGATGGTTTCCCTCGCCTAGCTCAATCTCTGTCCTGAACTGGCCCCTGGAGCGACTTCCTCCCGTGACTTCCACCGACTCGAGTTCCTTCCCATCAACGAGGATACGCCAGGTGGCGGTCTGTCCCTCGGGGCGGCCACGCTCGTTTTCAATCCGATAACTGACTTCCAGATCATACTTCCCCGCCTTGCTGAACCTTCGCTCCGCTCCCACGGTATGTTTCTTATCTGCCTCCATGAAGCGGGCACTCTGCTGGTTGTTGCCTCGCTCCCGGAAATTCCCCACGTCAATCTCGATTGGACGCCGCCGTATCACGGTGGATGGAAGTGCCAGATCCGCTATGGCCTCCGCGGCCATCAGATACTTCTCAAGGAGAAGGGGGGAAATTGTTAGAACGTCCCCGATGGTATCGAATCCGAATCCGGTATCATCAGGCGGGAAATTGTCATCCACATTATATTGAACGCCTACGAGATCCTCAATGGTGTTCCGGTACTCTTCCCGGTTAAGGCGCCTGATTGTCACTCTCCCGGGGTCTGGATTCTCCGGGTCCAGTTTCAAGACGTTACTTTCAATCCAGGCCGCAAGCGCCGCACGTTCCTCGGGAGACGGTTGAAAATCCCCCTCCGCAGGCGGCATCAGGTGAGTCCGGACGTTTCTCCAGATCCTCAGCCAGAGGTCATGATTCTCAAGGTGGCTTGAGAGATTCTTGAAATCGTCGAGAGCAATGTCTCCCTTCTTTGCCCCATCGCCATGGCAGTCATAGCAATAGTCCTGCAGAAAAGGCTCAATCTTGTCCCTGAACTCACCCGCGACTTTTCCGGGTGCTGTCACCACCGTCACCAGTAGAGCAAGCATTGTAAGACCTGATAACCTCATACGTCTGACTCTACTACGTGGGGAACCATTCGGAATTAACAATCATTTTCCCCCGACATTTCTACTCCAAGGTCCGGCCCCGTCGAGAACCTTTGTAATCCCCGGAAATCCCTTGACTCATATGCGTCCAGCACGCACCCATCGGCTCCATACCATGATGAAATCAGCGATCACTCTCGCCCAGGTGCCAGAAGCAAAGGCCGGACCATTCGTATTTCATCAACCGCTGACCGAGAGCTTCTCCAAAGCTGCAGAACTGGGTTTTGATGCCGTGGAGCTCTTCCTGCCCGGACCAGACTTCATTGATCCAGAGTCCGTCAAGGTGATGGCCGCTGATCACAACCTTTCCATCGCAGCGGTAGGTACGGGAGCAGGCATGGTCCAGCATGGCCTCTCCCTCACCGATCCGGATCCCGACAAGCGATCCCGGGCCCTTGAATTTGTCCTCTCCATGGTCGACTTCGGGGGGCAGATTGGCGCTCCTGCCATTCTCGGATCAATGCAGGGAAAGTCGGGAGGCGACATCACTCGGGAGCAATCCCTGACCTGGCTCGCGGAAGCCCTCCAAGCTACCGATGCACGATCTGCTGACAGCGGTGTGCATTTTATCTATGAGCCCCTCAATCGCTACGAAACTAATCAATTCAATCACCTCGCCGCAGCAGCAGAGTTTCTCGACGAACAAGGCCTGAATCACACGGTGCTCCTCGCTGACCTCTTCCACATGAACATTGAGGAGGCAGACATGGGGCAGGCTATCCGCGATGCCGGTTCACGGGTTGGTCATGTTCACTTTGCCGACTCGAACCGCCGGGCTGTAGGGTTTGGACACACCGAGATGCCTTCCATCATCTCCGCACTTTCTGATATTGGATACCGCGGCTACCTCTCTGCCGAGATTTTTCCCCTCCCCAGCCCTGAGGCTGCAGCGGAGCAGACCATCCAGGCCTTCCGGAGCCTGACAAGCTGACACCCCAGCTTTTTCCAATCCCCAATTCTCGCAATCTAATGCAATCACGTCCCCTCGGAAACACGGGCTTCAACCTTCCGGTCCTGGGCTTTGGTGCATCCTCTCTCGGGCAGGAATTTCGACCCGTTCGAGTCGAGGAAGCACTTTCCTCTGTTCAGGTCGCCCTGGACCATGGGATCAACTTCATCGACACCTCTCCCTTTTACGGCCGGGGCATGTCCGAGGTTTTACTCGGAATTGCCCTTCGAGGACTTCCCAGAGAATCCTACCTGCTCGGCTCCAAGCTGGGCCGTTACTCACTCACTCATTTTGATTTTTCCGCATCTCGGGTCGAGGAAAGCGTTCATGTCTCCCTCCACCGTCTTGGAACCGACCATCTGGACATACTGCTCCTCCACGATGTCGAATTCGTAGAATTGCCCCAGATTTGGGAAGAAACGATTCCCGCAGCTCTCGCACTCAAGGAAAAGGGACTCGTTCGGGCTGTCGGATTCTCCTGCTACCCAATGAAAACATTCCATGCGGTTCTCGACCACGCAGAGGACCAGCTCGACTGTATTCTTTCCTACAATCAGTATACCCTTCAGAACACCTCACTGGTGGATGACCTGCTTCCACGGCTGCGTGCAAAGAAACTGGGAGTGATGAACGCTGGTCCGTTCTCTGCCCGCCTTCTCACCAACGCTCCCCTCCCGGATTGGCTCAAGGAGCCCGAGGAGGTCAAGGCCGCCGCCCGCGAGGCCGCCCAACTCTGCCATCGCGAAGGAGTTGATATCGCCCAGCTAGCACTGCAGTTTTCGTGCGCTCACGAGGATATTGCCACTTGCGTGGCAGGATCAGCTAATCCTGAAAATATTCGTAAGTGGGCTGAATGGCTCGCAAAACCTCTCCCTCAGGATCTTCTGGAGGCCGTTCTTAAAACCTTCGATCCGGTAAAAAACATCGGGCACCTTGAGGGCCTGCCTGAGAACAACTGACTACGGAGGCGCGATTACATCCAATCGAGCGGAATCCCCCACACGGCAAAAAAAACTCTACCAATGAAAAAAATCGACAAATTTACATTCGGAGTCGGCGACCGTTTCGCCCATCAGGCCGTGGCCCAGCTCCAAGCTTTCCAGATGCTGGCATCCGAGGGCGTCTCCGTCACTCCGGTATGGAACAAGTCCAACCGGGAACATCTCATTGTGGGATCTGACCCGGCTGGGACACGCGCCGCCGCCGAGGAGGCGATCACCCAACTCGACTGGCAGTCCGGATTCCTTCTCGATGCCGACCACATTAACCTCGACACCGTCGACCGATATCTGCCTCACTGCGACTTTTACACCATTGATGTTGCTGATGACATCGGAACTCCGGCCTCCCCGGAGGAAATCGAAGCCTTTGTCACCCGCCATCCGGAACTGCTTGGCACCATCTTGGTAGAGGGCATCGATGCTCCGCTCGAAATTACCCGTGGCATGGTTGAGCAGACCGCAAGGCAGTTCCTGAAGGCTTGCGAACTCGCCGGGCGTATCTACCGGCACATTGCAAATGAAAAGGGAGGGGAGGATTTTATCGCCGAGGTCTCCATGGATGAAACCGATGACCCGCAGACTCCACCCGAGATGCTTGTCATTCTTGCTGCGATCGCAGATCAGAATTTCCCGATCCAGACAATCGCCCCAAAATTTACCGGCCGCTTCAACAAGGGTGTCGATTACGTTGGTGACCTCCACCAGTTCGAACAGGAATTCAACGATGATCTTGCCGTCATCGCACACGCAGTGAAGGCCTACGGGCTACCGGACACTCTCAAGCTCAGCGTCCACTCAGGATCAGACAAGTTTTCAATCTACGAGCCCATCAAGCGCGCGCTTGCCCGGACTGGAGCCGGTCTCCACATCAAAACTGCCGGAACGACATGGCTGGAAGAGCTTATCGGTCTTGCGGAAGCGGGTGGTGATGCCCTCGCCCTCGCCAAACAGATCTACGTCACTGCTCTGGAGAAGAAGGACGCTCTCTGCGAACCCTACGCCACGGTCATCGACGTCGATGACTCACAACTCCCAAGTGCCGCGGAAGTCGAGGGCTGGACCAGCGATCAGTATACCAGCGCCCTGCGTCACGATCAGGATAACCCGGACTACAACCAGCACTTCCGCCAGCTTCTGCATGTTGGCTTCAAGGTGGCAGCCCAGCTCGGGGACACATACCTCGACGCACTGAAAGCCAACGCCGACGTCATCGGAAAAAACGTCTGCGAGAACATTTACGAGCGTCACATGATACCGCTCTTCGGGAAGTAAAGGCGGCACTCCTCATCAACTGATCGAAGCCGGGTCCACGTGCAGGTCATGGCAGGCCCGGATAAAACTGGCGGCACTCCACGCTTGGAAGGCCTTACCCATGGGCCGCGCGGTCTGGCCGTGGTGCCACTCATTGAATTCCCATTTGTGGGAAACTCCCCCCGAGCATAGCTCAGCAAGCCTCAGGAGTTCGCGCCGCGCCAAACCCTCCATTCCCAGTTTGTAGATGTATCGCACCCACATACCACCCACAAAGGGCCAGATTCCTCCGTTATGGTAGTGATTAGGAAGATTGAGAAGATTCACTGTGTAATAGCTACGCCACTCTGGATCCCCCGCCTGAACGGGAGGATAGAGATTTTTCACCAGCCCCGGCTCATTCGCACCGACACCCCAAAGAAAACGGAAGGTCATGAGTGCCCTTTCCTTGTCAAGCAGACCCGTGAGATAGGCCAGAATGTTCCCATAAACATCACAGCGCCAACTGAAGCTGAAAGGGGAAATCTGGGCCATTAGATATCGAGCGTCGCCCAACGAGTTCTGGGCATCAGTGAAGGAGAAGCGCTGCTCTGAATCACCATCCTTGGATCCTCCCTCCATTGATGTGGAAGGCCAGAATTTCTTGACGAGTAGTTTTGAGACACCCTCTGCCTGAGTCCGCCGCTCCTTGGCCAGCTCCACCTCCCCTCTCCGCTCAAGAATGTCCGCAAAGCAGACAAGCGAGCGATACCAGAGGACTTCATCATAAAGCACGTGATAACTGAAACCGAAGAGATCGGCCCAGTCACTGGCCTCCGGGATTTCGAGAAGCCCGCAATTATTGGAGTCATGTGCCCCCAGCCAGTCCATGGCCAGCTTCAACCCTTCAAAATGGCGATCTACGATCGACCAGTCATCCGTCTCTCTCGCATAGGCTGCAATCCCTATGATGATCCACATCACACTATCGATGGAAGCAATCCCGCCAACCCCCATGTATTCGGGCTCTCCAGTTTCAATCCGTACATTTGCGGGGATCTGCCCATTGGGAGCCTGCTTGGACATTAGGGTATCAAATGTAGATACCTGCGCAGCCCGGATCTCTTCATCGTCAAGGTCCAGAGTCCATATAGCCGTAATGGCACCATCCCGTGCCCAAACGGACCGGTAATTCTCATCGCTGCCCGCATACTCGTTATGCTCCAGCGAGCATGCCGAAAACCCCTTGGGAGTGATATTGAGCTTTACGGCCGCAAGTGCCTGCTCGTAGGCCGTCGCCAGGAATTCCTGATCATTACCCGTCAGTTCGCGGTATTCCTTTGGACGAAACAATACCCGTCGTGCAGGCTCGGACGAATTTGAAGGAAGGGGATTCATTCAGGATACTAACTGTGGTTGAGGGCAAGGTCAGAATTCAGCATCCTGACCCTCCGGATCATGGAGATGCTGGTAGCGACCCCGAAGCTGGTCAAATACCGAAAGCGTCCGCCTTGCAACCCCGGTCCATCCAAATTGTCGCCGCGAAAAGCGGGCTCCTTCCACTGAGAGCTTTTCCCTCAACCCCTCATGCCGGAGAGGCATGGCCAACATCGCCCCGAATTCCTCCGGACAATTTGGATCGCCATAAAGCGCATGGGTTCCAAACTCAATGGCCTCGTGTAACCCTCCATGTGTCGTCACCACGGTCGGAGTTCCACATGCCATCGCCTCAATCGCGGTCATCCCGAACGGCTCGTAGCGGGAAGGGAGCGCAAAAACACCCGGGGCCCGGTAGTGAGAGGCCATCTCATCGTCCTCGATATAGCCCAGCCACTTTATCGCTCCCGCGACCTTCAGCTCAACGGCAAGCGCCTTCCAGGCATCGAGTTTTTCCCGATCCCGGTCCGAATTCGCCCCAACTGCCAGATGAATCCGGGCCTCGGGCACCAAGGATCGGAGAGTAGGCAAAGCCTGAATGAGCAAATCGATTCCCTTGTTGGTTGCCGCCCTCGCCACCGTGTAAACGTCTGTCGCAGCAAACCCCAATCGCTTCCGGATATCCATCAGGTGGGGAGGCCTGACCGGGGTGTAACGTCCCACATCAATACCTGGCGGAATCATGGTAATGTGGTCCTCCGGAATCCCGTAGTGCTCGGTTATGAGTTCCACCTGCTGATGGGTTGTCGCGATGATCCGATCGCAATTGCGAAAAACGAGGAACTCCTTGTCGATACGTTCGTTGAACCGGTAGACCTTCTCCAGATCCTGAGAGCCGCGCGCTCCCTCCATGTCGTGACGCTTCCACCACCCCAGCGAATGGGGAGTATGCACATGGGGAAGCTGCAATTCTTCCGCAATTCTCTGGCCCGCCCAACCCGCATCCCAGTAATGACTGTTGACGACGTCATAGCTCCGGTTCTTACGGCGCACTTCCGAGAGAAAGTTATTAACAAAATCCAGAATGGATTCGTGCATGTCTTCCTTGCGGATGAATTCGCTTCCGCCATACGGAATTCGCCACACGCGCAGGCTCTTGTTGATCTCATCATACTCGGGTTGATCTTCAAATCGCCGCGTCACAACGTCCACGTCGTATCCGAGCCGCGCAAAGCGCTTGGCTAACTCCAAAACAAAAACGACCTGCCCTCCCGTGTCAGGCTTTCCCAATTCAGGCTCTGCTCCCACGTAGCCGTGGGTCGAAATCATCAGAATTGATTGTCGCTGGGGATCAGTCATTGCGTTTCTCGCTCATTCACCGGTCTTATAAAAACCTTCATGTGGCCGCTCCCTCCCGGGAATTACCCCCCAATATCGTAACCCTTCCATGATCCCGGAGGCGTGATGGCCAAGGGCCTGATAGGCAGTCTCCTTTCGAACAGCTTCCCGGAGCTCAGCCCGGGCATTCCCTACCAGAATTCCCCGACAACATATTTCAAACATTTCCAAATCGTTTGCAGAGTCACCCGCTACGAGCACTTGCCGTGCCACATCCAGCCCAAGCAACTCTGCCACAAAGAGTATCGCCTGCCCTTTCCCTCCCTCAATGGGTAACACATCAAGGTCATGCCGTCCGGAAACGATTACCCGGGAGGGTTGTCCAGAGCCGGCAATAGCGTCCCTGACGTGCTGTTGGAGCACTTCCCCGTCCACCCTGAAACTCGCCTTGTAGGCCGTTTGGAACTCCTGCCCATGGGGAACACCCCCCAAACCCTCAACGATTTCATCAACAATCCCCCGTTCCCATCCTGCAAAACGCTCCTGCCACTCTTCAACAGGCTCCCCTCCAAGCATCACTTCCGTACCCATGGCGGTGACAAGATCCTTCGGAACAAAGCTACTCGGAAACCCTGACAGAGTTTTCTGCACACTTGTCAGGGGGCGGCTTGAGTTGAGTACGATGCGAAAGAGCCGGTCCTGACCTGAGCACTCCAGCAGCGCAACCAGCGCTTCTGTATCTCCCGTCAGGGTATCGTCAATATCACTGACAAGACACCAGGGAAGCGAATCACTCATAGGTAAACACCGAAGACTCTTCTCAGAAGCCGATTCAGACACCTGTCACACAAATTGCAAGGCCAGCGCCCCCATGAGGCCTTACTTCACGCTTGGAGAAGAGCACCAATCGCGCGACCATGCAACTCCACCAAGTCACTTTGCCTCATGTTAGACGCCCACCACCACCTCTGGAAATATGATGCTGACCAGTATCCATGGATTGAGGAAGACTCCGTTCTTGCTCAGGACTACCTTCTCTCCGAGCTCACTGAAAGCACCGCCGCCGCTGGAGTAACCGGGACGGTTGTGGTTCAGGCACGCCAGACTATCGAGGAGTCAGACTGGCTTCTGCAACTATCCGATGAGTGCGATCTTATCCGAGGAGTGGTGGGTTGGGTTCCTCTGGCGGATAAAGACGTGAGTAGCCATCTCGAGCGCCTCGTCCAGCACGGTAAGTTCAAGGCCGTCCGCCATGTGGTGCAGGATGAGCCGGATGACGGCTTCATCCTTGGCTCCGAGTTCAACCGTGGCATCGCAAAACTTAATGATTACGGGCTCATATACGATATCCTCATCTTTCAGAGACATCTCCCGCAAACGGTGGAATTTGTTGATCAGCATCCCGAGCAGCCTTTCGTCATCGACCACATCGCCAAGCCCATTATCCACAATGGGCGGATTGAGAGCGAATGGCGACGCGGCATGACCGCGCTTGCTAAGCGTGACAATGTCATTGCAGTCAAGGTCAGCGGGATGGCCACCGAGGTGACCGACGACAAGATCGATGAGGCAACTCTAAAGAACTACTTTGAGGAGTCGCTCGATATGTTCGGTCCGGAACGACTCTGTTTCGGAACGGACTGGCCTGTCTGCCTCCTCCGGATTGATTCCTACGTCCGGTGGGCAGATTCAGTGCGTGCTTTCGTCTCGGAACTCGCCCCGGGTGAGCAGGATGCAATACTGTACGATACCTGCGCAAAGGCCTACCGCCTCTAGCCATCACCTCTCTCCGCAGGAGCATCCACGAAACAGACTCCTTCACCGGTCTGCAGATACTGATCCCCGGGGCTCAGGGGCGAACCGGATATCGAAAGGATTTGTCCGGACGCGCAGGAGCCTCAGGCCTCAAGGGTGGCTCTTCCCTGATTCGCTTTTGCAGATACGCGAGAGCGGCCTCCAGCTGGGCATCACGGCCCCCAAAGGATTCATGAGGAAGGTTATCTACAACCAGATCAGGAATCACCCCTGTCCCCTCAATGATCCAAGTCCGGTCCGGGGCATAGACCCCTGTCTCCGGGCTTCGCGCCATTCCTCCGTCCATGAGGCGCGTCGCCCCTCGCAACCAGATGCCTCCTCCCCAGGTCTTCGTGCCGATCAGAGGCCCAAGTCCCAGCCGCCGGAATCCCTCGGAAAAAGCCTCCCCATCCGAAATCGTATAGGCGTCCACCAGAACCACCATGTGTCCATCGAAGGCAAACTGCATGTTGGCAAAGGGACGACCCGTTCGCGTTTTCCAGTACATCCAGGGCTTTCGGCTTAGTCGGCTTAAGATCCAGCTATCAATATTTCCTCCATAGTTCTGCCGCATGTCGATGACAAGACCCTTCCGATTGAACACCGGGTAGTAGCCCTTGACGAACTCCGCATAGTTCGAGGCTGACATCCCCCTCATGTGAAAATATCCAATCTCTCCACTACCCTTGGTTTCCACCTCAAGTCGGCGGGTGTATTCCCAATGACTGGTCTTGAGATTCCGGAAGCCAGTCGAGGTCAAAGGAGTAACAATCGATTTTCTGGTGCCCCCCACCCCGATCCTCCGGGACTCCAGAAGCACTTTGCGACCCGCCTTGTTCTTGAGCAAGGCCCCAATCTCCGGGACCCGCGTGGCAGGTTCTCCATCTACGGAAATGATTACGTCTCCGACCTTCATCTCCACACCAGCCTTGAGTAACGGACCCGCTTCTCCCGGGTAATCAGGGTCCGTTTCATACAAGCGCTCAATCCTGAACCCTTCCTCTGCTTTCGAAAGTTGCGCGCCAAGGTGGCCCAGGCTTGCTCCATCCGTGGCATCCCGGATATCCCCCGCATAAATATCCGTATGCATCGCAGAGAGTTCCCCCACCATCTGGGAGATGAGGTGGTCAAGCTCCCACCGTGTGGTGAGTCGCGGGAGCAAGGCCTCATGCCTCCGACCGATGGCATCCCAGTCCACACGGTGCATCTTTGGATCGTAAAAGTAATCCCGATGCATGCGCCAAGCATCACGAAACATTTGTCCCCACTCCTCAGCCGGGCTCACACTGAGAGAGAGCCCACTGACATTGAGCTTTGTCTGCGTCGTGCTACTCGGTGGCTTTCCAGTAGCCGGAAAGACATAAAAGCTGTCACCTTTTCGCACAAGACAGGTTGTTCCATCTCCCGAGATCTCGAACCCGCGAACTTCGCTCATGACCGTAGTCCACTTATGCCGGGTGGAGTCCGCAGTAATGGGAAAGGAAACCAGTGATGATTTGCGGCTGAGTGAAAGGGGCGAGTAGAGACAGTAGAGATTCCCCCGGGCTCTCGCCAGGTAGCGATAATTACTCGGTTCAACCGGTAATACAAAAAGTCGGCCATCAAGGCTCTCTAGGTTGATTCCCTTCTTCTCATCCTCACTTACCCCGAGAGGCGGAGGTTCGCCCTCGTCTGAGGCAACAAACGGGGAACGCTGCCCCCCAATCAGGTCGAGGGCATAAATCCCAGCTGTCTTATCCAGAAGGGGCTCAGGTTGACGGGGACCCCAAGGGGAACTCTGCACTGAGCGAAACGTACGATCCGAGAGAAAATAGAGCCACTTCCCTTCTGGTCCAAAGGCCGGGCTGTAACTGTCGAGACGCGCAGTGGTCACTGCCTTCGGGGGATTTCGCTCCTTCGTGTCGTAGAGAAAAATCCTCTCGGTCTGGTTCTCCATGGTATCTGCATAGGCTATCCATCGGCTATCGGAGGACCAGGTCAGATCAATGTAATCCCATTCATTACCTTCTGCAGAACGGGCAACCTCCCATTCTTCCCCATTGGAAAGATCCCTCATCCATAGAATCTGGTCACGATCGGTATGCGCCAGAAGTTTCCCATCTGGCGATGGAATGCCATCATGCCTCATGGTGGTCCCTCCGGAAGTAATAGGAGACGGCTCTCCCAGTCCATCAGCAGGCTCTCGCCAGAACTCCATTTCTCCACTACGATCCGAGAGATATATCACATCCTTGCTTCCCGGGAGAAAACGAAGATCTCGAGTCCGACTATCACTATTTTGCCTGAGTCGTATGATCCGACCGGACCTCGCGGGCAGCACATAGCCGCGGCCACGAATCGTGAGGCCAACCTGCTTGCCGTTATGAGAGAGGAACCAGGAATTCAGATAGGACATTGGGTTGCTGATCCATCGCTCCCGTTTCTGGTCAAAGTCGGAAGCGAGGCGGACATCGACCTTCCGGGTTTCGTCCCGTTCAATGTCATAGATCCATAGATCAGCCCGGTTGGCGAAGACGATCCTTCCGTTATGTAACGAGGGGGAAAGGAGATCCCATCCAGCAAATACAGTATGCTGAACGAGACCCTTACCCTCAAACGTCATTGACCAAAGGTTCATCGTGCCATCCCGATCACTGCTGAAGTAAATTCGATCCTTCCAAACCATGGGATCGCGGCTTGTCCCGTCATAATCTGGAGTCAACGGAATTGCCTCTTTATCTCCATTCCGGAAGCGCCAGAGGTTTTCTACCAGTCCTCCCCGATATCGCTTTGCGAAGCTATTCTGCCTTGGCAGGCGGGTGAAGACGAGAGTCTCGTTGTCAGCAGCAAAACCACCATCGCTGGCCTGCTCCAGAGGAAGGAGCTTCTTGTTTCCTGTTTCGACATTCAATATGGCGAGTTGGTGGGTATCCCGGGTGGCAAAATACCAGGTAGCGTACACCAATTCGGTATCAGACTTCCACGAGACGGGCCTTGGACTACGACGCCCGCTGATTCCCTCGTGCGTGACGCGCCTGGGGCGCCCTCCTTCAAGCGGCATGAGATAGATTTCATGAGTTCCATCATAGGATGCCGTGAAGGCAACAGTCTCACCGTTCGGGCTGATACATGGAAAGCGTTCACGCTCCAGATGGGTTGTGAGACGCCGTGCGGTCCCGCCATTGACGGGAACCCGCCAGAGATCACTCTCGGCATAAAATACAATCGTATCGTCGTTTAATGCGGGATGACGGTAATAGCCCAAAAGGCCTTCCGCGCCAAATACCGGCAAGGTGAGCAGCCCGATCGCTACAAGAGCACATCGTCTCATCAATGATGCAAGGGGTAAGGGTGAACCCCCTTATTCTCCTCAATTTCCGTCTCCATTCAATGCTCAATGCGTAAAAGAGGTCTCTATTGCTCCCCATCATCCCGTCGGTTTGAAGCGTAGCCTTACCGCTGTAACTCAGTGCCTCCCAGGATCCGGAGACAAAAATCCAAAGGAAGTTCAACAAAACTCGATTCCCGTGTCGGTCTCTTTGTGGTAGTCAGACATTATCCCATCGATGATCAGAACCTCTTTTTCTCTCCTGCTAATCCTTGCGCCGCTGTTGCCCAGCTCCGCCAAGGTCACCTTCAACGAACACATCGCCCCGCTCGTTCACCAGAATTGTACTGGTTGCCATCGCCCCGGGCAGAATGGACCCTTTCATCTCATCAGCTACCGGGATGTCAGGAAACGTGCGCTCACGATCAACGACGTGATTCTCGACCGCTACATGCCACCGTGGAAGCCTGTTAACAAGAAAATGAATTACGCCAATGACCGGCGCCTGACGGACGAGGAAATTGAGCTTTTCGGCAAATGGGTGGAAGAGGGTATGCCCGAAGGCGATTCGTCCAAGAGCCCGAAACTTCCCGACTACCCCAGTGGGTGGTATCTTGGAAAGCCCGATCTTGTCATCAAGATGAAAGGGAAGTTCGAGGTTCCGGCAGAGGGCAGAGATATCTACCGGTCCTTTGTTTTTCCGCTGCAGCTCGAGGAAGATAAGTGGATCAAGGCGGTGGAACTACGCCCTAAGGCGAAATCGGCAGTCCACCACGCTCTTTTCTTTATCGATTCGAACGGCGCGGCCCGGAAAATGGATGGTCAGGACGGCAAAGCGGGAATCAGTGGAATGGGCTTCCTCAGGCAGGGCGGAGGCATCACTGACCCGGCTGCGGCCTTCGGTGGCGGCAATGGCGGGCTTGGAGGTCACGTTCCGGGTGCCACACCCGCAAAGCTCCCCGGCGACCTTGCCATGTTCCTGCCCCGTGGTTCGGATGTCGTAATGCAGACTCACTTTCATCCCTCGGGTAAAAAAGAGGTTGAGGAAGCAGAGCTGGCGCTCTACTTCGCCGATAAGTCCCCCGAGGTAAATCTCGTGCCCATTCAGATCCCTCCATTCTTCGGAGCGACCAAGGGAATAAATATCCCGGCAGGCGAGGAGAATTACATCGTCGAGGATAGTATTACCCTGCCGGTTCCCGTCAAAGCAGTCTCGGTAGGCGGCCACGCCCACTACATCTGCAAGTCCATGGTCATGACTGCATCGTTGCCAGATGGCAGGGAAATAACCTTGATGAGCATCGATGACTGGGATCTTGACTGGCAGGATCGTTACCAGTTCGAGAAACCTCTCGATCTGCCTGCTGGCACGGTCCTGAAGACACGCCTCGTTTATGATAACTCCGCAAGTAACCCCGAAAATCCCAACAGTCCTCCCCGGCGTATCACGTGGGGTCAGGAGTCTGATGATGAAATGGGGAGTGTCACTCTGATCGTCGTTCCCGAAAACAACGGCAAGATCCAGGCCATCAAGGATGCGCAAAGGGCTCAACTTATCACCAGTGCTGCCGAGGCAATCCAGAAGGCCTCAAGGACGTTTCTCAATGTGAAAAACTACGATGATAACGGAGATGGTCTCATTCAGTACAACGAAGTTCCCGGCCGGATGCGCTCCCGGATCTTCGGCCGATTTGATAAGGACGGCGATAAGATCCTCGATGAAGTCGAACAACCAGAGGTGCAGAAATATCTCGACTCAATCCTCGGGGGCTTCCGTGGGCGATAGAATCCTCTCATGAGAAGTCGAAAAGAACTGTTCCCGTTAGCTCTGCTCACCCTGCTGCTGTTCGTCAATCCATCCAGAGGGCTCCCGGAACAGGATCTCAGCATCGGGACAATCGTAGATATCGAAGGGATTGTCCATAATCCTGCGAATTCGCCGAAGACTGTCGCGGTCGTCTTTGTTTACGTGGATATCACGTGCCCAATCGCCAATTTTTATCAACCCGCCCTGAGACGTCTGGCGGAAACTTTTGAACCCAAGGGGATCCGTTTCTACCAGGTTCATCCCGATCCAGACGGTCAGAAGGATGCTCTTGCCGAGCACGCGAAAGCCTATGCTGTCACAAGCCCCGTGGTCCTCGACGCAAAACAGGTCCTTGCAAGGAGGCATGATGCAAAGGTGACTCCTGAGGCGCACGTCTTTCTTGCCGACGGAAGCCGGCTCTACCGGGGACGCATCGACAATACCTATGCGACCTACGGAAAGCGCAGGCCGGAGGCCACCAGCCATGATCTGAGGGAGGCCCTGCAATCCACCTTGGCGGGACGCAAGCCTGCGAAGGCCGTGACGAAGGCGGTCGGGTGCCAGATCCTGATCGAACTACATCCCTAGATCCCAGAGGGACCCACGGAAAAGAAGAGCCCTACTCCTTGGGGAGAACCCAGATATTACGGTAAAATACCGGGTTTCCGTGGTTCTGCAGGAAGATCGGCCCTCCGAGTTCCGGCTTGAGTGGACCTCCTACCGGAGCCGCCGTGGTGTGGGTTTTACCCATCTCCTGGTCATCATGAACCGTCACCCCGTTCAACTTAACGGTCATCCGGGGCCACGCAGTCCGCTTCCCATCCTTGTCAAACTTTGCGTGCGTGTATTCCACATCATACGTCTGCCAGGTCAGGGGAGGAAGGCACATGTTCAATTTGGATGCCGCGATCGAATAAATTCCCCCGCACTCGTTCATCAGTCCTTCAAGACCAAAGGAGTCCAGAACCTGTGTCTCCCAGCGACCCTGATAATAGACTCCGCTATTGCCCCGGCCTTGCGACCGTGAATGCGGACGATAGGGCGTCCGGAATTCAACATGAATCGTACAATCGCGGAACAGCTTCGTGCTGATTGCGTTTGTTGCCCCCAGCAGACCATCCGTTATTTTTCCATTCTTCCAATGATCGACATTGCTACCATCAAAGAGCACCACCGCCCCCTCGGGAGCATCCGCCCCGAGGGTCGGACTTTTACGCTCCACTTTCTTCAGGGCCATCTTCTCTCCGCTCTTGGCTGTAAGATGAAACGATCCCCCCGAAATCGATCCCGTGTAGTCCTTGTGACCCTCCGGTGGAAACTTGCGGGTAGCACTGAACTCTGTTCCGCCGCCGGCCATGTAGCGCTTTTTGCCGGAGGCGGCGGTAAACACCGCCTTTCCTCCATCAATCTTACCGTCCAGCAGGCTCTTGCCTTTTTCATCCCAGCCGGCACCCGGAAGGCCTCCCGGATAGAGAACAGCATGAAAATGACCGTTACCCAGGGCGATGACCTGTGCACCAGTACCCTTGGCGACATACTCTCCCTGAATCCTGAAATCAGGATCTTCCTCCGCGGCCTTCTTCGGATCAGTCCAGACTTTATTATTGTCGGCTGCTCGCAAAGCGACAGGCAACAGCGGGGTGATCAAGGTCACGAGGGCGGGCAGGAGTAAGACGTTCTTTTTCATGTGTGTCTGTTTGCTGGACTCGATCAAGACGTACGAAGCGGCCCTCGGAAAGCCCTTTATTTCACCATCGACCCCATCCGGATCACCTCTCCATGCGACCACGGAGGGTCACATCCCGGCTAACCCTTTTTTCACGCGCCCCGGCGACGATCCCGGCACAAAGACACGAACGAGACTGACAGCCGGAGTCTCCGGTGAACTCTCTCCCTTGCCACGAGCTCCTCCATCTGGAGAAGCTCAGGATTTCTGGTGGAAACCTAGTGAAAGGCCTTTATCGCAGCCTCAGCGTCTGCAACACCCTTCTGCGCTTCTCCAATTACCTTGTTGAAGGCCTCAAACTTCTTGGTGTTCTCCTCAGTCCTCTTGGGTCTGGTCTGCAGCCACTCGTTGAGAGGCTCCTGGGAAGCCTCAAATTTTTGCTCGGCAGCCCGAAGATCCGCAATGGCCGCCTTGTAGGCATCCGCCTTGTCAGGATTTGCCTTTAAAAAAGCCTCGATAGCCTTGGCACTCATGCGAATAACTCCCTTGAATTCCTCAATGAAGGTAGAGGGTGTCTTGTCCCGTCCCGCGCCAAGCTGGCCCAGTTTAGTGGAACCGTCGTTATCAAGGACGACATAGGTAGGGTAACCCCTTACTCCAAACTGCTCCTGCAGCTTCTTGTTTCGCTCAACATATTTCTCGGGAACGACAGACTTGTCCTGTGGAAAATCGAGGGTCACGAGGAGAACATTCTCTTTCGCGTAGGTTTTCCAGACCTCCTCGGCAAAGACATTCTTATCCATCAACTTGCACCACCCACACCAATCTGAACCGGTGAAATTCAACATCAGGGGAAGATTTTTCTCCCCTGCCAGCTTGACCGCCGCATCAAAGTCCATGGTCCATATTCCGACCGAGGCACCTTCGAGTTCGACCTGGTCGGCCGCCTGCGCACTCATCACCACGGCACTTGCGGCCAGGCCTATCATCATTCTTTTTAGTGGCTTCATGTTTTCTATGTCTTTGTATCTATCAGATAAGACGGGATGAACGGATAATTTGTTCTTTTAATTTTTATTGGGCGTGATCCGGCGGTAAGCTGGGAATCCCCCAATGACAAGCATGAACTCCCTATCTAACTTATTATCAGTGCTTTTGCTGATTCCTCGTTCTTATTCCTCTCCATCGAGAGAGAACAGATAGGCGAAGAGATCAACCAGCTCCTGTTGATCCAGCTCGCCGGCTGTCGGTGGCATGAGGCTCCCAACCTCCTCCTGCTTCATGATGCTCCCCCTTGGGATTTCGTGGAGCGAATTACTCGCGAAATCACGGAGCAGCAGCAACTCTTCATCACGACTCGCCTGGACATAACCCTGCTGAACATCTCCATCGCGGGTAATAATCCGACTGAGAGCATACCCCTCCTTGACCTGTCGCCGCGGCCAGAGCACTTCCGTTACAACGCGATCCGGCAGAAGGCCGCTCCCTACCGCACTGAGGTCGGGCCCAATCACTGATTGCCCTCCACGGTCCGCCTTATGGCAGGCTGAGCAACTTGCCTTTGAGGAATGAAACACCTCTCTCCCCCGCGATGCGCTCCCTTTTTTTGCTGCCGCCACCAAGTTCCTGATGACTCCCTCATCATACGCCTGGACTCCTCCTGCCCCAGCCAGCAGATCAAGGACAGCTTCCAACTCTCTCGCGACAAGTCCGGTGGAAACCCAGGCCCCACGAAGCAGCGCTGCCTGCCCATCCTTGATGGCAGCTCCTTCGAGTTCCTTCGCGAGCAACGCGGGGCCGCCCTCCCGGCTGGTGAAGTCCCTGAAAATGGTCATGATTGTTTCCCGGTCTTCCAGTTCTTTCAGGAGCTTTACGGCGATTCGGGTGCCCTCCTCCGGAGCAAGCTGCAGAATCGAAAACAGTGCCGAAGGACGAACTTCGCTTTCGCCGCCCACCTGGGATTTGAGAAAATCAACGGTGCTCCTTTCTCCGAGAGCGCCCAGGGAGCGCAAGGCAACCTCTCGAAGGACCGGATCAACCCCTTCACCTTCCGCGTATTTCATAACAGCTTTATAAAGCTCCTTCACTTTCCAGTGGGCAGCCAGTTCCACTGCCGCAATCCGTCTTGCGATGTCAGGGTGATAGAGGGCCCGTCCCAAGGGAGGCATGACATCAAACCCCGGACGTTCCCGTTCCATCATGGCCCGCAAAAGAGCGAGGCTGATCTGGTCTGAATTCAGGATTGCACGCAGGTCCTCTTCCTCGCCGAGGGCGGCCAACGTCAACGCGAGACCGTCCCATGCCTCTTTTCCGATAGTGCCACCATCAAGAATCTTGCGAATTTCCTCAACCACTCCACGCGAATGAGAGGCCCCCAGAACGGCTGCCAATCCTCCACGGACCCCAGAAAAATTCAGTCGTCCAGTCCTCAGAGCAGGCAGCCAGTAACGTTTGCTATGATGTACAGCCTGCGAGAAGGCATACTCAATCCAGCGATCACGCTTTGATTCGGCTGCAGCCGCAGAAACGAGCACCGATTCGGCGCGGGGAGATTGTCCTGCCGCCAGCACCGCTTCCATCCGCACCAGCGGATGAACATCACGAGCAGCTTTCACCAGAAGATCATGGAGATTCTCAAGCTTTTGACTCCAACGCCCAAGAACTCTTACTCCGTAGGCCCTTGCACGGTGGTCCGGGGATGACAAGAGAAGGCGCAGGACGACCTCATCCGGTCGCCCAAGCCACTCAAGGACGCTCACGGCCTCAAGAAGGTCCCGGCCCTCATGATTTCCCTCTGCTGCCTGACTCCATGCCCTGACCGCGGCCCCTACTTCCTCCGGTTGGCGGCTCGCGAGCACCTGCTTGGCCTTCAACCGCGTCCAGCGCTCCGGAGACCTGAGTGCTTCCAATAAACGAGCGAGGCTAGCGCCCACAAGGCTGGGCGGTTTTACGGCACCCCTGATGGGTGTAACCCGCCAGATACGCCCGTGAGTCTTATCCCTCTCGGGGTGACGATAAAAATCATCCTGATGGCAGGTGATCGGATTATACCAATCGACGATGTAGATCGCCCCATCGGGACCCATCTTGACATCAATGGGGCGGAAATTTCGGTGCTTCGAACGTAGCAGCGGACTTTTCCACTCCAGTTTGAAACCGGCCCCATCCTCCCAGGTTTCGAAACGACTGACCTGATTTTTTTTATAGTCTCCGATGACAAACTGCCCCTGCATGTCGCCGGGCAGATTTCCCGCCCCGAGGCACTCAATGCCACAGTATCCACCCGGGTTCCCTATTCTGGGAAGTCGCAGGCGGCGCTTCGCCGGGATGGATGCCGGGGTGAGGAACGATACCCCTCCCGCGCCATCGATGACAAAGGATTGTCCAAAGTCATCAAAAGCGATTCCCCATGGATTCCCTGGACCCATGAAATCGTCCAGCAACGGATCGAGTCGCAGCTCACGCGGTCTCATCCGATACACTCCAGCCTGAAACAGGGAGGAAACTCCAAACGGAGTCTCTACCCGGGACTCAATCCCATCTCCCTGACACCACCAGAGTTCTCCTCCGGGGCTCCAGACAAAGGAATTGCTGGTCTGATGAGAGTCCCCATTTCCAAATCCAGTCAGGAGTGTCACGCGCTCGTCCGAAACGCCGTCTCCGTCGGTGTCTCTCAGAGTAAGCAAGTCCGGGCCCTGACCAATATACACCCGGTCCGGCCCAACCTCCATTCCCGTAGGGATCAACAGATCCTCTGCAAAAACCGTCGACTCATCCGCCTTGCCATCGTGATTGGTGTCGCGCAGAGCAATCACCCGATCATAGCCCCTCACTCCGGCTTCAATCTGAGGATAGACATCCGAGCAGGCCACATACATCCGACCACTCGCATCCCAGCGCACTGAGAGAGGATTGCGTACTCCGTGGGACTCGTCGGCAAAAAGGTTGACCTCGAAGCCCTCGAGAACCTCGAAACTATCCAATTCCTTTTGGATTCCGGCCTCACCAGAGCCTGTCAATTCCGGCGCTACCGGTGCCTTCCAGGGTTTTCCCGCCAGGATGGCTTTCTCGACTTCGGCGATCAGCTCCGGGTAGCTGGCCCATTCCTCCTGGATCGATGGCAAGCCGTGGGCGGCCTTTGCAAAAATTCTCCTGCTATCATCACCGAAGATGCACTTCCAGTTGGCGGGTCGCCAGTATTCGCACCAGAGCCGGTGTTTTTCAGCAACCGTCACGCACATCAGCTCATACGCTTCCCCATCCGGCTCGGGCTTGCCGGAAAGCTGCTCGATGAACGATGCCACCATATCTTCTCCATCGCCAGAGACGAAGGGAACCTTCCGCTCCGCAGCCAGATCGGCAATAGCCGCAGCATAGGCAGGAAGAGCGGCGCGCTCCGCAGCACCCTTCCACTGCATCGGAGCAGGTTCCAGAAGGACCAACCGCCTGCCCTTCCCCACGCGGTCAAGAAAAGCCCCATAGGCCTCAACAAAGTCATCGATTCGTCCCTCACCATCAAACGACTCCATCTTGCCGAACTGGGCAATCACTACCGTCGCCCCGGCACGCTTCAGCTGGTCATCCCAGTTACCGAAGGCCTCCTGCCGCCACCTCTCCCGCTCCGCGCTCTGATGATAGACGGTGTCCCCGTCCCAGGCAAAATCACGAAAGAGCGGGGCATGCTCTTTCCACTTCATTGTCAGAGCCGACTCGAGCCGTCCCTCCTTCTGGATATTAACAAGGTCTGTTCCTCCCACGAAGGCAACGACATCGCCCTTCCTGAGCTCAAGCACCCCGGCGGCTACCGACGGAAGCAAAAAGGACATCCAGACCATGATGGCCCCCATGTGACTCACAACTTTCACAGGTGGGATGCTAAGCGCCTGAACCATCGGCGACAAGGAATAGCCTCCAGATTGAATCAATCCCTTTAAATTGCAGGATCAGGCAGTGCTGCCCCGCCCTTTTACCTGCCCCGCAGGACTTTAAGGAGGATCCCAAAGGCGGGTGCAGCCATCCCGCCATGATCGAATCCTCCCAACTCGTGGAGTTGGGTCTGCTTGTGTCCTGTCACCTGCATCATGCGCCAGAGATACGCGTTTTCCTCATAACGCCCCAGTAACTCAAGCTCCCGGTCCCCGGTGATCAGTACCAGCCGCGGTGAATCCTTCCGAACATGAAATAGAGGAGCGAACTTGTCGACAATCGCACGGGTATCACGAATTCCTCTCTCCTCCCGGGGAGTGAAGTGCGTAATGGTGTGCCCACTAAAGGGCACGAGAGAAGCGATTTGGTCTGCATCAATTCCGTGAACCTCAAGATAACTTTTGTCCAGTCCCACCATGCTGGTGAGGTAACCCCCGGCCGAGTGCCCGGAAACATGAATGGCCCCGGGGTCTCCCCCATACCGCTGAATATTCTTGAACGTCCACGCAATCGCGGCAGCCGCATCCTCGATATAGGCCGGACACTTTACCTTCGGAAACAGCCGGTAATTCACCGCCACCACCGCAATGCCCTTCTTCTGCAACTGCCACGGCACCGCCTTGTTTCCCCCGCGCAACCCTCCACCGTGGAACCATACCACCGTGGAAAAACCTTTTTTTCCCGCCGGCCGATACAGATCCAGCACACAGCGTTCCTCCATATAATCATCCCACCCGAGAGAATTCTTGTCGCGATAAGGAATATTGTTCTCACGAATGTATCCGTCCTTCGCGACCTCCGCTCCCACCCGAAAGAGGCCCACTGAGAATCCCACCACAAAAATCAGTACGGACCGTAGCATTTGAATCTCCTATCTTACCGGCACGGCTCCCGCAACGAGGTATCCAAGGAAGATTCTCTACTCCCCTCTTGTCCTCTCACATAACACCAGTGAAAGATGCCGCCGTGATCGGGTCCCCGCGTTACCACCACCTCGATGCCCTGCGGGCCACCGCCATGCTCCTTGGAATCGTGATGCATGGTCTTCTCTCGTTTTTCTCCAATGCTTACTGGCCTGCCCAGGACCTGCGACAGCATGAAGCCTATGAATGGGCTAATCAGGCCATTCACGGGTTCCGCATGCCCCTCTTTTTCCTGATCAGTGGATATTTCACTACCATGCTGTGGAAGCGGAAAGGTCTTGG
>MDTD01139596.1_pt1 | contig 23738 bp, 24 predicted proteins | sample 811221 | NCBI WGS metagenome assembly MDTD01 (sample SAMN05326646, study PRJNA326480) | marine metagenome | isolation source: seawater | place: Pacific Ocean: South West | collected 2011 | reverse complement strand
TCTTCTGAAAACCTCGTTCTCTTCATCTCGTCCGTCCTTCTGTCAGGGCCGGACTCTAATCCAACTTGGAGGAAAATCAGGGGGTCACGTCACGCGATATACGACCATTTTTCTAGTATCGGATCCGCATTCATTTTGGTCGCAGCACATTTGGATTTGGACTGAAATCGGGCCGCTATCACGTCGCAAATGCCTCGTCAAAATCGCAGCTTTTCGCGCTCGTGCCCGGGATAAGCACTCTGTTCGCTTTCGGCTATGGATGCCTGTCGAACAGGCAACTGAGCGCGCATCTTATTCCGTTTGGCCGGTAACAGGATCGGAGCAATCGACCCCGCAGCGATGAAGGCCAGCATCAGTCCGGGGATGGCAACGCGCAGCATGGCCGAGCCCGTGAAGCGCCCGACCATCGCGCCGCCCCAATAGAGACCGACCGTCCCACCGATGGCATTTTCGGGTTAAGTCGGCACCTACCTGCACGATGACTATCCCGCTAGCGAGGAAGAGCAGCGCAAACAGAAACAGCGCATAGGCTCCGGCTCGTCTAAATGGCCGTTTTCCAGCAGCCGACCGAGGGTCGCTTCGCTATGCTTGCCAGTTCGAACGGCGGATGACGGAACAGAAATTCCCGCAGCGAAAATCGGGCTCTTTATCGGCGATGACATCGGCCTTGACGTTGCCGAAGGTCGTATCCGGCTTATGTTTGATCCCGTCGTAAAATGCCTGGATGATGTCTTCCTTGAACTTCGGCGTTCTGGGAAAAGCCGCGACGACTGCCTCGCGAATGGCGGCTGGATACTGATCGTAGCTCAGGCCGAGCACATCCATCTCCACGCCAGCAGTGGTCAGCGCAATCACCGGGTGCATGAATTCGGGTACGCCGGGGGTGGTGTGCAGCGCGATCCCAGTCCAGACCTTCTCGATGTCCGCAGCATCCACATCGTAGCTTCGGAGAAAATCACGAGCCGCGTTGGCCCCATCGACTTCAAAGCGAAGATCGTTGCTGCTGTGAGAGGGCATAAGGCCGATGTCGTGAAACATCGTGGCGGCATAAAGCAGTTCGGGATTGAAGGTCAGGCCGCGTTGCTTTCCGGCGAGAGCGCCGAAAAAATAGACCCGGCTGGAATGATTGAACAAGAGTTCGCTTGCAGTATCGCGAACAAACTCCGTGATGGCGCGGCCAAGGCGGCTGTCGGGGACTGTGATCCCATCGACGCTTGCGGCATGAAAAGTGTCGGTCATGATCTTTGCTCCTGGTGAGACAGGGCGCTCGGCAGTCCGCGGCTCGATGCAGCGACGGATGCCCGGTATCGCCCCTAGGGTGGCGCCGGGGTTATCGGGCCACGATCGATTGGCTGCAATCGATACGACCGTGGATTTTCTGCCATCCTGACCGTATATTCTGCCGCGCAGCCGGTCATGCGATACCGGCTGCGAAGCCAGGGAGTGGATCGTGCCGACCAAAGATGTGGCGATGATCGTCCATGAGGGGGTGCAATGCCTGGACGTCGCTGGCCCGCTCGACGTTTTCGCCGAAGCAAATCGGTTTTTGCCCGAAGACGATGGCTATCGCTGCCTGATCCTTGCCGAGACGACCGAACTCATCCGAGCCTCCAACGGAATGCCGATGGCCGCGCATTGCGAGTTTGCGGACGCGGCCCGCGTCTTTCACACGGTTCTCGTCGCCGGGGGGCCGGGTTTGCCAGACCGTTCTGCCGATGAGGCCATGTCGATATGGCTGCGCGCGTGGGGTGTAAGAGCGAAGCGATACGGCTCGATCTGCACTGGTGCGTTCGCGCTTGGCGATGCCGGACTGCTCGATGGGCGGCTCGTCACGACGCATTGGCAGAACGCCGACCAGCTTGCGGAGAGATTTCCCGCTGCGCGTGTCGAGCATGACCGCATCTTTGCTCGCGACGGTAGACTGGTCACTTCGGCGGGCGTCACTGCCGGCATCGACCTTGCTCTGGCGCTCGTCAGGGAGGACCATGGCGAACGGATAGCTCTCGCTTGCGCCAAACGCCTGGTGGTGGTGGCGCAGCGGCAAGGGGGGCAATCGCAATTCAGCCCGCTCCTGCTGGTGTCGAACGATCCGAAGACCCCGCTCGGCAAGGTCCAAGCCTATGTCGTGGAGAATTTGACCGAGCCATTTCCCGTGGAGCGCCTTGCCGCCCTTGCCGGAACGAGCACGCGCACCATGGCGCGACTTTTCGTGAAAGAGCTTGGGGTTACACCGCACGATTTCGTCGAAAGCATCCGGCTCGACCATGCCCGCAATCTGCTCGAGGCGAGCAACTCTGCGCTCAAGGCGATAGCATTCGACTGTGGCTTCAGGACGTCGGAACACATGCGCGCCGTTTTCCAGCGCCGCTTGGGGCTGAGCCCCCAGCGTTATCGCGAAAATTTCCAAACCGAAACATCATAACGATTACCCCCTTCCGGTGGGGGATCGCATTCGCTGGCGTTCAAGCGCGCGATCGCGTTCCGAAACGGAGGTTGGCGTCCCGCAAAAATCCTGTGCCGTCCGGCACGATCGCGTCCGGGCCAGGCCAATACCCCATTTCGCTTCAGTGAATGGCTATTTGCTGCAGTAACGCTGTTTCGGCCGTGCGAGGCTTTCGTGATCTTGTCGGTTACGGGTTTCTCACGGTCGCGCTTTGGACGGCCGGTGCAATCCCCATGCGCCAGTCTGCGGCGCATCTTAAAGGATAGCTGCCTGATGGCTGGCAATCGATAGGCTTTGCGCCGCCAGTCTGTGGGTCCAATCGAGGAGAACAATATGACTCAGGCCCGCGACGAGGTCGGCGTTTACGAATACAGCGGCGGCATTGTAGGTCCGGGGATCGAGCCTGCCGCCACGGTAAAGGATGGCGGCACGATCCGTACGGGTACTCCTCCCGGATGCTGGGGCCCGATGATTACGCCCAAATTCCAGGGTGGGCATGAAGTGACCCGCCCGGTCATGGTCGAAGGCGCCGAAGTCGGCGATGCCGTCGCCATCCGGCTGAAAAAGGTGCAGGTCACATCGCTGGCTACCTCATCGGGTGTGATGGAGTTCGTCGACGGCCGCTATCTGGGCGACCCTTTCGTGGCCAAGCTGTGCCCCGAATGCGGCACGACCAGCCCCGCCAGCCACATAGAGGGGATCGGGGACGACGCCGTCCATTGCGATGCCTGCGGAGCGGAGGTGAATGCCTTTCGCTTCAGCAATGGCTATGTAATCGTGCTCGACCGGGAAAATGCCATATCGCTTACCGTAGGGCAGGACGTGGCCAACGAGCTGGCGGTCGACGCCAAGGTCAACGCCGCCATGCCCGACCATTCGGACCAGCATTCCATCCTGTCGCTGGCGCGCGCGGATATTTCCGGCCTGGCGTCGCGGATGCGCCCTTTCCTCGGCAATATCGGGACGATCCCTTCGCGCGATCTTCCCGATTCGCACAATGCCGGCGATTTCGGGACGTTTCTGATCGATGCGCCGCACGGTTACAGTTTCACGCAGGAGCAGCTCGACAAGCACAAGACCGACGGCCACATGGATACGAACTCGGTGCGGCAGGGCGCAATCCTCATCTGTCCGGTAAAGGTGCCCGGCGCGGGTATCTATATGGGCGACATGCATGCCCAGCAGGGCAATGGCGAAATTGCCGGGCATGCCACCGACGTGGCGGGGGAAGTCGAGCTACAGGTCGAGGTCATCAAGGGGCTGGAGCTCGATGGGCCGATATTGCTGCAGACGACCGACGATCTGCCATTCCTTGCCCAGCCCCTGTCGGAAGCAGAGCGCAAGGCCGCGAATGCCCTGGGCGAGAAATACGGCCAGGCCGAGATCGAGGACAATGCTCCCATTACGTTCATAGGGAGCGGGGCTACGCTCAACGATGCGACCAAGAACGGGTTGGACCGCGCCGCCCGGGTGACGGGCATAGCCTATGACGAGATATTGAACCGCGCGACGATTGCCGGCTCGATCGAGATCAGCCGTCTGCCCGGCGTGGTTCGTGTTACCTTCATGTGCCCCAGACCCGTGATCGAGGCGATGGGCATCGCGCATCTGATCGACGAACAATATGGCTAGAGCCCGGCCGGGAATGTTGCAGCAGGCGGATAGTGCAGTGCGGGGCGGGGATAGCGCCGGTCGGGCTGGCGGCACAAGTTCATCATCAGAGTGAAACCGCCGATTTACGACCATAAACCCGAGAGGAAGAAAGCAATGGCAACCCAGGCAAGTGAAACGGACCAGGCGCCCGGACGCTGGGCGCGGAAATATCCCGAGCTTGGGCAGGAGCCGCTGCCCGTCACGCCCTATATCGATCCGGATTATTATCAGAAGGAAAAGGACAGGATCTTCAAGAAGCAGTGGCTTTATGTCGCGCTCGAACGCGAAGTTCCCGAAATCGGATCCTACAAGGTTCGCCGGCTCGACTGCGCCGATACGTCAGTGATCATCATGCGCGGGAAGGATGGCAAGGTCAGGGCGTTCCACAATGCCTGTTCGCACCGCGGCAATACCGTGGTGACGGAAGACGGCCAGGAAACCTATGGCCGCAATCGCGCCGGTGTTGTCACCTGCCGGTTCCATGGCTGGGTCTACGATGCGCTGGGCGAACTGGTCAGCGTTCCGCAGGAGGAGCGTTTCTATTCCTGCTTCGACAAGGCCGATAACGGGCTGGCCGAAGTGCATTGCGATATCTGGGCCGGCTTCATTTTCGTCAATGTCGATCCCGGCCCCGTGCAGCCTCTGAAAGAATTTCTGGGCGGATATGCCGATCACTTCGGCGGCTTCGACTATGGTGCCTGCGATCACGGCTTCACCTATCACACGACGCTGGATTGCAACTGGAAGGTGGCCTCCGACGCCTTCGCCGAGGCCTATCATGTAGACACGATCCACGCGGGGTCGTTTCCCAATGTCTTCGAAGGGGCGATCGAGGATGTGCAGCTTTTCGGTCCGCATCGCACCTGTTCGGTGAGGCTGCAGGTCGACAACCTGCCGCAGACGCCGATCGGCGACCTCGCCAATGCGCGCTCGCGCGGTTCCCTCGCTGCGGTTGGCGGCGCAACCACCCTGCCACCGACCTTGAACCCGAAGCGCGACGAGGATTGGGGCTTCGAACTGAGCGTGCTGTTCCCGAGCCTCTTGCTGCATGTGTCGGAAGGCATCTGGTTCACCCACCAGTTCTGGCCGATCGCCCATGACAAGACCCTGTGGGAAGGCAAATACTATCTCAAGAAGCCGCGCACCTACAGCGAGCTGTGGGGCTTCGAGCGATCGATGGTTCTGCAACGCAATGCCTGGCTGGAAGACACCGCCACCATGGAAGACACCTATCGCGCCATGCTTTCCGGGGCGAAGAAGTACCAGCATCTGCAGGATGAGGAAATCCTCATCCGTCACAATTGCAAGGTCGTCGACGAGATGGTCGGTGCCTGAGCGAGAGGGGATATACAGTACCATGCAACCTGAAATGACCGTTCCCGCGGGCTTCGAGGCGCTTGCCGAATTCTCCAAATGGGATCTGCCGACAGCGGACGAGCGAACCCGGGCCAGGAGGAATGCCACCGCAGAGGAGCTGGATGCCTTCTATCGCGGTGTTCTCCCCCATATGGAAGCCGTGCTGGACGAATGCGACAAGTTCGACCTTGGAGAGCTGCCGGAAAGCCATCGCGGCATCTTCAACATCGCCCTGTCGATGGCCGAGATCGCCCCGCATATCGAATTCTACAAGGGAGAGGTGGGTGTGCCTTATGCCTTTGAAGAAGGCCGGTTCGTAGCCGTTCACGGCGCGGATGAAACGTGGCAGGCCCTGCCCCCCAACGGCCCGCGCTGATCGTGCCGCCGGATCCCAGCACCGATATCGATCTGCGCCTTCGCCGCATGGAGGCGTTCGAGGCGATCCGGCAGCTCATCGCCACTTATGCCATCGGGGCGGATCGCAAGAACGACCCCGAGATTCTCGGCCCGCTGTTTAGCGAGCAGGCTATCTGGGAAGCCGACGGTATTGCCCACCTTGTCGGACGCGACGCAATCGCCACCGGCCTCGCGGGGCTGGCGAACGATTTCGTCACCTGGTCGCTGCACTACATGATCTCGCCGCATATCACCGTCGACGAGGCGGCCGAAAAAGCCGTGTGCCGGTGGTATCTGTGGGAACTGTGCACGATGAAGCAGGAAAGCGGCGCCTCCGCCGATACCTGGTATGGCGGATGGTATGACAGCCGTCTCGGTTTGCATGACGGCACGTGGCTGTTCGACTGGGTGCGCCTCGAGCCCCGTTTGGCCAGCGCCACCGAGACACCGTGGCAGGGTAAGGCCGATAACGGGACCGGCGCAAGTTCGCCGCCCTTTCTGAATTAAAGGAAAACAACCGTGCAACCACTTTGCAAAGCCGCAGACGTGCCCGACGACGAGCCGCTGCGGGTGGAATTGCCCGATGGCCATGCCGTGGCTGTCTATCGCTGGGAGGGCGCGTTCTACTGCACCGACGACCTGTGTTCGCATGGAGAGGCGTCGCTTGCCGAAGGTTACGTCGAAGACGGCGAGATCGTCTGCCCCTTTCATATGGGTTCGTTCTGCATCCGGTCGGGGGAACCGCGCGCGGCCCCCTGTTCCGTGCCGATTGCCGCCTATAAGGTTACCGTACAGGGCGAAGAGCTGCTGATCGACCGCATGTGATCGGCCGCATGTGAGCGTTCCCGCGCGCGACGGGCGTGCGCGGGGGTAGGGGCAGCCGCGGTCAGCCGAGAAAATCGAGCACCGCCGCAGTGAATGCCGTTTGCTGTTCGACATTGGAAAGATGCGCGGCATCCAGCACGACGCTTCGGGCTTGCGCGATCGTCCCGGCGATCGCCGCTCCCTGTGCGGGCGGCGTGGCAGGATCGCGTCCGCCGCTGATCACCAGGGTCGGACAGCGGATCAATCCGATCACCGGGCGCAAATCCATATCGCGAATGGCCGCGCAACAGCCGGCATAGCCTTGTGCCGGACAGGCCAGCAATTCCGACCGGAAGACGCCGATCGTGTCCGGATCGGCCGCCCTGAATTTCGGGGTGAACCACCGCTCGATAACCGCATCGGCTATGTCGGCCATGCCCCCGGCGGCTTCGTTCGACACGGCTTCGATCCGCTGCTGCCATGCCGCTGGCGGACCCATGAAGGGCGCCGTGTTGGCGAGTATCAGACGGCCCAGGCGATCGGGCGCATGAACGCCGAGCCATTGCCCCGTCATTCCCCCCAGCGAAAGGCCGCAGAAATGCGCTTTTTCGATATCGAGCGCATCGAGCAGGTCCAGCACATCGCGCCCGAGCCGGTCCAGCGAATAAGCGCCGGGCATGACCGCGCTCCCCCCGTGCCCGCGCGTGTCGTAGCGCAAGACGCGGTATCGGGCGGAGAAGCTTTCGATCTGCCGGTTCCACATGGCATGGGTGGTGCCCAGCGAATTGGATAGCACCAAAACCGGTGCGTCGCCCGGGCCCTCGATGCGCCAGGCAATGGATGCGCCATCGCTCATCCGGGCCAAACCCTTGTCTGTCATATACACTTCCTGGCCCGGCGCCCGCCATGCGGCGGGGCAGCCCCTTTCGTGAACGGCATGCCGGTCATGCCGAGAACCGGTCATGCAAGGCAAATTCGCAGCCGGTTGCCTGGACAACATCGGCAATGGAAACGGTATCGGCAAGTTCCACAAGCGTAAGCCCGCCTGCGACCTTATCGCATGTGAAGACCGCCAGGTTGGTGATAATCATATCGACCACGCCTTTGCCGGTGAGCGGCAAGCCGCATTGTTCGGTAATCTTCGGGCTGCCGTCCTTGGCGCAATGCTCCATCACGACGACGACGCGCTTCACCCCCGCGACCAGATCCATCGCGCCGCCCATGCCTTTCACCATTTTGCCCGGAATCATCCAGTTCGCGATATCGCCGTTGCGGCTCACTTCCATCGCGCCGAGCACGGTCAGGTCGATATGCCCGCCGCGGATCATCGCGAAGCTTTCGGCCGAGGAGAAGAAGCTCGATGTGGGCAGTTGGGTGATGGTCTGCTTGCCGGCATTGATGAGATCCGGATCGACCTCGTCCTCGAACGGGAAGGGGCCCATTCCCAGCATTCCGTTTTCCGATTGCAGCGTGACCTGCATTCCCGATGGGATATGGTTGGCCACCAGCGTCGGAATGCCGATGCCCAGATTGACGTAGAAGCCATCGCGCAGCTCGCCCGCCGCGCGAGCGGCCATTTCGTCTCGTGTCCAGCCTGTCATCCCGGTAGCTCCCGCGATCGCACCGTGCGCTTTTCGATCCGCTTTTCATTGATCGTGGACAGAACGACCCGGTCGACGAAAATGCCGGGCGTGTGGACGTGATCGGGATCGAAAGTACCCGCAGGCACCAGTTCCTCGACCTCGACCACGGTCCATTTGGCCGCGGTCGCCATGTTGGGATTGAAATTCCGGGCGGTCTTCCGGAATTGAAGATTGCCTTCCGGATCCGCGCGCCACGCCTTGATGATGGCAAGGTCCGCCCTCAGCCATTTTTCCCGCACATATTCCTGGCCATCGAAGATTTCGACCGGCTTGCCTTCGGCTACCACCGTTCCCACGCCGGTACGGGTGTAGAATGCCGGAATGCCGGCGCCACCGGCACGAATGCGTTCGGCAAGGGTTCCTTGCGGGGTCAGTTCCAGCTCCAGATCGCCGGATAGATATTGCTGCTCGAACAGCTTGTTTTCGCCGACATAGGACGCGATCATCTTGTCGATCTGGCGATTTTTCAGGAGCATCCACAAACCGAAGCCATCGGCACCGGCATTGTTGGATATCACCGTCAGACCGCCGACCCCCGCGGCGAGGATTTCGGGAATCAGGCTTTCCGGATTGCCCGACAGGCCGAAGCCGCCGGACATGATCGTCATGCGATCGGAAAGGAGACCGTCCAGCGCCGCCGCGGGTGATGCGAAGATCTTGTTCACGCCGATGCACGCACCCGGCTGGACAGGCGCTGATCGTCGGTGGACTGCGCACGCTGCAACTGGAAATCGAACGGGATGACCGGCTGGCCCGAACTACGATCGGGGACCGGCACAAGGCCTTCGCGGGTTCCGAACGCAAAATCATCATGCGCGTGCGGATCGTCTCCGAAATTGATCTGCGTCGTGAGTGTGCGATAGCCGGGCGCTTCGACGAAGAAATGCACGTGGGCCGGGCGATCTCCGTGGCGTCCCAGTGCTTGCATCAGGCGCTCCGTCGAGCCCCCCGGAGGCACCGAATAGCCACGCGGCATCTTCGAACGAAACGAATAGCGGCCATCGGGGCCGAGCTTGATGCGCCGGCGATTGTTGAACGGGCTTTGCTCTCCGGTGGGGTCGAAATGCGAATAGAAGCCTTTCGAATTGGCGTGCCAGACATGGAGGATGGCGTCCTTGACCGGCTCGCCCTCGGGCCCGGTGATCCGGCCGGACATCGTCAGGGTTTCGGTATCGTCCGGGTCCGTGGTGAGATTGACATCGTTGGTCTTGCTTACATCGCCATCGACCAGCGGAGCGCCGGCGACATAGAGAGGTCCTTCGATCGTCCGCGGCGTTCCTCCGGTCAGACCCGCCTCGGCATCCTTGGCGTCCATATGGAGATCGAGGAAATGTTCGATTCCCAGGCCCGGGGCGATCAAACCGTATTCGTCGGTGCCGTCCTGCATGAACCGCATCGCCGTCCAGAATTCGTCCTCGCTGATGTCGTGCCGTTCGATGATCGTCATCAGCGATTCCAGCGTGTCGCGAAGGATCGCCTTGAGGCGGGGATTACCGCCATCACCGCCGATTCCCGCGGCGCGATCGATCAGGGACTGGACTTCCTTTGATTGAACGATATTGGTCATGGCATCCTCCTGATGATGGTGTTTATCCTTCGCCGATCGCGGATGGATGGCGGCACAGCGCCGTCACCTCGGTCGTCATGAAGGGGAAGAGAGGCAGGCCAAGCATGATTTCATGCAGCTCGGCCGCGTCCTCGACATCGAATATGCTGATATTCGCGTACTGCCCGGCAATGCGCCACAAATGGCGCCACTTGCCGGATCGCTGCAACTCTTCGGCGCGCGCCTTTTCGACCGCCTTGAGCCGGTCGAATTCCTCGGCATCGACGCCGTGCGGCACATTGACATCCATATGAACCATAAAGAGCATCAGCTTTCCTCCTTCGCGCGTGGGCCGACGACGGTTCTGACGGGTTCGTCCCGGCGGAATCGTCTGGTCTTTTCCATGTCGAGCGCGATGCCCAGCCCCGGACTGTCGGGTAATTCCAGCCCGAAGTCGCGATAGGCGAGCGGGGTCGCGAGAATGCTTTCGGACTGGAGCAAGGGGCCGAACAGTTCGGTCCCCCATTCCAGCGCGTCGAAAGTGCTGAAAAGCTGGGCCGACGCCATGGTGCCGATCGCGCCTTCGAGCATGGTCCCGCCATAGATTCCGATATGCGCGGCGGATGCGATCGCGGCCATTTGTCCGGCTGCGAAAAGTCCGCCCGCCTGAGCCGGCTTCACCGAAAACGCCTGCGCCCCCCCAATCTGCGCGATGTCCAGCGCGTCGACCGGGCCGTGCAGCACCTCGTCTGCCATGATCGGGAGAGGCGAGCGCCGGGCGAGCCGGCGCAGACCGGCGCGGTTGCCCCGGGGCAATGGCTGCTCGATCAAGTCGGCGCCGGCATCGGCCAGCATCTTCGCGCCGCGCAGGGCCTGGGGTTCGTCCCAGGCCTGGTTTACGTCCACCCGCAGCGAAGCCCGCTCGCCCAGCGCGCGTTTGATCGCCGCGACATGGGCGATATCGTCCCGCAGGGCGCGCTTGCCGATTTTCAGCTTGAACACATTGTGCCGCCCGCTTTCGATCATCGCCTCGGCTTCATCGATATCGCGGTTCGTGTCGCCGCTCGCCAGCGTCCACAGGACCGGCAAATGCCCGCGAACGCGGCCGCCGAGCAGTTCCGAAAGAGGGAGGCCCGCGCGTTTTGCCGCAGCATCGAGCAGAGCCGTTTCCAGCGCATTCTTGGCGAAATGGTTGCCCACTACATGCTGGCGCACGACAGCCATCGCAGCGGCGGGAACTCGCGCGTCTCGCCCGCGCAAGAGCGGTTCGCAATATCGGTCGATGGCCAGCTTCATGCCCTCGGGGCTTTCGTCGCTGTAGCTCAGGCCGCCGATCGTCGTGCCTTCACCCATGCCGGTGATACCGTCCGAGCAGGTGACAAAAACCAGCATCATCACTTGTTTGCTGATCGACGTCATGGACAGAACGTGCGGGCGAATTGTCGGTATATCTACAATCCAGGTATCAACCCGCTCAATGTTTATTGCCATGATGGCCTCATGATATTCTTTGAAATCGAGCGGCTTATATGATCTTGAGAAGGTCCGGCCCAAGACCGATTGGGCACGCCTCGATACGTGAAGGGTATTTTATGGAACTTCGGCATCTTCGCTATTTCGTCGCGGTCGCCGATGAGAGGAATTTCACCCGCGCGGCCGAAACGCTCAATATTGCGCAACCGCCGCTCAGCCGGCAGATCCGCCAGCTCGAGGACGAGGTCGGGGCCGCGCTTTTCGACCGGGAGACGAGGCCGATCCGGCTGACCGATGCGGGACGCCTTCTGTATGGGCATGCGAGCCAGATTCTGGCGAGCATGGACCAGTTGCAGGCGATCATGCGCCATGCGGCCGGCGCGGAGCGTCGCAGGTTCGTGATCGGCTTTGTCGGCTCGACGCTGTACGGCCCCTTGCCCGAGGTCATTCATCGGTTTCGCGAACAGGTCGAATACCTCGATGTATCGCTGCACGAATGCTCCACGGTCGAACAGATTGCGGCGCTTAAAGAGGGCCGGATCGATGTCGGCTTCGGTCGTTTGCGGATCGAGGATCCGGCAATCCGCCGGCTCGTCTTGGCCAAGGAAAAGCTGGTGGCGGTCGTTTCGGCGGACGATCCGCTTGCAGATAGCGCGGAGCCCGTCAGTCTTGCCGAACTCGCCGCGCAGCCGCTGATCGTCTATCCTCGACCGGCGCGTCCGAGCTATGCGGACCAGGTGCTTGGCGCCTATCACGATCTCGGTCTCGACCCGGTTTCGGTCATGGAAGTGCGCGAGTTGCAGACGGCGATCGGTCTGGTCGCGGCGCATGCCGGCGTCTCGCTGGTGCCGGAATCGGTTCAGCGCCTGCAGCGCGACGATGTCCGTTACGTCCAGCTTGCGGAAGCCGCGCTGAAATCGCCGATCATGATGATACACCGGGCGGGCGATGTTTCGGCGGAACTGAACGCGCTGATCGAAATCGGGTGCGCGCTGCATGGCAAGGACGGGGTGGACGAGCATGACTAGGTCAGCGACCGGAGCGGTATGCCGGGGTCGCGCAAGCTATCGCGGTCGGGGCTGGCGCCCTGTTTGATCAGCTTTCGGGCGGCCATGAAATCGCGCGGGGCATTGATGGCATCGATTCCGATGACTTTCCCTTCGCGCGTGTAGATCGCGCTGAAGGGGGTGCTTCCGGTTTCTCCGCGCACGATGATTTCGTCGGCCGCCATGCTCAGGCCGGCGGATTGCAGGCGCATATCATATTGCTGCGACCAGAAGGTCGGCACCTGGGCGTAGGGAAGGGCGTTTCCGATAATCGCATCGGCAGCGGTCGCGGCCGAATCCTGGGCGTGCTGGACCGATTCCAGCCGCCAGAGGCCGTCGGCAAAGGGGTTCGGATGCCGCGAGCAATCGCCAATGGCGAGAATGTCGGGTGCCGACGTCCGGAAACAGGAATCCACCAGAACGCCTTGATCGCAGGCCAGCCCCGCCTGTTCGGCCAGCCGCGTCTCGGCGTCGATCCCGATTCCGCAAATGGCCATTTGGGCGGGTATCGCGGTGCCATCGTCGAGGATCGCTTCCTGCAACGCCCCTTCGCCACGAAATGCCCGGACTCCCTGCCCGAAATGGAAGCTGACGCCGCGGCGAATATGTTCTTCCTCGACGAAGCGGGAGATTACCGGCGAGGTGACTCGCGACAATACGCGCTGTTGCGTCTCGATCACCGTGACCCGCTTGCCCAGTTCGCAGGCCGCCGCGGCGAATTCCAGTCCTATATAGCCCGCGCCGACAACGGCCACCTGGCTTGTCGCATCCAGTTCGTCGCGGATATGCTCGACATCCGACACATTGCGCAGCGTATGAACACCGCCAAGCTCCGCACCATCGCAGGCGAGGCGGCGCACTTTCCCCCCGGCCGCCAGCACGCACCATCCGAAGGAAAAATGGCGCCCGTCGGACAGCGTGACGCGGCGCCGATCCGGGTCGAGTTCTTGCACGGCGCATCTAACAGCAAGATCCACCTTGTTCTCGGGCCAGAATTCGGCGGGCCGGATCAACAGGTGTTCCGCCCCGATCTTGCCCAACAAATAGTCTTTGGACAGCGGCGGACGTTCGTAGGGCAGGGCCGGTTCATCGCCGATCAGCAGGATCGATCCGGAAAACCCCTTTTGCCGAAGGGCGATTGCCAGCGCCGCGCCGGCGTGGCCCGCCCCGACGATCACGACATCATAACTTGTCCTCAGATCCACTTTGGCCTCCCACGCTCGTAGCCTGTTCAAGCCCGCCATTCAGGCGAGGCCGCGCACGCACAGGTCCACACCATTGCCGAGATGGCGGGCAAGGAGTTCCTCGTCCTGGAAGTGGATGTGCTGCTTCGCGCCGGATTTGAGCTGGGCGCAGATCAGTTCATGGGTATAGCAGTCCTCCATCATCGGATCGCGAAGACCGACCTTGGAATATTCGCGCGCGAACAGTTCGCCGGCCGTCCGCACGGGCGGGTAATAGCCTTTGATCTCCCATACGCTGCGATCGGCGGCGACGGGCCAGATGTTGAATGTGAAGTAAAGCCCGTTCAGCAGGCCGACGAAGAAGTTCGGGAAGATGTGCCAGAAATCGAAAGAGCCGCGGAAGCGATAGGCTTCGCCCTCGGTCTCCAGGTTGGACCCGAACGCCTGCACCGTTCCCGTTCCAAATTGGCTCGCCAGTTGTGCGACGGGCGACGGCGTGAAATTCTCCGATGGCGGAGAGCCGAGTACGCCGTGCAGGCCATGCAGTTCAATCCCCGCATGGCGATATTGATTGCCTTCCACCTTCACGGCGCGAGCCAGCGTCTTGTCGTGCAGATAGGGCAGGTGCCAGCCTTCGAGCTGTGCTTCCTGAAGCGTCTTCCAGTTGACATTCTCTTCGATGCGATAGGAGAAGGCGGGAGTAAAACCGGTGAAATCGAAGCGGCCGATTTCACCGGAAACCGGGGCCAGGAATTCGGCCAGCGTTTCTTCGGGTTCGGCGGCCATATTGACGAAGATGAAGTTCTCCCACACGTCGCAATGCACAGGTGTGAGGCCGTTCTCTTCGGCTTTGACGCCGGGGAAGTTCGCGGCGTCCGAAATCTGCACCAGCTTGCCGGTCAGGTCATAGACCCAGCCATGAAAACGGCAGGCCAGATATCCCTTGCAACTGCCCTGCTTGTCCCACGCCACCGGGGCGCCGCGATGCGAACACATGTTGTGGAATGCCCGATAGACTCCGTCCTTGCCGTGAATGATCACCAGGGAGGTATCGAGCACTTCGATATCCGCGACGAAATAGTCGCCGGGTTTCGGCGCCTGCAGGATATTGCCCACATTGAGCCATTTGCGGCGAAACACCGCCTCGCGTTCGCGGTCGAAATATTCGGTGGAGGTATAGCGCTCGATATCGACCGGATCGCGCCCCTCATCGGGGTATCGGTCCATGAAACGGCAAGGGGGCGTGGTCATACTGTCTCTCCCATTCCGGCCAGCGGCCAGGCATCGTGTGTTGGAACAAACCGCTGGATCGGGAAGACATATTTGGGTTGCGGGTCTTCATACATTTCGATCGTCGACGACACTTCCGCGAGCGCGAGACACATGTCGAGCAGGCGCTTTTCCGCCGCCCGTTCGGGTGTCTCGAGTTCCGCGAGCGAGAACCGATCGAGATATTCCAGGGCGGCCGGCCCGTGGTTCAGCATGCTGTCGTAGAACGCGCGGCTTTCTTCGAGCGTGACCGACCAGCGCTTTTCGTTTCTGCGCAATTCGGTCGGCTGCGCCCAGTCGATAAACGGGACGAGATCTTCGAACCCCTTTGGCAATTTGGCTGACAAGATACCTCTCCCGCTGGTTTGTCCTTCGAACGAGAATGGGCCGCCCTGCCGATCGCTGGCTATCATTCCTGTGCAGCCCCTGGCCGCTGAGCGCTGAATACGCGTCGGTGCGGGATGCGGGGCGGGCGGGCGCTAGCTGCGCTCGTCCGCTGCCATCATATCGAAAAGGTCTTGTGTGGTGGGGAATCGGTATTTGACTTCGCGAGCCCGGGGCTTCTAACTCTAGGTCCAAAGCGGGCTTGAACCGGATAGACGGGCATGCCGCCTCATGGCGACGATACCTGGGAGATAGTTTTGACACGGCGCATCAAGATGATTGTCCCCGTTCCCGTGCCGGAAGCTGCGCTGCAAGCTTTTGCGAGCCAGATCCCGGCGGACATGATGGCCGAGGATACGGAAATAGTATTTGATTGCGCCGCGCGGGGCGAGGGCGCTCTCGGTTCCCTATACGAAGGGGCGATTGCCGATGCGTTCTGCCTGGAGGCCGGCGCGCGAGCCGAAGAGGAAGGGTTTGCAGCGGTCTGCGTCAACTCGATGAGCGATTCCGGTGTGGCTGCCTTGCGCTCGCGTCTGACCATACCGGTGGTCGGCACCGCCCAAGCGACCTATCACCTGGCCTGCCAATTGGGAAAACGCTTCTCCATTCTGAGTATGTGGGACAGGTGGAACTGGCTCTACGACAAGGTCCTTCGCGAACAGGGCCTGGAAAACCGGCTGGCCTCGATCCGGTCGATCGATGTACGCCCGGACACGGCCGAGCTTCTGGCGGGGAAGGAAGATGCGGTGTTTCCTGCCCTGCTCGATGCGGCGCACCTGGCGCTCGAGCGGGATCGCGCCGATGTGCTTGTGCTCGGATCGACCACGATGCACCAGTCGCACCTCTTCCTGGCCGAACGGCTGGACGTGCCCGTGTTGAACCCCGGCCTGGTCGGATTCAAGACGTGCGAGATGATGCTGGAGCTGGGCGCATCCCAGAGCAAGGCATATTATCGCGCACCCGAACGCGTTGCGGACGGCGTTTTTCTTTCCAGTCGGGGGCCCTAACGAGCGAGCGAGAACAGCCATGATGATGCAGGTAGCGACACAGAACCGGTGGGACGGCACGACGATACCCTTGCCGAGTATGGCGCGATTGGTGACCACGGATATAGACGAGGTGCACGATCACATGAGCCGGATGCTGTGCCCCCACGATCTGCAAATCGAAGGCGGCAATCCTCCCATCGATTTCACTCATTGTCAGGCCTCGCTCAAATCGGTCACGTTCAATGCAACCGACTATGGCAATCCCTACGGCCGGGTGATCGTGAAAATTCCGCCCATGGAGGAATTGTATCTCGTTCAGTTCTCCCTGTCGGGTTCGGCGGAAATAACTCAGGGCCAGACCAGTTTCCGGCTTAGTCCCGGCCAGATGTGTGTGCTCGATCCCAACGAGCCGGTTCGCCAGGTCTTCGGCAAGGGCTACAAGCATTTCACAGTCAAGCTGTCCAAGAGCGGGCTCGAATCGGTTCTCACCAGGGAATTGGGTTTCTGCCCGGGAGAGCTGCACTTTGCGCAGGAGCCGGTACGGTTGACGGGGGCTGCGGTCGCTTTCGCGCAACTGGTTCGCACCGTTTGCGACGACCTGAACGAGGGGGCTTCGGGCTTCGGCCATCTTCGCGCGGCAAGGGCCGTGGAGCAGACCCTGCAGCGGCTCCTGCTGGCCGCCGTGCCGCATAACCATGCCGATCTTTTTCATTCTCCGGCCCCGGCCGCAGCACCTTACTATGTTCGGCGCGTGGAAGAATACATAAACGCCCATTTGTGCGAGCCGATCACGCTGGACGAAATGATCGAAGTGTCGGGCGTCTCCGCGAGATCCCTGCATGCCGGTTTCCGCCGCTTCCGTTCGACGACACCGATGAACTATCTCAAGAATCGCCGGCTCGTACTGGCCAATCGCCAGCTGCGCGATGCCGCCGACGATGGGCGGTCGGTCACGGAAGTCGCCCTGGAATGCGGCTTCAACCATCTCTCGAAGTTCGCGCGCGATTATCACGAGAGATTCGGCGAACGGCCCTCCGAAACGCTCAAATGCATGGGGCGGGCCTGACCGCCCGCTTGTCGCCGGCTGGGCTGGCGGCTTCGGATACTCCCACCACTGCCTATGGCGAGTTGCTGTTCGCCCCGCGCCCCGCGCAATCTTCGGGCATGGGTGCGGCGATCGCGGAATGGCCCTACCACTCTACCGCAGTCTGATGTCGCCTACCGCGTTCAAGGGATAGCGCGGCTCCGCGCTTTCGCGAAATGTGCCTTCAACAATCTGTCGGAACCGGCGCCGGGTGCGAAAAGGGACACCCCGATACAGCGTCCGGTTCCGACGCGGCCGAATCCACCAAAAACGATAAATGTGGCGATAGGGGATAGTGATGACAATTCTAAGAAATTCCGTCGAAGACGGCGATCTTTCAGGCGGGCTGCGGGAACGGGGCGAGCTGCGCCGAAGCCTTTTTCTCGGCGCCGGCCTGGCCGCCCTGGCGGTGCCCCTGGCTCCGGCGGAGGCGCAGACTGCGGAAACGGAGCCGGTGCAGGCGCAGGCCTCAGAACCGGAACCCGCCGCGGCAGAGGCTCCGAGCGGTCTCAATGTCATCACGGTTACGGCGCGCCGCCGCGAGGAATCCTTGCAGGACACGCCGATTTCGATCTTCGCGGTCTCGTCCGAAGGGCTCGAGGCGCGCGGGATCGACAACGTTACCGAGATCGGCGATTTCACGCCCAATGTGAAGTTCAACAGCTCGGTTCCGGTATCGGCGAGCAATGCGACGGCCGCCATATTCATTCGCGGCATCGGCCAGAATGATTACCAGCTTTCGGCCGATCCGGGCGTGGGGCTGTATCTCGACGGCGTGTATATTTCCCGCGGCGTCGGCAATGTGCTCGACGTCCTCGATGTCGAGCGTATCGAAGTGCTCAGAGGGCCGCAGGGCACGCTGTTCGGACGCAATACTATCGGTGGTGCGGTCAGTGTGGTCACGCGCAAGCCGGAAGACGAATTTACGGGCCGTATCGAGGCGATGACGGGCAGCTTCGACCGCTTTCAGCTTCGCGGGTCGATCGATATCCCCTTGGCCGATGGCGTCTATACCAGCTTTGCCGGTTTCTATCACCGGCGTGACGGCCATGTCGACGGCGTGGTCGCCGGCGCACCCGACCTGGGCGATACGGACCAATTGGCGGGGCGGTTCGCCCTGCGGTTGGAGCCGGCCACGAACCTGACCATCGATCTTGCGATCGACGGTTCGCGTTCGCGCGAAGAATCCGCCCCCAACGTGGCTCTGTCCGTGAATGAAAACGCGCCGGCGGCGGCCTATTGGAATGCCGCCTATTCGGGCGCGCCGGGGATTTGCACCGATCCGGCCAATCCCGCGCGCCTTTCCGATAGGCGCTGTTACAACAGCCAATGGGCACTCGCCCCCTATCGGCATGGCGGCACCTTCAGCTCGATTTCCGATGTCTTCACCAATGGCAATCCGGAGCGTTACCGTTCGGGGTCCGACGTCAACATCTGGGGTGCCTCGGCGGTCGTGGATTGGCAGTTTGCCGACAATATCTCGTTCAAGTCGATCACCGCCTATCGCGAAGTCACCGGTTTCTGGACCCGCGATTCGGATCACAGTCCCGCCAGCATCGTGCAGACCAACAGCGATTGGACGCAGGAACAATTCTCGCAGGAAATACAATTGCTCGGCGATTTTGCCGATGGCCGGGTCAATTGGGTTCTCGGGGGCTATTACGCGGACGAACGCGGCAACCACAGCGATCTGGTCAATATCGTCGATGCGGTGTTTCTGAGCGGCGCGGTGCTGGACGGCGAAAGCCTGGCCTTTTTCGGCCAGGCGACGGCCGAACTGCTGCCCGATCTCAATCTGACGGCGGGGATCCGCTGGACGCAGGATGAAAAGACATTCGGCAATGATAACCAATATGTGGTCGAAGCCGGATTTCTGACCGGCGCTCCTCTCAATCCGGACGGTTCGGGATTGGCGAACGGAGATCCGCTGATGGGACCATTGGGGCAGAGCGCGACGATCAAGGACACCGCCTGGACGCCGATGGTCAGCCTGTCCTATCGCTGGAGTCCCGAGGTTCTGACCTATCTGTCTTATTCGCAGGGCTTCAAGGGCGGCGGCTTCACCCAGCGCGTTTTCCCGCCTTTCCCTTTCATTCCCTCGTTCGAGCCGGAAACCAGCACCACCTACGAATTCGGTTTCAAATCCGACCTGTTCAGCCGGCGTGTCCGCCTCAACGGCGCGGTGTTTCTGAACGATTACGATAATCTCCAGATCACGGTGAACGATCCCACGCTGGGCTTTGCGCCGATCATTCAGAATGCGGCGCGTGCCCGGATCAAGGGCGTCGAACTGGAGCTGATGGCCGAACCGGTCGATGATCTGATGTTCGAAGCGGGTCTGGGCTATCTGGACGCCGAATATCGCGACGTGGATCTGCGTGCGCTGAGCGCCGGTGTGACCACGGCAACCCAGCTCCAGAACGCCCCGGAATGGACCTTGAGCGCCAGCCTCAGCTACAGATTCGATGCTGCCGGCGTGGGTGTTTTCCGGCCGCGGGTCGACTGGTCATACCGCTCGCGCGTCTACAACGATGCCGTCAACACGCCGATGCTGGTGCAAGATGGCTATCACTTGGTCAACGCCTCTGTCGCCTACGAGGTCGAAAACACCGATCTGGCGTTTACCCTGGGCGTCAAGAACCTGACGGACGAGGTCTATCTCGGATCGGGATATGCGGACGATTTCGGCGGGGTGATCGAAGGCGTCTTCGGCCGTCCGCGCGAATGGTATCTGGGCGCCAGTTTCCGTTTTTGAGGCACCAGGGGGGAGGGCTTCCGGTTCGACCGGAGGCCGCTCCCCGCAGCGACAGGAGGGAGCCCATACCCTTGTCCCGTAATTCGCTAGAAAACCGTCTGGCACGGTTGGAAGCCCTTCGTGCGGTGGATGATCTCATCACCGATCTCGGCCGGGCCTTCGATGCCGGTCCGTCGGCCACCGCGCTTCGCCCTCTTTTCACCGACGACGCGGTTTTCGTCATCGACCAGTATGGAACGCTGGAAGGAGGCGATGCGATAGCCGAAGGCGTCGCGGGCAATGCCGATGCGGGGTTTTGCTGGACTCTGCATTACCTGGTGTCTCCGCGCGTGGAACTGGCTGAAGATGCCTTGTCGGCCGATGTCGAATTCTACCTGTGGGAAGTGGCCACGGCCGCATCCGGCAGGGCCTATTGGATCGGTGGCCGCTATATCGCGCACGCCGTTTCGGCGGCGCGGAACTGGCGCTTTTCCCGGCTGGAACTGAAAGCCGATCTGATTTCCCACTACCCCGATGGCTGGCGCACCAAGCCCGCGACGCTTGCCGGCGCCTGAGCGGCTGCAACCGCCGCCGGATTTTCTGAGGAGAATTTTTGATGAATGCCCGAAACACAACGCAGTTGCGTCCCGGCGCCGAGGCGTTTGTTCACCTCGATCGCTCGGTCGATGCAATCCGGGACGAGCTGGGCATCGACCCGGTCCCGGTCGATGCGATCCGGAAACCGGAGATCTACGAGCTGGAGAAGGAGACTATCTTCAAGCGCACATGGCTGAAAGTATCTACCGATTCGGAAATTCCCGAAACAGGCGATTACAAGGTCAAGGAGCTGGAAGTTGCCGACGCTTCGGTGCTCATCGTGCGCGGCAAGGACGGCAAGGTTCGTGCCTTTCACAATGTCTGCACCCATCGCGGCAACAAGGTCGTGCCGACGGACGATCCGGAAACCTTCGGCAATGCCCGCGCCAACGTTCTGTCCTGCCGTTTTCACGGCTGGGTGTTCGGCACGGACGGGCAATTGCGTTCGGTTCCCCTCGAAGAAGGCTTCGGCAAGCTGGACAAGAGCTGCCTCGGGCTGCGGGAAATCGCCTGCGATGTCTGGGAAGGTTTCATTTTCATCAATTTCGCGAGCGACCCGGAACAGTCCCTGGCTGAGTATCTGGGCGATTTCGGCAAGCTTTTTGCGGGATACCCTTATGCCGAAGCGACCACGGCGTTTCGCTATTCCACCGTTCTGGAATGCAATTGGAAGGTTGCGCTCTACGCCTTTTCTGAAGGGTATCACGTGCCTACGATCCATGCCGGATCGTTGCCGGGCTTTCGCGGAATCGAGCATCGCGATTTCAAGCTGATCGGTCCGCATGCGTCCTCCGCGATCTACGGTGCCGGAATGGACACCGCCGATTCGACCGCCCAGTTCGCCGAGCTGTTACACGCAGACGATCACCACGGGCCTCGCCCGGACCTGCTGCCGCCGGGTATCAATCCGACGGGGCGGCCGGATTTCCAGTTCGAACTGCCGAACGTCTTCCCCAATCTGCTGATCCATCTCGCGGCGGGATGCGGCTATCCGGGGATGGCCTATTTCACTCACCAGTTCTGGCCCCTCGGCCATGGCCGGACATTGTGGGAAGGCATCAACTATTTTCGCCCGGCCAGAAACGCGGCGGAACGCGTCGCGCAGCTCCATGTGAATGCCCTGCATCGCAACGCCTGGTTGGAAGACACCGCCACCATGGAGGACACATTCACCGGCATTCGGTCCGGCGCGATCGAAGACATGCAGTCGATGGATCAGGAATTCCTGATCCGACACGCCATCCGGACGCATGACCGGTATCTTGCCGGTTGAGGGAGACATATCGATGAGCAACACTGTCAAAATGCCCGAAGGGTTCGAGGATCTGGCCGGATTCGCGGCCAAATGGGCGCGCCCGAACGAGCATCGGCGCAATGCGATCCGGTGGTCCGCCTCGCCCGAGGAATTCGCTGCGCTTTATGCAGCCGTGATGCCGCGCCTGGATGCCATGCTTTCGGCGTTACAGGCCTGCCCGCTGGACGGAATGGACGAGGCGCATACCAACCTCTTCAATCTGGCCGCGGCTTTTGCCGAAGCATCGCCGCATGAGGAGCTGTATGGGGGAAGTGCGCAGGTGCCGCATAGCTTTTCGGCAGAGCGTTTCGTGCCCGGCCATGGCAATGCCCCGTCGACGCAGGAACGGTTTTAGGAACCCCGGCCCGGATCGCCTCGTTCGGTGCAACCGAACTCCGCAGGAACAGTCGGTCATTCAGTAACCGCGCACCGCCCGGCGCTGTCCCATCGGCTTACGCGATGACTGCGTAAGCACCATGCCGGGCCCTGCGCGGAGGGGGCCGTCCATGGTGACGGCCCCCGAAGCCTATTTGAGCGGCAGGATCTTGCTGATGATGTAATCGGCCGCTTCCTGCGGGGTCATTTCGACGGTGTTCACCCGGATCTCGGGGCTTTCCGGGGCTTCGTAAGGGCTGTCGATGCCGGTGAAGTTCTTCAGCTTTCCTTCGCGGGCCTTTTTGTAGAGCCCCTTTACGTCGCGTTCTTCGGCCACTTCCAGCGGCGTATCGACATGGATTTCGATGAACTCGCCGGCATCGATCATGTCGCGCACCAATTGGCGATCGGCCCGGAACGGGCTGATGAAGGCAGTGAGAACGATGAGGCCCGCATCGGTCATCAGCTTGGCCACTTCGCCGATCCGGCGGATATTTTCGATCCGGTCGCTTTCGGTGAAGCCGAGATCCTTGTTGAGACCATGGCGGACATTGTCGCCGTCGAGCAGGAAAGTGTGGCGGTTCATGATCGCCAGCTTCTTTTCCACCTCGTTGGCGATGGTCGACTTGCCCGAGCCCGAAAGCCCGGTGAACCACAGCACGCGCGGCGTCTGGTTCTTCATCCCGGCATGATGTTCGCGGGTAATGTCGGTCGGCTGCCAGTGAACGTTCTGGCTGCGCCGCAGGCTGAAATGCAGCATGCCCGCCCCGACCGTGTGGTTGGTGATCTTGTCGATCAGGATAAAGCCGCCCAGCGCCCTGTTTTCGGCGTAGGGATCGAACACGATTCGCTTGTCGGTGGTGATTTCGCACACGCCGATCTGGTTGAGATGCAGCGTCTGCGAGGCGAGATGTGACCCCGAGCCCGCCGGATTGTTGACGTCGATCTCGTATTTCGGGTGCGCAACGGTCACGCTGACCGTCTGCGTGCCGAGCTTGAGCCAATAGGCGCGCCCGACCACCAACGGTTCGTCGTCCATCCATACGATGGTGCTTTCGAACTGGTCGGCGACCTCGGGCGGACTGTCGGCGGTTGCCAGCACATCGCCGCGCGAACAGTCGATTTCGTCTTCGAGCGTGATCGTGATCGACTGGCCGGCGACGGCTTCCTCGAGATGACCTTCCGCGGCGGCTTGGTTTGCGGCACCGGCGCCGGGCATGACGACGATCGATTTCACCTTGCTCGTCTTGCCCGACGGGAGCGAGCGCAGCATGTCGCCCGGTTTCACCGTTCCGGTGGCGATCTGGCCCGAGAACCCGCGGAAGTCGAGATTGGGGCGGTTCACCCACTGAACCGGCAGGCGGAATGCCTTGTCGCGATTGGCTGCACTGCGCACCTCGATCTGTTCGAGGTGGTCGATCAGCACCGGGCCTTCGTACCATGGCGTATTGTCCGACCGGGTGGTGAT
>MDTD01129070.1_pt1 | contig 23738 bp, 20 predicted proteins | sample 811221 | NCBI WGS metagenome assembly MDTD01 (sample SAMN05326646, study PRJNA326480) | marine metagenome | isolation source: seawater | place: Pacific Ocean: South West | collected 2011 | reverse complement strand
CTGCTCATTTGTGGGCCCACAGGGACTTGAACCCCGAACCTGCGGATTATGAGTCCGTTGCTCTAACCAATTGAGCTATGGGCCCTTGTAAAGTTTGCAAATTGCTAATTTTAAATTATTATTTAAATAATTTTTTTCTTATTTCCGTTGCAGAGATTTCACCAACTTTTCTTGGAGGGACATGCTCAATGATATCATAACCCACGCCTCTGCCGTAATTTATAGATTCAATATCTGGTATAATTATTACTTTAACTCTATTTTTTAAAATAAAATCTTTTAATTCTTTTTCGATATTGGCCTTGACTTCTACTGGATCATAAGGATTACTATCATCCTTGCTTACTTCTCTGATACATACAAGTATATTTTTATTTAGTTGTAATCTCTGTTCAATTAGCCATCGATGGCCATCATGCCAAGGTTGCCATCTTCCTATAAACATTGAGTATTTCATTTACGCTCTCCTTAATATTTAATTTACCCGTGTCAATTGCGAGATGTTTTGGATCTGTGGGTATTTCATAGTCCGTGGCAAAGAAATTTTCTCTACCACGAATTTCTTTTGTATGCAGATATACTTCTAAAAAAGGAAATTCATCTTTTAGCTCGTCTCTAAGAAATTTATAGGGTGCTACAATAGAAACTATACATATATATTTTTTATTAGCAAGAAATCGCATTATTGAGATAGCTGTAGAAATATTTTTTATTCTTCCTTCTTTTGAATAATCTTGATTTCTACTTATACTTCTTAAATCATCTCCATCAATATTAATGATTTTTTTTGCCTTTGAATCCAATTTTATTTTACTAATTAATTCATTAGCTAGTGTAGTTTTTCCACTTCCGGGTTGTCCTGTAAGCCATATAATCATAATATGTATAAATAATTTCTATTATCTTCCCTTAGATATTATTTTGTCAATATTTTTATACACTATAATTACATAGTAAAAGATAAAAGATAATATAAACAAGATAATTGTGCTCAATATTAGGCTATTCCCATTTCTTTCAGTCGCTATCTTAGCTTTATCCAAAGGGAATATAGATGATGTATTATCTTTTTGACTAATCTTAGCAAGTTCAAGTTGGTTCGATAGGTTCATATAAACATCTGAGTGAAGATCAATTTTTCTTTGAATTCTGTCTTCCTTCAAAATCAAATTTGGCGAAAAAGGTCTTTTATTATTTTGCAAGAAATTAAGCTTTTCATCTTCAGCCTGTTGTAATTCAAGCCCAACTTGACTTAATCTTCCGTTAATAAAATCAATTTTTTCAGAGGCTTTGGAGTTTTCTATTTCACTAACATAGTCAATAATAGATTGGTATACATTTTCAAGTATTTCCTTAGATAAGGCAGGATATTTACGGACTGTTACTGAAATTTTATAAATTGAAGTAATACGATTTTCGGAAAATTCAATTTTATTTCTTAGTTCATCTTTAGCAATAAATGTTTTTTTATCTAAATCTGAGAGAGAGGGATTGAGACTTAGTTTTTTATTAATTTTTAGTAGAAGTGAAATAGGGTTTATTTCAAAAGCATTAATAAAATCAGATCCCCAAAAATCAATTAACGTTTCTTTTTCCCCATCAAAAGTATATTCTTTTTCTACTAATTCTTGTAACATTTTATCAGATTTTATGTAGTCAGAAATAGAAAAATTTAGCGAACCAACGTTACCCATTAAAGCAGACAGAGGATTAAGAAGCATAGATGCTTCCGGAACGTCATTATAGGTTGAATAGAATGACATCTCAGATGAATAAGTAGGAGTTTTTATAAAAAAATACAGTACGTTTATTAAGATAATTATAAGAAATACCTTCAAATACCCTAAAAAATTGATTGTAAACAACTTAAATAAACTTCGATAATTAATATTATTCATTAATCGTTTTGATCTGCTATTAAAAGTATAGCTGCAATATTTGCAAGAGTTGTAGCCATATCAGCAATGAATGAGTTGATATCAAATTCTTTTGGATTTAAATCTTCTGGAACAAAAATAGTGTCCCCCGGTTTCACGTTTACTCCTAAGCCTCTTAATAAAGAAACTTTCTTTATTTTTCCATTTGCACGTTTAACATATATTCTATTTGAAAGTGTATTCGGCTTTGGTCCACCCGCAAGATTAATGTATTTTTTAACTGATTTTCGACCAGAATATACAATTAATCCCGGGTTATATACATTTCCTTCTACGTTGATAACATTTTCAATTGGCAACACATTGATAATCGACCCATTTGTAAGCTTAAAATCTAATGATGCATCATTCACTGGAATGATTTCTCGGACTTCTTCACCCTGATCATTTACAGATGTGAACACTTCAGAAACACTAATTCCATTTATATTGCCTAATGGAGATAAGCCTTCTGCAAGGTCAATCGCATCTTGAACTGTCATCTCATCTTTTAGTTGAAAGCTACCACGTTTATTAACCTCACCTTTAACTAAGATTGAAAAAAGATTACTATACTTGCTGTTTTCATAGACAAAAACTTGATCATCAGGATTCATTTTAAAATTAGCTGATTCATCATAAGAGAAAACAAATTCTTGTCCATAAAATTGTGAAGGATCTTTTCTAATTACTACAATACTATCATCACGAATGCTTTCTCTAAACAAAGGATCGTTAAAACCACCTGCTAAATCTAAAATATCTTTTAATGAACTGTTGATCGCTGAATACTCACCAGGATTTTTTACTCTACCCAATATCTTAACTGTTGATGATACATCGCCAATATTATTAACAAATAATTCATCCCCGTTGTTCAAAAATATTGATTCAAGGTTTTCAGTACTAACATTTTTACTAGATCTTGCGTTATCATCAGAGATTCTGTTTTCTAGAGGAACAATATTCTTAACCATTATGCTTGATGATGCATTTGGGCTAAAACCTGAAGCATATTCTATTAGGTTTTTGGCAGATTCTCCATTGATTAATTCATAATACCCTGGTCTATTAATCTCTCCATTAATTAAGACACGTTTTCCAATATTTGGTATATGAATTATATCCCCATCGATAATTTTTATATTAGAAAAGTTATTTTTTCCTTCTGTAAAAAAAGAATAAAAATCTACAGTATTTATTACTTTATCACTTCTGATTAATTGAACTGTTCTTAAAGAGCCATTTTCATTTATGCCTCCTGCTTGACTGATAGCTGAAAAAATGTCAGAGAAAGGGTGAATTAGATTTATTCCGGGACTTACTATATTGCCAGTAAAAAAAACATTTATAGACTTTAACCTTCCAACCTCAATCGAAAGATTTGTAGAATTGTTTTCATCTTTAAGAGTAGAATAGATATTAGATAACTTTTCAATTAATAAAAGTTCAGCTTCATCAATATTTTTATTAGATAGATTGATAAAACCAATATCCTGGTAATAAATTGAACCATCTTTGTTGAGGGTAAAATTTGATCTAATATTTGATTCACCCCACATTGAAATGATAATTTCATCTCCTGGGCCGAGCAAATAATTTGCTGGGGCAGGTACATTATCATAAATTTTTAAATCTTTTTTAAAGTAATCATACCCAAAAAATTTCTTTTTTTCATCGACAGTAGCTTTTGTAGTTAAAGTTACTTCCTCCGGAGTAAATTCATCTAATTGAATATCTGATATAGAAACATTCTCTGCTTCAGGCCTTTTTTCCAACTCTTTTTTGATTTTATCTAGCTGACTATTTGTAAGACTTTGTGCGAATAATGTGTTTATTAATAATAAAAGAAGTATAGTTTTGTAACGCATCACAAAAAATTTATAGTAAAAATTGCATATTACAAATTGTTATTTTAAGTAAATATTTATTCCTTTTTTTAGAGTATATTCATACAATTTTTATTATAATAACAATATAACTATGCTCGAAACAAAAGCTATTCTATGAAAAAAGTATTATTCATCTTTGGAACAAGGCCAGAAGCAATAAAATTAGCACCTCTAATTAAGCAATTTGAAAATGAAAAAAAATATTTTAGTTCTGTCGTCTGTTCAACTGGACAACACAAAGAAATGCTTGACCAAGTAGTTGATTTTTTTAAACTAAAAATTGATTATGATTTGAAATTAATGAAAAAGAATCAAACGTTAAGTAGTCTTTCTTCAAATATTTTATCTGGATTAGACGAGGTAATAAGTGAAGTAAATCCTAACTATGTATTTGTTCATGGAGATACTACTACTAGTACTTTTGCTGCTATTTCTGCTTTTTATAATCAAGTTCCAGTTTGTCATATTGAAGCAGGCCTAAGAACTTTTAATAAATATTCACCATATCCTGAAGAAATGAACAGATCTATTACAGGAAGAATTGCCGATTATCATTTTAGCCCAACTTTAGAATCAAAACAAAATTTAGTTCAGGAAAATATCGATGAAAAATCTATTTTAGTTACAGGTAATACAGTTATTGATGCACTTTTTTCTGCTGTTAACGAGCTCAAGACATATGAAAATAATGAAATAAAAAATCTTAAAGGTTTACTTGTAGAAGGTAAAAAGAATATATTGGTAACAGGTCATCGCAGGGAGAACTTTGGTTCTGGATTTGAAAATATATGTAATGCACTTTTAGAAATTGCTAATGATGATAATGTTCAAATTATTTATCCAGTTCACCTGAATCCCAATGTGACTAGCGTTGTAGAAAGAATTTTAGGTAAAAATCATAATATCCATTTAATCAATCCTTTAAATTACCCTGCTTTTGTATGGTTAATGAGTAAATCTACCTTAATTTTAACTGATAGTGGAGGAGTTCAAGAGGAAGCACCTTCTCTGGGAGTACCAGTCCTTGTTATGCGAAATAATACTGAAAGACCAGAGGGTGTTGAGGAAGGTACTGCATTATTAGTAGGAACAGATCAAGAAAAAATTGTGAATACTACGCAAAAACTTTTAAATGACCCGATTTTTTATGATTCAATCAGTAAAGTAAATAATCCATATGGCGATGGAAATAGTTCCAAACATATTTTAAACTTTTTAAAAAACCTGGATAGTTGATGAGAAAAAAAGTATGTGTATTAGGTTTAGGTTACATTGGCCTGCCAACGGCTGCTTTATTAGCAAGCAGAGATTATGATGTACATGGAGTTGATATTGTACAATCAACTGTTGATACCATTAATAGAGGAGAAATACATATAGTCGAAAAAGGTCTTAATAGTTATGTTCAAAAAGCTGTGAATGAAAAAAAGTTAATAGCGAATACAAGTCCTACATTTTCAGATATTTTCATCATTGCAGTGCCGACACCATTCCAAGATAATTACGTACCAAATTTGGATTATGTTATGAGCGCCACTGAATCAATAGCACCATTTATCAAAAATAATAATCTCATTATACTTGAATCTACATCTCCAGTGGGAACAACAGAAAAAGTCAAAAATAAGCTAAAAGATTGTGGTGTTGATATTTCAAATATATTTATAGCACACTGCCCTGAAAGAGTTTTGCCTGGTAATATTATGAATGAGTTAGTTGAAAATGATAGAATTGTGGGCGGAGTGAATGAAGAATCGATAAAAGTTGCCACTTCATTTTATGAAACTTTTGTCACAGGAAATATTTATGGTACAGATGATAAAACAGCTGAACTGGCTAAGCTTGCTGAAAATAGTTTTAGAGATGTCAATATTGCATTTGCTAATGAACTATCAATTATTTGCGATGAGCTAGAAATAGACGTAAGAGAGCTTATTAAATTGACAAATAAACATCCTAGAGTTGACATATTATCACCAGGAGCTGGTGTTGGAGGACATTGTATTGCTGTAGATCCATGGTTTATTGTTAATGCTTCAAAAGAAAATTCAAAATTAATTAAAACTGCTAGAATGAGAAATTTATACAAGTCAGAATGGGTAGTTCAAAAAATTGAACAAGAGGCAAAAAAATTTGAGTCAACAAAAAATAGAAAGCCAAAAATTGCATGCATGGGTTTGTCCTTTAAACCTGATATTGATGACTTGAGAGAGTCTCCAGCTTTAAAAATAGTTAAGACTTTAATTGATAATAATCATGATATTATTGCTGTAGATCCGAATGTAGAATCATACGAAGATTTTGATTTACATGACTTAGACTATGCTCTAGAACATGCTGATTTAGTAGCTTTTTTAGTCGGGCATAAAGAATTTATAGACTTAGATATCAAAACCAAGCTTGATTTTTGTGGAGCTTTAAAATAAGGAATATGAAATGATTCAGGCAATCATAAGAAAAGGTAAAGTTGTAGGTGAAGAAGTTTCTGCACCAAATATTAATTCTGGTTCAGTGCTTATTAAAGTTGTTAGTAGTTGTATATCAGCAGGAACTGAAGTTGCTAGCGTTAAAGGAACAAAATTTAACGGCTTAATAAAGAAATCATTAGCACAGCCAAAAAAAGTTGCTCAAGTTTTAGGATCTGTTTCGAGCCTAGGAGTAATGAAGACCATTGCTAAAATTAGAAGTGTTATCGACGGTGGAGCTGCTACGGGCTATTCCGCTAGCGGTGTAGTTATTGGTGTTGGAGATGGAGTTGATAATTTCAAAGTTGGAGATAAAGTAACTGCATCTGGTGCAAATATAGCAAATCATGCGGAATACATAGACGTCCCAAAAAATCTTGTATGCAAAATACCTAAAGATTTATCATTTGAGCATGCATCTACTGTTACCCTAGGAGCTATTTCTCTTCAAAGTGTTAGAAGAGCAAATATGAACTTAGGTGAATTTTGCGTTGTTACAGGTACAGGAATTCTTGGATTGCTTTGCATACAACTACTCAGATTAAATGGCATTAGAGTTGCTGCAGTAGATTTAGATAATGAAAGATTAAAAATAGCTAAAGCTTTGGGAGCTGAATTAACTATTAACAACAAAGATGAAGATGCAATAACTCAGATTAATAATTGGACTGGAGGAAACGGAGCTGATGCTGTTTTATTGTGCGCAGCAACTGATTCTAGTGAGCCTCTATCTCAATCATTCCAGTTTTGTAAAAGAAAGGGAAAGGTTGTCGTTGTTGGTGTATCTGGTTTAGACATAAATAGATCAGACATGTATGAAAAAGAACTTGATCTTATTATGTCAACATCTTACGGTCCAGGAAGATATGACCCTTCTTATGAAGATAAAGGAATTGATTATCCTTATTCATATGTAAGATGGACTGAAAATCGAAACATGGAAGAATACTTAAGACTTGTTGCGAATAACGAGCTTGACTTAAAAAAATTAATTCACTCTTCTGTCAAAATTAAAGATGTAGAAAAAGCTTTTGAATTATTAGCGTCTGAAGACAAGCCGTTGATAGTTTTATTAGATTATGGTAAGGTAGATTTAAGTCAAATAGATGATTATATAAATCATGATAAAAAAATTGTAATTAATTCAAAAATAAATACAAAAAAAGATATAATTAATATTGCTTTAATTGGTTCAGGTGCTTTTGCTACCTCTGTGCATATGCCTAACATATCTAGGCTTTCTAATAAATATAATTTTCATGCAGTGATGAATAGGACTGGTAAATCTGCAAAATATGCTGCTCAAACATATGGTGCAAAATATGCAACTACAAATTATTGTGATATACTAAATGATAAAGACATAGATGCTGTTTTAATCGCTACTGGTCATGATAGTCATGCTGATTTAACACTGCAAGCTTTGAATGCAAATAAGCACGTATTTGTTGAAAAGCCATTAGCAGTAAATGAAGTCGATCTACAAAAAATTGAAGAATTTTATAAAAACGAAAAACAATCCAAATCTCCTGTACTATTTACTGGATTTAATAGACGATTCAGTCCTTATTCAAATGAGATTAGAAAACACACTAACAATCGTATTAATCCATTATTTATTCAGTATAGAATGAATGCAGGTTATTTGGATAAAGATCATTGGGTGCATAAAGATGGTGGCAGAATAATCGGAGAAGGTTGCCATATTATTGATCTTATGACTTCATTTATCAATGATGAAATTGTTTCAATCAGCTCTGAGAGTTTATCTCCGACAAATGATTATTTATCATCAGCAGATAATAAGTCAATTTTATTAAAGTACAAAGATGGTTCTGTCGCAAACATCCAATATTTTTCGAATGGAGGTAAAAAATTATCTAAAGAGTATATGGAACTTCATTTTGATTCAAAAAGTATTATAATGGATGATTACAAGTCACTGACTGGTTATAATATTAATATTAAAAATATATCTTCAAGATTAAATGAAAAAGGGCACTATGAACAATTACTTTCATTTTATGATTCAATATCAGGGAATAGTAAAAAATGGCCTATTGAATTATGGGATATGCTACAAACAACTTCTGCATCAATTATGATTAAGGATATGTAATGTGCGGTATTGCTGGTGCTATAAATTTTAATAAAGGCTTAAACAATCAAGAAATCAATTCAGTTAAAAGTCTGAGTTCTTGTATGTGTCATAGAGGACCTGATGCTGATGGTTTTTTTAATGATGATAGTGTTGCTTTAGCACACCGCCGATTATCAATAATAGGATTAAATGAATTATCAAACCAACCCATGTCTTCTGTTGATGACAATATAGTGATTGTTTTCAACGGAGAAATTTATAATCATGAAGAAATCAAAATTCTTTTACAAGATAAGCATGATTTCAAGACAAAAAACTCTGACACTGAAGTTATAATTAACGCATATAAAGAATGGGGCATAGAGTGTTTACATAAATTTGTTGGAATGTTTGCTATGGCTATTTATGACAAGAAAAAAAATAAGGTTTTTATTGTCCGAGATAGGTTGGGGAAAAAACCACTATTTTACACCTTTGTTAATGAAACTTTATTTTTTTCTTCAGAGAATCAAGCATTCTTTGATTCAAATTTACTTAAGAAAGAATTTGACGATGAATCTATTTACCATTATTTATCATACTTAACTACTCCTGCGCCTAAAAGTTTTTTTAAAAATGTATTTAAAGTAAAAGCAGGTCACTATCATGAAATATCTTCAGGAGATATTATTGATAATGAGTATTGGAATATTGCAGACTATATTAATAAAAATGAAGAATGTTCATTTGATGAGGCATATGAAAAAAGTCATGAATTACTTGAAAGTGCTATGAAATATAGAAATGTTGCTGATGTACCTATTTCAATTGCTTTAAGTGGAGGATTAGATAGTTCATTAAATCTTCATTATACCAAACAGCATAGATCAGACGAAATTGCATCAATAAATATATCTTATGAAGTATCATCAAAAGGCGATGAAACGAAGATAGCTGAAAGATTCTCAAATGAAAATAATGTAAAATTTATTCCAGAGGTACTTTCCAAAGAAGACTTTACAAATTGGATAAAAGACTATTTAAATATTTCCAAGGACATTCCTGCTGGGGATCCTAACACAGCATTAATGTTTGGCATTTCAAGAATTGCAAAAAATAATAATTTTAAGGTTTTATTAGTAGGAGAAGGTGGCGATGAGCTAGGTGGGTATCCCGTTTACTCAATACTCAATCGATTAAATAGTTTTCTTAGTATTTTTCCAGAGAAACTAGTCAATACTATACAAAATTTAACAAAGTTTATTCCACACAACAGATTAACAAAAAAAATTATTCGTGCTTTATCAATACCTATTTACGCAAGTAGATTTATTTTTGGCTTTTCAGAAATTGAAAAAAGAAAATTTTGGAAAAAAGATAAAAAATATAATTCTTACAAATTTGTAGAAGACTTATCTAATGAGATTAGGTCAGATCTTAAGGATAGTTATTTAAGAAAAGTTTTAAATATAGAATATAAATTTAGATTAGCTGAATTATTACTACCAAGAGTAGATTATCCAAGTATGGCAGCAAGCATTGAAGCACGTAGTCCGTTCATGGATCACAAATTAATAGAATATACTTCTAGTATATCTTGGAGCAAAAAAATGAAATATGGTCCCAAAACACTTCTGAAAAAAATTGCTAAAAATAAGTTACCGTCTTATATAGTGAATGCACCAAAAGTTGGTTTTGGTGAGCTATTAAACCCTTTTTTTGATGATGTACTACCTGAATGGCTTTATGAAGAAGTGATAGATAAAAAAAATGTGCCGATAAAGGGTTACATTGAAGAAAAATATATCAAAAAATTGTACAAAAAACATAAAGATACAAAAATGTATGGCTTCCAAATCTGGACAATTTATTCATTAAATTTATGGATGCAGAAAAATCAAAATTAAATGCTTCGAATTTTTAAACTATTTTTTTATCACCTAAAAAGAGCAAACTTTTCAATAATTTTTAGTCTAATAAAAAATAGAAGATTTAATCATAGAGATATATACATAAAATTAAAAAAATATCTTTTCCAAAAAAGAATAAAAAATAAAATTAATTCATTTGGAAATAATTATTTTTTCGAAGAGAAATATTTTCTAAAAAAATCAAGGTATAATAATTTTGATAAATTTATTGATGAATTTGATTTTAGAGATTTCACTTTCTTTGAAAAAACTATAAATAATTTAAAGGCCTCAAACAATAATTCGGAAGTAATTAAGCAAGCAGATCTAGTCTTGCATCATATTTTTGACCTTTTGGGGAGTAATAATGTAGAGCTGAAATATGGTATGGAAGTAAATGGAATTGAAGGAATAAAATATTTATCGAAAAGCAAACCCGAACCAAATGTTTTCTTGTTGGATGATAAATATGTTCCAATTGATTGGCATATTGATTTTAAATCTGGTTACCGATGGGATAAAAATTTATTCTATAATCAGATTCAATCTTCAGGAAATAAAAAGGGAGTTGATATTAAACTACCTTGGGAATTATCAAGATGTCAACATTTTGGTATTTTAGGTAATGCGTTTATTATAACTAATGATGAAAAGTATGCCAATGAAATTAAAAACCAAATTATTGATTGGATTAACAATAATCCATATTGTTGTGGAGTTAATTGGGTATGTGCAATGGACGTTGCAATCAGAATTTCAAATTGGCTCCTAGCTATTGAAATGATTAAAGATTCAAGTGCAATTAATGATAGAAATTTTTTAAAAATATTTTTTAAGTCAATTAATCATCATCAGGAGTATTTATTAAATAATCTTGAATGGCGATCAACACTAACATCCAATCATTACTTGTCAGATATTGTTGGTTTATTTTTTATAGCTTCGTATTTCCCTCACTTTAAAAACTCAGAAAAAATTAATAAAACCTACATCTCAAAAATTGAGAAAGAAATTTTTAAGCAAACTTATTCAGATGGTATGAACTCGGAAGGATCAACAAGTTACCATAGGCTAGTTTTGGAGCTTTTTGCATTTTCAGCAATAATCGCAAAGAATGCTAAAAATAAATTTTCTATGAATTTTTTAGCAAGGTTAAAGAAAATGTTCAATTTCACAAAATATATAACTAAAAATGATGGTAAAATTCCACAAATTGGTGACAATGACAGTGGATTGTTTATTAAATTTTTTAACAGGGATTTATTAGATCATTCATACTTGGATGATATTTATAAAGAAATTTTTAATGAAAATATTAATGACCTTTATTCTAATGGTGAAGAACAGGTAGTAGAAGATTCAGGAATTTTTTTATATAAAGACAACAATTTATATTTTTTGATTTACAATGGCGAGAACGGACAGAAAGGTAATGGTGGTCATGCACACAATGACAAATTAAGTTTTATTTTAGAATATAAAAAAAAGGATATTTTTATAGACCCTGGAACTTATCTTTATACTCCAATTCCAGAAAAAAGAAATTTATTTCGTTCAACTAAAAGTCATAATACAGTATGCGTTGATAATAAAGAACAAAATAGGTTTATCGACGGGTACTTATTTGGCATGAATCATGACTGCGATAATTTAATTTCAGAATTCAATCTTAATGATAATGGATTTTATTTTAATGGTCAGCATAATGGTTATCAAAGAATTGATAAAAAATTAATACATCAAAGAACAATTAAATTTTCTAAAAATGAAAATATAATATATATAGATGATTTTTTCGAAGATACCGATTTAAAAAAAACATTATCCCTCATAGTAAATAAAAATATTTTTAAAGAAATTAGCAAAAATAAATTAATATTTGAGAATGGGTATGCTGAGTTTAAGAAAAATATCTCGATCAGAAAATCCCCTTTTTTCATTTCAAGAGGGTATGGACATTCTGATTGCGATGCATTAAGAGTTGAAGTTGATTTTTATCAAAAGCTTGAAACAAAAATATACTTAAATGAAGAATAATTTATTTAGAAAAATTTTTGAAATTTTGAGCCTAGATATGGTTGCTAAATTTTTCTTTGGAATCGCAAGCATTTTAGTAATTAGATTTTTATCTGTTGAAGATTTTGCAGTTTATGCAATTGGTCTTGCTTCAATTAACCTTGTTACATCTTCAATATCTATGATTTTTAATAGACTCTATATTGCGGGGGATATCGATTTACCTACATCGCCTTTTTTATCTTATCAACTGATTTTAATAGTATTTATATTCATTTTTTTATCAATTATTAAAGATATTTATGATGGATATTTTTTACTTATTTTCTTTGTTACAATATCTCAAGTTTTGTTTTGGTTTGCACAAACCACTTATCAAAGATTATTAAAGTTTAAACTATATTATTTATCTGAATATTTGAGATTGATATTCTATTTATCTGGTTTTGCAATTCTTTTTCTAAATGATGTTTTTTCTATTAAAAATATTTTTTTATTACATGGCATGTCATCTTTTATAGTTTTTTTAATTTTCGGGTTTCCATTTTTTAATTTGAAAGATCTTTTAAATTTTCGTTATATAAATTTATTGAATAAGAATTTTTTTAATCAAAGTAATAAGTACCTAATTTTATATTCATTAGTTGTTATTTTATTATCTTATTCAGATATAATAATGCTACGTTTTTTTTCTAATACATATTATGTAGCTGTTTTCGGTGCTGCTTTTACTTATTATTCACTTTTACAAGCAGTTACTGGATCAGTCCATAAGTTGATGCTTCCTTTAGTTCAAAAAACTGAATCAATTTTAGATATTAAGAATATTATGAATCAATACATTAAGATTCCCTTTCTTTTATTTCCAATATATTTATTAATTATTTTTTCTTCAGACTTCATAATTCCATTTTTTGATAATAATAAATATCCAGATTCAATTTATCTTTTTAAAATACTTACTGTTTCTTCATATTTATCTCTTTGTTTTAGTCCTTATTCAAATGTCATTTTTAAATTGAAAGACAATAAATTTATTTTCTATTTGTATTTAGTAGCTTCCATAGTCTATTTATCATTGCTTCCATTTATCATTCAAAAATATTATGCTGAAGGACTAGTCTATGCTTCATTATGTATGTGGCTTGTAGTAAACTTTAGTACATTTGTTAGAGCAATTAAAAAAGTAAATGCAATGAACGATTAATTATATGTTATTTTATTATTTAACATTGTTGTGCTTGGGCATTTACTTTATTTTTTTTGCATTTAAAAATAATCTTTTTAAAACAGCGCCTATCTACATGGCTTACTGTTTGTCATTTATAATATTAAATGTAATTGGAAGTTTTGCAGTTTTCTTTCCCGAAAATTTGATATTTGATAGTTTTGAAGTTTATCATAAAAGTACCAACTATATTAATATATTTTTTTATATCCTTTTAATTCAATGTGTTAGTTTTTTTATTTTTAATTTTTTTCATAAACAAAATCCATTTGTTGCTTATAAAAATAAAAACGAAAATATAAATAACTATTTATTTGTTCTGAGCATGCTATCGATAATAATTGTTTTAATATATTTTATTCAAAATGGGTTACCGCCTTTTTTTACAACAAGCTTTTTTCAATTAGGGAATGATTTAATTGTGGAGAGAAGATCTGACTTTTTTAGTGAAGTTGATAATTTTTGGATTTTTCAATTAGGTTTTTATTTTATTCCACAAATTTTATGTTCGATATTATTGATTAAATATTATAATAATCGATCAAATTTTTATAGAAATTTATTCTTCATTTATCTTTTATTCTCCTCAATACTATCTTTATCATTTTTACACAAAACTCCTTTGGTCATCCTTTTTATTCAAATTTTTTTAGTAAGTATATTATTAAGTAATAAAATTAATTTTAAGACAATTTTTCTTGCCCTCTCTTTTATATTCTCCAGTCTCTACTTGTTGTATTATATTGCTTTTGCTAGCCAACAATTTATTTCATTTTCTTTTATAATTACTGCAATCTTTCAAAGAATTGTTGGTGTATACCCTTTGTCTCTTTCTTTAGTTCCTGATTTGGTATATCATTATGGTTTTTATAATGGTGCAACTGCTATTAATCCTCTAGGAATTTTTGATTTTACACAAGTCAATTTATCTGAGGAGCTTCATTTGTTAATTTATGGTTTTGTGTCAAATGCTCCTGCTCCTGCAATAGGGTATGCATTTAGTGATTTTGGGTTTATTGGTGTAATAGTATTTATTCTAATTTCAAATATAGTTATTTATTTTTATCAGTATTTTTTGAATCAAATCAATAGTAATATAATTAGAATAGCCTTTACGTCTTATGTGATGACTCAGGCTTTATACCTTTCAATGACTTCAATATTTGACTCCTTATTGAACCCCACCTATTTTGTTTTAATGTTAATTATGCTCGGAATATATTATATATTACCGAATGGAAAGGGGGAGCCACGAAAAATTTAATATTACTAAAAGATATCAAATATGAAGATATCAAACATTTTATTGAAAATAATTTAACTTCTGAAAAAGAATTTACGAAACTGAATTATTCCGATTTTTACTCAAATAGACTAAAAAAGTTTAATGAACTACGATCAAAGGAATTAGATGTATTTATTTTAGGGATTTATAAGAAAAAATACTTAAAGTGGTCAATATTATTTATCCTTCTTTCATATTATTTAAATGCAAAAAAAACATTTATTATTGATTCAGATGGGAATATTGACAAAATCAATTCTATAAATCTTTTAGTTTATATTTTTAAAGCAATTTTATCTTTTACTATTCAATTATTATTCATTTCTATCTTTCCGTTCATTTTTATTAAAAATTTCAGAAAAAAGAAAGTAGATGTAAGTAATATTGATAGTAAAAATTCTCGAGTCGCATTTATTAGAACAACTGATTCATATAACTTAAATTCAGGCGGATCTCTTACACATGCTTTAGGCGTAATTAATGGATTTAAAAATTTAGGTTATGATTTATATTTTTTTGGTATTGATAATTTAAAAGGAATTAGCTCAAGTGTTCCTAAAAAAATAGTATCACCTTCCAGGTTTTTAAACTTTGTCAATATTTTTAATAGATTAATCTATTCGTATAAACTCGTTAATAATATTAAGCCTTACTTCAAACGAAATAAATTTGATATCATATATCAAAGATTAAGCCGTGATGATATTTCCGGGGCCATACTAAGTAAAATATTTAATATTCCTCTTATTGTAGAGTATAATAGTTCAATGAAATGGGAAGTTTTAAATAGTTCATTTTTTGTCGAAAAATGGTTTTTATTTTTTACAAATTTACTAGAAAAAATTATGCTGAATCAAGCATCTACAATCGTTGCAGTATCAAATGTGTTAAAAAATGATTTATTAAAAAAAGGATACAAAAATGTCATTGTTGTTAATAATGGAGTAGATACTACTAAATTCAAATTAACTGAATCATCACAAATAAGACAATCACTAAAAATACCAAAAGATAATCTTGTTTTTTGTTTTTGCGGAACATTTGGTTTTTGGCATGGAATAGATGCTATTGAACATGCCATTGTGGAAATCTCTAATAAGAAAGTAAATTGTCATTTTCTTCTAATTGGCGATGGATATTATAGGAAAGAATTACAGAATAAGGTTGGTTCATTTAGTAATGTAACTTTTACTGGAGAAGTAGATTATGATAACATAGTAGAGTATTTATCAGTAGGCGATATTTTTCTATCACCACATGTTTTAAAAAATGACAAATCTTTTATAGGATCTCCAACAAAGCTTTTTGAATATATGGCAATGGGAAAGATAATTATTGCATCAGATCTCGATCAGATAGGTGAGATTCTAAATCCGAGTATTAAAGTTGAAGACATAATGAAGGGAAGATCTTTTGATGCTAATATAAATTATAATGCAATAACTTTTGATCCGACAGAATTAGATAATTTCGTTTATGCGATTGAATATTGTGCAAAAAATTATCAAAATTTAAATTTTATTGGGGAAAATGCTCTTCAAAATATTTTAGATAACCATACTTGGGATTTAAAAGTAAATGAAATTATTAATGAACTTTCTTTTTTAAGATGAAAAGTAGAAAAAAAAGAAAATCAATCGCTTTTTTAATTAGCCATCAACCTAATCCTAGGTTTGTAAAGCAAATTAAATATCTATCGGAAAAGAATGATATAGCAGTTATTCATTTTTTTAGAAAAAATATGAAAGATTTTTCAGAAAGATATAAAAGTTCTTCAATAAAAAATTATAGACTATCTATTATTCCAAATGAACTAACATCAAAAATTTCTTTTTTGAAAAGATTGGCGAAATATTTTTTATCAATTATAAAATTAAAAAATATCTTAAAAGAGAACTCATTTGATATAATAGTTATGAATAATGTTGATATGTTTCTAATGCTAAGATTTGCAAGCCTTAATAATTTTAAGAACTATACTAAGTGTTTAGAGATTTCAGACTTATTACCAGTACATGAAAAAAATAATTTTCTATCAAAGGGGTTTTTTCAAGTTGAAAAATATGTTTTTAAGAATGTAGATAAACTGATTGTTACATCAAAAAAATTTTATTCTGGTCATTATCACAAAATTTTTAAGAAAAATTATTTTGTTTTAGAAAACAAGCCTTTAAAAGCTTTATTACCAAAAAAAATATCAAAAAAGAACAATACAAAAAGAATAATTGGTATTGTAGGTCTTTTATTACAATTAGATGTTTATGAATGTTTATTTAATGCTATTAAAGGTAATAATAAGTATGAAGTTCATATTTATGGAATGGGAAAATATTCAAAAGAAATTAGTAGGTATGATAATGAAATGGAGAATGTAAGATATTTTGGACCTTATAAATTTTTTAATGATGCAGCAAAAATTTATAGTAGTATTGATGTTCTTTTTATGCCATATAGTATTGAAAATCAATCAATGAACAATAAATTAGCTTTACCTAATAAGCTTTATGAAGCGATGTACTATCAAATCCCTATTATTACTTCTAAAAACACATATTTAGGCAAAAGAGTCAAGGATCTTGGATTAGGAAGAGTTATAAATTATAAAAGTAAAGAGGAGTTATTATTTTCAATTGACAGCATATATGACAATTATGATTTTCATATTAATAATTTTAAAAAACTTGATGAGTCTTTATATATTGCAGATACTGATTACTTTGCTTTAGAAGAATATCTAATGAAAGATATATAAGTAATTAATAAAACTATATTTCTTCTAGCTCTATTACGGCAGTACCTTTTTTAGAAACAATTGATTTACCTGCTTTATTAGCAATCCTTGCAGATTGTATAATATCATTTGTTTTAAAATAGGCTAAAGAAAGAACTGATACAACAGTATCTCCAGCGCCAGTAACATCTGCATTTGAAATAGGAGTAGTTTTAACTTCCTCAGTTAAATCTTTGCCTACGACTGTAATCCCTTTGCTTCCCCTCGTATTAACTATGTATTCAAAATTGTTTTCGTTTACTAGATTTCTACATGCGCTTATAATGCTGCTATTATCGTTAGTTTCTAAATTGAGAGCTTTATCTAATTCTTCTATATTTGGTGTCAAGATATTTGCCCCTTTATAAATCGAGAAATCTTCTTTTTTAGGGTCAACTATAACTGGAGCTTTTGAGTGCCTGATTGCATTTTGAATAGTTTGTTCATTTAATACTCCTTTATTATAATCTGAAAGTATAACAATATCATAATTTTTAATTACCTTATTTACATTATTATTAATTAAATCATTTATAGAATTATTTAATTTTTTTTCATTATCAATCCTGCAAATATTGATATCATCCAAGTAGACACGTTTTTTCAAAGTTGTAGGATATTCAACACTCTTTATTATCTTAGAGGTATCTATACTTTTTTTATTTAAAAGCTTCAAAAGCATTTGCCCCCAATTATCATCTCCTATAACACCAACGCATGATACTTTAGCACCAAGCGATGCCAAGTTAAAGGCAACATTGCCCGATCCTCCGGGAGTGGAATATTCGTGTGAAGGGGTAATGATGGGTATATTTGCTTCAGGAGAATTTCTGTAAGAATTTCCGAAAAGAAAATGGTCAACCATTAAATCTCCAATAACAAGAACCTTAATATTAGAAAAATCAAACTTCACTTACTTTCCCTTGATTTTTAACAACATTTTGCAATTTTTTTAATTTTTTATCATCTATAAGATATTCTTTATTAATAATATTATTTTTTTCATCAAAATAATAAACCAATGGAACACCAGTAGGAATGTCTACTGACATAATTTCTTTGTCATTTAAACAGTCAAGAATTTTTACAACAGCTCTTAATGAATTGCTATGGGCAACTATTAAATGATCACCTTGCTCAGATTGAATTTTTGGTAAATACCTATCCCAAAATGGGTTCAATCTAGTGATTACATCTTGAAGGCTTTCACCTATTGGAGGGTTTTTTATAAAATTAAATTTATCATTAAATTTTGCATGACGAGAATCGTTGATTGACAACAAAGGAGGCTTAACATCAAAGCTTCTTCTCCAAATTTTCACTTGATTTTCTCCATATTTTTCAGCTGTATCTGATTTATTCAATCCTTGCAAAGCTCCATAATGTCGTTCATTTAATCTCCATTCATATTTTATCTCATTTTTATCAAAATTTATTATATCTGAAACGATATTGGCAGTTTCTATGGCTCTTGTCAACAAAGAAGTATAAATAGTTCTTATTTGAAAATTATTTTTAATTAATGCATTCCCAGAGAATCTTGCTTCTCTAACACCTTTTAAAGTTAATTTGATATCATGCCACCCTGTGAATCTATTTTCTAAATTCCATTCGCTCTGACCATGTCTAAGTAAAATTAATTTCATTTATATTTATTGAGTACCTTTTGAGATAATTTTTTTAGTTTTTCATGCATAATATAGTATTGTTTGCCTTTCAAAAAAGGATTGTCATGAAAAATAAAATTTTCTTTGTTTAATTTTTTACATGAATCTACAATCATTTTAGCCATAATAGGCTCTAAATCACTTCTAATATCTGCGATATCCAGATTTTCCTCTATTACATATTTATTAAAATCAATTATTTTTCCAGTATCTATACCAGTATCAATTAAATGTGTTGTAAGTCCAATTTTTGAAATTTCTTGATTAATTATTGGCCATTCTACAACATCCATTCCTCGATAGTCTGGCAGAATCCCCATATGGCAATTAATGATACCTTTGCGAAACTTGTTTATGATATTTTTACGAATTATACCTCCACCCGTAAAAAGCGCAATATCAACACCTAGGTCATTTAAAAATTTTTCAATTTTTTTAGTATTAAAATTATTGCAAAATAATATTTTAAGATTATTTTTTTTTGAAAAGCTAACTAAATCATTTTCTTCAATATTTAACTCTATTTTAAGATCAACTATATTATACCTTTTATTATTTTTATATGCTTTTTTCCTAAGAATTAATTTTTTCCATATTTTTGAAATTAATCTTTTTCCATCTCTTTTAAATTCGCTTTTAAATCTTTTATAGTTGTAAAGATTTAAAATGATAATTCCTGAAATTTCAATGTTATTTTTCTTACATAGTTCAGCAACACATAGAGTATAAAGACTATACTTGCTTGGTGAAAAAATGACTATACCTTTATTTTTCATCAAGTATACTTTTTAGAGTTTATAATTTTTTTCTTTTCAAATAGAAGAATTGCATCCAAAATTTTTTCAAAATGTACTTTATTTATTTTTTTAGAAAATCTATTCAAAGTTGATTGATCTATAAGCTTGAGCAGTATATTCAAATATCTTAAGTCTTTTAAAAAAAGATAATTATCTAAAAATAATATTAGCAAAGATTCGAAACTATTTTTTTTATTTAGCCATTTATTTTTATCAAAAATCATTTTTCCATTTATTTCACAGTAGCGCAATATTTTCTCATTTAATTGTAACGCTTCATAAGATAAGTCCTTATTAGATACAGATATTAGATGTTTAATATCACATAGATTTAAATCTTTAAATTTTTTTGGAAGCACCCTATCTTTATTGAACTTATAATTTTTTTCCCAATCGTATATGTTTTTTGAAATATATTTTTTAGAAAAAATTTCATGAGTGGAATAATTATTAAGTGTGAAAAGTTTTGAACAGCCATCAAAATTAATAAATCCTTCTCCGCTTATCTCAAAATTATCAATTTTTTGTTTGCCGTCTGAGAATGACATAACACCATTTTTAAAATATTTTTTAGGCCAAATATCTTTCTTCTCTCTTAGAACTTCTTGCCATGATACTAAATCTTTTGAATGATAAATATATCCATATTTATGATGAGATCCAGGTCCTCTTTCACAGGTTATTGAAGCAAAATAATTAGTTTCATCTATTTTTTTTGTGTACCATACAGGTCCTGGAAATTCTCTAATTTTTTTATACTTTTTTGTTTTCCTATTTAATCTTATCAAATAATTCTGCTCAAGTTCTGAATCTGTAATCCAATAAATATATTTTTCTGTAAAAAATAAATTACATGCTCTGAATGTTTGAGAGCCGTCTCCAATCCATTCTATCTTATTGAAGTTAGTATCACTTTTTATAAAATGATTTTCATCTTTTATATCTCCAGTAAGGATCCATATTTTTTTTTCATAATCATCCCAAAAACAACCATGCACATGTCTAGCCTTCTTAGGTAAAATTTCATATATAGTTTTCCAACTTTTTCCTCCATCTTTTGACTTATATATAGGAATAGATTTTCTAAGTTTATTCGTTCCATATTCTCCAAAAATAATTTCATTTTCAGGTGTAATGCATATTGAGTTTTTAAGTAATTGGTTGCATTGTTTTAGTTTTAGAGTTTTTGTTAGTTTTTTTTTCGTACCATCATAGTAGTATACTTTTCCGTCATTTATTATTACTAGATTGTTTCTATTAGTAAGTTTAATTGTGTATTGATCAATTCTTAGAAGTCTTCTCAGAATTCTAGAATGGCCAATAATTCTTTTCCAAAACTTAATTGGTATTTTAATCTCGATTAAATTTTTTTGGTTATGAATAAATACTTTATTGAATCTTGAGTATATGGTTTTATTCCCATCATAGTAATGAGTCGATTCAGCATTGTTAAACTGATTTTTTTTGTGTATATACTTTGGTTCCACTATTTTTCGAAAAAATTTATCAAATTTCGAGGATATAATCCTTTTTAAAATTTAAATTTATACTATAATTATTTCTTTCTTAAATTAATTAAATGTTAACATTTTTATCAGTTACTGCCCATCCCGATGATGAGATTTTAGGTTTTGGAGGAACTTCCTACGCTCTTACCCAAAAAGGACATAAGGTCGTTAACTGTATTTTATCTGGAAAGGTAGATGCAAGAGTTAATAGGCCTGATTTGATAACTTTGAATAAAAATATTATTGCTGCACAAAAAATTATTGGTGCAGATGATGCTATTCTAGCTGACTTCCCTAATATAAAATTTAATACAATTCCACATCTCGAATTAGTTCAATTTATTGAAGCAGCCATTGAAAAAGTTCAACCTGACTATATTATTACTCACAATGCTTATGATTTAAATAATGATCATTATCATACCTCAAAAGCTTGTCAAGCTGCTTCAAGGCTTTTTCAGAGAAAAAAAATGAAAAAGCTAAAAGGATTATATTTTATGGAAGTTCCATCTTCAACTGACTGGGCATTGCAAAATGAATTTAATTTTTCCCCAGATACCTTTTTTTACATTGGTAAAGAAGGTTTAAATAAAAAAATAGAAGCTCTAAAAAAGTATGAGGGAATAATTAGACCTTATCCACATCCTAGAAGCGAAGAAGCTTTAGTAGCTCTTGCTACACTTAGAGGAAGTCAGGCTGGTAGAATGTATTGTGAAGGGTTTAAAACGGCTATTAACATTTTCGATTAGATGTTCTATCTGGCTTTAAAAAGAATGTTTGATATTATATTTTCTTTAATTGCTTTATCTGTATTTTCACCAATACTGCTTATATCAGCAATTATAATATTTCTTCAAGATGGACATAACTTCATTTTTGCTCAAAATAGAATAGGTCAAAATGGTAAGGTATTTAAATTTTATAAATTAAGAAGCATGAAAATTGAAACACCTAATGTTGAATCTGTTAGTGAATCTCAAGTTAAAATTACAAAGTTTGGTAAAATTATTCGTCGTATCAATTTAGATGAATTTCCTCAATTTTATAACGTTTTGATTGGAGATATGAGCGTTATTGGCCCAAGGCCACCAATTGAATCTCAGAAAAACCTTCTAAAATTAAGATTGCAAAATAAATCAATCAGTTTAAAACCCGGATTGACAGGCTGGGCGCAGGTTAATTCTTATGATGGAATGTCAGATGAAAAAAAAGCGTATTTTGATGGAGAATATTTTAAGAAAATGGGTTTCAGAATGGACACAATAATTTTTTTTAAAACTTTGATTTATTTTACAAAACCACCGCCGAGTTATTAATGAAGTTGGCATTTTGTACATGTGTTAAACTTGGACTTAGCTGTATTGAAAAAGTATATAGCTTGGGTGGAAAGTTCGATCTTCTAATTACTTTAGAAGATAATTTAGCATTAAAGAAATCTGGAAGGATTTTTTTGGATGAAATATCAGAAAAGCATGATACTAACTTGTTAAAGATAAATCATATTAATGATGAAATAGTTGCAGAGACAATAAAAAAATATGATATAGACTGGTTATTTTTAATTGGTTGGTCCCAGATTGCAAATATAAATGTTTTGCAATCATGTAAAAAAGGAGTCGTGGGAGCTCATCCTACTTTATTGCCACGAGGTAGAGGAAGAGCTGCAATACCTTGGGCAATAATTAAAGGTTTAGATAAAACTGGTGTCACTTTTTTTAAAATGGATGAGGGGGTAGATACAGGTAATATTTTAGGTCAAAATGAAATAAAATTAGAAAAAAATGAAACGGCAACCACTTTATATGAAAAAGTAAACAACTCTCATATCAAATTGATTGAAGAAGTTTGGCGTAAAATTGATGATAATTCATTAACAGAAATAATACAAGAAAATCAAAAATCAACTTATTGGGAGGGAAGAAAACCAAGCGATGGAGAAATATTTCCCAATAAAATGACTATTAATGAGATAGATAGATTGGTAAGGGCGACAACAAAGCCATATCCTGGTGCTTTTGTTTTAAAAAACAAATCAAAATTGATAATTTGGGAAGGGCAAAAAGGTAAAGCGTTAGATGGCATTAAAATAAAATGTATTGACGGATATTATACTGCAACAAATTACCAAAAAGTAAGTCTTTCAAAATGAAAATTTTAATATTTTCATTTTTCTTTACACCTGATTTTGCAGCTGGATCTTTTAG
>MDTD01039267.1_pt1 | contig 23741 bp, 22 predicted proteins | sample 811221 | NCBI WGS metagenome assembly MDTD01 (sample SAMN05326646, study PRJNA326480) | marine metagenome | isolation source: seawater | place: Pacific Ocean: South West | collected 2011 | reverse complement strand
GATCCGGATCGCCTGAAACGTCCTCGTCGCCCTGTCGATCCGCTTGCGCCCCTTGGGAGGCGGGCCCGCCGCGCGCCGGACCACATCAGCCAGATCCCCCGTCGTCTCGAAGGGCTTCTCCTGCCGCCTGCGCACAATCGCACCCGCGATCCGCCGCGACGCCCGCTCCTCGCCGTACTGATAGATCAGGTCCGCCAGCTCCTGCTCGTCGAACTCGCTGACCACCTCAGCCGCCGTGATCCCACGCGAACGATCGAGCCGCATATCCAAAGGCCCGTCCCCACGAAACGTCAGCCCCCGCCCCGGATCGTCCACCTGATTCGAAGCAAACCCCAGATCCGCGAGCACCGCATCCGCGCGAAGCCCCATCTCCTTAAGCCAGCGCGGCAGATCCGCGAAGCTCCCGTGGATCGATCGCACTTCCCCCTGAAAGCCCGACTCACGCAGCCTCGCCTCGGCTCGCTCCAGATTCCCCGCATCCAGATCGTTCAGCACAACCGTCCCGCTCGGCCCGATCCGCTCGGCGACCATCGCCGCGTGCCCCCCAAGCCCCGCCGTCGCGTCGACGTACACATCCCCCTCATTGGGCTCAAGCAACTCGAGAACCTGCCTCGAAAGCACCGGGATGTGATCGAATCCGCCCTCACCCATGACCTCAGCCTACGCGCTCGCCCCCACCGCTATCCTCTGGGCATGAGATGTCTCGCACTCCTCGCCGCACTCGCGCTGACGCTCGGCTGCGTCCCCAAGTCCCTCACCATCCAGCTCCGGCCCGACCGGGGGCACGTCCAGGAGTCCATCGTCCTCCGCGACAAACTCGGCGGCCCGAAGATCGCTCAGATCGACCTCACCGGCGTCATCTCCTCCGCACAGACCTCCGTCTTCGGATCCGCCGCCCTCCTCGATGACATCGCCCTCATGCTCCAGCGAGCCGAGACCGACGCGGGCGTCCGAGCCGTCGTCCTCCGAATCAACTCGCCCGGCGGCTCCGTCGCAGCCAGCGAAACCCTCGCCAACATGATCGAGGATTTCAAAGCACGCACCGGCAAGCCCGTCGTCACCTCCATGGGCGAGGTCGCCGCCAGCGGTGGGTACTACACCGCCATTGCCACTGACGCCATCGTCGCCCAGCCCTCGACCATCACCGGCTCCGTCGGCGTCATCGTCCCCACGCTCAACATCGCTGACGGGCTCGCACGCATCGGCATCAAGTCGCGATCCGTCACCAGCGGCCCCAACAAGGACATCGCAAACCCCCTCCAGCCCATGGACGAGGCCCACTACGCCATCCTCCAGGGCATCGTCGACGAGTTCTACAAAGACTTCCGCGCACGCGTCATCGCTGCGCGACCGAACATCGAGAACCCGGACGACGTCCTCGACGGCTCCGTCTACACAGGCCGACGCGCACTCGAACTCGGCCTCGTCGACACACTCGGAGGCATCCGAGAAGCATTCGACGAAGCCAAACGACTCGCAGACCTCGAATCGGCCACGCTCGTCAAATACCACCGCGGCGGGCCCACGCCCATGACCCCCTACGCCTCCGTCGAAACGCCCTCATTCACACAGCAGCAAACCGACCCCGCACTCGCCCTCCTCGGCTGGCAGAACCGCATCCGCCAGCGCGGCGCCAATGACCCCGGCTTCTACTACCTCTGGCTCCCGCCCAGCTCACTCGGCATCGAATAAGCCAATATACACGGGTGCCACGGCTTGTCCGTCCGCGGCAAGCCGTGCGGCGAGTATCGCCCTCAAGACCCCGCTCGCCGCGCCGATGCCTCATCGGCCATCGACACAAACCGCTCGGTCATCCGGCTCACCATGAGCTCCTTCATTCGGCCCATGTCCGGGCACGACCCGCCCATCAGCCGGCGCAGACTCGTCACCGGGCGACCATGCAAGCCGCACGGCACGATCAGCCCGAAGTGCGACAGATCCGGATCGACATTCAACGCCAGCCCGTGCATCGTCACCCACCGGCGCACACGCACACCGATCGCCGCGACCTTGGCCAGCTTATCCCTGTCGCGCACCCATACCCCGGTCGCACCATCATCACGCTCGCCCGAGACACCCACTTCCCCGAGCACACCGATGATGATCTCCTCGAGTGCGCGCAGATACTCGATGATCCGGCAGTTCATCCGGTTCAGATCCACGATCGGGTACACCACAAGCTGCCCCGGCCCGTGGTAGGTCACATCGCCCCCACGGTCGGTCTCCTCGCGTGAAACGCCGTGCTGCGCGAGTATCTCTGCCGTCGCGATCACATGCTCGGCCACGCCCGGTCGCTTTGTCACCGTGATGACAGGATCGTGCTCGACCAGCAGCACCCGTCCGATCGGGCTGCCCGCGTCGTCGCGCCCCTCGAGCACTTCCGCGTGGCGCGCGTTCTGAATCTCGTACGCCTTCGCGTACGACACCCGCCCCAGATCCTCGATCACCAGCCGATTCTGCACGCACGATGCTAGTTCCATCACCCCGTCCGATCCCCTACCATGAGCCCATGCCCTTTCTCCACCAATCCGCGCCGGAACCGCGATATGCCTGAACAGGCACGCCCATTCCAGCTCCGCGTCCTCGCCTCAGGCTCCTCAGGCAACTGCTCCGTCATCACCTACGGCCAGGGCCTGACCACACGCGCCTGCCTCCTCGACGCGGGCCTCTCCCCAAGACGCACCCGCACCATGCTCGCCGACATGGGCATCCGCTTCGATCAGCTCGACCACATCCTCGTCACCCACTTCGACCGCGACCACTTCCATCCCGGCTGGCAGGCCGCCAAGCTCGACCGCATCCGCATCCACGCCCACGCGGACCACTCACCATCTGCGCACAACACCGGCGTTCGCCCACGTCATTTCTCATTCTTCGACGAGCCCTTCTCGCTCTGGGATTCGCTCAACATCGACTTCGCCCGCCTCGCCCACGACGCACAGGGCGTCACCGCGTTCCGCCTCGAAAACGACCTTGGCTCGCTCGGATACGCCACCGACCTTGGCCGGCCCGCACCCGAGCTCGTCCGCTCGCTGCACGGCGTGGGCACCCTCGCCATCGAGAGCAACTACTGCCCGAAGATGCAGCTCGCCTCAAACAGACCCGCCTTCCTCAAGAAGCGGATCATGGGCGGCGCGGGTCACCTCTCCAATCAGGAAGCAGCCGAGGCTGTGCGCGAGATCGCGCCCGGTGCGCACGTCGTGCTCCTGCACCTCTCGCGACAGTGCAACCGTCCCGAGATCGCCCTCGTCGAGCACGCGGGCACCGAGTGCGAGGTGATCGTCTCGAGCCAGTTCGAGCACACCGACTGGATCCCCGTCGCCCCCGCCCGGGCCGCACGACTGCCCGAGCCGCCGCCTGTTCAGCCCTCGCTGTTTGCCTCACCCGCCTCGTGATGACCGAGCACGCCCACCAGAACGACGCCGAACGCCGCATCTGGCCCACACAAGGTGCCCACTCGCCCAGCCAGTGGAGCCGGGCCTCGATCGGGCTGCGCCGCGTCATGCGCCGCATCGTCGGGTCGGGCTCGGTCACCACCACCGACGGCGTGCGCTACCGCCCCGTCGGGCACCACTCGCTCACCCGCTCGCTCTCAAGACGCGGCCCGGGCTACAAGGACTACGACGTCTGGTTCCCCACAGGCGAGACCATGCGCATCCGTGTCGAGCCCCACCGCGTCTTTGCCGACCTGACCGGCTCCCGGTTCGCCTTCGAACAGGAAATGCTCGACACCCACGTCCGCCCCGGCAGCCGGGCGCTGATCGTCAGCGCCGGCACGGGCGACACCGCCGACTGGCTCGCAGGCGAGGTCGGGCCCTCGGGCGCCGTCGTCGCCATCGACACCGACGAGCACAGCGTCGAATTTGCACGACTCAGATACCCCCACGAGAACGTCTCCTACGAGCACGGCGACGGGCTCTTGCTCGCCTCCGAACCCAACGCCTCATTCGAGTTCGTCCTCGCACCACGCGCCTTCGACCCCACCCAGGACCAGATCGACCTGACCCCACTTGGTCGGCTCGTCGCGCCGGGCGGCTCGCTCGCCGTCAGCACCGCCTCGGGCTCGGCGCTGGCCTCCGTGCTCTCGGATCGCCTGAAATCCTGCCTCGCCGACGAGGCCAGGGTCCGCCTGCTCGAACGCGCGGGGATCACCCTCGCCCTCGCCCAAAGGCCGAACTAGGCTTGAACCGGATGACCAATACCAACGACACCGACTTCGCCACCGACAAAGCCAAGCAGCGCGAGCAGGCCCGTGAATTCGCGATCGCCGCCGCCCGGAGCCTCGCGGACAACCAGTGCACCGAGACCGTCGTGCTCGACCTCAAGGGCCAGAGCCCGGTCGCGGAGATGCTCGTCATCGCCACCGGCACGTCCGACCGCCAGATGAAGAGCGCCGCCGACGATGTCGTCGATGTAGCGCCCGAAACCGGGCACTCGCTCGTCCGCCAGGCCGCCGACGCCCGGCACACGTGGATCGTCTCCGACTTCGGCGACGTGGTCGTGCACATCTTCGAGCCGAGCACCCGCGCGTTCTACGACCTCGAACTGCTCTGGGGCGACGCCGACAAGATCAAATGGCAACGTGAGAAGTAACCCATGACCGCGACCGTTCCCGTCCAGACCGCCTCGGCGAGCTACGACGTCTCCATCGGGCCGGGCCTGTTGCCAAGCCTCGGCGATGTGGTCAAGGCACAAGCCCCCCGCGCCGGACGCGTCTTTGTCGTCATCGACTCGGGCGTCCCAGCGACCACCGCCCAGCCCGCGTGCGACTCGATCAAGGACGCCGGCTTCGAGCTCGAAGCCCTGACCATCACCCCGACCGAGCAGGCCAAGTCCGCCGAGTCGTGGTACCTCATACTCCGCGCCGGAGCCGAGGCCCTGCTCGACCGGGCCGACGTCTTTGTCGCCATCGGTGGCGGGATCGTGGGCGACCTGACCGGTTTCGCCGCCGCCGCGTACCGAAGAGGCGTGGGCATCATCCAATGCCCCACCACCCTCCTGTCCATGGTCGACGCCTCGGTGGGCGGCAAGACGGGCATCAACCTCAGCTCCAGCTCGGGCCTGCTCAAGAACGCCGTCGGCGCGTTCCACCAGCCGCTGGCCGTCGTCGCCGACACGGACACGCTCGGCACGCTCCCGCCCCGCGACTTCCGATCGGGCCTGGCCGAGTGCGTCAAGCACGCGATGCTGAGCGCTGATTTCGGCGACCCCGAACTCCATACCTGGATGACGCACAACGAGGAGCAGATCAAGAGCCAGGACCCGGACACACTGACCGAGCTTGTGCGCCGCAACGTGGCGGTCAAAGCCGAGGTCGTCGCCAGCGACGAGCGTGAAACCGCTGCGGGCGACATGGGCCGCGCACTCCTGAACCTCGGGCACACCTTCGCCCACGCGATCGAGACCCTCCGGGGCGTCTCGGTCGAGGGCGCTACGGAAGAGTGCCCGATCACCCACGGCGAAGCCGTCGCACTCGGGCTCATCTGCGCCGGTGCGCTTGGCGAGGAACTCGGGCAGATCTCTGGCCTCACCGATCGCGTGCGCCAGCAGCTCGGGAGCCTCGGGCTGCCCATCCACGCCCAGGGCCTCCCCGATTCCGACGAGATTCTGGCCCGCATGGCCCACGACAAGAAGTCCGAGGCGGGGCGGATCCGTTTCATCGCGCCCATCGCCGAGGGGCGATGCCGGGTCGTGAGGGACGTTCCCGAGGGTGCGATCAGAGCGGCTCTGGACACGATCCGCCCGGCCTGACTCTGGCCCTTCTGGCAAACGAGGCAAACTTGGAGCCGCCGGCAGGGCCGGGACGATAACCCGTGCAGGACGACCACGGGCTGGCGCGAGGCGGCGCGGCCGCGTGGAGTCTCCACTTTGCGGGAGCCGAGCCGTGCGCACAGTCGTCATTGTGAATCAGAAGGGTGGCTGCGGTAAGACCACCACCGCGATCAATCTCGCCGGCGTTTGGGCGAGCCGGGGCAAGAGAGCCCTGCTCGTCGACCTCGACCCGCAATCGCACTGCGCCGCTGGTCTTGCGATCCCCGAGCAGCGTCTTGATCTGGACATCAGCGATGCGCTGATCACCGATGCCCCTCTGGATCCGAATCGGCTCGTCTGGAACGCCGGGCGCAACCTCGATCTGATCCCGAGTCGAACCAAGCTCGCTGGTCTCGAAGCCGCCCGGGGTGGTCTGGCGACCAAGCCCGACAAGGAGCACCGCCTCGCCCGCGTCGTCGAACGCTTCAAGAACGATTACGACGTCTGCCTGATCGACTGCTCCCCCTCGATCGGCCTGCTGACGTACAACGCCCTGGCCGCGGCCACGGACGTGCTCGTCCCCGTCGAAACCGGTTTCTTCAGCCTGCAGGGTGCGCTCAAGCAGGCCAAGACGATTGAATCTCTCCAGCGCCGTCTCGGCGCGAATGCCCCGTTCTACCTGCTCGCCACGCTCCACGAGCCCGAGTCGGTGCTCGCCTGCGATCTGCTTCAGGAGCTCCGCAGGCGGTTCGGCGATCAGGTTGTCCCGACCCCGATCCGCCGCGACCTGAAGCTCAAGGAAGCTGTCAGCTTCGGTCAGCCCGCTGTCGAGTACGCCCCGGAGTCAACCGGCGCCCGCGATCACTCGGACCTGGCGCACTGGCTCGAAGCCAAGTGGCGTCCTGCCGATCGCCCGACACACCCGGTCGCTCTCAACGCCCAGCCCGCCGACGCCTATCCCACGGGCGGCCCGGAGCTCGACATCGAGCTCTGTGTTTCGCAGGCCCCGGCCATCCGTGAGCAGTCGAACGACCTCGATCTGGGGCAGACCGGAACCCAGACGGAAGCCAAGCCCCAGCAGTCCCAGACCGCTGTCGCAACCGCCCCCACGACTGCCCCCACAACTGCTACCGCCTCGGGCACGATGACGGATGCCAACCTGGCCTCGCTGACGCGTCCTCGCGCTGGGGACACCCGTGTCGCCGAGATCGCCGCCCTCGCCAAACGCTTGCGTGATGCCACCCTCCAGACGAACCCGGGCGGCACCGCGACCCTGACCCAGCAGCCGAGCACGGTGGTCCGTCTCGAAGAATCCAAGCCCGAGATCGAGCCGACCAGCGCCCCCTCCAAGACCAAGGAAGCTCTCGGCAAGGAGCTGCTGGGCGTCCGCCAGACGCCTCAGGGCGTGCTCTTTGTCCAGCCCATCGCCACGGGTCGCCAATTGGCGATCGCGGGCGATTTCAACGGCTGGTCGGTCCGCGCCAACCGCATGACAGCCGACACCCGCCTGGGTGTCCACCAGACCTGCGTCCACCTGCCCCCGGGCAGGCACCGCTACCGCATCGTCGTGGACGGTCGGTGGATCGCAGACCCTCACAACCCTGTAATCGAGCCGAACGAGTACGGTGAGACGAATAGCGTGGTTGTGGTCGAGCCCCCGAAGGGGACATAATCCCACCCAGTCCACCCACCAAGCCGGCGGCGGAGCCGCTCTAGTCCTCAGGAGATCTCGATGAGCTCGGAAGCTTCATCTGGTCGTCCGTCCGAAGCCGCCAGTGGTCTCGACATGTTCGACGACCTCGCGGACCTCTTCCTCGGCGATGAACCCGTACCTGCGCCGAAACCCGTCGGCGACCACTCGGTCCATGTCACGTCGCTCGTCGTCGGGCATCTGCCGGTCATCGCGGCTCCGTGGATCAGCCAGCATGCTCGCGACTCGGCACGCACCATCGCGGCCCCGGTCGCGGTGCTGAGCCGATCGGGCGATCGCACCACGCTCGACCTGTACAACGCCCCTCCCCTCTCCGAGCAGCACACGATCGAGGGCGCGATCGACCAGGCTGTCGCGGCTCGCGTCCGGCGCTGGCTCATCCGTACCGACGCGGTGAGCGAGCTCTCGGCGTACGACCTCGACCGGGTCGACTCGGTAACGATGCTGACCGGAGCCGACGACGCTGCGGTCGTGAGCGCGTACCGCGCGATCAAGGGCCTCGTCGCGGACACCTCCGAACTCGACGAGCGCCCGATGGTGCTGAACCTCGCGGTGATGGGCTCGGAGCGGACCAAGGCCCGCTCGGCAGCCGAGAAGATCCGCAAGGCGGCCCGTTCGTTCCTTCAGACCGGGCTGGCCGACGTCACGATGAGCGAGAAGATCGCGGCCGGCGGCTCGAGCGTCCGCACGTTTGACGGACAGACGAGCCTCGACCTGGCTGACATCCTGGCCCGCATCCCGCGTCAGCTTGCCGCCCCGGCTCCTGTGCCCCCAGCTGAGCCCACGGGCCCGTTGCGTCTGGCCGGTCATGAAGCCCTGCACGAAGCGAGCCTCGAGGCCGAGCACGAAACCAGTCACGAGGCCATCGAGGCCAAGCCCGCCCCTGCTGCGAGTGAGCCCCGCCAGGCCGTGGCGACGGACGAACCCCGTCCGGATGTCTCGGCCTCTCGGGTCGGGCCGATCGAGCACACCAGCGGCTCGCACGCGGCAATGCTCGGGCTGACGCACATCGAGGCGCGATGCCCGTACGCCGACGACATCGAACTGGCCGTCGATCATGAGGGCCGGGCGCATCTGATCGCGCTGGCCGAAGGGCAGGACATGGCCCGCCCGCTCGAATCGCTCCAGATCGCAAGCGACTGGATCGGCGCTCACCTGACGCTGCTTTCGTCGGCGACGACGGGCAAGGTCAAGGCCAACCCGCCCCTGGCCGCCTCGCGTCATCTGATCGTCGACCACGCCGCCTCGGCTCGTCGGATTCTCGACTCGAGCATCAAGGTGTACGTCAAGGCTCAGGGCCAGCAGGAAACGCTTTGCGTGCCTTTGAACTGAACCCGCGTTCGCGAGCTCGGCTTGCCGGGGACGGACGAGCCGTGGCACCCTGAATTCGATCTACTACACAAAGAAAAACCGCGACCTCACGGTCGCGGCTCTTTTTGAATCTCGTTCGATCAATCGGCTCAGGCGGTCTCGGCCCGCTTGACGCGGATCTCGCTGAGCTTCTTCTTCTCGCGGATGGTCGCCTCGTCCACCACGAACTCAGCGCCGTCGGCGTCCATGTCGGGCAGGTCGTACATGAGGTCGAGCATCGTCTCTTCCATGACCGCACGCAGGGCGCGGGCACCGGTCTCGCGCTTGGCGGCCTTCTCGGCCATCGCACGCAGAGCACCGTCGGTGAAGCTCAGCTTGGCGCCCTCGAGCTCGAACTGCTTCTGGTACTGACGCACCAGGGCGTTCTTCGGCTCGGTGAGCACGCGGACGAGCGCATCGATCGGGAGCGGACGCAGGGCCGCGATGATCGGCAGACGACCGATGAACTCGGGGATCATGCCGAACTCGACCAGGTCGTCGGGGGTGACCATCTGGAGCAGGTCGCCCTTCTCCTGATCCTCCGAGTGAGTCGAGGCAGCATCGACGAACCCGATGCGGGTCTTGCCGATGCGGCGACGGATGATCTCGTCGAGCCCGACGAACGTGCCGGCGCAGATGAACAGCACCTGGCTCGTGTCGATCTGGATGTACTGCTGCTCGGGGTGCTTGCGGCCGCCCTGCGGGGGGACGTTGGCAACGGTGCCCTCGAGGAGCTTGAGCAGGCTCTGCTGCACGCCCTCGCCCGAGACGTCGCGTGTGATCGAGACGTTGTTCGAGGTCTTGCCGATCTTGTCGATCTCGTCGATGTAGATCACGCCGCGTTGCGCCTGCTCGACATCAAAGTCGGCGGCCTGGAGCAGCTTGAGCATGAGGTTCTCGACGTCCTCGCCGACGTAGCCGGCCTCGGTGAGCGTGGTCGCATCGCCGATGGCGAACGGGACCTTCAGCACGCGCGCCAGGCTCTTGGCAAGCAGCGTCTTGCCGCAACCGGTCGGCCCGATCATGAGGATGTTGGACTTGTCCAGTTCGATCCCGTCGTCGCTCGCGCCACGCTGGATCTCGAGCAGTCGCTTGTAGTGACTCCGCACGGCGACGGCCAGGGGCTTCTTCGCCTCGTCCTGTCCGATGACGTATTCGTCGAGGAAGTCCTTGATCTCCGAGGGCGTGGGCACCTCGGTGAAGAGCGGCGCATCGGCGCTGACGCGGCGACGCTCCTGCTTGAAGATGTTCTGGCAGAGATCGACGCAGTTCGAGCAGATGTAGACGTCGTTTGGCCCCTCAACCATCGGGCCCACATCGCGGCTCGTCTTGCCGCAGAACGAGCACGTCGTTACACGTCTGCCGCGGAAGCCTTCACCCGTGGTGCCCTGGGATTCGTCCGTGCCGTCGTTGTCGCGACCTTTGGCCATTCGCTGGTCTCACTCATACAAAGGACTGTGCTGGCACTCCGAGGCCCTTGCCTCTCGCCCACCCAGGTCGGTGCCTCAGGCAAGTCTATCGGCGCAGCACGCGAGTGAATCAACACTTCTGGACGATCCCCCGCTCTGGTGAGCCGTATACGCGGGCGGGGCCAAAAATAACTTGCCGGAGACGTTCATTTCACAGGCCGAGAATCGCCCCCGGCGTTCGCGGACGAACCCATCCGCTCGGCCAGCGCGTCCACGGCCCGCTGGTACTCCTCGGTTGAAAGATGCCCCTCATTTCGGAGTCGCCGCAGGTCATCGAGCAGAAGCCCCTGCGTTTCGGAGTCGGCGCTCTCTCTCATGATGCGCCGCAGATGCATCAGAATAATGCCAAGGACCATCACCGCCACGATCAGCACGATGACCCAGATGACAACGTCCCAGACCGCGTCGCTGCTGTTCTGCTGCGCAAGCGTGTACACCGTGTTGTGGGCGGCTGCGTCCATCGGCGCCTCGGGTTGGTGTCGGGTCAGTACGCGGTGATCGCCCTGCGGATGGGCATCACAAGCGCGGGGATCATGGCGTGCTCGACGAGGTGCTCGCCTTGGCGCGCCAGCTCGCTGTAGGTCGCAGTCATCTCGTCGAGATCGGTCAGCGGCCCGGTCTTTCGCGCGGTGAGATAGATGCTGATGGGCTCGCCCGTGTTCTCACCCTCGCGCGCCGGGCCGTGCTGCCGCGTCTTGACCTCGTACTGGATCTCCGTACCCGGGCTGTCCGGGACGGTGGTCGTCAGCACGGGCTGGCAGTCGGTCAGCGTGCAATCGTGCACAAGCAGATTCGCCAGCGGCGAGTCTGCGACGAGCGCGGAATACACGGCCTCATCGTGGTTGCCCCCCGCCATCAGGTCCGCGCCGAACAACAGCTCGATCGAGTCGATATCGAGCGGGCTGATGTTGAGGTAGTACGGAATCACCTCGAGGATGTGCCTGTGCAGATCGTGCGCCGAGCGGAAGTCGGCCGGGTTCACGATGCCCGAACGGATGTTCCGCGAGCGGACCGCGAGCCAGCGATAAGGCGACTCACCCGGGCTCGTCTCGAGCGCGAGTTCCTCGCCGTGACGACCGAACTGGTTCATCGAGGGGTACTGACGCCGGACGCGGTCAAAGAGCTCCAGAACCGTCTCGCGGCTCTTGGTCAGCTCAAGCTTCAGACTGACCTTGAGATTGACATACGCATCCGAGACGAGCGCCTTGAGGCTGTCGAGCGTGTCGTATGAAGTGACTCCGGACATGGCGTTCCTTCCTCCGTGCAACCATGATCGGCCGGGCCTGCAGGATACGCGAGCCTTGGGGCGTTCGTTCCGTATCCACACTGCATACACCCGAACTTCTGTCGACTGCGGGTGTCTCTGACCACTTCGACCCGCTGTTAGTGGCGGATCTCGAAGCCGGTTTCGTCCCGCTCGACGGGCAGCGGGCTCGACTGGGCGTTGTCGACACGCCCGAACGTCTTGCGGGGGATCTGCTCAAGGCACCGGGCCAGGACCTCAGGCGGGCCCTGGACGTGCATCAGGACCGAGCCGTCCGCCTCGTTGCGAACCCAGCCCGTGAGCCTCAGATCCTTTGCGACAGCCTGGGCCGTCATGCGGAAGCCCACACCCTGCACAAGCCCCGTGAACCGGACTGCCAGACGCTCCATACCCGAGCCTAGGTCCGAGATTCGGAGTTTGAGGGCGGTTTCTGGGTCACCAGCGGCCCTCGGGACAAAGTCGATTGATCAACCGCAAACCCGTGCTACCGTCTTCGTAGAAGCAGGCAGGGCGCGACCCCAACGGTCCGCTGTCCGGGAGCCATCAGGGCCTTCTCCGGCACGGACAACCCCCTCAGGCGCGCTCAGGCCCCTTTGAACCATCGGAATCGGCGTCTGCCGAGCCGGCGTGAGCATCGCCGGTGGCTGCCGCATGTTCGTCTGCGCGGCAACTCTGGCGGATTGAGAGACAAAGACCGGGAACACGGGGCATGACCTGACGCCCCAATGCGCAAAGAGGCACGGATCGGCCTGTGATGCACGACTCGAACGGCATAGATGACGTGCAACGCGTTCGCGACGCGTCGGACATCGTCCGCGTGGTCGGCGAGCACGTCGAGCTCCGCGCTAAGGGCCGCGAGTACATGGGCCTCTGCCCGTTCCACGACGACAAAAAGCCCTCGATGTACGTCGTGCCCGCCAAGCAGATTTATCACTGCTTCAGCTGCGGCGCCGGGGGCGACGTCTTCACGTTCGTGCAGGACTACCACAAGATGACCTTCCGCGAGGCGCTCAAGTTCCTCGCCGAGCGCGCGGGCATCAAGCTCGAATCGCGCGGCCGCCGACGCACCGCGTCAGACGACGCCGACAGCGTAAGCCGGAGCGTGCTTCTCGAGGCCAACGAGCTGGCGGACAAGTTTTTCCGCATGATCCTGCGCCACCCCGAGCACGGCAAAGCCGCCCGCGAGCTGATCGAAAGACGCGGCATCACGCAGGACATGGTCGACGCCTTCGGGCTCGGAGCCGCCCCCGACCGCTGGGACGGGCTGGCGATGTACCTGAACGAGAAGGGCCACAAACTCGACGCCTTCCTGAACGTCGGGCTGCTCAAGAGTTCGGACCAGGGCAAGGGGCCCTACGACGCGCAGCGGAACAGGCTCGTCTTTCCGATCCGCGACCAGATCGGGCGCGTCGTCGCTTTCGGCGGTCGCCGGATCAACGACGAGGACGAGCCCAAGTACATCAACAGCGCCGAGTCGGCTCTGTTCGACAAGTCCGCGACGCTCTTTGGGCTGGACCTTGCGAGCCGGTCGATCCAGAAGGAAGGCGTGGCTGTCGTCGCCGAGGGGTACACCGACGTCATCGCCTGTCACCAGGCCGGGCTGACCAACGCGATCGCCACGCTCGGGACAGCGCTCACGCCCAAGCACGCCAAATTGCTGCAGCGTTTGTGCCACACCGTCGTGCTGCTGTTCGACGGCGACGAGGCGGGCCAGAAGGCCGCCGACCGCGCGGTGGAAGTCTTTCTGACGCTCCCGATCGACGCGAAAATCGCGACGCTCGCGGGCCACACCGACGCGAAGGATCCGGACGAGCTGCTCAAACGCGAGGGCGGCCTGGACGTGCTGCGCGGCGCGATCGCGGACGCGACGGAACTGCTCGAGTACCGCATCGGCAGGCTTCGCGCCAGGCTTGCCAGCGCCGGCGCGGCTCAGACCGAACGCGCCATCCGCGAAGAGCTGCGATCACTCGGCGCTCTCGGTCTCGCGTCGGCTGACAAGGTCCGCTGGCAGTTCGTGATCCGCCGGCTGAGTGAACTCACCGGGCTCGAAGCGCAGACGATCGCCGATCTCGTGCGCGAGGGCGCCAACCGCGGCTCGCGCGGACCGACGTTCGAGGATCTGCCCGGAGCATCGCCCGCAGCGGAGCAGCCCGCGCGGCATCGCTCGATCATGGCCGAAATTCTCGGCTGCCTGCTGGCGGTGCCCGAGCGATGGATCTCGCTGGGCGACGACGTGGACCGCATCCGCGACGCGGTGGGCGGCACGCGGTACCAGTCGGTCTTCGACGCGATGCTCGACGCCGCAGAGGACACCGGCCGCACTGACCTGAACACCGTTGTCGACAATCTCCGTCGGCGAGATGAAGACCACCGCGTCGTCGTGCAGCTCGAACAGGATGTAACGCGTCGGCTGAGCGGAAATCGCGAGCAGATCATCGAGACGCTGCGTGTCTGCCTCAGGGATCTGACCCATTCCGCGGCCGAGATCGAGATGAAACCGGAATCACTGGCCGACCGCCTGGCCCGCCTCAAAGCCATGAAAGAGAAGTCGGGGCCCAACACCAGGCTCCTGCCCCGCGTGACCGGCACCGCCGGGAAGGCGGGGGTTCCGACCCGCGAGGATCGGGACGCATAAAGTACCCGGCGCCAGGATCGGCGCCGGCTTGAGAAAGGGACTCCAAGCGTGCTTCAACAGTACCACCCAGCTCTGGACAACCTGATCCAACTCGGCAAAGACCGCGGCTGGCTCAGCTACGAAGAGGTCAACAACACGATCCCCGACGAGATGATCGAGCCAGAAGCGCTCGACGAGCTTCTCGTCACCTTCGACAGCAATTCGATCGAGTTGGTCGATGAGCTCGAATTCCGCGCACGCATCTACCGGCTCACCAAGAAGAACGGCCGCCCCGCCGTCAAGGTGCCAAAGGATGACGCCCCCGCCGCGTTCCGCGCGATGAGTGTCTCGGGCGGCGAGGACCGCGGGCAGCACCAGTGGCTCCAGGCGTACATGAACGCGTCGATCAAGCCCGGCACCGCGCCGGACCTCCCGCGCGATCTCGAGCCGCTGCAGGACGATCCCACGATCACCACCGAGCAGGCCGATACGACCGCCGAGGTCGCGACCGACACGAGCGGCAAACGCATCGACGACCCGGTCCGGATGTACCTGACGCAGATGGGCAACATCCCGCTGCTCACGCGTGAGGAAGAGATCCGTCTGGCCAAGAAGATCGAGACGACGCGGATGATTTTCCGCCGCCGGGCGCTCGAGAGCGACTACATCCTCCAGCAGGCGGTCGAGACACTCAAGGCCGTCGACGCGGGTCAGCTGCCCTTCGACCGGACGATGCGCCTCTCAACCGCCGAGGACAACGCCAAGGCCAAGATCGCCGCGCGCATCCCCTGCAACCTGCGGACACTCGAGCGGCTGCTCGAGCTCAACCGCGAGGACTGGGCCGCCCGCGAGCGCGCGATTTCCATGAAGCACACGCGCATCGCGCGTGATCTGCTCGAGCGGATGACCGTGCGTCGTCGTCGGATGGCGGCTCTGACCGAAGAGCTCTGCCTCCGCACCGGACGCATCGTGCCGCTGGTCCGCAAGCTCAAGAGCATCAGCGCCAAGTGCACGGCTCTGGAAAACCGGATCACCGAAGCCGAGGCGAACCCCAGCAAGTACGACGCCGAGGACATCGAGGTGATGCACGAGGAGCTGTCGGGCCTGCGCTCGCTCGTCCTCGAAACACCCGAAGAACTCGCCAAGCGCGTCAAAACCATCGACACCGTCTTCTGGGAATACGAGCAGGCCAAGCGCGACCTCTCGGGCGGCAACCTGCGTCTGGTTGTGTCGATCGCCAAGAAGTACCGCAACCGCGGCCTGACCTTCCTCGATGTGATCCAGGAGGGCAACACGGGCCTGATGCGCGCGGTCGACAAGTACGAGTACCGCCGGGGCTTCAAGTTCTCGACCTACGCCACGTGGTGGATCCGCCAGGCCATCACCCGCGCGATCGCCGATCACGCGCGCACCATCCGCATCCCGGTCCACATGATCGAGACGATGAGCAAGCTGCGCAACATCCAGAAGGACATCCTCCAGAAGACCGGCACCGAGCCGACCTTCGAGGAGATCGCCAAGCAGGCGAACATGAGCCTCGAGGATGTGCACCGCGTGCTCAAGATCGGTCGCCAGCCCATCAGCCTCGACCGGCCCGTCGGCGAGTCCGAGGACTCCTACTTCGGTGACTTCATCGAGGACACCAACCAGCAGGCCCCGCAGGACACCGCCGCCCAGGAGATGCTCAAGGGACGCATCGAGCAGGTCCTCCGCACCCTCACCTACCGCGAGCGCGAGATCATCAAGCTCCGCTACGGCATCGGGGACGGCTACACCTACACGCTCGAAGAGGTCGGACGCATCTTCAAGGTCACACGCGAACGCGTGCGACAGGTTGAGGCCAAGGCCATCCGCAAGCTCCAGCACCCGGTCCGCTCACGCAAGCTTCACGGCTTCGTCGACGACCTGCCCGGTGCTGACAAATCCACGCGGTCGGCGTAAATGAACCCGCTGGCTGAACAGGCTGTCTACGCGCAGATCGGCGAAGAGGGCTTCGAGAAGCTCACGGCCGCGTTCTACCGGCGTGTCGAAACCGACGACATCCTCGGCCCGCTCTACGAGCAGGCCCGCCGCGAAACAGGCGAGCCCGACATGACAGGCGCCGAGCTGCGTTTGCGCGAGTTTCTCGTCCAGCGTTTCGGCGGACCGGGGCGCTACTCCGACGCCCGCGGCCACCCGAGGCTCCGCATGCGCCACATGCCCTACGCGATCGACGAGGCCGCCCGCGACCGCTGGCTTCAACTTATGGACGAGTCGCTGGCCGAGACGGGGATCGAGGAGCCGGCGCTCTCAGCGATGCGGGCGGTCTTTGCGCACGTGGCCGAGTTCATGCGAAACAGATAGACGTTGCGTGAAAATGAAAGAACGGCGCCCGATTGGACGCCGCTCTCGTGTGATTCAATTGACTTCGGTTCTTTCTTAGCGGCGACGACGCGAGGCAAAAAAGCCGCCTGCGACGAGAAGCGTGCCGGTCGTGGGTGCGGGAACGAGCGTGAACTCGAAACTCCAGACATCTTGCTCTGCGTACGGCAGCGAGTCGGGATTGAACGAGTCGAAGAAGTCCAGCGCATCAGAATTCGAGACGACAGACAGCGAGTAATTCCCGGGCTGCAGCGTGCCCGTATCGAAACCGCTGCCCTCCAAGTGAAACAGGACATCTCCCGGAACGCCGCCATCGGGAGTCCCATAGAGACCAATCGGTGATACGAACCCGAATGGCACCACGCCGGTGACGTCGTACGCGAGTTCGAAATCAACTGCCGCGTCGATCCGGAAATCAAACTGAATGGATGAATCCGCGATCGCACCCCCGCTTGAGCCCGAGTGCGCACTGAATCCGAGCCCTCTCCGTGACGAGGCGCTCAATGTGTTCCCGACGAGCGAGGACTCCTGAGTGAGCATCGCCTGAATCGAAGTGAAGCCGCCCGATTGCGCATCAACCTCGATCATGCCCTGGAAGTTCACGCTGTGGTCGACGATCGAATCCTGGTCGACGACGGTGTTCGTGCCCGACTCATACGCGCTCGCATAGAGCGACAGATCACGCTGCACACCGGTAATGCTCCACTGCCCACTGGCAGCACCTGCCACGGTGCTGATCGCCATGCCGTACACAAACATCGACTTCCATGATCTCAACATATTGGCTCCCATCCACCCCCATGCGGACACATGGCCGTATCGAACAACAGCCCCCACTCTAACACACCCTCATGTCCGATACAACGCCATTCCCAGCCTCAGATCACGCATCTTGTGAAGTTTGAATGAGTGAGAATAAAAAAGCACCCCGGAGGGTGCTCGCAAAGAATCGTGTCATTCAGTTTTTCACTTAGCGGCGACGGCGCGAGGCGAACAGGCCGCCAGCAATCAGCATCGCTCCCGATGCCGGCGCGGGGACGAGCACCGCCGCGTACGCGTGGGTCTGTCCGTTGAAGATGCCTGTACCGACGATCGTGCCGTCTTCACTGATGCCCAGCGCCGACGAGGACGTGTTCATGGAGACGTCCCATCCCGAGTTGGGATCGATGAGATCCTGGATGCGGTAGGTGTCCGCGCCATCGAAGAGCCAGGGCACAGCGAACTGTCCGCCCGCATTGCCCACGACCCAGCCGTTCGAGTTGGCGTCGCGTCCGCTCGCGGTGGTCGCGCCTGCGGGGAGGGGGATCTCGCTGGTGCCGTTGGTTGCGTCCCACGTGAAGGCGAGGCCGCCGGTCTGGTTGAACGAGCTCGAACCCGTGGCGACGCCCGACTCGCTGAGACCGAAGCCGATCGTGCCGTTCTGACCGGGCAGAGCATCGATCTCGGTGAGTACGCCCGTGGTGATGTCGAACATCAGGCCGACGTTGCGGGCTGCGTTGTTGGGATCGATGCCGTGACCGACGACCTGACCCGCATCGTTGACGGCAAAGGCCTCGACCATGAACGCGCCGCCCGGGGTGGTGGCCGTGATGGTGTTGTGCCCGTTGTTGTCCCAGTAGGACGCGAACTGCAGCGAGCCGCCACCGATCGAGCCGACGGCGATGCCGTTGTTGTTGATATCCCAGGCGCGGCCGACGCTCTCACCGGCTGGCAGCGGCAACTGGCTGGCGGTCGAGCCGTTCCAGATGACGGGCAGGGCACCCGAACCGAAGAAGGTAGAGGCCGCGGTGCCGACAGCCTGCCCGATGTCGTTGGCGCCGTTGGCCTGGTTGAACGGTCGGCTGGCGAGGTTGTCGAGGACGACCACGCCGCCGGACTGGGTCCACGTGAAGCCTGCGTTCGAGACACCAAGCGACTTCCCGACCGCCACGCCGCCGGGCGAAATGCCGAGGCCCTGGCTGGCGATATCACCCGGATCGACAACGCCCAGGTCGATGATCATGTACTCGGGCTGAGCCGAGGCCCCGAGAGCCATCAGTGTGCCCGCTACCGCTGCAATGGTCTGTGCTTTCAGCATTTGTCTCGCTCCTGTCTTGAGCCTCTTCCCATGCCCGGCCTGCACCCTTGGCTGCCGGATTGATCCCGCGAAGGCCCGATCATCCCGGACCTGGATCCCCGATACAAGCAAAATTTGTAATTTTTTACATATCGCTTGTCCGGGCGATCCCTGATTCGGTAATCTGGTCCACATGGCGGCCACGAACGTCCTGACACTCGAAGCCGAACGCGAGCGGATCAGTCTCGAACTCGCCCAGACCCTCAACGCCGTTGTGGACGCCGTCTCCGAGCGCCCGGTCAACGTCTCCGCCCTCGGACGAAAGCTCGGGCTCAACCGCGTCACGATCAGCAAGCTGCTCAGCGGCATCAACTCCGCCTCTGCGGACGAGCTGCTCGCCGTCATCCCCGGGCCCGAATCCCTCCGGGCCGCCGTCAGCGCTGCCGAGGACCATGGCGTCGAGACCGAGCTCTCAAGCGCGGCCTTCGAAGCCATCGACGCCTTCGCGACCATGATCCGCGATCAGTACGGCACACGGGCCGCGCTCAACGCCGCGCTCGGCAAGGACTCGCCCCGACTCAGCGAACGGGCCGCGACCAACAGCCGAGCCGACGTCTTCAACGGGATGCGCCGGATCATCGGCGTCGAGGCCCAGGTCTGGGTCAACGCGATGTTCTTCCTCCCGAGCGAGACCGACGACAACGTCATCGAAACCACGACACTCCACGGCGCCATCGGCATCCGGCGTTTGCGCCCGGATACACCCTTCTACTTCGTCTTTGGTTCACCGTTCGTCGAGCCGGACCGCGACGGGAGCAACCTCACCGCGAGCCCGCTCAACCTGCGCGAGTTCTACACCAACGAGCCTGCCACGCTCGAGTCCGCGATGCTGGGGTACCAGCTCTGCCACAGGCTTGTCCACGACAAGCTGGGCAAGGACGCCGTCGTCGACACGCTCGTTGTCAGCCACGACACCAAGGGCTCCAAACGCTACGCCGACGAGAAGTCGCCGCTACGTGGCATGTCGCTCGTCATGGATCTGCCCGCGCGGGCGCTCGTCTTCGACGTCATCGTTCACGAGAGCCTTTTCCCGGGCAGCGACGCCGAGCTTTTTGTCTACAAACCCGGCGCCCGGGGCCCATCGAACCCGAACGATCCGAGCTCGCAGCGAGACCGCGTGCCCGTCACCGAGACCGTCGAACGCGCCCCCCATGGCCTCGAAGCCTTCGACCTCCCCGAGGTCCCCCGCTACGCCGAGATGATCGAACGCATCTGCGATACCGCCGGCTACGACATCAACCGCTTCCGCACCTACCGCCTGGCGTTGCAGTACCCGCTGACCGGGTTCCAGTACACCATGGCCTTCCGCGCCCCGATGCCGCCGAAGGACTGATCAACGCCCCACTCCCCCCATCCACCGCGAATACAGTTCAGCCGTGACCAGCCAGGCCATAGCCCGCACCGACCGTTCGACCCCGATGACCTGGGCGATCGGCTTCGTTCTCGTTGCGCTCTGCTGTCTGATCTCCTTCCGCCCGGCCCTTGCGCTCACACATGCCTCATGCGGACAGGACGCCGACACCTACCAGACCAGCCCCTTCGAGCGCTCGTTCTCGAGCCAGCTCCTGCCCGCAAGTGCGCAGGCCACAGAACCCAGACGCTCCGAGAAGCGCGCCCCGACCGAAACACCGCTGGTGCCGCCCAGCACACGGACATGCCCCGAGGCACCCCGCTCGCGCACCTGCGAGCCTGACCTGCCCCGCCCCTTGAGCGTGTTTGGCCGCATTCTGCGCGCCCGCGGTCCGCCGGCGTAACCCAACGTCTCCAACCACAACTCAACCGCCCGGACTTCGAACCGGGTCATGGTGTCCACACACACAGTCACCGCGCAGCTGCGCGCAACGTTTTCGATGCGCACAAGCCGCGCCCGTTGAAAGCAGATCCGACATGTCAGACAACTCACAACGCGCCGACGCAGCGCGCACACAGACCGGCACAACCGAACCCCAGAACCAGATCGACGAGGCCGAGGACTACCAAACCCTCGCCGGCTGCCTGACGCTGGGCGGGCTGGTGGTCCTGTCGCTCGTGCTCATGGTCGTGCTGATCGTTCTCTTTGGGGAACCGCTGCACTAGAGCCGACTCGGGATTTCCCCTGAACTCGGCACGCCTCAACGCAACGTCACGCCCTTTATCCACCCCCTGTTTCGGGATGAAGTGCACGAAATGGGCGTTGTTTCCCGGTGCTCATGCAATCCCTTCCGCCTTCGCGGCTTAGGCGGGTGTTGCGCGCCCGCTGCGAAACGCAGGATGCTCTCGCTGCGCGGCGTGCATCGGAAGGCCGGGGGCTGTGCGTTGCAGCCCCAACAAATGGACTTGTCAGAAAGGAATGGCCAATGAACAGTGTCAGTGGCGCAGGGGCCTCGCAGTCCCTGCAGATGCAACAGATGCAGGGTGCCCAGCGTGGCGGCCCGGGCGGTCGCCCGCCGGGTCCGCCGCCCGAGGTCATGAGTGAGATCGAGTCGGCCGCATCCGCAGCCGGGCTCGACTCGTCGCAGATCACCGATCTCAAGAGCGAGATCGAGTCGGCGATCCAGTCCGCCAAGGAAAGCGGCTCGGGCCGCGAGGGCGTCAAGGAAGCCGTCAACTCGGTCCTCGCCGACTCGGGCATCGACGTCGATGCCCTCAACGAGAAACTCGCGAGCATCACGCCCGCGCCCCCGCCCTACACCGGGCAGCCCCAGGACGCCGCCGGCAGCATCAGCTCCCTCATCGGCGAGTCGGGCGACGAGAGCATCTCCAAGATGTTCCAGAACCTCAGCAATCTCCCCGCGGGATCGCTGCTGAACACCACCGCCTAACCCGCGGCCTCAGCCACAGCCAGGGGCGGAGCCCCTGCTGCTTCTCCTACGACTGCCTCAACGCACTACTGACTCACCCTCAGATCCATCCAGCAACTGAAACGAACCTTGAAACGAGGCGAGATTTCTCGCTTGGTGCCACGGCTTGTCCGTCCGCGGCAAGCCGTGCAGATGATCCACGGGTTGCAAGACAACCCGTGGCACCCGCAGGCCGCAACCCCTTCGGCCTGGCCGACGACTTCTGCGCCATGTGGCCGTTCTTCGATCTGCATGAGGGCGGGGTGAAGGGGTGGACGCCGAGGTAGCAACAGGACATGCTTGATTACAAGCGCCGTCAATCTATTTCTATCTGCGAATAGTGATTTCAGGTGATAAGTAACGCAATCGCATTAATTAGAACCGCCAATATACCTATCGGCAACACACTTCCAAGCAACAGATCTCGCATTTCAATAATCAACCCGTCAATAAACGGCTTATCATGTTTCGTTGCTCGAACAATTCGGTTGGCAAGAATGACTCCAAACACAGCGCCAATGACAATATACCCAAGTCTATTTGACTTGCCAGCCAACTCGCCATATCGCTTAATTTCGCCTTGCTGACGAATTGTGCCTGACACCGTTAGCGTTGGCTCAACCAACGACTGAACCAACATCGTAACTCGCATCCAATCGCCCGGCTCCATAATATCCCATGCCAACTCGCCAGCATTAGTTTGTTCGCCAACTAATACCCGACCACCAACTACAACTCGCGACGATTCAATAGTATCTACAGCTTCGATTACACTACCAGGACTAAAGCCAAAACCGACACCTTCCAACACATCTTGATCCCAAACCACCTCGCGAGTTCCAGTATTACGGATTTTAAAATTAATGACATATATATCATTATCTATTTCTTTATCATTTATAGATATTTTGAGAACATCACTATCGTATCGGGCAAGCAAGTATGACGAGTAGTCGCCAACAGCCACCAAGGGCGAAGGCGGAGGCTTGAAGAACGTTCCATAAATACCAACCACGAATCCAACCAGTGCAATGACAACAAGCCCAAGTTGAAACCACGAATTCTTTGTCCACTTCTCAATTCTTGATATTCCAACCATCACTACAGCTCCGGCGCAAACCCCCGCCTCATCGTGTTCTCACAAATCGCACGGGGCTCGACGAATTGTAACAGATAATCCGCCCCGCCCGCCTTGGAGCCGACCCCGGAGAGGCCAAAGCCCCCGAAGGGTTGGCGGCCCACGAGGGCGCCGGTGATGGTGCGGTTGATGTAGAGGTTGCCGACGCGGAACTCGCGCTTGGCGCGTTCGATGTGGGAGGGCATGCGGGAGTAGAGCCCGCCCGTGAGCTTGTAGGCGTGGTCGTTGGCGATCTTGAGAGCCTCGTCAAACGTGTGCGCGTGCATGACAGCGAGCACCGGGCCGAAGATCTCCTCGCGGGCGATGCGGTGCTCGGGCGTGACGCCCGTGAAGATGTGCGGCGGGATGTAGTTCCGGGGCTGAACGGCGCCCTCCGCGACATCACCCGTGTTGAAATCGGCGTCCCCCAACACAAGCCTCGCCCCATCGGCTTGGCCCGCCTCGATCATGCTCCGGATCTTGCTGGCCGCCTCGTCATCGATCACCGGGCCGACATCGCAGGACGGGCTGGTCGGCGGCGCGACGACGAGTGCGCGCGTCGCCTCAACGAGGCGCTCGGTGAACCGCGTGATGTGCGGCCCGCTCGGCCCCTCGGCATCCACAATGATGCAGCGCGAGCAGGCCGAGCATTTCTGACCCTGGAACCCGAACGCGGACTGACGCACACCGATGACGGCTTCGTCGAGATCGGCGGACGTATCGACGATGAGCGCGTTCTTGCCGCCCATCTCGCACACGACCTTCTTCACGTGCATCTGCCCCTCGGGCGTCAGGCCCGCGGCCTTGATGATGTCCAGGCCCACCGCCTTGGAGCCCGTGAACGCGATGATCGCGGTCCGCGGATCACGCACGAGCGTCGCCCCGACCGTCTCGCCCCGCCCGGGGAGGAACTGGAGCACGTGCATCGGGTCCATCTCGACCTGCCACATCTGCGCTTTGAGCGATTCATGGAAGATCCGCACCATCTCGGCGGCGATATGGGGCGTCTGCTCGGCGGGCTTGACGACCACGGTGTTGCCCGTGACCAGAGCCGCCGCGGTCATGCCGCAACAGATCGCAAGCGGGAAGTTCCACGGGCTGATGACGACAGCCACGCCGCGGGGCTGGTAAAAGTGCTCGTCGAGTTCGCCGATGAACCGCCCGAGGCG
>MDTD01171375.1_pt1 | contig 23746 bp, 20 predicted proteins | sample 811221 | NCBI WGS metagenome assembly MDTD01 (sample SAMN05326646, study PRJNA326480) | marine metagenome | isolation source: seawater | place: Pacific Ocean: South West | collected 2011 | reverse complement strand
TACTCGTACGTTCACAGCTACTGATGACTGTGGTAACGCTACTACTGCTACTCAGACGATCACGATTGTTGATACGACAGCACCTGAGTTCACATTCGTTCCAGCGGACTATACAGCGGAGTGTTCTGACGAACACCCAATGGAAATGGCAGAAGCATCTGACAACTGTGGAGAAGTAAGTGTAACAGTAGATGAAACAATTATTAACGGAGCTTGTAATGGGCAATATTACATTTTAAGAATTTTCACTGCGAGCGATGATTGTGGTAATACAACTGCATCAGGAACTCAAACAATCACCATTACTGACACTACTGCACCAGAACTTACGATCCCAGCGGACTACACAGCGGAGTGTTCTGACGAATACCCAATGGATGTAGCAACTGCAATAGATAATTGCGGTGAAGTATTTATTACCTCTACAGAAGTAACATTACCAGGAAATTGCCAAAACGAATACATAATTTTAAGGACATTTAATGCATTTGACTACTGTGGAAATATATCTACTGGCACTCAGACGATAACGATTGTTGATACAACAGAACCTGAGTTTACATTCGTTCCAGCAGACTATACAGCAGAATGTTCTGATGAACTTACTTTAGACATGGCTATTGCAACAGACAATTGTAGTGAACCATCTGTTACCGTTGAAAGTATGACGTTACCTGGAGAATGTGCAGGTGATTACATTATTCTAAGAACATTTACTGCAGAAGATAACTGTGGTAATACTAATACTGTCATACAAACTATAACAGTGATAGATACTACTGCCCCTGAGTACACATTTATACCCGAAGATTACACAGCTGAATGTTCAGATGAACATCCTATGGAAATTGCAACAGCGACTGATAATTGTGGTGAGGTAACAATGTCTATCGAAGAGGAAACTACACCGGGAGCTTGTGCTGGCGATTACATGATTACTCGTACGTTCACAGCTACAGATGAATGTGACAATGCAGCTCCATCAGTAACTCAAACAATTACAATAATTGATACTACTGCTCCAGTTCTTACTATCCCAGCAGACTACACTGCAGAATGTTCGGCCTATCACCCAATGGATTCAGCTTCAGCTACAGACAACTGTGGTGAGGTAACGATCTCTGTTGACGAGGTAACAACTCCTGGTTCTTGTGCAGGTGACTACACCATTACTCGAACGTTCACTGCAACTGATGACTGTGGAAACTCAACAACCGAGACACAAACAATAACGATTATTGACTCAACTGCTCCAATCTTAACTATTCCTGAAGATTACACTGCAGAATGTTCTGACAACCATCCAATGTATAACGCAATAGCATCAGACAACTGCGGAGAAGTGACGTTAGAAGAGGTAACCGATACAATTCCTGGTGCTTGTGGCGGTGAGTATACAATTACTCGTACGTTCACAGCTACTGATGATTGTGGCAACACTACTTCCAAAACTCAAACAATTACAATAATTGACACAATAGCACCTGTAATTACTCTTCCAGAAGATTACACTGTTAACTGTGAGTTAGAATTGTACTACGATGATGCTACAGCATCTGATGCTTGTAGTATTGTAACTACTTTAGAACTTTCTCAAGACACAATTATTTTATCTGAGGAACAGGGCACTTACTTAATTCACAGAACATTTACTGCAACTGATGAATGTGGAAACCAGAGTTCGGCAACCCAAACAATAACAGTTAACGGCAGTGTTGCTGAAGGTGATTGTGATTGTGATGGAAACCAGCTAGATGCTCTTGGTATTTGTGGAGGTGATTGTATTGCTGATTTCGATGGAGATGGAGTTTGTGATGACGAAGAAGTATTTGGTTGTACGGAAGAAGGAGCTTGTAACTATGATCCTGAAGCAACCCAAAACAATGGTTCTTGTGAATTCCCTGATCCTTTCTATGATTGTAATGGAATTTGTATAAACGATACAGATGGTGATGGAATCTGTGACGAGGAAGAAGTTCCTGGGTGTACAGACCCAACGAATCCAGGATATAACCCATATGCTACTGATGATGATGGATCTTGTTTGGTTGGAGGTTGTGTGTTCTCTTTCGCATGTAACTATGATCCAGAAGCAGATTACATGTTATCTGGATCTTGTGACTTTACAAGTTGTCAGGGATGTACAGATGAAAACGCATGTAACTACGATCCAGACGCAACTATTGATGACAATAGCTGTGATCTACCACAAGCGGGATACGGCTGTGATGGTAACTGTATAAACGACGAAGATGGTGATGGTGTCTGTGATGAATTTGAGATTTACGGATGTACTGATCCAAACAACCCAAGCTATAACCCATTCGCAACTGAGGATGATGGTAGCTGTATTGTTGGTGGCTGTGCTTTACCATTTGCATGTAACTACGATCCAGATGCAGACTACACAATCATAGCTCTTTGTGATTTCGTAAGCTGTCAAGGTTGTACCGACGAAAGCGCGTGTAACTACGATCCAGATGCTACTTTAAACAACGGATCCTGTGAATACTCTGAAGAACTCTACGATTGTGATGGAAACTGTATTAACGATGCTGATGGAGACGGAATTTGTGATGAATTAGAAGTTTATGGTTGTACTGATCCAACTAACCCTGGATATAACCCAGATGCAACTGAAGATGACGGCTCTTGTTTAAGCGGAGGCTGTACAATTCCATTTGCATGTAACTACGATCCAACAGCGGAATACCTAGACATCTTCTCTTGTGACTTCTCATCTTGTACTGGATGTATGGATCCAACTGCATGTAACTTCGATACAGATGCTTCAATTGCTGATAACTCAACATGTACATATGCAGAAACATCATATGATTGTGATGGAAACTGTATAAATGATTCGGATGGAGATGGAGTTTGTGATGAGTTTGAGATCTACGGTTGTACAGATCCTGAAGCAACAAACTACAACCCTGAAGCTACTGAGGACAACAACATAACATGTATATATGAGATGGTAGGAGGATGTACACTACCATTCGCTTGTAACTTCGATCCAACTGCGGATTACTACTTGCCTGGATCTTGTGATTTCTCTTGTCTAGACATGCTGCCTCTTTTAGAAGGTGGTGGATGTTTTGATCCTCTTGCATGTAATTTTGGTGCTGATGAGCCTTGTGAATACATAAATGAAAATGATGAGCCCTGCGTGACATTTGGTTGTACAATTACAACAGCATGTAACTTCGATCCAGACGCACAGTTTAACGACGGTTCTTGTGAGTTCATTACATGCGTTGGTTGCATGAATATTAGCGCATGTGATTACGACCCTGAAGCAACTATAGCTGGAACTTGTGAGGATTTCACATCATGTGTTGGTTGTCTAGATGAAAATGCAGACAACTACGATCCTGAAGCAACAATTAATGGATCTTGTGTGTACTATGGATGTACAATATTTGGGGCTTGCAACTACAATCCAGGAGCAAATGCAAACGATGGGTCTTGTGACTTCACAAGCTGTATAGGTTGTATGAATACATTTGCTTGTGATTACGATCCAAACGCAACAGTTCCAGGCGAGTGTACTTTTCCAGAGCCTGGATTAGATTGTGAGGGAAACTGTGAGGAGGATGAAGATGAGGATGGAATTTGTGACGAGAATGAAGTTCCTGGATGTACAAATAACCTAGCTGACAATTACGATGAAGAAGCAACTGACGATGATGGAAGCTGTATATTCAATATCGATGGATGTATGGATCCATTAGCTTGTAACTACAACTTTATGGCGACAAATGATGACGAAAGTTGTGAGTACGAAAGTTGTATAGGTTGCCTATCAACAAATGCCTGCAACTATGATCCAACTGCTATATACCAGGGAGATTGTGTTTGGCCTGAAGAAAACTTCGACTGTGATGGAAACTGTTTAGTTGACACAGACGAAGATGGGGTTTGTGATATATACGAAGTTCTTGGTTGTACAGACAGTACAGCTATAAATTGGGATGAGGATGCAACGGATGACGACGGGTCATGTATCCCAACAGTACTTGGCTGTATAGAAGAGGGCTACTGCAACTACAATCCTGCTGCAAACGTAAGCGATGATAGTTGTGAGATAGATTCTTGTACGGGATGTATGGAGCCAAATGCTTGTAACTTTAACGAAATAGCAATCTACCCTGACACTTGTGTTTATGAAGAGGATGGATATGACTGTGATGGAGTTTGTCTAGAAGATGCAGATGCAGATGGAATTTGCGACATGTATGAAGTGACTGGATGTACAGACCCTAATGCTTGTGGATACAACCCTGATGCTACTGATGACGATGGGTCGTGTTACTACGTTGATACAGATATCTTCAATTGTGATGGTACCTGTCTTGATGACGCTGACGGAGATGGAATTTGTGATCAGAATGAAGTTGTAGGATGTACAGATAACTGTGCATGTAACTATAATGCAGATGCAACTGATGACGATGAATCATGTACTTATGACGATTGTTCGGGGTGTATTTATGCTAATGCATTGAACTACGATGAAAATGCTATTTACGATAATGGAAGCTGTGAATTTGAGGGATGTATTGATTCGAATTATGCTAACTATAACCCACTAGCAAACGTTCAGGGTGATGCAGTTTGTTCAAATTCGCCAGCCAATGCTGACTTTACAGGAGATAGTTTTGTTCAGCTAGATGATCTATTGCAGTTATTAACTGTTTACTCTACTGAGGCGCCAAACTTTGGCGATCAAGTCTGGGCTCAGGAAGCCTGTGATATAACTCCTATTGGTGATGCTATATTATTAGAGGATGTTGGGTTTGCTGACGGAGATCCTAATATAGAGTGCTATGTGAATCAAGGATGTACTTATGTTGGAGCAATCAACTACGATGCTGAGGCAGAGTCAGATGCTGGTTTCTGTGTTTTTGCTGGATGTACTGATTTAGCAGCAATAAACTTTAATTCTGTAGCTAATGTCGATAATGGAACATGTAAGTACTCTCCATGTCCTGACTTCAACAGTGATGGATCAATAAATACTTATGATCTATTAGACTTCCTAACTGCTTGGGGATCTATCTATTAAAAAGCTTAATAACCAAAAATTGAAAAGGCCCCACCTTATTGATGGAGCCTTTTTTTATTTAGTACTTTTGTTGAACCGCAGATTAAATGAAAAATGGGAGCAACTGAAATAGTTTTTGTCTTTGTAATGTATTTGCTGTTTTTTGGGGCAAAGGGCATTCCTTCTCTAGCCAAAACTCTTGGCGAAGGCGTAAGACATTTTAGAAGTGCAACTGATGAAATCCAAAGAGAAATTCTCGATACTGGGAATGAAATTAAGACTGATTTTAGAGAAATAAAAAAGAAGGCGAGTAATGTAGCTAATAAAGCCAAAGAGTTATGATAGCACTTATATTAGGCCTTATACTTTTAACATTTGGTGGTGATTTACTTGTAAGACATGCATCAGCATTTGCTATCAAATCAAATGTTCCCCCACTAATTGTAGGCCTAACAGTAGTATCTATTGGGACTTCATCTCCAGAGTTGTTTGCTTCGTTACAAGCAGTTTGGACTGGAGCAAATGGCATTGCTGTTGGTAATGTGATTGGGTCGAATATAGCTAACCTTGGTTTAGCTTTAGGTTTGACTGCCATGATAAAGCCGTTGGTTGTTGACAAAAGTGTACTTGTGAGGGATTTTCCTATGATGGTATTTGTGACTTTGTTGTTTGGCCTATTGGCAATTGATGGTCAATTTAATAAAGTTGACGGTGCTATTCTCTTGATAGGATTGGTGGTATACATCGGGTTTCAAATCAAGAGATCTAAGTTTATAAAGAAGGAAAAAGAAATTGTTGAGGTTAAAAAGGGAGTCAATCTTTCTGAGAAGAGCTATGCTTATTTAGTTATTTTGATGATTATTGGTTGTGTGATGCTTTATTTGGGTTCAGAGTCCTTCATTTTGGGGGCAAGCTCTATTGCAAAGATGTTAGGAGTTAGCGATTTAATAATTGGTGTAACAGTAGTTGCATTTGGGACTAGTGTGCCAGAGATAGTTGCTTCTTTGGCAGCAGTATTAAAAGGTGAAGGAGATTTGGGCATAGGAAATTTAGTTGGGTCGAATATCATGAATATCCTTCTTGTTTTAGGCGGTTCTTCATTAATAGGAAATTTAAAAATTGATTCACACGTTATTAATTTTGATTTTTGGTGGATGCTCGGTACTGCAGCTCTACTTTTTCCCATCTTAAAATTTGGGAAAAATATAAACCGAATTGAGGGAGGTATTTATGTCATTAGTTATGTAACATATATATATATTACGTTAGTATAATCAGTAACTTTACAGTAATGAGTGTATCCAAAGACGCTAAACGTATCACTACTCAAGTGGTTTACGACATGAAGCAAAATGGAGAAAAGATCTCTATGCTCACTGCATACGATTTCTCAATGGCTAAAATTGTTGACCAGGCTGGTATTGATGTTATCCTCGTTGGTGATAGTGCATCAAATGTGATGGCAGGTCACGAGACTACTCTTCCTATTACTTTAGATCAAATGATTTACCATGCGCAAGCAGTTGTTCGCGCAGCTAAGCGTTCGTTAGTAGTTGTAGATTTGCCGTTTGGAACATATCAAGGAAATTCAAAGGAAGCTCTAAATTCAGCAATCCGTATTATGAAGGAGAGTGGTGCACATGCAGTAAAGCTAGAAGGAGGTAGAGAGGTTAGAGAATCTATTGAGAGGATACTGTCCGCTGGGATACCTGTAATGGGACATTTAGGGTTAACACCCCAATCGATTTACAAGTTTGGAACATACACTGTTAGGGCAAAAGAAGAGGCTGAAGCCCAAGTTCTAAAAGAAGATGCTAAGATGCTAAGCGACATTGGTTGCTTCTCAGTTGTTTTTGAAAAAATTCCAGCAAAGTTGGCAGGAGAAATTACAGCAATTTTAGACTGTCCAACAATAGGTATTGGCGCAGGATCTGATTGCGATGGACAAGTGTTAGTATTACATGATATGCTGGGTATAACACAGGAGTTTTCTCCTAGATTTCTTCGTAGATACTCCAATTTAGGAGAGCAAATGTTAGATGCTATTAAGTTGTATGTAAAAGATGTAAGAGCTCAAGATTTTCCATCTACAGACGAACAATACTAATTTGAAAGCTTCGGACGCATCTCCTAAATTCTATAGGCAACCAAAGATGCCCATCATAATGAGCACGGCTTCGAACTTACAGGTTATATACGAGGACAATCACATAATTGCAATTAATAAACGAAGTAGCGACATAGTGCAAGGAGACGGTAAAGGAGATAAAAGTCTATGCGAAGTAGTGGCGGAATATGTTGCTAAGAAGCATAACAAACCAGGCAAGGCTTTTATAGGAACTGTTCATAGACTAGACAGACCAGTTAGTGGAGTAATTCTATATGCAAAAACATCAAAAGCACTATCTAGATTGACTACTATGTTCAGGAATAGAGAAATTCAGAAAACATATTGGGCTGTGGTTAAACCTGATATCAATATTTCTGAGGGACATGTTTTGAATTACCTAAAGAAAAATAAAAAGAAAAATAAAAGTTATGCCTATGACTCTCCTGGTCAAGGAAGAAAGGAAGCTGAACTAGTTTTCAAGAAGGTTGGTAAAGGAGATCACTATTCATTTGTAGAGGTGATGCCCAAATCTGGACGACATCATCAGATTAGGGTTACTTTAGCTTGGCTTGGCTCGCCAATTAAGGGAGATATCAAATACGGAGCAAAGAGGACAAATGATAATGCATCTATTCACCTTCACGCTAGAAGGATTGATTTTGTACATCCAGTTAAAAAAGAAGCTTTAACAATTATTGCTCCACCTCAGAAAGATTCACTTTGGGATAAATTCTTAACATTAGACTTAAAAAGAGGGTGAGATAATTACCTTTGATTTCAGATAAAAATAGAAAAAAGAAATAACGAGTTATGAGTTCACCTGAATTAGTGAATTGCCTAATTATAGGATCAGGCCCTTCAGGCTATACTGCAGCAATCTACGCTGCTCGTGCAGATATGAAACCAGTGTTATACCAAGGCGTACAGCCTGGTGGACAGCTTATGGAAACTACTGATGTAGATAATTTCCCGGGATACCCTGAGGGAATAAATGGACCACAGATGATGATAGACCTTGAAAACCAGGCCAAAAGATTCGATACAGATGTAAGATCTGGTTGGATTACTAAGGTTGACTTTTCAGGAGACATTCACAAGGTGTGGGTTGGTGAAGGAGATTCAGCGGTAGAAATTCACTCAAAAACTGTGATTATTTCTACAGGAGCTTCTGCAAAGTGGCTTGGCCTGGAAAGCGAAATCAGATTGAGAGATATCGGTGGAGGCGTTAGCGCATGTGCTGTTTGTGACGGATTCTTCTACAGAGGCCAAGACGTAGTAATCGTGGGCGCTGGAGATTCAGCATGCGAGGAAGCGTCTTACTTAGCAAAACTTTGTAACAAGGTTACAATGCTTGTTCGCCGAGACGAAATGAGAGCGTCAAAAGCAATGCAACACAGGGTGAGAGGAATGGATAATATTGAAATCCTATACAACACCGAAACTATAGAAGTTGTTGGAGAAGAAGCAGTAGAAGGTGTTAAAGTGAAAAACAACCAAACAGGAGAAGAAAGCACTCTTGAAGTAACTGGATTCTTTGTTGCTATTGGCCACACTCCAAATACTGCAATCTTCAAAGACTTCCTTGAGCTTGATGAGCAAGGTTATATCATCCAAACCCACCCAGGAACATCGCTAACTAATGTTGAAGGTGTATTCTGGAGCGGTGATTGTGCTGACAAAATCTATAAGCAAGCAGTAACTGCAGCTGGATCTGGCTGCATGGCAGCTCTTGATGCTGAACGTTACTTAGCTGCTAAAGGGGACCACTAATATGACATTTAATATGGCGCAATATCCGAGAGTAATTCTCGTGATATTGTGCTCTTACACTTTACCATTATTAAGCTTAAAGGAATCTGTTGAGACTATAAGAAAATTTTCTAAGAAAGAACTATTAGGCCAAATAAACCCTGCATCTCACTCTGCATTTTCTGAAATTCCAAGACACTTGTGCAACAGATATGGGCTCTATTTAAGAACAGAGGTATTAGAAGCTTTTTTAGATCTTGAAAAAAATGCAATTGACGAAGGCGTCAATCTTAAAATTATATCTTCAACTAGGAGTTTTAACCATCAAAAGAGGATTTGGAATGGAAAATGGCAGCAAACAAAATATATGGGTTGGAGAGAAATTGAAAAGGCAAAAGACATCTTAAAATACAGCTCTATGCCAGGAACATCAAGACATCATTGGGGAACAGATATTGATTTAAACTCTTTAGAAAATGAATATTTCGAAAGTGGAGAAGGAATGAATGTTTATGATTTTCTAGAAAGATGTGGTAACGAGTTAGGCTTCTATCAAGTTTACACAAACAAAACAAATGGCCGAACTGGTTATGAAGAGGAAAAGTGGCATTGGTCATACATGCCTATTTCATCAATAATGCTTCAGGAATACAATAAAATAATCAGTAGTTCAGACATAAGTGATTTTGATGGTTCAAACTTAGCTAGTACAATAAATATTATCCCTAATTATGTAAACGGAATAGAAAAATAAAGTTTTTTCGTTTATTTCGTTTATTTCGTTTATATTGTTTATTTTGTTTATTTGCAATAGCAAATTCCAGCAAATGATACCTAATTCCACAGCCTCAGAAAAAGCGCTTGCTAATGAAACTTTAGAATTCCTAAGTTCTCACTGCCCTACCCTATTAAAAGAAAAAAAGAACGGGGTGATCAACATCACAATAGAAGAACATGCAATTTCTTTCGCTATTCCCATAAAGTCTTTCAATGTATTAATTAGAACACTTAAAAGTATGTCTGACGGCAGTGGAGAAATGCTAACTACACAACAAGTAGCAAACAGATTAAATGTGAGTAGGCCATTTGTTGTAAATCTCCTTGAAAGTGGCGTAATTGCGCACGTAAAAGTTGGAAAACACAGAAGAGTTAAGCTACGAGATTTACTTGAATACGAAAGAAGCTTATGAACGAAACAACAAAAAATCAAATCCTACTTCACTCGGTAGTTGTAATATTTGGTTTCACAGGAATTTTAGGTAAGCTGATAAGCATTGACGCAATTCCATTAGTTTTTTGGCGCACATCTATAGGTGGACTAGTTATTCTAGCATGGCTGACAATTAGAAAACAAATAACCAAAAAATCGATAAAGACAATACTCAAGATGTCTGGCGTGGGACTTCTAGTTGCTGGTCACTGGGTTCTATTTTTTGCTGCAATTAAAACTAGCACTGTGAGTGTCGCACTTGTAATGTTAGCAACAACACCAATGTTTGTTGGTTTTGTTGAGCCAATTGTATTCAAACGCAAACTTGATTGGAAAGAAATTTTTATTTCGGCAATTGTGATAGTTGGAGTTAGTACAATTTTCAAAATTAGTGGAGAGCATCACCTTGGCATGATCCTAGGCTTGGCATCAGCTTTCCTTGCTGGACTATTTGCGACATTTAATGGTGTTTTAGTTAAAACATATGACGCGAAAAATATCTCAATGATTGAACTTTTATCTGCTAGTTTTGGTACAACTATATTACTCGCATGCACAGGAGGCGTAAACTCAGAACTATTTTTATTGAGCGGTTCAGATTGGCTTTGGATTAGTATACTTTCTGTCGTAGCAACATCTTTTGCATTCATCGCTAGCACATCAGTAATGAAGGTATTAACTCCATTCACTACTGCAATAGCAATAAACCTAGAGCCCGTTTACGCCATCATACTAGCAGTAATATTCTTTGGAGATGAAGAAATTATGAGAATTGAATTTTATGTTGGGGCTTCACTTATAATTGGTGCAGTAATAATAAATACTTTAATTAAAAGAGAAAAGAAAAAATAAAACAACAACCTACTTATTTTGTCGAACTTTTTTTTGCTGAAAGAAAAGATTATATGGAATTACTAGAACTGTCATAAAATCAATATATAAAAGTCTATATATTTCAAGAAAATTTAAATCATTTACCAATTTATTCAATGAAAAATTTATTTACACTGTGTCTCATTACTTTATCTAGCTCCTTATTATTTTCTCAGGGAAACATTAGTTTTGGAGTTTTTGGAGGATTTAATTACTCGGTGCCACTAGGAGATGGAGTGGAGGAATTAAAAGACGATATTGAAGACGATCTAGACGATTATGAGGATTCTTGATTATTACGACCTAGATTTTGCACGTGGCGGTTTGTTTGGTAGACCTGGCGTTCACTTTGGTGTAAATGCTTCATATCAAGCAAATCGAGAATTAAGCATTTATTCAAGCTTATCATACTCTCAAAAAGGCTACATAGCATTTATGCACCTTAAAGGTGAATATGAGAATTATTGGAATGGGTCTAGCACTCAAACAGTAGATTATGAATATAGAAGAATTGAAAAACTAAAACTTGACTACGTAGACTTCCCAATTGGAGCAAAGTATAAATTGTCTAATTCAATTGAAGTTTTTGGCGGTATTTTATTCTCATTTCTATTAAGTGATGATGATAATGTAGAAATATCATATTACTATGAACTTGACGGAGATGATGATGATGATGATGATTATGATTTTGATGATTATTATGAAGACGAGGATCCTGAGGATTTACTAACTGGTATTCAAGTCGGGATTAGTCATTCTGTAAATAACAGAGTGTTTTCATTTACAATTAATAAAAATAGCGATTTCGGAAATGTAGGATATGATGACAATAATGATGATTGGTCAAACTTAACATTTCAAATATCATCAGGAATTACATTTTAGACCTTGGTGATCTTAAACCAAACATTCTGATAGTTTATTAAAGCAAATCTTTTTTGAAAATGTAGTGTCTGACTATAAAAAAATTAAAGCAAAATATTTTTACGTCTTTTACATATCACAATTGCCTTTCAGGCCAAAAAACCAATATTCTTGCAAAGAATTTTAAGGTAAGGATACAACTACAGCTTTTATTGAAACTTAATATTCTAATACTATTATCGCTATGAATACGACTACTCGTCAGTAGATGTAAATTAGAAACCAAAAACCAAAGTAATGAATACTATTAAAACCCTAACGCTAATTCAATTTTTACTCATTACGTTATATTCATGTAATGGCCAAAATACTCAACGAAATCAACAAATGACACAACAAGACTCTGTGTCATACTCTCTTGGACATCTAATGGCCGGAAATCTTAAATCTATGGGGGTTAAAGATTTGAATTTTGACATGATAGCTCAAGGAATAGAAGATGCTTTAAATAGTAATTCCACTATCTCTTTAGAAGAAGCAAAACAACTGGTTAATAATTATATGTCAGAAATACAAGCAAAGCTTGGAGAAGAAGAAATAAACAAGGGGAATTTGTTTTTAGAAAAAAATGCAAAAGAATCAGGTGTAGAAACTACAGACAGTGGATTACAATACAGGCATGAAGTATTAGGCACAGGAGATTCTCCAACTTCTACAAATTCAGTTACTGTACATTACAAAGGAACCTTATTGGACGGAACAATTTTTGATTCTAGTTACAGTAGAGGAGAACCAGTCTCTTTCCCTTTAAATGGTGTGATTGCTGGTTGGACAGAGGGATTACAACTCATGAAGGTGGGTGGTAAAACTACTTTTTTCATACCGCAAAATTTAGCTTACGGAGCAAATCCAAGGCCAAATGGTCCAATACCACCTTATGCAACTCTAATTTTTGAGGTAGAGCTACTTTCAATACAATAGAGATAAACAGTCTACGCCCTTTTGTGAAGTTTTTTTAATTGGTTGAGAAAACTGATCTTCAGAATGAAAAACTACAAATAACTCACAGCTTTAATACCAATAATATGAGGTTGGTACTGTTAATTAATTTTTTAATTATTCCTTTATTACTAATAAGTCAAAATGATACCCTTTTTTTTAAGGACTTAACTGTTGAAGAAAGAAATGTTATCGTAAACAAAGGAACCGAACCACCACACTCAGGACAATATGTAGACCATTTTAAAACAGGAACATATTGTTGCAAAGCTTGTGGTGCAAAATTGTATTATTCTAAACATAAATTTCAATCATCATGTGGATGGCCATCTTTTGATGATGAAATAAAAGATGCGATTAAAAGAAAAGCTGACAATAGTTTTGGAATGAGAAGGATAGAAATACTATGTGCTAAATGCGGAGGACATCTAGGACACGTATTTGAAGGTGAACAGCTGACTGATAAAAATATTAGACATTGTGTAAACTCTATTTCTTTAAGATTTATAGCTGATAAAGAAATACACAACTAAATACTATTCTATCTAATTGATTCTGTTTCTCTTAGCTATTTTAGTAGTTTGAGAAACCGTTTTTATGTCTTGACGATATGCCAAGACTATAAGTAACTTACAGGTCTAAAAACCAATATTATGCATCGACTTTTTATTACTTCTTTGGCTTTTTTGCTTTCTATTTCTCTAATTAGTCAAAATGAGTATTCATTAAGTTTTGATGGTATAGATGATTATATACAACTAAGCAATCCAACAAATTTTGGCTTAAGTTCAGTTACAATTAGTATTGATTGTAAATTAAATGATTTTGGTTCAAATGAATACGAGAACTATTCATACATAGTTGGTGTACCGATAAAAGGGATCTACAATGAACAAGGATTTAAAATACAAACAACTTCACAGAACAGCATTTATGGGAATGATGGCTTTGCTATACATGTAGGTGACAACAATGGCCTTTACTATGATTTAAACTATAGTGACAATATTGAAATTGGGAATTGGTATAACCTAACACTAGTAATTGACCGACTTACAGATGAATTGTTGTTTTATATAGACGGTCAAGTAGTTAATTCACTAACCATATCATCTTCATTCGAAGATATAGATTTAGGAATTCCTATTTCATTAGGCATTCAGTCTGAAGACTTATATCACAATTTAAATGGCAATCTAGACAATTTACATATTTGGAATACAGCACTATCCCAAGAAGATATAGAACATTATATGCAGTGTCCTCCGATGGGAAGTGAATCAGGATTAGTGGGGTTTTGGGATTGCGACCATGGGGATGGAATCATAGCTTTTGATTTAACTGATAATGGCAATGATGGAACAATCAATGGATCATCTTGGAGTACAGACATTTCAGATCAGAACTGCGTTGTTGAAGGTTGTGCTGACGAATCAGCATGTAACTATGACTCAACTGCAACAATAGACGACGGAAGCTGTGAATATATAACTCCAGTTGACCTTGGAGAAGATGTTGAAACATGTTTTGAGTCAGTAACTCTTGATGCAGGCGCTGGATATGACTCTTATTTATGGAATACGGGAGAGACAACACAAACTATTGAAGTAAATGAGTCTGGAGATTATAGTGTTGAAGTAGAAGTATATGATAATATAGTTCTTGATTTAGAAGGCGGTGTTTATCAAGAAAATCCAGGATCATATATACATGCAGAAGAAACAGGAATAGATTATGATATGTCAAGTCATACAATTTCAGCATGGATTAAAGCTTCTATGTTAGAAACGGGACAAGAATGGATTCTAAAATATGGAAAAGACAATGATCCATTTGATCAGGAAATTGGTGCACATCATTGGATAAATTATTCAAGTCCGCACAATTATCTAGAAGTAGGATTTTATAATTCTCAATTAATTGATGGTCAAAATATCCTAGTCGATATGTCAAATTATTATGATGATTGGACGCATATCTGTGTGGTTTTTGATAGTGATCAATCAAATCTTAAAACATATGTAAATGGCAATTTAGATCAAATAGCAGACCAACCCTTTGGAATCTATGATTCATTCATTGCACCAATGAATGATGAATTTCAAATTGGAGATGTCGAGGAAAATAGCTCAATGACAAATGGAAACTTATATTGGGATGGTTCAATAGACAACTTGACAATATGGAATAAAGCTCTTAGCCCAGAAGAAATTATGTCATATATGCAGTGCCCGCCAACATCATCTCAAGAAAATCTTATTTCACTATGGACGTTTGAAAATTTAGAGAATAATGTTTTTACAAGTTCTCTTGGAATTTCGTCTCCTCAAACCGCTTACTTAGTAGGAAATGAAACTAATATTCAAAATGAAATTATTTTAAATACATGTAGCATCGGATGCACAATAAGTGATAGTATAACTGTGGTATTTAATCATTCTGGATGTACTGACGAATTAGCTTGTAATTATGACTCAGAAGCTACGTGTGATAACGGTAGCTGTGAATATATAACTCCAGTTGACCTTGGAGAAGATATTGAAACATGTTTTGAGTCATTAACACTTGATGCAGGCGCTGGATATGACTCTTATTTATGGAATACAGGAGAGACAACACAAACTATTGAAGTAAATGAGACTGGAGAATACAATGTTGAACTGACGAATTTTAACATAGGCTCAAGTAATGAATCGATATTCTTTAATAGTTCTGTTTCTGAGCCAATAACCTTTGAATCTATTGTTACTGAAGGATCAGACGGAATTTCTTTTTCATTTCATATAAACAATAACTGGGGAAATGAAAATGAACATATTTTAGATTTTGGTTATAATGGCGGATTAAGATTCGTAATGATGCAATCTGGTAATGAATTTAGAGCATGGATCGAAAGACCATTTGATCTTGCTGGAGATGGATCAACAGTTATGCTTGACAATCAAAGTAGTAATGGTTCTTATTTGTATTATTTATCTCACAATATGAGTGAATATTCCAATATATATTGTCACATTACAGTAGTCTTTTCTGAAAAAATAAAAATATATTTAAATGGTGTATTAGTTCAAGAGGCATTAATCACAGAAGATGGGTTTGATAATAATAGTTTTTATTTTGGAGAAGGTGGTGAATCAGTTATTGGTAATAATAATCCATATGGTGATATGTTTGGTTTTGAAGGCTATCTAGATGAGATAGCAATATGGAATAAAAAACTAAATGAATCTGAAATAAACGATTTGAGTAATTGTTTAATCGATACTAGTGATAATGATCTTTTATCTTATTGGAATTGTGATCTGGACCAAAATAATCAGTTAATACAATCGGCGGGTAGCTTTTACATATCAAATATCAATCTGCCTGATAATATTGGATTTTCAAATCAAACATCATCATGTAATTATACGGAGACTTCATTATGCAATACCGCTGATTCTATTTTAGTTTACTTTAATTCATCAGGCTGTACAGATGAAACTGCTTGTAATTATAATTCAGACGCAGTATGTGATGATGGTAGTTGCTTGAATTTAGATGAATGTGGTGAATGTGGTGGCAATGGAACATTAGGTTGTACAGATATGTCAGCATGTAATTACGATTCTGAAGCTAATTGTGACGATGAATCATGTACATATCCAGTACAATATTATGACTGTAATGGGAATTGTTTAAATGACATAGATGGAGACGGAATATGTAATGAGTTAGAAATCCCTGGATGTACTGATCAAGATGCAGACAACTATGACTCCTCTGCTACTGACGATGATGGATCTTGTGAATACCTGGGTTGTACCAATCCAATAGCCGAAAACTATGATAGTGATGCAAACGTTGATGATGGTTCTTGTATCATATTAGGTTGTATAGATGAAGATGCTGCCAACTACAATATAGATGCTAATCAGGATGATGCATCATGTTTATATGATATAGATTATGTAAATGATTTATATGATGACGGGTACGATGATGGAGTAGAATCTGTAGACTGTCCACTTTGTCCTCCATGTGATAATGATTGTCCTGGGGATTATACTGGAGATGGATTAGTAAGTGTTGGTGATCTCTTAGAATTCTTAATACTATTTGGAAATCAATGCGAATAGTAGTTCTCTTTTAAATTTATCTACACCTATTCTATCCTTGCTGTTGAATTTTGGCATGTAAGTAGTTATAGATAACAAGTCTTTAGCCTGAAGACATGCAGAAGCTATTTATTACCTTGCAGCATTCTATAAATCGACTTAAAGACATGAAAAGAAAGAAGTGGATTGTTAAGTACTTGTCTGAATTTATTATAATTGTTTTAGGTATAACAGTTTCGTTTTGGGTAAATCAACTTTCTATTAATGCTCAGAATAATCAAGAAAGAATCAAAGTCTTGAATAGCTTAAAAAAAGAAGCTGATGAGATTTATGAGTACTGTCAAGAACGGAAATTAAACTGGAATCAAGATATACTAATACTAAATTCATTACTAGATGATAAATCCAGCATAATTAAATCTGAAAATATTAATAAAAGCAGAATTCAATTCAACTTGATTTATTATAGAGTTTTTGAACCCCCTACTGACCGCTATCATTCAATTATAAACTCTGGACACCTAAAATATATACGCTCAGATAAAATTAAAGAATTGATTAGTAAACTTCACATCACATATTCTACTTATGTCCAAACTAATATTCAACATGAAAAAGAACTTAGAGAAGATTTACTAAAACTTATATTGAATACTCATCCTAATTTTATTTTAGACAAGTTCAATCAAAACATATCTTTTAAAGAATATTATAATACGTTAAACACCGCGGTTAGTGAAGATGATAAATTACAGGCTTCTTTAATTTTATTAAGGGATTATCAAAAAAACCGTACCAAATGGTTAGAATTATATTTGGCACTTGTTGAAGATTTAAATAATGAAATTGAGGTGGTACTAAATATTAATTAAATTCCCATATAATCATCAATAACAACACCGTCAGTATGTGGTTTCTTCAATTGATCAACAAGAGATTGCATATCAAAGAAATCTTGTTCTTTTTTAACTTTTGATTCTGTCATAGTTACCAATGTCGTACCAGATAAATTTAATTTATTTCCTGTAGCTGGAATCCCAAAAAAATTTCCTGTATGAGTTCCTTTAAAATTCCAGTGCTTTACAATACGATCACCTTGTCCAAAAGCATCAATGATAGTGAATTCGATATTATCAAATCCATTAAGATAATTCATATAAAAATCCTTAATCGCGTCAATACCAACAAGATTACCATTTGATGTAACAACAACAACGTCTTGATGAAAATTAGTTTCATTAATAACGGTAGTATCTCCAGAAAGGAATTGAGTCCAGATATTTTCATATTTTTCTAAATCCTTCTCAAAAGTATTATTAACATCTTGTTTTACATTGGAATTTGATGTACAAGAAGAAAGTGCAATTATTAGCAAATAGATTGTGTTTTTCATGACAACAAAAATAAAATTATAATCCTAAAGATAGTTGGTTAAATAGGATAGAGATATTTAGGCGATAAATTGAAGATTTTCCGAGACTATAGATTATCTTATTTGTCAAAATACTTATTATATGAAAAGACTTTTACTTACTGCTTTAGCTTGTTTAATGTCTATTTATATTCATTCACAAGAAAGTTTTACGTTTGAACATAATGGAGTTATAAGAAATTATCTTTTAACAATACCACAAACTCTGAACGCTCAAACACCTTTAGTTTTTGTTTTACATGGATATGGCGGAAATGCACAGCAAATGACATATTCAGGATGGCAAGAAATATCAGAGAATAATAATGTGATGATTTGCTATCCTAATGGAACTATTGATTTATTTGGTTCTACTCATTGGAATTCCAATTTATACACTGGAGATGTAGCATTCATACCAAAGGGTATAGACGACCATGATTTCCTAGTTAGCCTTTCTAATCATATTCAAACAACATATCAATTAAGCTCAAATTGCATTTTTGCTTGTGGATTTTCTAATGGTGGCTTTATGAGTTTATCGTTAGCTTGTCATGAATCAGAACATTTTAAAGCTGTTGGCTCAGTTGGAGGCTTAATGAGTGATTATGATTATACAAATTGCAATCCACTCCAATCCACTCCAATTATTCAAATTCATGGGACAAGTGATGGAACAGTTAATTATTATAACGGTGTTGGATTTCCTTTCTGGGGTTCTGAAGGTGCTGAAAGTATTATGAATCTATGGGAAGATATATTAGGAACAACTCAAACCATAAGTGAACTTAATATAAACAATAGCTCTGTTGATTACATTAGGAAATATATGGCCAGTGACAATTCCGAATTTCATCACTACAGAGTAAATGGTGGCGGACATGTATGGTTTGGATCATCAACATTTATGGGGTTAAATTCTTCAGAAATTATTTGGGATTTTTTTAATTCTTATTGTGACACAACAAATTCACTCAACACTTCTTTTGACTTAACAGCAAAGAAAAAAAAGCTAATAAAAAAAGTAGATATTTTTGGCAGAGAAGTTAATCGCACTACGAACCAAATTCTTTTACATGTTTATGATGACGGTTCAGTAGAAAAAAAGTTTAATATTGAGTAATATATTCTCCTAATACTGTAAAGTTGTATTATTTGTAGATTAGAAAGACTTAATCTTCGACTTTAATATATACAGAGGGTATGATTAAATTGCGTGTGAAATAATATGTACAAAATAATCACAGCTGCTATAAGTTTACTTTTTGCTAGCTCTCTTGTATCCCAAGAAAATTTAAGCAGATCCTCAAATCTAAAATCAATAATACTTGGTGGAGGCTGTTTTTGGTGCACAGAAGCTGTTTTTGAGTCAATTAGTGGAGTTCAAGAAGTTATTTCTGGATATGCTGGTGGTCATGTTATCAACCCATCATATAAAGATGTTTGCTCTGGAACAACAGGTCATGCAGAAGTAGTAAAGGTTTTATACGATTCAACAGAAGTTACATTAAATCAAATTTTAAATGTGTTTTTTTCTTCACACAATCCAACTACAAAAGACAGACAAGGAGCTGATGTCGGTTCTCAGTACAGGAGTATAATTATTTATGAAAATGAAAAGCAATTTTATGATATAAATGTTATCATTAATAATTTTCAATCTAAATATGAAAACCCGATTGTGACAGAAATCAAACAAACAAAAATGTTTTACCCAGCTGAGGTGTCACATCAAGACTACTATATTAACAATAAATATAATAGATATTGTAGTTTAGTTATAACACCGAAGGTAGAATCAATCAAAGAAAATTTTGAATGGATAATAAAGTGAATTTTTTCAATAGTAAAATTTATTCTCGAGTTAAGATTATTGAAACTGAAATAGTTTAATGAAAAAAGTTGTTTTAATAGTTAGTATTATTTTTGGTTTACTAATAATACTGTTTATACTAATTCAAATATATTTTTATAAAATATCCCACGATATAGAAGAATATAAATATGTCGTAACTGAAACATATGATGATTTTGAAATACGTCAATATGAAACAAGTTTATTTTGTACAGTTCAACTAAAGACTAGTAATTATGAAAATGCTTCGAAAAAAGGTTTTGCAATTTTAGGAGGATATATTTTTGGTGATAATGAAGAAGGGGCGAAAATCCCTATGACTTCTCCAGTATCAATGACCATTGATAAAGAAATCAATATGATGTTTTTGATACCAAAAGAATTCACAAAAGAAAAATTACCAAAACCAAAAAACTCTAATATTAGATTTATTGAAATCCCTAAAAAAAAGTTTGCAGCTATAAATTTTAGTGGTTGGGCAAGTCAATCTAAAATAGATTACCATCAAAAGAAACTCATTAAATTATTAGAGTATAATGACATTAAATTTTCAAATAATTTTTTATTCTTAGGATATAACTCTCCTTTTGAAATTTTTTTTCGGAAAAATGAAGTTATGGTTGAATTAGAATGAAGGATATAAATTCGAAACGAGCCACTAAATTTGTTATATATCTCTGTTCTTAAATTATTTCATTAAGAAATTTCTCCTATGTATGCTCCTACTCGATTAAATCTATGTCGGTCAGTAGTATCTCGTAAGACTTTAAGATATAAATGGCTTTAGAGTATCTTTAAGAACCTAAAAAAGCTATTTATAATCAGCATATATGGACCCTAATAACTACAATGTAAGGTCTCTTTAAATCTTATGATAAACTTTATACCATATACAGACACACTTTCATCTAAGTTTTACGATCTAAACATTTTATGGCTAAATAAGGCATTCTTAATTGAGCCTTATGATGAGTATGTTTTAAAAAATCCGAAAACTGCAATAATTGATAAAGGTGGATATGTCTTTTTTATAGAGTTTAAAAAAGAAATTATTGGCACATTTGCACTTATGCCTAGCGATAAAATGTCATATGAATTAATGAAGATGACAGTTAAAGAATCTCATAGACAAAAAGGTATTGGCAATGAGATAATGATCTTTGTGATCAACTTTTGTAAGAATAAAAAAGCACAAAGTATTTGTTTATATTCAAATACAAAATTGACAAATGCTATTAAATTATATAAAAAACATAAGTTTAAAGAGATTCCTTTACCCGATTCATCACCTTATGACCGTGCCGACATCAAAATGATTCATCATCTCATATAGTATGTTTTATTGCCTATCTAAGAGTATTAGAGATACAATATAAAATTGAAAATATGACACGGCTTTGAGTAACTTACAAGATCTAAAAATTTTTTTATGCAAAGACTTTTAATTACTGCTTTCATTTTTTTTATTGGAAGTTACTCTTTTAGTCAAAACGTTTTACTGAGTGAAGATTTTGAAAATAGCTCATTACCTCCTGAGTGGAGTCAATACACCCTATCTAATGATGGAGGTTGGATAAATGGAAATAATGAAGATCTTCAAAGTGAATGGTGGACAATTCAAGCAAATGGAAATTTTATTGCGACAAATGATGATGCATGTGATTGCGACAAAAGCAAGGATTATTTGATTCTACCTCTACTAGACCTTAGCAGTGTCGATTATGCAATTATGTCTTTTTCCACATTCTTTTCGGGAGAAACATTTCAAGGAAGCACTGAACTTGCTACTGTTGAATATGCTTTTGCTAATGGTGAACCACTAGAAGAATTGGAGTGGACAGTACTTGATGAAATTAGTGGAAATGGCAACTCTGATGAAACAGTGTGGGGGAGTGAAACAATAAACTTAAGTTCGTTGGCAGGTAACAATAATGTGCTTTTAGCGTTTCGCTACAACGATGGTGGTGGATGGATGTTTGGATGGGCAATCGACAATGTATTGGTGTATGAACCTATCGGATTGAATGCAGAGTTGACACAAATAAATGTCCCCTTGAATTTTGCTCAAGGGACAGATGTTGATATTGAAGGTGTGGTGACCAACACAGGTGCTGATATGATTGAAAGTTTTGATATCTTATGGTCTCTCGGAGGAAGCGTAGCTTACTCAGCTACTTTTGAAGATCTAAATCTTGGATCGGGAGAGGTATATTCTTTTACACATCCTGATATCTTGTCTTCTAGTTATATGGGCGTGTACAACTTGGATGTGACAATCACCAACGTAAATGGACTTGATGATGATAATTTGACTGACAATACTTTGTATGCCGATTTACTTGCATTTCAGTTTGGGAATATTGATGTAGAAAAATATCAAAGAGAATATATATATTTCAACCCTTTTGAAGATGAAAACACGCCACTTGTATTTGTATGTCATGGCTATACAGGCTCAGCAGAGGGTATCATGAATTATTCGGGATTCAATCAGTTGGCTTTACAATACGGCTTTGCAGTATGCTACCCACAGGGCATTGAAGATTCATATGGAAATACTTTTTTTAATGTTGGTTACGATTTCCAAAACAATGAAACGGTGGATGACGTGGCCTTTTTAGAAACCCTAATTAATGAGTTTTCAAGTGATAACGATATTGATCATGAAAAAGTATTCTGTACAGGCATGTCTAATGGCGGCGACTTTTGTTACTTATTGGCTTGTGAAGCTTCTGAATTATTCCTTGGTGTAGCTTCTGTTTCTGGAATGATTATGGAAGATATTTTAGAAAACTGTAATCCTTCACAAACAGTAGGTATATTAGAGATTCATGGAACAAATGATAACATAACCTATTACGATGGTGATTATTTCAATGCGGATGGTTGGGGATCGTACCCAAGTATTCCAGAAACGATTGAATTCTTTACTGATATGTATACTATTGATATAGAATCCTCTGGAACTTTACCCAATCTCTCCACAAATGATGGAAGTACTATATCTTTTGAAAAATATGGAAATAATATCTCGTGTTCTAAAGTTTGGCTATATACGGTAATTGGTGGCGGTCACGATTGGCCTGGAGCGTTCGGTAATATGGATATTAATGCGAGCGAAGAAGCTTGGTTATTCTTCCAAGATCTATGTCAGGAATCTCTTCAAATTGAAGAACCAATAAATAATTTAAATCATAGAATATTAAAGAAAGTAGATGCATTAGGAAGAGAAGTCAAGCATTCCAGCCAACAAATCTTATTTCAAATCTACGACGATGGTTCAGTAGAGAAGAAGTTTATTCTTGAGTAAGTTACCACTTTGCTATAAGAATACTAACAATATATGCTTTTAGGCATTATTGAGCATATGGATAAGGATGATAATTCCTGCTAATCCCTTGCACAACCAAAACTCTAAACTATCTTTGCACACCGTTTTGGGATACGGTGGCTATAGCTCAGTTGGTTAGAGCACTGGTTTGTGGTTCCAGTTATCACACCGTCTGAATCCCAATAGATTCAAGC
>MDTD01032590.1_pt1 | contig 23751 bp, 15 predicted proteins | sample 811221 | NCBI WGS metagenome assembly MDTD01 (sample SAMN05326646, study PRJNA326480) | marine metagenome | isolation source: seawater | place: Pacific Ocean: South West | collected 2011 | reverse complement strand
TCCAGTTAATTTGCTTATATGAATCAACGAGTCGTCAGATAGTTGATTCGTGCGGATAAAGAGTCTCCGCAGATTTTTCAATCCTGCCAGGTTCGCCATTCCAATTTCGGTCAGATCGTCAGCCCTCAAGACCAATCTTCTCAGGTTTGGAAAATGTTTCAGGCATTCTAGACCCTGGTCTGAAATGTTCGCGAATACGATATATAAGTCAGAAATAGGGTTCTGATGGTCAATCTGGGCAAGCACGTCATCGGTTACGGTATTGCCTTCAAGCAGGAGATTGGAAATAGAAGGCAACGAGGATATCACCCCGAGTCCGGCTGTTTCCATATGGGTGAATGAGAACTTTAACTCTTTCAAGGAAGGCGCACTCTTCAGCGCTTCTAGCGTTCCTTCGGCGAGGTAGCATGCCGTCAAATGCAAGCTTCTTAAGTGGGGAAGATTGGCCAGATGATTCAATCCATTTTCGACAATATCGACCCCACCAAGCCTTAGCTCGCGCAGACCGCTCAAATGACTGATATTGAGCCAATCTTCTTCCTCTAGAGAGTCGGTAATCAAGTCCAGGGATTGAATATCGTCCGGTTTTAGATTGGCAAAGTGATAGAGAGCATCCTTGTCTTTTACTTCGAGCCTGACAAAATCTCTTCTGGCTACTTCAATTAGACTTCTTGCCGGTCCTATCTCTTTCCAATTTCTCTTTCCTGTCTCTGTTGTTCCAGCAACCCATAGAGATCCCAGCGCTTCCAGCTCCGGAAACCGCAGTGTCCTTTTGGCGCGGGAGACCAAATTGCACTTAGGCAAGACCTCTCGCAAGCTCTGGGCGCCCTGTTCCGAGATCTTTGTGTGGTCCACGTAGAGTCTACGCAGTTTCGCCAGGGATTTTAAATATTCCAGTCCATCATCGGTGATATTGGTGAATCCCAGATCCACTGTATGCAAGTTATTCAGGTTGATCAGATACATCAACCCTCTATCAGTTAGCGGACTTTCCGGAAGTGTCAAATATCTGAGACCAGTAAGGTTCTGAATGCTGGCCAGCTCCAGGTCGGTCATATGGCGCTGTCTAAAGTCTATTGAGACAAGGGTGTTCGGCTCCAGGGCGTTTAGAAGGTTGACATCAGCGGTGGGTGAGACTAGCAAATGAAGCTCCCCATATGCCGGAACATTCACATATCCCCTTGCTTCTCCCACAGGCCTGTCCCACCAGTTCGCATTCCCACTGCCACCTTTGATTAGATACAAAGAGCCAAGAGATTGCTCGGATGGGAAGACAACAGTTTTTTCCGATACCGTCATTTTCGATACTGCCTTACTTTTGGGGTTTTGCAAATCGGGGAACATTCTGATCCATAAAAATATTCCCGATATTAATGACCGGCACACCTAAATTCTCTTCGAGCTCTTTTGTATATTGATCAGCTTGTTCGGGATCAGAGCCGGTGCCGATGAAAACCTTGTCGAAGGGATGTGACCGTTTTAAATATATGAGACCGTCAACCAGTTTCTCCGGGAGAATTTTTACAGTCAAGATCATGTCGTTGTGGGAGAAGCTGGGAGCTATCTGTTGAGAGACCACCCTCTGAAGAAGCTCATACATTATTCCTCTGCGGGCCTGCTCCTCCTCTGAGTGGTAAATGATAATCTCCTTCGGTCCGGGCTCTTCTTTTTCAAGTAAGCGGATTAGCGAGTGGGCTAACTTTCTAGCTTTGGCTCCTCCGGTACAAAGCACATAAACAGGGAGATTCTCAGGAAGTTGAGATAATTTTGCATATCGCCCCAATCCTAATCTTAGATCCGGCAATTGTCTTAGCCGTCCCTCCAGGAGTCCCAGTCTGTAGAAACACATTACAAGCAGAATAACCAGAAGAATTTCCAGTCCCAGCGCTCTTGCTTCGTCGGTGGTGGCAATCAAGATTACTTCTGCAAAGGAGAGGGTGAACAAACCTATTAATGGTGGCGCTGGAATTTTAATCTTGTTGAGAGTGACGGTGAACTGAGATTTAAAAGGCGCGCGTTCTACTTTTACCGGCATCTTGAATCTCATCATGATTACACCCAGGCAGAACGCGCTCATGACCGCAAGAAATGCCATTCCGTAGACTTGAGAGAGTTCATCCACTTTGCCGGGTAGAAGGAAAATCATCGTCGAAGCGATGAACATAAAAGGAATAACCACATAAGGATATCCCTGGAATAAAGGAATCTTGTGGGCCCATCGCCTGAGCAATACTCCAGGCAGGTTCCCCTGTTTGGCCATGGTGGTACAGAGACCTATACAGCCGACATAAGCCGTGTTCACTGCCGCAAATAATGTGAGCCCGGCGTCGGCAACCAGGATATGCAGAAGTGTTTTGCCGCCTTCGACATAAGCCAGACCTGAGAGAAGATGATCTCTGTGTGCTTCAATTTCGGATGGGCTTAGCAGGGTAAGGCATAGTAAGGATGTTAAAGGCGCCGTTATACCAACGAGGACAACCACGGCCAGATAAATCTTTTTCAGAGTTCTCCAGGTTGGAGTCTTTAACTGTTCCACGATCTGGGCGGCAGACTCAAAACCGGTGATACCCAAAAATGCCGCAGCGAATCCATGGGCCATGTTCCAGGGACTAATCTTGGGAATGTCTCGAAAGACGATGCTGAAGTCTACTTGTCTTTCAAAAGCTAGAAACAGCCCTCTCACGTCCATAAACAGAAGCAGCGAAAAGTGGAAGAAAGCGATTAAAAATACAATGAAAGCCGGCTCTTTGATACCGATAATGTTTAGTATGCCAAATAAAATCACCGGTATAAGTGATACCAAAAGCACCTGCTCCACCGGCCAGTTCGAAACATTGTCCAGAGAGTCCAAATAGAAGGCCCCGGAAAGAGCGCTCACCGCAGCAGTGGCCAGATAAGAAAGAATTGTCAGCGCTCCGACAATCATAGCCAGCCTTTTGCCCACGGTCTGCAGGACCATTATGTAGGCTCCACCGTTGAACGGACTGACAGAGCAACCCTCTTCATAGGTGCTCTTGAAAAGCCACATCAAAAGACATATGGCAAGAATGACAAGTGGGGTCGCCATACCCATGTACGGCAAGATGATTGCGGTACTGTAGAAGACCGAGGTACCAATATCGGCGCCAACTATGGCGGCCCCGAGCCACCAGTTTAATAGAGCGTCTTTTGTTTTGCTTCCGCCGGATTTTCCTCCGGTCTCGGTATTGCCTGCCGCCGTTTCTGTCATCTTAAATTCTTAATAGGCTCTACTTTTTCCCTGGAGTTACTTTGTCTGGTGTATCTGAGCGAGTTTGAATTTGACCGAGTTTGAATTTGACCGGAAGAGATTTTAACTCATTTCAATAATTGGAGTTGTTCATGCATTGCTTTAACGGGCTCGCGCCCATACCGGGAAATACCCGCACTGTTCCAAAAAAAGCACGAATAGATATCCAAACCGCTGTGATTGTCCAGATGGTTGTCAATCCGTCCAGGACATAGAAACCGGATACAAGCAAAAGAAAAGTGCCACAACCGGTGGCAAGGATCATGACGTTGCGAAGATATCCGAAATCGCCGGTGCCCCAGTGAATACCGTCTGTGGCGAATGCCAGGGCATTGATTGGTTGGGCTGCTGCCGCCACGAACCAGGCTGTGCTGAAAAGAGATAGGGCACTGGCCGGCACCAGAATGCTGACCACCAGATTGGTGGAGAGAACCATGGCTACTGCCAGCAGGGAGCCTGTGACAATACTCCAGATACATACATAAGATGCCACTTTTCTGGCTATGGCTATCTGATTAGCTCCCAGGAAGTAGCCGATCAGGCTCTGTCCCGTGATGGCAAAGCTGTCTAAAAATAGAGCGGTAAAAAGCCAAATTTGCCGAATCGCCTGGTGGGCGGCGCCGCCTTCTGCACCGATTGTAGTGGCTTCCCGAGTGCAGAGAATGATAAAGAGAGTAAGCAATCCCGTTCGAATAAAAAGATCTCCGCCGATCTTTACTAACAGGCTAATGTCTCCTGGATTGAGGCGGTCCGGTTTGGAAAATCTCAATTGAATCGAATAGAGACAGAGTGCCGCTCCCAGGTATTGAGAGATCAGGGTAGCCAACGCGGCACCTTTGATGCCCAGGGCCGGGAAGGAGAGCATGCTGAGTGGACTTGAAAGAAGTGGTTGCCAGCCGAAAATGAAAATCGGATCGAGGATGACATTTATGATGTTCACCAAAATAGCCACTTTCATCGGTGTTTTCATGTCCTGGACACCACGGAGAATACCGAATGAAGTCATGGTTACGAGAATGGCCGGAGCGGCAAAAAAGCGCACGTGCATGTAGTCCACGGCTCGGCTGAGAATGCCACCTGTGGCTCCCATAAAGAGTGATGCTTGTTCCGCCACTAAAAAGCCTACCAGGGCTATTATAATTCCAAAAACGAGAGCCATGGATAGAGCCATGCCGGCAACTTGACTGGCTCTGGCTTTGTCTCTTTTCCCCCATAGCTGAGCGACTTCCGTCTGGGAGCCGACTCCCAGGAAATTGAAGATCCAGAAAATACCGGAAAGAGTTACTGTTCCAACACCCAGAGCAGCCAGGGACTCCGCGCCCAACCTGGATATAAAAGATGTATCGACAAGCCCGGTCAGCGGCTCGGCTATCATCGAAAACAGCACCGGTGTAGCAAGCACCATAAGCGTTCTGTTGGGACGCTTCACGAATGAATGCTGGCTGGGGTCATCTAAGTGTTCTTCAGGCATAGCCTTTTCACTTTCCTTCTTGTGTCTTTTGATACCGTCTCTCTGGTGTGAGTGAGTGAGTGAGTGAGTGCGTGCGTGTGTCGAACCGCTTCAGACTATATCTGTGCTATCCGTCTCTTCCTTAATTTCCACCCTGGGAAAGCTCACTTTAATCCGGGTTCCTTTTTGATCACTTCCTTCAGAAATACTGACCTCAGCATTGTGCGCTTTTGCTATTTCAGAAACTATGGCAAGGCCTAAGCCACTACCGGTGATATCTAGATCCGAACCGGTCACTCTGTAGAACCGCTCAAATACCCTCTCTCTTTCTCCTTCCGGAATGCCAATCCCGTCGTCTTCTATAATCAGATCTATGGTTTCGTTGGAAGTTATCTCAATGGTAACTGTACCGCCCGGGCGGTTATAACGGAGAGCGTTTTCAAGCAAATTGGTTGTCAGCTCTCTGAGGCTGACCTGGTCTCCTTCCACTAGAGCCTGGGAGTCATCGGAATGAAAGTCTAATTCCACCTGTCTATCGATGGACTCCGGCACTATGTCCGTGGTGGCATCCGAAACGATAATGTTCAAGTCCACAGGCTTAAAACTGGAAGCACGAGTAATCGCATGTTCAGCCTTTGAAAGACTCAATAGCTGCTGCACAGTCCTCGTCATTCGGTCGAATCCGTCTGTTTGCGTTTGAAGTAACTCCTTGATCTTGTCTACGTCATCTTCCTTCTGGGCCAGCTGGGCGTAAGTTTTCAAACCGGCCAGGGGAGTGCGCAGTTGATGGGCGGCGTTGGAGGCGAAACGTCTTTGCCTGCTTATATCCAGCCTGGCTCTTTCCAGGAGGTCGTTCAAAGCCATAATAAAAGTGGTCACCTCATCCGGTACTATCTTCAAATTAATTGGAGATAGATCCTGTGGGGGCCTCTTGCCGATGGCATGGCTTATCTTGCTCAAGGGTCTTAAGCCCTTGGTTATTCCTACCCGGACTGCGATAACCGCCGAGGTGATGATTAAAAGCTGGGGTAAGACAAAGCCGGCAAGTATTTGCTGGGTGAGCTCCATTCTGGCGTTTTTTGTCTCCGCCACTTGAATAATTACCGATCCCATTGGACTTTCCGGGGCAAGCATACGAATTATCGCCACTCTCACCTCTCTGCCTTTCACAATGGTGTCTCGGAATATCGGAGGTTCTCCCACAGCTGGAGCCTCTTCCGGCGCAGGCAATGTTTCGTCGCCGGCCAGCCTTAAGCCGTAAGGGGCGAAAACCTGGAAGTAAAAGTCATCTCTGTTATTGTGACGGAAAATCGCCTCAACTCCACGGGGCAAATCAACCGTTACTTTGCTGCCCATAACCCTGATACGACCGGCAACGGAGTCAGCGGAGTTGATCAACTGTTTGTCGTAGAGATCAGTGGTAAAGTATTGCGCCAGTAGGTATGTACAAAGAGCTGACACTATCAGTAGTGTCGTAAGCGGGATGGTCAGCCAGAGCATGAGCTGACGTCTTATTGAATTATTCATTGGGCTCGGACTCTTCCGGGCTCCTGGGTGGTTCTAGTATGTAGCCCAGACCACGTATGGTTCTTATGGTGCAACCGCTGCCTTCCAGCTTCTTACGAAGTCTGTGCACGATTATCTCGATGGCATTGAAGCTGATTTCTGCTTCCCAGCTAGACAGATGCTCTTTCAGTTGATTTTTATTGACTACTTTTCCGGAGCGCTGCAGGAGTAATTCCAAAACAGCTATTTCCCGGGCGGACAATTCTACGGGAGTGTCTTTTACAGTCAGTCTTCTGCCCACTGTGTCGAAAACCACATTCCCGTAGCGAATTTCAGTGAGATTGCCCCAGGTCTCTTTTCTGAGTAAGGCTCTTATTCTTGCTTCCAACTCTTCCAGATGGAAAGGTTTGGTCATGTAGTCATTGGCGCCGAGGTCCAGACCGGTAATCCTGTCTTCCAGGGAGTCCCTGGCTGTGAGAATGAGCACCGGCGTGGCAGAACCCCTCTGTCTTAGTTTTGTCAGCACCTCCAGTCCGTCCATCTCGGGCAAGCCCAGATCAAGAACGAGAAGGTCGTATTCCGTGCTGGAAAGGGCCCTGTCTGCATCCGCGCCGGTTCTTACATGATCAACCACGTAGCCGTTCTGGGTTAGAGCCAGGCTGACACCGTTGGATAACATCTGGTCGTCTTCTACTAACAGAATTCGCATTTTGAAGAAACTCTCCTGGTCGCACTAGCCTCTTCCCTGGCCGGACCCCTGCTCCGGTCGCGGGGAGAGGGAGGGAGATGCCGGTACTCTGACATTCAGCAGTTTCCAGTCTCCCTTCTCCGTCTGAATGATAGCAGAGAGATAAGAAGTGTTAGCGCTGCCGACATTCCAGGCGAAATACTTTTAACCGATCTTTGTTGTTCAATCGCCATAGATAATAAGGTCTTTTCTTATCAAGTCTGATATCTTTGTTCCTGTCGGCCCTGATCGTGATGTTTTTCAATGCTTCCCGGAAGCTCCTGAAATCCCATGAATGTCAGGACCCATTTTAAACACCGCTTCTCCTGAGCGATCTACTTTGGGGTATCTGAAAAATCTCCGAAGTTTCAAGGGGACAATTTCAGGACTGAGCAGGTGGTCAATTCTAAATCTACTGGGAGAGTAAGACATGCAAACTGCCGGACAAGTGGAGAACAGACTGAAGCAGCTCAGTAAACACGGACAGTCTATTTGGCTTGATTTTATTCGGCGCGGTTTTCTCAGGGATGGTGAATTAAAAGTCCTGGTTGAGGAAGATGGTTTGAGAGGAGTAACTTCCAACCCCTCGATATTTGAGAAAGCCATCGCAGGTAGCGACGATTACAAAGAAGATCTTGAATCGATGGAATTTGATCGAGAGCTTGATGCGAACGCCATTTACGAGAAACTCGCTATAGAAGACATTCGTGAAGCCCTTGACGTCTTGAAGGGAGTCTACACCGAGACCGCCGGACGTGATGGCTATGTGAGTATGGAGGTCTCACCCTTAATTGCTTCTGATACCGAAGCCACAGTGAATGAGGCAGTGAGGTTGTGGACTGAGATCGACCGCCCTAACCTGATGATCAAAGTTCCTGCCACAGAACAGGGAATTCCTGCCGTGGAGGAGCTTATCTCCCGGGGAATCAATGTAAACGTCACCCTGCTATTTAGCTGTGCCTATTACAGAAGGGTGGCCGAAGCTTACATGAGCGGTCTTGAGAAATTGGCGGCTTCCGGAGGCGATCTGAGCACGGTCGCTTCCGTGGCAAGTTTCTTTGTCTCTCGTATCGACAGCAAGGTAGACAATGCCCTTGAAAAGGTGATGGAGGAGGCAGAGGAAGCACGCCATAAGAATTCAGCCGGTCATCTCAAAGGCAAGATCGCCATCGCGAACGCGAAGATGGCATATCAGATTTATAGAGAGTTGTTCACTTCGGAGCGTTGGAAGGCTCTGGTTAAAGACGGAGCCAGACCCCAGCGCTTGCTCTGGGCCAGCACTTCAACCAAAAATCCCGATTATCCGGATACTCTTTATGTTGATCAACTGATCGGCAACGAGACAGTCAACACTATTCCTCTCGATACTCTCAACGCTTTTCGTGAGCATGGCGTGGCCGAAGAAGCCCTGGAGAAAGGTGTGGATGAAGCTAAGGAACAGCTACACACCCTTGAGGAATTGGGTATCTCACTGGAGTCCATAACCGATACCCTGCTGGAAGAAGGTGTGGAAGCTTTCGCTTCGTCATTCCGGGATCTTATAGACACTGTGGAAGAGGCCCGATTATCCAGACTACCGGACTTTGCTTCCAATACGGAAGTGGTTATGCCGGAAGGTTTGGCCCGGTCTGTTCATCAACGTCTTGAGTTGTTGCAGCAACAGAATTTTGTCCAGCGCATTTGGAACAAAGATGCATCGCTCTGGACGGACAAAGATGAAAGTAACTGGCTTGATTGGCTCGATATCGTCGACGAGCAGTTAAAAGAGAACCGAGAAATTTTTGAGACCATAGCTAGCGAAGTACGAAAATCTTCAATCGAACATGTCCTTCTGCTGGGCATGGGTGGCTCCAGTCTGTGTCCCGAAGTTTTCAGTCTCACTTTCGGTAAGCAAGAGCAATTTCCCCTACTTGGAATTCTTGACTCCACCTCTCCGGAGCAGATTGCTACCGTTGCCGACGGTCTTGATTTGAAGAAGACGGTTTTTGTGGTAGCCAGCAAGTCCGGGTCTACTCTAGAGCCGAACATTTTCATGGCTTACTTCCTCGACTTGATGAGAAAAGAGCTTGGTGATGCGGCTGGCGATTACTTTGTCGCTATCACAGATCCGGGCTCCAAGCTGGAGCAATTCGCCAAAGACAATGGATTCAAACATACCTTTTACGGTAAGCCCCAAATCGGCGGACGCTATTCCGCGCTCTCAAACTTCGGAATGGTGCCTGCAGCTCTTATGGGTGTAGACAGTGTCGAGTTTTTAGAACGTGCTAAACAGATGGCAGACTCCTGTTCAATTTCATCCCGTTTACTCTCAAACCCGGGATTGTACCTGGGCACCATCCTCGGCGAGGCCGCCCTGGCCGGACGGGATAAGTTGACCATCGCCACCTCTTCCAGCCTTCAGGACCTGGGGGCCTGGCTAGAACAGCTTGTGGCTGAGTCAACCGGAAAAGACGGCAAAGCAATTATTCCTGTGGATCGAGAGCATCTCGGCACTCCGGATTCCTACGGGGCGGATAGACTTTTCGTCCATGTGAAATTGGAAGGAGATGATGATTCCCAGAAAGAGGAAGCAATTTCCACCCTGGCCGAAGCAGGATATCCGGTGGTGCGAATCACTGTGAAAGACAAACTGGATTTAGGTCAGGAAATGTTCCGTTTTGAATTCGCCACGGCCGTTGCCGGAGCGCTCATGGAGATTGATCCTTTCAATCAGCCCGACGTTGAAGCGAGCAAAATTGCCACCAGAGCGCTTACAAAAGCCTATGAAGAGGCGGGCTCTTTTCCGCCGGAAACACCGGTCCTTGAAGAGGGAGAGCTTTCGGTATTCATCGATGAACGCTATAGAAAAGAGTTCCCTGAAGAGATTCAAAGTTTGGAGGAGCTTGTCGGTCTACATCTCAGATCCATAGAAGCCGGCGATTATTTCGCTCTGCTTGCCTATATCGAGATGGATGATACCAATGAGGCGAAGCTCCAGAATATTCGCCATGGGGTGAGAGACGCTAAGAAAGTCGCTACCTGTCTTGGTTTTGGTCCTCGGTTTCTGCATTCCACAGGGCAAGCTTACAAAGGCGGTCCCAATTCAGGCGTCTTTGTTCAGTTGACTTGCGATCATGAAAAAGACATAGCGGTGCCTGACCATGCTTATTCCTTTGGTATCGTAGTCGATGCCCAGGCAAGAGGTGATCTCGAAGTTTTGGTAGAGAGAGAGAGAAGAGTCCTGAGGGTGCACCTCAAGGATGTTCAAGCCGGTCTCAATCAGCTTGCCAAAGCATTCACCTCGGCGTTGACCGAAGCTGTCGAAGATGCGGCTGAGGTGGACGTGGAGGAAGAGACGGAGTAAACAATCAGGCTCTTGAGTCTGGGCATCCCCATTTAGACGCAGTTGAAATCCGGGAGGATATTGAAAAAACTCATGATACTTGCAGGTGATATAGGCGGCACCAAAACTAACCTGGCTTTTTTCGAGGTCGAAGGCGACAAGCTCAAAACCCTTGACGAAGCTACTTTCTCCAGCCAGGAATTCAGATCTCTGGAGGAGCTCATGCAGGAGTTTCTCGGCTCTCATTCCTATAAAGTGGATCTGGCCAGTTTGAGCATTGCCGGTCCGGTTATTAACGGAACTTGTAAAGCCACCAATATCCCATGGAACGTGGATTCTGCCACGGTGTCCACCGAACTCGGGTTCAACAGTACCTGGTTGATTAATGATCTGGAAGCTAATGCCCATGGGATAACACACCTGGGCGAGGATGAATATGTCGTGCTCCATGCCGGTAAACCGGGAATGCACGGAAACGCCTGTGTGGTATCAGCCGGTACCGGACTCGGTGAAGCCGGAATGTTTTGGAATGGAGACGGATACATACCCTTCGCCTGTGAAGGTGGTCATACTGATTTCGGTCCCCGTAACGAAGAGCAGATTGATCTTCTTCGCTACATTCGTCGTGATCACCGTCATGTCAGTTATGAAAGAGTACTCTCGGGAATGGGGCTTTTGAACATCTATGAGTTTCTCCGTGACACCAACCGAATGGAAGAGCCGGAGTGGCTCTCCCAGGAGCTTGCCATGGAAGATGATCAAGCTGCCACCATCTCTCGTTTTGCCATAGAGGGTAAGGCTCAAATCTGTGTCAAAGCCCTGGATATCTTTGTGGAGATCTACGGAGCGGAAGTGGGCAATGCTGCTCTGAAATTCATGGCTTTCGGTGGTGTCTTCATCGGTGGCGGCATCGCGCCTAAGATCATTGATAAACTCAAGCAGCCGGCGTTCATGGAAGCTTTCTTAGATAAGGGAAGAATGTCCACGGTGATGGAGTACATGCCTGTTAAGGTGATAATGAACAACCGGACGGCCCTCTATGGTGCTGCTCGTTATGCTCTATTAAAATCCGGTCAGTTGAAAGCTAAAGCGGTAGTCTAATTCAGATTCAACCCTGATTTTCATCTTCTTTTGTCTTTGAAGATTCCCTGACCACCGCGCTCTTATCATCACCCTCGTATTCCTCTTTGTCCGGATCGAAGATCGGCAAATTTTCGTGGGTGCGACGCTGGATGTCGGTGACAATGTCCAGGGCCTGGTCGAAGGTGTCCACGAAGTTCTCCTCTCCGATTACCTCCACGGTATGGACTCCTTCTAAGATCTTCATTATGTGTTTCTGAACACCGACGAAGATAACTCTACTTCCACCGGCTTTGCACTTCTCCACCGCTTGTTCCAGGGAATAAGCGCCGGTTTGATCTATGAACGGTACATTGTAAAAACGCAGGATCAGATAGCGTATTGTAGGAAGTTTTTCGATGGCGTCGTTAAAGTTTTTCACCTCTCCGAAAAAGAGCGGACCGTGGAAAGAATATACATATACTCCATCCCGGAATTGAGCAGGTAGGTGTTCAATCTCTTCCTGAATATGATCGATGGTGTCCAGCATGCCGTGATCGGAGCCGGTTCGGTCGCTCAAGCTCTTGGCAAAGAGAATACAGGCGAGGGCCACACCCACCGCCACCGCCATGATCAGGTCGACGAAGACGGTCAGCACAAGGACAACAATCATCACGACAACGTCGGACTTCGGCGTGCGTCTAATTGTCCGCATCGCGCGTTTATCGACAATGCTGATACCAACAGAAAATAGAATGGCTGCCAGACATGACTGAGGAACCATGGCCGCATACTTGCCCAGACCCAATAAAACAGCCAGAAGGAAGATGCTGTGCAGAATGCCGGATAGATTGGTGCGTCCCCCGGCGTTTATATTAACCACCGATCTCATGGTGGCTCCGGCACTAGGCAGTCCTCCGAAAAAGCCGGCTACGACATTACCTATTCCCTGACCGACTAACTCCTGGTCGCTGTCATGCTTGGTTCTGGTGATATTGTCCATAACCACCGATGTGAGGAGGCTGTCTATGGCTCCGAGAATCGCCAGAGCTACCGCTCCATGGAGGACAATGTGCATATCTGCGAGGCTGATATCTGGGATATGGGGAAGGGGAAGACCCTCGGGAATATCTCCGATCCTTGGCAACTTCAAGTCCATGGTGATACTGAAAGCAGTGCCTAAAATCAGGGCTATCAGTGAGGCAGGAAGGGCAAGCTTTATCAATTTATTGATGGCGGGAATCAAGTAAATTGCCACCAGGGTGACAACCCCTACCATGACTGCATGTTGATTGAATTGGCTGAATATGAGTGGAATATCTTGAAAAGCGGCCAGCACATCGCCCCGGGCTTTCATGCCGAAAAACGGATTGATCTGAACCACAAAAATAATTACACCAATTCCGGTCATGAAGCCTGATACAACCGGATAGGGAAAGTATTGAATTAGCTGACCGGCTTTGAATTTGCCCAAAACTATCTGAAGAATGCCGCTTACTATAACGGCGGCGAAGACCATCTCCGGCTTGCCCGTGTGCTCTGCCACCAAACCGGCTGCCACCACCGACATCGGTCCGGTGGGACCGGTAATTTGTCCGGGGGTTCCCCCAAAAAGAGCAGCAAAAAATCCGGCGATGATGGCTCCGTATAGACCGGCTTTCGCCCCCATTCCGGTGGCTACTCCGAAAGCAAGAGCGATGGGCAGCGCCACTATGGCAGCGGTCAGTCCTCCGACGAAGTCTCCCCGGATGTGACTGAAATATTTCTGCTTAATAGATTTTTTCTCTGCCTGCATTGGGATTAAATAGAGTAACTTAGCGGACTACTAATACGGAGCAGGGACAGTCGTGGACTATCTTTTCTGCAGTGGTTCCCAGAAGGTTGCCCCAGATACTGGCGTGTCCCCGATCTCCCACCACAAGCATGGTGATGTTGTTCTCTTTGACATAGGTGACCAGGGCTCCGGCCGGGTGACCGACACAGATTGCCATTAGAGGATGAATACCTTCTTCTTCACACTGGTTTCTGGCTTTCTTCTGAATCTTTTCTAGCTTATGTTTGGCTGTTTGATCAGCCGCCAATACTTCACTCCGGCTGAATGAGGTGTGAATAGTCTCCTGAATAGAGACCACGTGCAGCGGTGCTTTTTTAACCTTGGCAAGAATGATTGCTTGTTCCAGGGCTCTCCACGAGTAGTCGGAACCATCCATTCCCACCGCTATTTTTCGTTTGACTTCTGTTTCCTTTTCGTCCATCACAAAGACCTGATTGCTTCCGTTAGTTTTGTAAGTACTAGTAAGTAAGAGTTATTGTTCTGTATAAGTGAATATAACTCAGCTATTGTAACCTGTTGCCGAATTCTTGCGAAATTGATGTCAACAAGAGCTTTGATCAATCGATACCCTTCATCATCTTTTTGAGCCAGGGTGAGGCGATAAGCAGAAGGATGCCGGCTAGAACTCCCTGCCAGGCAAGGAAAGGAAAAAGAGGCAGGTTGAATTTGTGCAAAATACTCTCTAAAACGGCTGCCAGATAATTGGCCAGGGCAGTGCAAGCAAACCAGAATCCCATCATCAAGCTGACTATCTTGGGGGGACTCAGTTTGGTCACCATGCTCAGTCCTATGGGACTCAAACAAAGTTCTCCGAGAGTGTGCAAGAAATATACTGCTATCAACCACATGGGACTTACTTTGTCGCCAGCTGCAGCATAGCCGTTGGCGAAACTCATCACGACAAATCCCAGACCGAGCAAAACCAGCGCGATACCGAATTTGGCTGGGGTGCTTGGATTCTTGCCGGAGCGGCCAAGTGCTACCCAGAGCATTGAGAATACGGGAGCCAGGGCGAAGATCATGATTGCGTTGACGCTCTGGAACCAGGATGCCTGTATGAAATCTTTGTTGCCGAATAAAGATAGATCGGTGTTCTCGTTGGCAAACAGATTGAAGGTGCCTCCCGCTTGCTCAAAGCCGCTCCAGAAAAATATAGTGAAAACGGCAAGAATAAAGATTACTCCTACTCTGCTCCACTGCTCCGAGCCCTTGGTGTTCATGGCCACAATTGCGAGGAAGCCGACGCTCATCACAATAAATCCGCCCCAGACGATGATATTTCTTACCATATCTGTCAACAAGGACCAGGTGTTGAGGAATCCGAAGACAAGGGCGCCACTGAGGACGACAAATCCGACAATCTCCAGCCAGTCTTTTCCATTTAACTTTAAATCTCCGTTTTCCTTTGAACGGTTTGGAGGAAAACCAGCATCATTTAGGGTTTTACCCAGGGCCAGGAATATCACCAGACCCAGTACCATGCCCAGGGCGGCAGAGCCGAACCCGTATGACCATCCCCATTTTTGACCAAGGGTTCCACAGATCAAAGGAGAGAAAAATGCGCCTAGATTGATACCCATATAGAAGATGGTAAAGGCGCTATCTCGCTTAGAGTCCAGGTTTTCATATAAGGCTCCCACGATGGTTGAAATGTTGGGTTTGAAAAATCCATTGCCTAAAATCAGCAGACCCAGGCCCATGTTCAGGAAGAAGTTGCGTCCGGCTGCGTCGCCATTCATGCTCAGGGCCAGGCCGAATTGACCGAGGGCCATGAGAATCCCTCCGATAAGGATTGCTTTTCGCTGACCCAAATACTTGTCTGCCAGAAGTCCACCAAAGATAGGGGTCAAGTAGACAAGTCCGGTGAATATGCCATAGATAGCCAGGGCGTCGGCGCGAGCAAGTCCAAAACCATTCTCTTCCCAGGTCGCAGTCAGATAAAGAACAAGCAGCGCTCTCATTCCGTAGTAGCTGAACCTTTCCCACATCTCCGTGGCAAAGAGGGTGTACAGCCCCTTGGGATGTCCTTGCTCTACTGCGTCCTTTGTCATTTTTAGGATTACCTCTTGGGATTGTGGTGACAGGCTGTCAGGAACCGGTCGGGAGAGAGCACCATATTTAGTGAGTCACGCAAGAGGCTAGAAACACTTCAGGTCCAGTCAATTTTAATTCGGCGTCTTGGCTGGAGTAGCGCCGTGATTCTCCTGACCGGAATGAGCATCGCATTCAGCGTTTTCCACGCACTTTTTGTGAAAGTCTTGAAAGATTCTCTTGTCCAGAGTGAATGCATCAGGATAGACAGCCACGTCACCCCGAAATGGATAGCCGAATAGATAGACAAGAAATAAATTCAGAGACAGGGTAACGGCAATTAATCCTGTCATAAGGGCTTGAGCACGGGTGCTCTCCAGTCCGAAAAAATAAGTAAACACGACCGTGAATACTGCGCCAAGTATAAGGAAAAACCACATGGTGGGCGCTACTCCATGGGCTGCCATGACAAGACGCGTCCTACGGTTGTCGCTCAGATTTGATAGCTCTTCCAAAAGTCTGTCTTTGACAGCGCCCTCACCTTCGGTGTCACATTGCAGTCTGGTCGCTTCGCGCCACATCTTCCAGGTAAGAACATGGGCTTCGTCCAGAGCTTGACCCCTGGTCATCGACTGCCATTCCACTTCGGTGACCACGTCCACATATTCCTTGCAATGGTCTTGCATTCTGGCGGCCACCACACTGGGAAGTCCGTCGGATACAAGATAAATGTTCGCCACCGCATTGGCTTCCTGTTCCACTGTGATGCGCATCTCCTGCATATGGGTCATGGCATCCACCACCACGAAGCCCAGAAGAACCGCGTAGAGTGTGCCCACCACCGAGAGCATATCCCCGGAAACTTCATGGAGGGCGGCCAGGCGTTCAACACCTACCTTTTTGCGAACGATGAGCATTCCCAGGACTGAGAATAAAGCTGCAAGAACGGAGATAACCGCTCCGATTATGAAGGTTGCCATTAGTTTCTCTCTAGTAAAGTTGCCTTCTATGCTTCCGAGAAGTTTAGCACCTTGGCAATGGCAACTTGAACAATAACACTTTTCAAGATGTCAAAATTTGGTTCTTAAAAAAGAGCGTGGTAGCAATGAAAAGAATTACGGAACCTGGTCATCGGGTTCTTGATCACCCGGCCGATATGGGTCTTGAAATTTTTGCTCCGGATCTCCCGGGGCTATTTGCTGAATCCGCTCTGGGGCTCACCGGCGTTCTAGTGGATCTTGAGTCGGTAGACTCGTCAAAATTAGAAGAGGTGGTGGAAGTTTCGGGACGGGACAGAGAAGACCTGCTATTTCAATGGATGTCTGAAATCCTCTTTCTCTTTGACTGCGAGGGAAAAATTCTATCCCGGGTAGAGTTTGAGCAGTTTATCTGTGAAGCCGAAGGAGAATCGAAATTGGTGGCCAGGGTTTTCGGTGAGGAGTTCCAATCTGACTGCGGGCGTCACCAGGTGAAGACCTATGTTAAGGCTATAACCCTTCATCAGCTGAGGATAGCCGAAACTGAGGACGGATTCTCTGCCACTGTCTATCTGGATATCTGACAGGTTATCCGAATAAGACATTTGAGGATGTCAATAAAGCTAAGCTCCTCCGGAATTTGTACAATGCATTGTTTAACCATGATAGACCGAGACCCCGAGGTTTGAGACCATTTCGAAGTCTGAGAAATTTAGATTGAAAACCGGCACCAAGTGGGACAACCTCATTGAAGTAGAGGATGAATTCCGATACGTAATCCCTCGCCATTATAAGCACGGCATGCGGGTTGACGCCAAGGTCTACTCCAGCCCCGAATTGATCGGTGATGTTTGTCGAGATCTTTCCCTGGAGCAAGTATGCAACGTTGCTACCCTCCCCGGCGTTATCGGCCATTCTTTTGCTATGCCTGATATGCATCAGGGCTACGGCTTTCCTATCGGTGGCGTCGCCGCCATGGACCCGGAATCCGGAGTCGTGTCACCTGGAGGGGTTGGCTTTGATATTAATTGTGGTGTGCGTTTGTTAGGTAGCCCTTTTCACCATCATGAGATTGAATCGAAGCTGGAGAGTCTTGTCGATGCCCTGTTCAAAGCCGTGCCGACCGGAGCCGGAAAAACAGGACGGATCAAACTTGACCCGAAAGAGATTAAAGACGTATTGAGCCGAGGTTCATCCTGGTCGCTGGAGCGAGGCATGGGCCATCGCCGAGATCTTGAGAGAACCGAGGATGGTGGCTGGCAATCACTTGCTGATCCCGATTGTGTATCTTCCAGGGCGATCAGAAGAGGAGCCAATCAGCTCGGCACCCTGGGTTCCGGAAATCATTTTTTAGAAGTGGATCTGGTGGAGCATGTTTTTGATCCGGAATTGGCCGCGAAGTTCGGTCTCTTCCAGGGACAGATTTGTTTTATGGTGCACTGCGGCTCAAGGGGTCTGGGCCATCAGGTTTGCACTGAGTACGTGTCCTCCATGGCACCGGTAATGCGTAAGTATGAGCTTGACCTGCCTGACAGAGAGCTGTCTTGCTGCCCGATCAATTCGCCGGAGGGTAGGCAATATCTGGGTGCCATGGCGGCAGCAGCAAACTTTGCCTTTGCAAACAGACAATGTATAACTCACTTTATTCGTCAGGTGGTGAAAAAGGTCTTTGGCAAAGATCATGCCGTGGATTTGATCTACGATGTGGCCCACAATATGGCTAAGTTCGAGAAGCACAATGTGGACGGCGAAACAAAGGAAGTTCTAGTCCATAGAAAAGGCGCCACCAGAGCCTTCCCGGCTGGAAGAGATGAACTGCCTTCCGATTTGCGGCCCTGGGGTCAGCCGGTAATTATCCCGGGAGATATGGGCCGGGCTTCCTATGTATTGGTTGGAGAGAAGAGGGCTCTATCCGAGACTTTCGGAAGTGTTTGCCATGGAGCAGGAAGGTTGATGAGCCGAACCCAGGCAAGAAAAGGGCGGGAGTCCAGGGATGTAATTGCCCAGCTCAAAGCCCGGGGGGTGATCGCGAGAGCTTCGACTCGCCAGGGCTTGACCGAAGAAGTTCCGGAGGCGTATAAGGCCATAGATGATGTTATCGCGGCTGTGAAGTCGGCCGGTCTCGCCAGACCGGTGGCTCGCCTCAAGCCGGTGGGCGTTGTTAAAGGTTGATTGATTTCTGTTATTGTTTCGTTTTTAGAGTAGAGGTGAGGTACATTGAATAATCCAGGAACCCATGGTCACATAGAAGACAATCTCTGGTACAAGGACGCCATCATATATCAGCTGCATGTCAAAACCTTCTTTGACGCTAACGATGATGGCTACGGTGACTTTGCCGGTTTGATAGAGAAGCTCGATTATGTGAAGAACCTTGGTGTGGACTGTATCTGGTTACTCCCGTTCTTCCCCTCTCCTCTAAAAGATGACGGATTCGACGTCGCCGATTACCAGAATGTCAATCCTCTCTACGGAACCCTGAACGATGCGGAGCGATTCCTTCAGGAAGCACGCAAGCGCAACTTGAAAGTGGTCACTGAGTTTGTCGTCAATCATACTTCCGACCAGCATCCCTGGTTCCAGGCGGCACGTCGTGCTCCAAAGGGTAGCCCGGAGAGAGAGTTTTATGTGTGGAGCGATACGGATGAGCCCTATAAAGATGCCCGCATAATCTTTGTCGATACGGAAAAGTCCAACTGGACATGGGATCCTGTGGCGGAGCAGTACTTCTGGCATCGATTTTTCTCCCATCAGCCGGACTTGAATTTCGATAACCCGGCGGTATTGAAGGCGGTGCTCGAAGTGATGCACTTCTGGCTCAAGCGGGGAGTTGATGGGTTGCGTCTTGATGCGATTCCTTACCTGGTTGAGCGGGATGGTACGAATTGTGAGAATCTTCCCGATACTCATAAAGTGATAAAGGATATTCGTAAAAATCTGGACGAGAATTTTAAAAGTAAGTTTTTGCTGGCTGAGGCTAATCAATGGCCGGAAGATGTTATCGAGTATTTCGGCGACAGTGATGAGTGCCATATGTGCTACCACTTTCCTGTGATGCCGCGTCTCTATCTCGCGGTGCACAAAGAGGACAGTGTTCCCATTCTTGATATTCTCAAAAAGACGCCGGCGATTCCCTCCGACTGCCAATGGGCAATGTTCCTTCGAAACCACGATGAGCTAACTCTGGAGATGGTTTCCGATGAGGAGCGCGCTTACATGTACAATGCCTACGCGCCGGATCCCCGCATGAAAGCTAACGTTGGAATCAGGAGAAGACTCGCCACTCTCCTGGATAACAACATAGACAAAATCAAACTTTTGAACGGAATTCTATTCTCAATGCCTGGCACGCCGATCATATACTACGGCGATGAGATCGGAATGGGAGACAACATCTATCTGAACGATAGAGATGGGGTGCGCACACCAATGCAATGGAGTGCCGATAGAAACGCCGGTTTCTCCCGCGCCTCCAACGAAAAACTGTACAGTCAACCGGTTATGAACACCGTATATGGTTACCAATCGGTTAATGTTGAGTCCCAGGAACTTGATAAGTCATCTCTTCTGCACTGGATGAGAAATGTGATCAACATCAGAAAACAGTATCAAGTATTCGGACGGGGCTCGGTAGAATTTCTTGAGCCGTCTAATACAAAAGTGTTCGCCTTCTTGCGGGCTTATGAAGGAAGGACAGTGCTCTGTGTCTACAACCTGGCATCATCGGTGCAATCGGTTGAGCTGGATCTGGACAAATTTGCCGGGGTGAGACCCACGGATCTGTTTTCGGGCAATCATTTGCATGAGATTGGTGAGGGGCTCTACCCGCTTACCCTGGCACCACATACATTCTACTGGCTCAATTTGAGCCGCTAGCAGCGTAGCCGCCATTTTTCATCGTCGAAAGGTCTTTGTTATATGAAAGCACTATTTGTTTTGGGACTATTTTTGATGGCACAACTTCCCGGTTGGGGCCAGGAGTCTCGGCAAGCGGACAATGTCCATCCGATGGTAATTGCTCATCGCGGTGGCAAGATGTGGGCGCCGGAGAACACAATGGCTGCCTTCAGCCGTTCACTGAAAGCGGGAGTGCCGGCAATAGAGCTTGATATTCATCGATGCAAGTCCGGCGAGCTGGTCGTAATTCATGACGAGACCATAGATAGAACCACTGACGGAAGCGGCCTGGTAAAAGATTTTTCTTACAAAGGATTGCAAAAATTCAGTGCCGGCTCCTGGTATTCAAAGAAATTCAAAGCGGAGAAAATCCCCTTACTATCCCAGGTGCTTGAACTTGTGGATGGAAAGGCTCACATATTTATCGAAGTAAAAAACGCTCCGATACAGTACCCGGGTATTGAAGACGATCTTGCCGCGCTATTGAAAAAGTACAAACATCAAAAGAGTGTTACGGTGATCTCTTTCGACCATGAATTTCTAGCGCGCTTTCACAGGAAGTTTCCCAGGATTAAAGTGGCTTTTCTTGATGTGGCCATAGTGTCTGATATCGCATCCTACGCCAAAAAGATAGGCGCGACCGCCTGGAATCCAGGATTTGGAGAGATTCGAAAAGACGCGGTGGACCGGGCTCATGAAGCTGGGCTCAGGGTTAACCCCTGGACTGTAAATGGCAAGAAGAGCTGGCGTCAGGCAGTTTCCATGGGCGTTGACGGTATCATCACCGACGATCCCCGGGGATTGAAGCAGTTTCTTGCCGGCAAATAAATTTCCGGTCAACCCTATGCCTGTGCTCTCAGGGCTTACCCTTTTGGCAAATGAGGCATATCATATATAGATCATTGCTTTCGATAATTCAGGAAATTATTTATGGCCAAGATACTACTGGTGGAAGACGATAAGAACCTCGCCTATCTTCTGAAGATGCAGTTGGAGCAGAGTCGTCATCTTGTGGATGTGGCAGGACGGGGTCTGGATGCCCTGGCTCAATTGCGGAGCAACTCCTACGAAATAGTGATTCTTGATTGGATGCTGCCGGACGCTTCCGGCATTGATGTCTGCCGGGAGTTTCGTTCTTCGGGAGGACGAATTCCTATCCTGATGTTGACAGCTAAGGGCACTGTGGAAGATAAGGCCTCGGGTTTGAACGCCGGGGCAGACGACTACATGGTCAAGCCCTTCCACCCAACCGAACTGGATGCCAGAGTAAATGCGCTATTACGTCGACCGCCTTCCTATACAGGCAGGAAGCTGAAAGTTCGGGAGATTGAGCTTGATTCCGGGGCTGGTACCGTGGTTAAAGACGGCAAGGAGATTGAATTGACCGCCAAGGAGTTCAGTCTGTTGGAGCTGTTGATGCGTTATCCGAACCAGAGCTTCAGTCTCGAGGCTATTTTAGACCGTGTCTGGGACAGTGATTCTGCCGCTTCGATCGACAGCGTTCGTACTCATATGAAGACCCTGAGAAAGAAGTTGGGGGATTCGGAAGAGAATGGTTATATCAGAACAAAGCGCGGTCAGGGATACCGCATAGTGGACAACTAAGTGCCGGGCTGGTGATGAGTCGATGAAGAACTGGTCCCTCACTACTATGACCACGATCGCCATCGGTGTCACTGTGCTCTTGTTGATACATATTGGCACCATCTCGCTGCGTCAATGTTTCAGCCGAATCCAGGACACCAATCTTTCCCAGCAAAGATTAACGGTTCTGATGGCCCTCGATAGTATCAAGTACGATCTTGCTTTTGCCATCGCCGGAGAACATGCCTACATCTGGAGCGGTCAGAAGAAGTACTTTCAGCAGTACAAGAGAGGTTTGAAGCGAGTTAACAGTCGCATAGAAGAGCTTGAAGTGATTCTCCACGGCCGCCATCGCATGATCAAAGATGAGATAAAAGAATACATTCGGGTGAGGACCGAATGCGCTGAAGAGGTGATTGATTTAAAACAGAAGAAGGGTACCGAAGCCGCAGTCAAAAGGGCAGAAGCCCTGGGCGAAGATATGGTCACCAAGCATATTGAGGTGATGGTTGATGAGCTGGGTTCCCAGGCTGAACTGGAGTTCAAAGTCCGGGCCCGGGAGATGGACCGGGGTAGTATGCAAACTGTTGCCGGTATTACACTTTTGATGTCTGTTGCCCTGATTATTCTTCTGGTTATAGTCGCCGTTGTTCACAAATATGTAAACGAGAGACAGAGAGCCGAGCGTTCGTTAAGAATAGCGGAGAAGCGCTTTCGGGCTGTATTCAACCAGACTTTCCAGTTCTCCGGGCTATTATCTCCCAAGGGTCTGGTGCTCGAGGCTAATCAATCTGCTCTGGACTTTGTCGGGGTCAGCCTCGAGGACGTCAAAGAGAAAGAGTTCTGGGAGACCCCCTGGTGGTCCGCGTCGGAGGAGGCCAGGAACAGGATCAAAGATGCGGTGGAGAAAGCCGGCAAGGGCGATATGGTTCGCCTGGAGGAGGAGGTCTCCGGTAAGAACAGGACCGCGACGGTTGACTTTTCCGTCAAGCCGATCTTCGATGAAGGAGATAAAGTGGTTTTCCTGATAAGTGAAGCCCGGGATATCACCGAGAGGAAGCTTGCCGAGCAGGCGCTCCAGGAGAGAGCCGCCCGAATGCGAGCCATTGTGGAGACCGCCCCGGACGGAATAATCACGGTCAACTCAGACGGAACAATCGAATCTATAAACTCTGCTCTGTCAAGACTTTTCGGCTATGACTCCGACGAATTGCCGGGCCAGGACGTGAATCTGATCCTGCCCAATCTACTCTCCGGCGGAGATATGAAAAACAACACCAATCCTATTCGTACCGGAGAGCGCCGTGTCTTTGGAGTAGGCAGGGAGTTTTACGGAATCAGGAAGGATGAATCCCAGGTGCCGGTAGAGGTAGCCTTGAGCGTGATAAAACTGGAGGACAATCAGATCATCACCGGTATTGTGCGGGATGTGACCGAGCGTAAGGACGCCGAACGTCGGGTCAAGGAGTTTTACTCCACAGTCTCCCATGAACTGAGGACCCCGCTTACAGCGATTCGAACCGCTCTGGGATTGATTGAAGCTTCCGCCACCGGCAAAGAGAGCAAACCGGTTCTCGATATTGCCTGCGAAGAGGCCGACCGATTAATCCGCCTCATCAACGATATCCTTGATATTCGTAAAATCGAAGCCGGTAAACTTGATCTTGAACTGAAAAAACTTCTACCAAGCGCCCTGGTGGAGCGAGCCGTAAGCTCCATCGCCAGCCTGGCCGAGGATGCCGGAGTGGAAATTGAATTGGATCTGGCAGAGACAGAGCCTGTTCTGGCAGATGAAGACCGAATACAGCAAGTGCTCAGCAATCTACTCTCAAATGCCATTAAGTGGTCGCCGGAGGATGGAGTGGTGAAGGTTCGAGTGCGTCAGCTCAAGGATCGTTGTCGTTTTGAGATCGAGGACCAGGGACCGGGAGTGCCCGAAGAGGATGCGCACAAACTGTTCGGCCGATTTGAACAGGTGAACAGTCGAGATAATCGTGAAAAAGGTGGAACCGGTCTCGGTCTTGCCATCGCCAAGGCTATTGTTGAACAGCATAACGGCATGATCGGCATCGAGACCAGGATCGAGGCCTTCGACG
>MDTD01128398.1_pt1 | contig 23782 bp, 23 predicted proteins | sample 811221 | NCBI WGS metagenome assembly MDTD01 (sample SAMN05326646, study PRJNA326480) | marine metagenome | isolation source: seawater | place: Pacific Ocean: South West | collected 2011 | reverse complement strand
GGCGGACGGCGCTCGACCGCTTCGTCGCCCTGCCGCCCAGTCCGCTCGAAAAACGCGAGAAATTGGAGCAGTTGCGGGCCTTGGAAGCGGGTATGCGCATCGACGTGGCCCTCGTTGACACCGTTCCGCTCGGTGTCGATACTCCCGACGACTTGCAGCGGGCGCGCAGCCTGCTCGCCCCGAATCGCTGAAAAGTCATGTCCACCAATACGATCGTCTTCCAGGGGTTGCCCGGCGCCTACTCCGATATGGCGTGCCGGGCCGCCGTTCCCGACATGAAAACACTGCCGTGCGAGACGTTCGAGGACGCCTTCGCGGCGGTCGAGTCCGGCGATGCGGCGTTGGCGATGATTCCGATCGAGAATTCGGTCGCGGGTCGGGTCGCCGACATCCATCACCTGATGCCGCGGTCGAGCCTCCATATCGTCGGCGAGCATTTCCAGCGGGTGCGCCACAACCTGCTCGCCCCGCGCGGCGCCAAGATCGAGGACCTGCAGGTCGTCCACAGCCATACTCAGGCGCTGGCCCAGTGCCGACGGACCCTGCGCGATCTGAAGCTCAAGACCCAGGTCCATGCCGACACTGCCGGGGCGGCGGCCGATGTGGCGGCGCTCGACGATCCCACCCAGGCGGCGATCGCGTCTTCGCTGGCGGCGGAGATCTACGGTCTCGACGTCCTTCGCGCCGACATCGAGGACGAGGCGCATAACACCACCCGCTTCGTCATGCTGAGCCGGGAGCCCGACGATCCCGAGCTCGGCGACGGCGCCATCCTCACCACTTTCGTCTTCCGGGTGCGGAACGTTCCTGCCGCGCTTTACAAGGCGCTGGGCGGGTTCGCCACCAACGGCATCAACATGCTGAAGCTCGAAAGCTACATGCTGGGCGGCGCCTTCAACGCGACGCAATTCTACGCCGACGTCGAGGGGCATCCCGAAGACCCGGCGATGCAGCGGGCGTTCGAGGAGCTCGGGTTCTTTTCCCGCGAGGTGCGGGTGCTCGGCGTCTATCCCGCGAGCCCGTTCCGCGAGAACAATACGCCGCAGATCGGCGGTTCGTGACCCCCCGGGTCGTCATCGAAGCCGGCAATCTGATCGCCGAGAGCCCTGTCTGGAGCACGGCCGAGCAGGCGCTCTACTGGGTGGATGTGGAAGGGAAGCTGATTCAGCGCCGCGATCGGAGGGACGAGATCGCGTCCTGGCCGATGCCCGAGCCGACCGGATGCATCGGCCTGCGCCGGGGCGGCGGCCTCGTCGCCGCGATGCGCACCGGCTTCCACAGCCTCGACACCGACACCGGCGCCCTCACCCCGATCATGGACCCCGAGGCCGACCGGCCGGAAAATCGCTTCAACGACGGCAAGGTCGATCGCCGCGGCCGCTTCTGGGCGGGCAGCAAGCACATCACCGATCGCCGCAAGGCGACGGGTGCCCTCTACCGTCTGGATGGGGCGGGCGGTTGCGCCCGCATGGACGAGGGGATCACCTGCACCAACGGCATCGCCTGGAGTGCCGACGACCGGACGATGTATCTCTGCGACACCTGGGTCCGGCACATCCATGCCTACGATTTCGATCCGGAAACCGGCTCCATCGCCAACCGCCGCCTGTTCGCCGAACTGACACCGGAGGAAGGCTATCCCGACGGACTGACGGTCGATGCCGAGAACTTCGTGTGGAGCGCCCGCTTCGACGGCTGCGGCGTCGCCCGCTACGCTCCGGACGGCCGCCTCGACCGCTTCGTCGCCCTGCCGGTCCGGAACGTCACCAGCGTGATGTTCGGCGGTGCCGACCTCGGCACGCTCTACATCACCACCGCCCGCTTCCACCTGACGGAAACGGAACGCGCCGCCCAGCCCGATGCCGGGCACATCTTCGCAATCGAGCCGGGGGTGAAGGGGTTGCCGGAGCCCGAATTCGGCTAAGGCTTCGCGAGGCGGCAGATCATCGGGTCAAGCCCGATGATGACAGGCTCTCGAACCCCATCCCTGTCATTCTCGGGCTCGACCCGAGAAGCTTCGGCCCCGCCGGTGCCTGTCATCTGGTTCCTCTGTCTTTGCGGAGGACGACGTTGAATAAGGTATCCAGAAATTTCGTCGTCCTCCGGCTTGACCGGAGGACCTCTCTTCGATCCGACTCAGCGCCCGCCGACGATCTCGCTCACCACGCGGCCGATCTCGTCGGTGGTCTGGGCGCCGCCGAACTCGGCCGGGCGGATGCGGCCTTCGGCGTAGCCTTTCGCCACCGCCTCGTCGATCAGGGCGGCGGCTTCGCAGCAGGCGTCGATGTCATGCCGCAGGCCCAGCCAATCCAGCATCATCGCCCCCGACAGGATCATCGCCGTCGGGTTGGCCTTGCCGGTGCCGGCGATGTCGGGGGCGCTGCCGTGAGCGGGCTGGAACAGGCCGTAGGCCTCGCCGATCTCACCGCAGGGGGCCATCCCCATGCCGCCGACGAGGCCGGCCGAAAGGTCCGACAGGATGTCGCCGAACATGTTCTCGGTCACCAGCACGTCGAACTCCCACGGCTTCCTGACGAGGTCGAGGGCGGTGGCGTCGATGTAGTGGTGGTCGGCGGCGATGTCGGGGTAGTGGGCCGCGCGCTCGTCGAACACCTTGCGGAAGAAGGCGTAGGAGACGAAGACGTTCGACTTGTCGACGCAGGTCACGCGCCCCTTGCCGCCGCGGGCCTTGCGCTTGGCGGCGAGATCGAAGGCGAAGTCGAACAGCTGCTCCGAGGTCTCCCGCGTGATCACCATGGTGTCGCGGGCCTCGCGGTCGTCGATTACCTGGCCCTTGCCGCGGGAGGCGAACAGCCCCTCGGTCGATTCGCGCAGCACGATCAGGTCGATCTCGGCGGCGCGGGGGTCGGCGAGCGGGCTCTTGGCGTTGGCGAAGAATTTTACCGGGCGGACTCCGGCGAACAGGTGGAAGGTGTCGCGCATGCGGAGATGCGGCGCGATCTCCGTGCCGTCCGGGAAGCGCACGTCCGGCAGGCCCATGGCGCCGAACAGGATCGCGTCGGCCCGCTCGGCGGCGCGGAAGGTCTCGTCGGTAATGTCTGTCCCGGTCTCGCGGTAATAGGCGGCGCCGCCGTCGAGCATGCGGTTGGCGAGGCTGAATCCGCCGACACGCTTTTCAGCCGCCTCCAGCACCGCGAGGCAGGCCCCCATGACTTCCTTGCCGATCCCGTCGCCGGGAAAGACGGCGATCTGAAAGGTCGCGTTGGCGCTCATTCGTCCCTCAGCCAGTCATCGATCAGGCGGCGTGCGATGGAATCGGCGCGTGGCAGGCGCAGCTGGTCGCTTGGCGGCGCCTGCAGTTCGCTGCGGTGGTACCAGGCGGCGGATTCGAGCTCGTCCGTGTTGACCACCAGCCGCTCGGTCAGTGCCGTGGCCCGGAAACCGAGCATGATCGACGACGGGAACGGCCAGGGCTGGGACGACTGGTAGCGGACGTCGCCGCAACGGATGCCGGTTTCCTCCCACACCTCCCGGATCACCGCTTCCTCCAGGCTTTCGCCGGGCTCGACGAAGCCGGCGAGCGTCGAATGCATGCCGGGCGGGAAGCGGGGCGACCGGCCCAGCAGGCAGTATTCGCCGCGCGTCACCAGCATGATCACAGCCGGGTCGGTGCGGGGAAAATGCTGCTCGCCGCAATCGGCGCTGGTGCATTGCCGGACATGGCCGCCGCTGGCGCTGACGGTCGGGCTGCCGCAGGTTCCGCAGAACAGGTGGCGCTTGTGCCAGTAGAGCATGCCGCGGGCATAGGCCATGACCGCACCCTGCTCGCGCGGCAGCAGCGGTCCGACCGCGCGCAGGTCGACGAACTCGCCTTGGCCCGCGACCGGCTCGGTTTCCTCCGGCGTTTCGATATGGGAGAGGTCGATGCAGAAATGCGCGACGTCTCCGTCGAGGCCCAGCAGCACCGTTTCGGCCTGGGACTCTTCGATCGTCTGGCGGAACTGCTCGATGCTGAACCAGACCGGCTGCGGGGCGTCGCCGCCCGTCACGAGATGGCGGTGCCGCCACACCGGGATCACCCGGCTTCGGGGATCACCGAGCAGGTCCCTGATACGGTCCGCCTGCTTGCGCAGGGCGTCGCCGCGGTCGAAGGGCATTCCTGCATAGAAGTTCGAGGAAGGCATGTTTTTGTTCTAGCCGATCAGCCGGGAAGAAAGGGCAAGAAAAGTCGCACAGGCAGCGGAGGCTGCCAAGGGGGCCCGCCGCCCCTTGCTTCGCGGTTCGCGAACCCTGATATTGGGGGTGGGAGGCTGCCGGCGGACGGACCCCTCGCCAACCCGGTCAGGTCCGGAAGGAAGCAGCCGTAACGAGTTTCGGTTCGGGTCGCCGTTCAGTCTCCCACCCTTGCTTTAGAGGCCGCGGCCGCCCTGCATTCGGCGGGGCGCCGGCCGCCGAAATGCCGAGCCTGCGCTCCCCCGCTCCGTGCGGTGCCGGGCACGCCCCGATCGACAGAGCCGGATGTCCGAACCCGCCCCTTATCGCGTCCTCGCCCGCAAATACCGCCCGACCCGGTTCGGCGACCTGATCGGGCAGGAGGCGCTGGTGAGGACCCTCACCAATGCCATCCAGACCGGCCGGCTGGCCCATGCCTATCTCCTGACCGGCGTCCGCGGGGTGGGCAAGACCAGCACTGCCCGGATCATCGCCCGCGCCCTCAACTGCACCGGAAACGGCGCCACGGGGCCGGTGGTCGACCCGTGCGGCGAATGCGAGAACTGCCTGGCGATCGCCGGCGACCGCCATGTCGACGTGCTGGAGATGGATGCCGCCAGCCGCACCGGCGTCGACGACATCCGCGAGCTGATCGACGGCGTCCGCTATTTGCCGGTCCAGGGCCGGTTCAAGGTCTACATCATCGACGAAGTCCACATGCTGTCGTCGAATGCCTTCAACGCCCTCCTGAAAACGCTCGAAGAGCCGCCGGAGCATGTGAAGTTCATCTTCGCGACGACGGAAAGCCGCAAGGTGCCGGTGACGGTGCTGTCGCGTTGTCAGCGCTTCGACCTGCGGCGGGTGGAGACCGAGCGGCTTGCCGCGCATTTCGGCGGCGTCGCCGAACGCGAAGGCGTGAAGGTCTCTGAAGCCGCCCTGGCGATGATCGCCCGTGCCGCCGACGGCTCGGTGCGCGACGGGCTGTCGCTTCTCGATCAGGCGATCAGCATCGCCGAGGAGGATGGTGTCGGCGAGACGGCCGTCCGCGAGATGCTGGGCCTCGCCGACCGCGCTCAGGTCGTCGACCTGTTCGAAGGGTTGATGGGCGGCAAGATCAGTGCGGCGCTCGACCTTCTCGGTGCCCAGTACCGGGCCGGCGCCGATCCCGTGGTGGTGATCCAGGACCTCCTGGCGTTCACCCATTGGGTGACCCGCCTCAAGGTCACGCCGGGGCTTGTCGACGATCCCGGCGTGCCGGAAGACGAACGGCTGCGCGGCAAGGCGCTGGCCGAACGTCTCGGCATGGCCGAGCTGGGGCGGACATGGCAGATGCTGCTGAAGGCGCTGGGTGAGGCGCAGACCGCGCCCGCGCCGCTCGCCGCGGTCGAGATGGCGTTCGTGCGTCTGGCCTATGCGGCCGACCTGCCGACCCCGGCCGAGGTCATCAAGACGCTCAATCGCGGTGAAAGTGCGCCGGCCCCTGCCGCCGCCCCGTCGTCGGGGCAGACCGGCGGCCCGGCCGTCTCGGCGACGGCATCGCCGCCGTCGCATGCCGTGGCGCCGGCCGACGGGCAGCCGCGCGCGGCGCTCGCCGTCGACACCGTGCCGGAAGCCGAGCTGTATGAGCCGGAGACGGCCGAGCAGCCTGAGCCGGAACCGGCGGAGGCACCGCTCGACAGCTTCCAGGCCGTGGTCGACCTGTTCGCTGCTCGCGGCGAGCAGATCCTCTACAGCATCCTCCGCGCCAACGTGCATCTGGTGCGGTTCGAGCCCGGGCGGATCGAATTCCGGCCCGACGGCCATGCGCCGGCCAACCTCGCCGGCGACATGAGCGCCAAGCTCACCGCCTGGACCGGCCGGCGCTGGGTCGCGGTGGTGTCGCAGGCGCCAGGCGATCCGACGCTGGACGAGCAGGCCGAGCTTGCCCGACAGGCGCGGCGCGAGCGGGCGGCTGGCGAGCCGCTTGTGCAGGAAATTCTGAAGAGCTTTCCGGGGGCGCAGATCGTCGATGTGAGGGCAGCGCGCCTTCCCGCAACCGACAATGCCGACGAGGACGGAGACGAGGGGCCATGAAGAACCTGGGCAACCTGATGAAGCAGGCGCAGCAGATGCAGGAGAAGATGCAGGCTGTGCAGGAACGGCTGGAGACGGCGGAGGTGACCGGCAGCGCCGGCGCCGGCCTGCTGACCGTCACCATGAACGGGAAGGGCGAACTGCGGGGCGTGAAGATCGATCCGTCGCTGGTCGATCCCGCCGAGACCGAGGTGCTGGAGGACCTGATCGTCGCAGCCTTTGCCGACGCCAAGAGCAAGGTCGACACCCAGGCCAACGAGGCGATGCAGGAAGTGGCCGGCGGCCTGTCCCTGCCCCCCGGCATGAAGCTGCCGTTCTGAGCGGCTGACGACGCGCATGGCCGGCGCCGAGATCGAGCGCTTGATCCAGCTGCTCGCCCGCCTGCCGGGCCTGGGGCCGCGCTCGGCGCGGCGGGCGGCGCTGCATCTGCTGAAGCGGAAGGACGCACTCCTGGCGCCGCTGGCGCAGGCGCTCGAACAGGCGGGGACGGCGGTGCAGCCCTGCCCCGAATGCGGCAATCTCGACACGGTCTCTCCATGCGCGGTCTGCACAGACCCGCGGCGTGACCGGACGTCGATCTGTGTGGTCGAGGAGGTTGCGGACCTGTGGGCATTGGAACGCGCGTCGGTGTTCCACGGCCTCTACCATGTACTCGGCGGCAAGCTGTCGGCGCTGGACGGTGTCGGCCCCGACGACCTCAGCATCCCGAAGCTGGTCGAGCGCGCCGGGAACGGCGTGGTGAGCGAGGTGATCCTGGCGACCAGTGCGACCGTCGACGGCCAGACCACCGCCCACTACATCACCGACCGGCTGGCAGAGACGGGTGTCACGGTGTCGCGCCTCGCCCATGGCGTCCCGGTGGGCGGCGAGCTCGACTATCTCGACGACGGCACGTTGGGCGCGGCGCTGAACGCGAGGCGGCCGTTTTGACCGTTCTGCTTCCGTCATCGCGAGCCAAAGGCGAAGCGATCCAGGGCCGCTGCGCCTGGATTGCCGCGCTCCCTCCGGTCGCTCGCAATGACGGTGTAAGGGCGGGGGCCGTTGCGTTCCCCACCGCCCCTAACCCCTCCCCCCCAATGGGGCGGAGGGGGACTTCCGACGACGGTGCCGCTGCTGCTCCCTCTCCGCCCCATTGGGGGGGAGAGGGCCGGGGTGAGGTGGGGAACGCGACGGCTTTTCCGCCCCGCCTCATTACGCGTGCCGTCCCTTCCCCGTCATGCCCGCGAAGGCGGGCAGCCAGATGGCAAACGCCGGCGCTGTGGGTTCCCGTCTCCGCGGGAACGACGCGTGGAAAGGGCAGGCGCTGACGATGACCTTCTCCTTCGACCTCGTATCGTTGGTCGGCGGCGTGGTCGTGGGCGCGCTGATCGTCGGCATCGTCATGCGCGCGACGCTCGGCGCGGCGAAGGCACGGGAAGTCGAGGCACGGATCGAAGCCGAGGCGGAGCTTGGTGCGGTCCGCGAGACGCTCTCCGAAGCCCGCCTCAAGGTCGTGACCCTGGAGACGACGCTTGAAGCCGAACGCGCCGCGGGGGCGGAGAAGCTCAAGCTGCTCGACGAGGCGCGCGAGAAGCTCACCGAGGCGTTCAAGGTGGCTTCGGCTGAGGCGCTCAACAGCAACCGGGAGAGCTTTCTCTCGCTCGCCAAGGCGACCCTGGAAACGACCCAGGAAAAGGCCAAGGGCGACCTGGACAAGCGCCAGCAGGCGATCGTCGAGCTGGTGAAGCCGGTGCGCGAGGCGCTGGCCAAGTTCGACGGTCAGGTGCAGGAGATCGAGAAGGCCAGGGCCGGGGCCTATGCCGCGCTCCGCGAGCAGGTGACGGTCCTCCACGAATCCCATCAGGCGCTTCGGTCCGAGACGTCGAAGCTGGTCCGGGCGCTGCGTCAGCCCGTCGCCCGCGGCCGCTGGGGGGAGATCCAGCTCCGCCGCGTCTGCGAGATGGCCGGCATGCTGGAGCATTGCGATTTCGACGAGCAGGCGAGCGTCAGCGGCGAGGACGGCAGGCTGCGCCCCGACATGATCGTCCGCCTGCCCGGCGGCAAGAACATCGTCGTCGACGCCAAGGCGCCGCTCGCCGCCTATCTCGACGCGGTCGAGGCCCCGGACGAGGAAACCCGGCGCGCGAAGCTGGTCGAGCACACCCAGCAGGTGCGGGCCCATATCCGCCGTCTCGCCGCCAAGTCCTATTGGGGGCAGTTCCAGCCGGCGCCCGAATTCGTCGTGCTGTTCCTGCCGGGCGAGACGTTCTTCTCGGCGGCGCTAGAGTACGACCCGACGCTGATCGAAAGCGGCGTCAACGAGCAGGTGATCCTGGCCACCCCGACGACGCTGATCGCCCTCCTGAAGGCCGTCGCCTATGGCTGGCGCGAGGAGCAGCTCGCCGAGAACGCGCGCGAGATCAGCGAACTGGGGCAGGAGCTGCACAAGCGCATCGCCGACGTCGCCGGCCATGTGAGCCGGCTCGGCAAGAACCTCGCCAGCTCGGTCGACGCCTACAACAGCATGGTGGGCTCGCTCGAATCCCGGGTGCTGGTGAGCGCACGCCGCTTCCAGGTGCTTGGGGCGGCGTCGGCGGCCAAGGAGGTCGAGGCCGGGGTTCCGGTCGAACGGACGCCGCGGAGCCTTACCGCGCCGGAATTGGTGGAGCCCGACGAAGAGGCGGGAAGCGACGGAGACGGGCCGAAACCCTTGACCTCCGTGCCGCCGCCTCATACCTCTGTCGATAGCGAATAGGAACGATTCCAGGAAACGATGGCGAAGCTGCCGATCATCACGGCGCCGGACGCGCGCCTCAAGGCCCGTTGTACGCCGGTGGAAAAGGTCGATGACGAGATCCGTCGGCTGATGGACGACATGCTGGAGACGATGTACGACGCCCCCGGTATCGGTTTGGCGGCGCCGCAGGTCGGTGTGACCAAGCGCGTCATCGTCGTTGATATCGCGGGCTCGGACGACAAGCCGGCGCCGCTTGCGATGGCCAATCCCGAAGTGATCTGGGCGTCGGAAGAGATGGCGGTTTACGAGGAAGGCTGCCTGTCGCTGCCTGAGCATTATGCCGAAGTTGAGCGGCCCGCCAAGGTACGCATCCGCTATATCGACGGGCAGAACGAAATTCGCGAAATGGAGGCCGAGGGCCTGCTGGCGACCTGCGTCCAGCACGAGATCGACCACCTGGAAGGCACGCTGTTCGTCGATCACATCTCGCGGCTCAAGCGGGACATGATCCTCCGCAAGCTCGGCAAGGCGAAGAAGTCCCAGCAGCCGGCCCTCGCCGACGCAGGCTGAGTGTCACCCATGCGTCTGGCGTTCATGGGTACGCCCGATTTCTCGGTGCCGACGCTCGACGCCCTGGCCGCTTCACGCCACGATGTCGTCTGTGTCTATACCCAACCGCCGCGTCCGGCGGGGCGCGGGAAGACCCTGCGTCGCTCGCCGGTGCACGAACGGGCCGAGGCGCTGGGCATTCCGGTTCGGACACCCGAGCGCCTGAAAGGCGCCGAGGAGCAGGAGGCGTTCCGTGGCCTCGACCTCGATGCCGCCGTCGTCGTCGCCTATGGCCTGATCCTGCCTCAGCCGGTGCTCGACGCGCCGCGTCTCGGCTGCATCAACGTCCACGCCTCGCTTCTGCCGCGCTGGCGCGGGGCGGCACCGATCCAGCATGCGATTTTGGCCGGTGACGCGGAGACCGGCGTCACCATCATGCAGATGGAGGCTGGGCTCGACACCGGACCGATGCTGGCCGAGCGCCGCACCCCGATCGCGGCCGGCGACACCGCCGGCACGCTGCACGACCGCCTCTCCGTCTTGGGCGCCGGCTGCATCGTCGAAACCCTGGAAAGGTTGGCCGAAGGCCTCATCACGCCGAGGCCGCAGCCGGACGACGGGGCCTCATATGCCCGTAAGATCGCGCGCGGCGACGAACGCCTCGACTGGACGCGAAGCGCCGCGGCCCTCGGTCGGCAAGTGCGTGCCTTCGCGCCGGTGCCGGGGGCCTATTTCGAGCATGCCGGTGAGGCGATCAAGGTTCTCGCCGCGACGCCGGTGGCGGAAGGCGGGGGCGATCCAGGTACCGTCCTCGACGATCGTCTGACGGTTGCTTGCGGCGAAGGGGCGCTCAGGCTCGAACGCCTTAAGCGGCCGGGCAAGAATGCCATGGCGGTGGCGGACCTGCTGCGCGGTTGGCCGATCGCGCCGGGCACCCGTTTCGGCTGAGCGTGCCCCGCTACAAGCTCATCATCGAATATGACGGCGGCGGCTTCGTCGGCTGGCAGCGCCAGACCAATGGCCGGTCGGTTCAGGCGGCGCTGGAGGACGCGGTTGCCGGCTTCTGCGGCGAGGCGACGACGCTGACCGCGGCGGGACGAACGGACTCGGGCGTCCATGCCCTCGGGCAATGCGCCCATGTCGACCTCACCCGCGAATGGTCCGCCGAGACGGTGCGCGATGCGGTCAACGCCCATCTGGGGGACGCCGGGGTGGCGGTGCTGTCGGCCGAGATGGTGGGGGAGGACTTCAACGCCCGGTTTTCCGCGACCGAGCGCCGCTATCTCTATCGGATCGCCAACCGCCGGGCACCGCTGGCGCTCGACCGCGGGCGCGCGTGGCACGTGCCGCGGCCGCTCGATGCCGGCTCAATGGCCGAGGCGGCGGCTTGCCTCGTCGGCCATCACGACTTTTCGAGCTTCCGGGCCGCGGAATGCCAGGCTGCCTCGCCGGTAAAGACACTCGACCAACTGGATGTCGAGCGAATCGGACCGGAGATCCATGTCACCGCGGCCGCGCGTTCCTTTCTCCACCATCAGGTCCGCAACATGGTCGGGACCCTCGCGCTGGTCGGCCATGGCAAGTGGACGCCGGACGACGTTGCCGGGGCCCTCGCCGCCTGTTCCCGCGCCGCCGCCGGTCCGACGGCGCCGCCGGACGGGCTTTACCTGACGGGAGTGACATACGGCGAACCGCCCCCTTCATAGCGGTCCGTGCCCCGGTTCACCTTCGTGACCCTTTCGTGATCGACGGGCGGTCAACACGCCTCGCGTTGCGCCGGCCCTTGCCGGCGATCACAATCGAGGAAATCGGAAAACGCCAAAAAAGGAGGAGCGTCATGGGCAGGTCGATCGGTCGGATCGTGCTGGGAATGACGATGGCCGTGGCACTGACCGGTGCCGCCATCGCCGACGAGGTTGGGGACGACCGTCTGCTCGGCGCGGCCGACGAAGAGGAGAACTGGCTTTCCTTCGGTCATGGCTATGCCAACCAGCGCTTCTCTGAGCTCGATGACATCAACCGGAAGACGATCAAGGACCTCGCTCCGGCCTGGACGATCCATACCGGCGTCAAGGGGTCTTTCCAGGCGACGCCGCTGGTTGCCGACGGCGTCATGTACGTCTCGACCCCCTTCAACAACGTCCTCGCGATCGACGCCGCCACCGGCTACGAACTCTGGCGCTACACCCATGAGCGACGGGATAAGCGGATGTGCTGTGGGCCGGCCAATCGCGGCCTCGCGCTCGGCTACGGACGGCTCTACATGGGGACCATCGACGGCCGGCTGATCGCGCTCGATCGCAAGACCGGGGACCTCGTCTGGGACGTCGACATGGCGGCCCTCGATACGGCCGATACGGAATCGCTCGAAGAACTCGCCGCCGACGACCCCCTTCGCACCGGAAAGGTCGTCGGTGCCAGCGGACTCGGCGCCAACATGGCGCCGCTCGTCTACGACAACCTCGTGATCGCTGGCGTGACCGGGGCGGGCTACGGTCTTCATGTCGAGGAGGGCGACGAAGAGGACGCGCCGATCGGCGCGGTGATCGGGATCGCCGGGAAGTTCGGCCGGCGCGGCTATCTCTCGGCCTATGACGCCAAGACGGGTGATGAGGTCTGGCGGTTCTATTCGACGCCGGAAGTCGGCTGGGAAGGCAAGTGGAGTGAAACGACGGGCGATGGTACCTATCTCGACCGCAACATCGCGAAGGAACGCGAGACCTTCCCGCAATATGCCGACGCCTGGCGCACGGGCGGAGGATCGACCTGGGCGACGCCAGCCCTCGATCCCGAACTGGGGCTGATCTACCAGGGGATCGGCAATCCCTCGCCGCAAATGGACGGCACTTCCCGGCCGGGCGACAACCTTTACACCGTTTCGATCGTCGCCCTGGAGGTCAAGACCGGCAAGCTGCGCTGGTACTTCCAGGAGGTCCCGCACGATCTGTGGGGTTACGACGTCGCCAGCCAGCCGGTGCTGTTCGATCTCGACCGGCCCGACGGCCGCACGGTCAAGGCGCTGGGGCAGGCGGGAAAGACCGGCTGGTTCTATGTCGTCGACCGGGTGAGCGGCGATTTCATCTACAAGTCCGAAGCCTTCGTCCCGCAGGAGAACATGTTTGCCCGGCCCACCGCCGAGGGGGTACGGATCGCGCCCGGTGCGGCCGGTGGGGCGTCGTGGTCGCCGGTCTCGTTCGACCCGGAGACCGGCATCGTCTATGTGACCGGCCTTCACATGCCGACGGTCTATCAGGTGCGGACGCGGGCGGCGAAGGGCGACCGTCCGGCGCTGAGCTATACGGTGACCGAGCTTTCAGACGAGCCGCGCTGGGGCACCCTCACCGCCATCGACACCGGCAATCATGGTGCGATCCGCTGGCAGCAGAAGCTGGAGACGCCGCAGATCGGCGGCGTCCTGGCGACGGGCGGCGGACTGGTCTTCGTCGGTGAGGGCAACGGTGCGTTGAAGGCCTTCGATTCGAAGACGGGCGATCTGCTCTGGACGCATGAGACCGCCGCCGGTGTTAACGCCCCGCCGATTGCCTATGAGATCGACGGACGTCAGTACATCGCCGTTGCCGCCGGCGGCAACAGCCTGTTCGGCTTCCCGACCGGCGACACGCTGCTGTCTTTCGCCTTGCCGAAGTAGCTGAAGGTCAGCGAACGCTTCGCACGAGAGGCAGGAGAACCAGGGAGCAGGCGACCCAGATCGCCGCGGCGATGGTGACGTCGTTGAAGGCGAGCACCATCGCCTCGCGCTCGGCCAGCCGGATGAGGAGATGGAGAGCGGCCTCCGATGCCTGGGGCGAATCTCCTATCCGCAGCTCGAACATATGGTGGAACTTGGACATCACCTGCTGTCCGGCCTGGGTGCCGACGGGCAGGCTTTCAATGATCCGCGCGTAATTGTGCTGGGTGCGGACCTCCAGGAAGTTGTTGGCGACGGCGATCGCCACGGCCGCGCCCAGCCGCATGGTGAGGTTGAACAGACCGCTCGCGTTCTTGACCTGCTCGGGCGGCAGCTTGCCCAGGGCCAGACTGATCATCGGCAGGAAGCACATTTGCGTCGACAGGCCGCGGATGATCTGCGGCAGCAGCAGATCGTAGAACCCGGATTCCGCCGTGAGTCCCGCCTGCAGGTAGTTGCCGATGGCGAGCATCGAGAACCCCATGGCGGCGACGTAGCGCCGCGGGATGTAGCGCAGCATGTAGCCCACGGACGGCGCTGAAACGATCATCGCCAGCCCGAGGACCACCACCGTGGTGCCGATCTGCTCGGTCGACATGTCGCGGACGCGGGCGAGAAACAGGGGCAGGAGGTAGAGTGGCACGTAGAGGCCCGACCCGAACACGCCGATATAGAAGCAGCCGACGACGAAGTTGCGGTTCTTGAACGCCCGGAAGTCGATAACCGGCTCCCGCACTTCCAGCTCGCGCCACAACAGGAACAACCCTGCCAGGAAGGCGACGATGGTCAGGGTGACGATCATATGGGACGCGAACCAGTCTTCGCGGCGGCCTTCCTCCAGGATGATCAGCACCGAACCGAAGAAGATCGCCGCGAGGACGATGCCGAGGAAGTCGATGCGCCGGCCCAGCCGCCAGTTTGGGCGGTCGAAGTCGACCAGGATGGCGACGGTGATCATCACGAAGGTGCCGACGGGCACGCTGACCAGGAACAGCCAGTGCCAGGACAGCGCCTCCGATATCCAGCCGCCGAGCGTGGGGCCGATGGCCACCGCCGAAGTCCCCACCACGGAGGCGCCGGCGACCGCGGCGTTCTGCATGCGCGGCGGAAACAGCAGGAAGGTGCTGGCGAAGACGGTGGGCATCATCGCGCCGCCGAAGAAGCCCTGGATCGAACGGAAGACCACCATCGATTCGATGTTCCAGGAGAACGCACAGGCGAGGCTGAACACGGAGAAGCCGCCGGCGGCGATGGTGAACAGCCAGCGCGTCGACAGGAAGCGCGACAGCCAGCCCGACAGCGGGATCATCACCACTTCGGCGATCAGCGCCGAGGTCAGCACCCAGCTCACCTCGTCGCGACCGGCGGCGAGCCCGGCCTGGATTTCCTTGAACGAGCTGCCGACGATCTGGACGTTCAGCACGGCGACGAACATGCCGACGACCATCGCGAAGAAGGCGACGATCTGGCGAACGCTCGGACTGTCGCCCTTGTCGGCGGCGACGGCCGTTTCCTCCGCTGTCGCCGGCGGCTGCCCGTCGTCTTCGGTGGTCAGCGATGCGGTGCTCAATAAAGCTGCCTGAAGGCCGGATACGGAGCGCTGGTGGGCTTGTAGCCTCGATGGGGCTCCCGTGCTAGCGTCCGCGACGCAACGGCCTGCGGCGTGAACGCCGGGGCTCCGGGCCGAAGACGGAAAATCGGGAGAGGAACGGCAATGGGTGAAGCGGCAATCCGCACTGTGATGGTCATCGGTCTCGGCGTCATGGGGCGCGGGATCGTCGCGTCTCTGTTGCGTGGCGGCTTCAAGGTCACCGTTCTCTCGCGTCGGGGAGAGGAAGCCCGTCGCGAACTGCCCGACGGCGTTACAGTGGTCACCGCCGCGGAAGGGGCCGCGCCTGACCTCGTCATCGAGACCATCCCGGAAAAGGCCGACCTCAAGCGCGAGATCTACGCGCAGGTCGAGGACGCCTGGCAGGGCGCCCCGATCCTCGCCACCAACACCTCCGGCCTTCCCATCCAGGGGCTGGCCGATACCCTACGCTATCCGGCGCGGTTTGCCGCCTTGCATTATTGTCAGCCGGCCGACGTGGTGCCGCTGGTCGAGGTGGCGCCGGCACGCCAGACCGACCCGTCGATTCCCGAAGCCCTTGCGGCGATGGTGCGGGCCTGCGGGCAGATCCCGCTCGTTCTCGGGCAGGCGCCGGACGGCCTCCTCATCAACCGTCTGCAGCACGCCCTCCTGCACGAGGCTTACTACCTGATCGATCGGGGGATCGCCTCGGCCGAGGACATCGACATCGTTGCCCGGAAGTTCTTCGGTCCGCGGATGTCGGTCACCGGCATGATCGAGCAGAAGGATCTGAGCGGCCTCGACACCCACGCCTATGCCCAGGCGGCGATCGTGCCGCATCTCCATCACGGCAGCGAACCGAGCCCGGTGGTCCAGGGCAAGCTGCGCGACAACGAGCTGGGGGTGAAGACCGGTCGCGGCTTCTATGATTGGAGCGCGGTCGATACCGCCGCCTATCGGACCGAGGCCAAGGCCCGTCTCGATCGTGTCCTCGCCTTCCTGGAGAAGGAAGAAGCGACGGCCCAGCCTCACCCGCCGGCGGCCGCAAAAAAATAGGCCCCGCCGAAGCGGGGCCCATAGGAAGGAAGCGTCTACCGCTCTAAATCGACTTAGCGGTAGTTGCCGGACTGCACGCCGGGATAGGCGCGGAACTCACGGTCGTCCCAGCTTCCCTCATTCCGGCGCTGCGGCGCCTGGTTCCGGTAGTTGCCTGCGGCCGTGCCCGGTGCCGCCCGGAACGCGCGATCGCCCTGAACGTCACTGTCGCGCCATGCGCCGTACTCGTTCGCCGATAGGTCCTGACGTGCCTGCCAACCCGGCGCGCGGTCGTTCCATTGCTGTTGCGGGTTCCGGCTATCGCCCGAGTGGGTGTATTCCCTCATCCGCCACGGGTCGTAGCTGTCTTGCCAATGACCGCTTTCGTAAGCCCGGCCGGCTTCATAGCCACGGCGGAAGGCTTCCTCCTGGCGCAGGCGCTGCTCGGCCCGCCAAGCCTGCATTTCACGCCAATGCCGTTCGTTCTGCCACTGGCGTTCGCTCTGCCACCGCTGGGTGTCCTGCCAGTCGCGGTTGCCGGTCCCGTTCCGGTACTGCCGGTTCTGCCAAGCCTGCAGATTGCGGAGCCGCTGCTCGTGCTCCTGGCGGGAATAGCTCATCCCGTCCCGGTCGGCGGTGCCGCGATATTGCGGGTTCGCTGCCGCGCGGCGGTCGTAGCCGGCACGAATATTGTGCCGATCATAAGTGCCGTTATCCCGATTGTCGTAGCGTGCCTGCGGGTTCTGGTCGAACTGGCGCATGCCGTGGCCGTGCTGGCCGCTCGGCTGCCGCTGCCAGTTGCCCTGGTTCTCGACACCACGGAGCCAATCTTCGGCCTCACGGCTGCGGTCGGTCGCCCGGCCGTCGCCGTTGCGCCAGTCATGATTGACGTCCGCCCGGGCCTGCCGCTGCCAGTCCGGACCACTGTTCGGCATGCTCTGCTCGAAGCGCTTTGAATCTTCCGGCGGTGCCACGGCACCGGCGGGGGTCGCGGTGAAGGCCAGCGCCGACGCGGTGAGCGCGGCCATGGCCGTCATGCTCGCGAGATTGCGGAAAGTGTGCATTGTGTGCCTCCTTTCGTGGAGAATCCGTCTTCGTCCGCCCTCGAGGGGCGGTCGCGCGGAACCGAGGCGCGAATCCGCGCCTCGGCCCGGTCAGCGAAGATCAGCGATAGTTTCCGGCTTCGTTTCCGGGCCAAGCCCGGTAGGTATCGCCGGGGTTGCCCATGTTACGGGACCCGAGATCGATTCCGGCGAAGCTGCCGCGCTCGGTGCCGGGCCACGCCCGGAAGGCACGGTCCCGCGGCGTGCTGCTGTCGCGCCATGCGCCCCATTGCGAAGGGGGAATGCTCTGGCGCCGAGTCCAGTTCATCTGGCCGTAGCGGTCGTCGCCGCGCCCGGAATGATACTGGTTGCCATAGTATGAGCGAGCGTCCTGACGACCGGCCTCAAAGCCTTGGCGGAAGGCGTCCTGCTCCATAGTCTGCGGCGTCCTGTACGGACCGCTCCGCAGGGACGGCTCGTCGTAGTCGTTCTGCTGATAGCTGCGCTCGAAGCGCTGCGAATTCTGCGGCGGTGCCGCGGCGGAGGCGGGCAACGCCATGGCGAGGCTGGTCGCGCCGACCAGCGCGGCAGCCGCAGCCATCGTGATGATGCTGCTTCGGTGCGTCCGCATTGTTCTCCTCCTTTCGGATCGTTTCGGTTTCGTGGCAGGTTCGCGGCCGGTGGGCCACGACCGCCCCGTTCGTTTTCCGAACCTTTTGGGGAGGGAACGATAGCGAGCGGCTAAGGTTCGTGGCCGTTCCCACATTCGCCCCCTATGCCTGGAGGGGGTGTCAACGGATGAGGCGCATGGATCGAGCGAACGTCGACGTTCTGGTTGCGGACATCATTGCCGGTAAGAGGCGGGCGCTGGCGCGCGGCATCACCCTGATCGAGTCGACGCGCGATGCCGACCGGGAGGCGGCGCAGGCCCTGCTCGCCGCGCTGATGCCGAAGACCGGGGGCTCGCTCAGGGTCGGCATTTCCGGCGCCCCCGGGGTGGGGAAATCGACGTTCATCGAAGCCTTCGGCGTCGCCGCGATCGAACGCGGGCACCGGGTGGCGGTGCTGGCCGTCGACCCGTCGAGCAGCCGCGCGGGCGGTTCGATCCTGGGTGACAAGACCCGGATGGAACGCCTCGCCCGCTCGGCCGACGCCTATATCAGGCCGTCGCCCAGCGGCGGGTCGCTGGGCGGAGTCGCCCGGCGCACCCGCGAGACCATGCTGCTGTGCGAGGCCGCGGGCTACGATCTGTTGATCGTCGAGACGGTCGGCGTCGGCCAGTCGGAAACGGCGGTCGCCGACATGACCGATCTGTTCATGCTGTTGCTCTCGCCCGGCGGCGGCGACGAGTTGCAGGGAATCAAGCGCGGCATCGTCGAGATCGCCGACCTGCTGGTGGTGAACAAGGCGGATGGCGATCTTCTGGCGGCAGCGAAGCGGGCGCGGACCGATTACAGAAGCGCGCTCCACATGCTCAGGCCCGATTCGCCGATGTGGCAGCCCCGCGTCCTGATGTGCTCGGCGCACACGGGCGACGGGATCGGCGGCGTCCACGACGTCATCGCCGAATACCGCGGAGCGATGAGCGGGGCGGGCGGCATCGCGGCGCGCCGAGCGCGTCAGGCGGTGGCGTGGATGTGGAGCGAGATCGAGGATGAACTCAAGCATCGCCTGCGGCGGACGCCGGCGATCGCCGCCGAGATCGAGACTCTGGAGGCCCGGGTCGCGGCCGGCGACGTTCCCGCCGCCGTCGCCGCCCGGCGCATCCTGGCGGCGTTTCTGGGCGATCGGGCCGGGGATACTTGACGCTCGACCCCGATCGCCGTAGAAAACGCCTCTTCGAATTTCATGCTTGCTGCAAGCAGCGGGGCCGCGCGGCCCGTCGATAGCCAGAGGATTCGTTTCATGTCGCGACGGTGCGATCTCACCGGGAAGACCGTGCTGACCGGGAACAACGTCAGCCACGCCAATAACAAGACCCGGCGGCGCTTTCTGCCGAACCTGCAGGAGACGTCGCTCTACAGCGACTCGCTGCAGGCAAGTTTCCGGTTGAAGCTCAGCACCCGTGCCCTGCGGACGGTCGAGCATCAGGGCGGTCTCGACGACTTCCTGCTCAAGGCCAAGACCGATGAGCTGTCGCCGCAGGCGCGGCGTCTCAAGCGTATGGTGGCCAAGCGCGTGGCCCAGGCCGGCTGAAACGCCGGCCCTTCGGCGGGCGACGTCCGCCGCTTCCGATGAGTGACTTCCGGGAACGACGGCCTTTCGGCTGGTTCGTGCTGCCGATCGCGGCGATGGTCGCCGTGGTGGTCGTCTCCAACATCACCGTCCAGTATCCGATCAATGACTGGCTGACCTGGGGAGCGTTCACCTATCCCCTGGCCTTCCTCGTCACCGACTTGAGCAACCGGACGCTGGGGGCGGCGCGCGCCCGGCGCATCGTCTATGCCGGCTTCGCGGTCGGGGTCGTCCTTTCGCTGGCGGCGGGGTGGCGGATCGCCGTGGCCTCGGGGACGGCCTTCCTGGTCGCCCAGCTTCTCGACATCCTGATCTTCGATCGCCTGCGCCGGTCGGCGTGGTGGCGGGCACCGCTGGTATCTTCGGTGTTGTCCTCGGCGATCGACACCATTCTGTTCTTCACCTTGGCTTTCGCCTTCACCGGCCTGCCCTGGGCGACCTGGGCCCTCGGCGACTATGCCGCCAAGCTCGCCATGGCCGCGTTGCTCCTTGCCCCTTACCGGCTGCTCGTCGGCGTGTTCGCCCCCCGCGCGCCGCTGGTTTCCTGAGCGCTTTTCCCGGTCGCGGACTCGTCGTCGGCGAGGACGAACATCATCAGCAGGGTACGCTGCAGCAGATTAAAGTTGTCGTCCGAGAGGATGTAGACCAGCGTTCTGCCTTCCGCGTCGGTTCTGACCGCCAAGCCTTCGAAATTGTCGATATTCATCGGCCAGGAGAAGGTGGCGAGAGTTTCGGGTGACAGAATGACGCTTTCTCCGAGGCTCGCCGTCTCGAAGGCGCGCAAGCGGATCGAAAGGTCTAGCGGCGGCACATAGCGCCGTTCCAGCACCAGCAGGCGGCCGTCCGGCAGCGCCGCCATGTCGGTCGGACGATAGCTGTCGTCGACCGGGTAGTAGAGGTGCTGGAAGATTCCCTGGTCGATGGACCAGCCGAAGACATGGCCGCTGTCGCGATAGAACTCCTCGGTCAGGATCACGATGCGGCCGTCGGGAAGGCTAGCCACTGCCTCCAGCCCGCCATTCCCCGGTGCACGGCGTAGATTGGGAGGCGTCGGCATCGCCGTCGGTATTGCCTCTCCCAGGGTTTCCACGGCCGGGTAGCGCCATAGCCTATGCCGTTGCTCGAAGCTGACCAGATAGCCGCCATGGCTGTCGCGGCGCAGGCCTTCGGCGTCTCCGTTCCGGGTGCCGAGGACCGGCTTTCCGTCCAGGCCCAGCATCGGCGCGATCGTACCGTCCGCGATCCCCGACAGGCGTCCTTCGGAATCATATGTCAGCGTGGCGGTGAACCAGCTTCCCTTGTCCGAAACGGCGGTGAGGTGGCGACCGTCGTCACTGATCTCGAGCCCGGAGAAACCGCCGAAGTCGCGGTCGAGCGCGCGCAGGGCGAGTCCGCCGCGAAACATCAGGGGTCCGACCCGGGCCGGTTCGCCGTCCTCCACCGAAAACAGCGATTCGGGATCGCCGGTTACCGCGATGGTGGTTCCGGCGGCATGACAGCCCGCCGGTAACACACCGACCACCAGCAGCATCGCCGCGACAGCCCATCGCGTTCTTGAGAAGAAGCAAGACTTTTGATCTATGTCCCATGGGCACGTACCATGGTAGTGCGGTCTGTGCGCATCACTGTGGCGTCCTCGCAACATATCACCGGAAAGTAAGGGCAAAAGCTTGCTTCCTCCCATAATCTCGCATCTACACAGCCGGCAGCGTCGTTATAATTTGAGCCATGTCGCAGGCGGGACGCTGCATGGCCGAAGTCTGTTCACTTAGGGGACCTCTCAAGGGGGGCAATACAGAATGACGATATCTCGTAAGGCGCTGCTGATGGCGGCCGCGGTCATGGCCTTGCCGACGGCTTCGGCGATGGCCGACGAAGGCTGGTACGTGAGCGGTGCCGGCGGACTGAACTGGCCTGAGGATTCCAGCGTTCGTGGTGGCGGCCTCAACAACTCCGCCCAGCTCGATCGCGGGTGGGCCGCGTCTGGCGCGTTCGGTTACAAGACCCATGGCGGTCTACGCCTCGAAGGCGAACTGGGCTATCGGTCCAGCGAGTTCGACAGCCTCAACAACGTCGCTGTTGGCGGTGACGCCGATGTCTGGAACCTGATGGCCAATGCCATCTACGATTTCGACGTCGGATCGTCGCTCTATCCCTATGCCGGTGTCGGTCTCGGTCTGGCCCGCGCCGACTGGAGCACGGATATCGCCACGGGCGGCGTACGGATCGATGACGACGACATCGGGCTGGCCTATCAGGGCATCTTCGGCTTCGGCTACACGCTGACGCCCCAGCTGACCCTGACCGCCGACTACCGCTTCCTCGGTGTTCCCGATCTGGATCTCAGCTCGACCGCGGGTGCCCGGATCGATACGGAATACCATGCACACACGCTGATGGTCGGTCTGCGCTTCGCGTTCAGCCCGCCGCCGCAGCCCGCTCCGGCCCCCGCGCCGAAGATGGTAGAGGCGCCGCCGCCCGCGCCGCAGCCGGCACCGCCGCCGGAACCGGAACCGGCCGCGCCGCCGCCCCCGAGCACGTACCTGGTGTTCTTTGACTTCGACGTAGCTTCGTTGTCGCCGGAAGCGCTCGACATCGTGCAGGAGGCCGCCGCGAATGCGAGCACCGTGAATCCGGTTCGCATCGAGGTCACCGGCCACGCCGACCGTTCGGGTCCGACCGACTACAACCAGCGCCTGTCGATGCGCCGCGCACAGTCGGTGATGGACGAACTGGTCCGTCAGGGCGTTCCGGCTTCCGAGATCTCCGTGTTCGCACGGGGTGAGAGCGACCCGCTCGTGCCGACGCCGGACGGTGTCCGCGAGCCGCAGAACCGGCGCGTCGAGATCGTCTTCCAGTAAGACGGTCGGCGTAGCCGAAAAAGAAACCCCGGCACTTCGGTGCCGGGGTTTTTTCTTGCCTGCAGGGCAGAGCGGTCGGCGCGTCGCGCTACCCGGCGCGGACCGATTCCAGGCCCTTCCAGTCGAACGTGATGCCGAGGCCCGGACGGTTCGGTGCCAGCGCCTCGCCGTCTTCCAGGACCAGGGGCTCGGCCATGAACCGGTCGAGGCCGAAGCCATGGGTTTCGAGGTACGAGCTGTTGGGCACGGCCGCCAGAAGGTGGACGTGGATGTCGTGGACGCCGTGCGAGGTGACCGGCAGGTTGTACGCTTCGGCCAGCGCCGCGACCTTCATCCAGGCGGTGATGCCGCCCAGCGTCGCGGCGTCGGGTTCGGGGAAAGTGACGCCCTGGGCAGCGATGAGCTGGCGGAACTCGTAGAGGCTGTGCAGGTTCTCGCCGGCGGCGATGGGCGCACCGCCCTCGCGAACGATCCGGGCCTGTCCCTCGATGTCGTCGGGGATCGTCGGCTCCTCGATCCAGTAGGGGCGGTGGGGGGCCAGCGCCCGCGCTGCGGCGATCGCCTGGTCGACGCTCCAACGCATGTTGGCGTCGACCATCAGCGGGAAGTCCTCGCCCAGCATGCGGCGCATCTCGCCCACGCGCTCGACGTCCTCGCTCAGGCGGTCGCGGCCGACCTTCATCTTGATCGCCCGGAAGCCGCGGGCGAGGTTGTCCTCGGTCTGCTTCAGCAGCTTATCGAGGGGGAACTGCAGGTCGATGCCGCCGGCATAGGCCGGCACGCGGTCGCGATGGCCGCCCAGCAGCCGCCACAAGGGCAGGTCGCGTTTCCGTGCCTTGAGATCCCAGAGCGCGATGTCGATCGCGGCGATGGCGAAGGCGGCCGCACCGCCGCGGCCGACGAAGTGCAGCCGCCACCACATCCGTTCCCACAGGCGCTCGATGCAGTCGCCGTCCTCACCGACCAGTGACGGGGCGAGGTCGCCGCTCACCATGGCCGCCACTGCGGCGCCGCCTGATCCCACCGTGTAGGTGTATCCCATGCCCTCGGCGCCGTCCGAATCGGTCAGACGGACGGTGATCAGGTCGAAATGGGTCATCTCGCCATGCATCGAGTCCGACAGCGGTACCGGCAACGGGACGAGGTAGTGGTCGGTGCGGACGGATGCGATCGTCATCGGCTTCTCCCTGCTTGATAAAAGGCAGTTTCGGCCTTCGGCTCACCCTTGAGGTTCAGCCCGGCCGATTATGAGGGAGGGAGTGTCCGATGGGACGGAATGGGCCGCAAGGAACTTCGGCCGGCCCAGGAAACAAAGCCCGGATCGGCTGAAATCAGCCGATCATGCGGAAGAGCGAGGGATGGAAGGGACGGCCGGGCGCCGTCCCCATGGTTCACTTGCCGGCGGAAACGCCCGTGAACTGGGTCTCGCAGACGACCGAGGTCTGCAACACGGCTTCGGCGTTGACCAGCGAGAAGGCCTCGAGGTCGGCTGACTGCAGGCTCAGCACTTCCTTGAACAGAGCCCGCGCGTCGTCGCAGTAGCCGGGGCCGCTGTTCATCCCGATCGCCGACGCCTCGTTGGCGAGGGCGGTGATGAAGCGGTCCAGCTCGTAGCGGCCACTGCCGCCGTATCGGCGGCTGAAATAGGCTTTCATCTGCTTGCCGTTCTGGACCAGCGTGTCGCGGAACTGGACGGCGAATGCGTTGTAGTCTTCCCGCGCCTTGCAGGACAGCGCGGCGACCATGAGCTCCGTCTGTAGCGAACGGACGAACAGCGCCGATGACTCGTTGCGACTGGGACAGTCCGAAGCATTGGCCGCCGCCGCCCCTACTGTAATG
>MDTD01162780.1_pt1 | contig 23785 bp, 19 predicted proteins | sample 811221 | NCBI WGS metagenome assembly MDTD01 (sample SAMN05326646, study PRJNA326480) | marine metagenome | isolation source: seawater | place: Pacific Ocean: South West | collected 2011 | reverse complement strand
GGGAAACGGAAAATATCGTGGATCAAAAAGAACGCTGGGAAATGACTATGGGGCTGACGAAGAAAGCCCCGGCAGCGGAATGCCGGGTGGATATCACCCCCAGGCGGCTGCAGCGGTTTAAAGCAGCCCCCAGGGAGATTGTGGGGTGGGAACTTAGGTCATCTATCGGAACACCGCTTGACCGGGGGAAGGTGGTGGCGGATCACTGGGGTCTGGTGACGGTTAAGGGGATCCGGGTGACCCAGGGGAAGAACCGCCTGGTGCTGTTCAAACAGCTTTAAGAACCATTACTTCATCGCAATCCGGACAATGCAGGGGACGATTAAACAAGTTGCAACACCCGCCCAGGTTCTGCCCGAAGTTTATATTTCAGTTATTATCTGGAATGCTATCCCTAGCTTCGGCAAGGGATTCTGCTCGGCCTCAACATCTTCAGCGTCCGCCTCTTTTCTCAGTCTTTCGACAATTCTGCCCATATTCTTTTTTTCAGCTCATCAAACGTGAGTTCTTTAATTTCAAAAAGCACGTCTTCCTTCAAGCTCTTATTGATCTATTTCACGGCAGCAAACCAATAATGCGGATACCATAACATTCGTTTTTTACCGTGGTTTTTAATTTTAAAGCCAGTATTGATTAAGAGCCGCTTCATATCAGCTCTGCCGACCTCATTTCCAGCCCTTCCGGTCAACAAGATGTCATGCAGTCTATTACCCCATACCATTGGGCTTTTGGCATCAATATCCTTGATCAACAAGGTTTGCCCTTCATACATTCTCCCATGCAGGTTTCGGATAAACGTTTCCTGCTGTTCAGGCGGAATATGGTGGAATACGTCAACCATGGTAATCAAGGAATAATTAATGATATCCGCAGGTAAATCTATCCCGTTATAGCACTGAAAAGAGGCATTATCAAAATCAAGGCTTGAGAATAACTGCCTGGCTTCATTTACGGCATCCTCGTTAACATCGATTCCTTTCACCATCCTCGGGTGAATAAATCCTGTAAGAATCAGGGAAAACTGTCCCTGACCGCATCCGATATCGAATATTGCACTGCCTTCGGGAATATATTTGAGCATCAGATTAAAGGGACAGATATACGGCCGATAAACAATTTTAAAGTAATTGAGCCAACCTGTTACATTGTTTTTTTCTTTCAGATACAACGAAAGCACTGAATTTGAAATTTTTCTATTCATGTGACACGTTCTGCTTTCAGTTCTTTTTCTGTAATGCTTCAGCATTGGTTTCCACCAGTTTGAAAACCTTTACTCGCCCTTGATCATTAGTTGTTTCGAACACGGTCTCAAGGTGCGGATGATCTTTTTGGAACAGATCATAAACATCCGGGCTGTAAGCTGACTCAAACCCGTCGTAAAGAGTTAAATATACATCCTCGCCTTTTTCACAGCGCATATGCGCAATCACCAGATCCAATGAATCGCCGGTCAGACGTCTTCTCGTGCATCCGCTGTAATAACCGAAGGTCGCACCGTGCTCAAACATGAGACAATCGGTGTCAGCCAATTGGTCTTGTCGGAATCGGGCAGCAGCCTCTTTAATTAAGATCAAAGGCGGTTCTGCCCCCCCTAAGGTCCAACGGATCTGGCGTGTATACGCCTCAAAAAACAAAACGCCTCCAATCAGAACACATAGCAAAATCACCATCCGGGGCAAACGACGGTATTGAAAACTATGCATTAAATGACAGGCGCCGGTGGCAGATAATAGTGCAAGAAATGGCAGCGTGGCATGAAGATACCGGGCATTCACGGAAAACAGAGCCAGGATGAATATATAGATCAGTCCGGCAAGGGTTCCCAAAAGAAACCGCCACCTCCGGTGTACCGCCAGCACCCAGCATCCATATGCCGTAAGGCCCCAGAAAACCATAGCCAACGGTGGCCTGAATATATCCAGATAAGCGAAAACAACCTGCTTCATATTCCAGGCATATCGACGCATCTCCGTTTTAATGTCATGCGGATATTGAGTAAATTCAATAGCAAGAGTTTCCGAATTAATCCGCTCACGGCTGCCGCCGTGAAATGCGGCCCGTCCTGCGGCAAGATTGACCTGGGTTTTATTGGACAATTGCCACTTGCCTGTGGTCACCTTCAGATAGTACACATAGGGCAGCAATATCAGAAAGCAGCAGAAGACAGCCGCTACATGCCTTTTGTCGAATAGAGAACGGCGACCAACCAGGACATCAATTCCCAACCAGGCCGGGAGGAGAAGAATCGCCTCGGGGCGCGTCAGATAGGACAAGGCGACCACACATCCCAGCTTAATAAAAGGGCCTGCGCCGGACTGTGGTTTCATCCCTATCCATATAAAAAAACCCAACACGGCCAAGCAGGTTGCCAATGCTTCTGACAGGGGAGCTGTTCCCATAAATTGGAACAGGGGATTTACAACCAAAAGCAGGACTGCGATTACACCTGTCTTTGTATACGTTCCGTTCTGACGGCCTGCCAAAAAAACAAGATAAAGCGTCATCACGGATGCAGCAGCCGAAATTAACCGAGCGGATGAGACAGCGTCCATCCCCCAATAGTTCACCAGACAGCCCGTAAGAAAAGGGAAAACAGGAGGAAACCAAACCTCAGGCCCACCGAAGGGATTGGTGAAATTCCCAGTTTTTATCAGGTTGACGCCTGAGGTAATGTAACCGACAACATCGGAGACGGCAATTCCCAGGTAGCTGTCCCATTGCAGCACCAGTGCAATGACGTAAGCCGCCAGGCTGGCTGTAAGTATTGTATTATTCTCCAATATTTTTTTCATCTTGATATTAAAATGATGCCTGCAACCACCAGAAGAGTACCCATAAACTTGTTCAAAGTAATGGGCTCATTAAGAAAAAAATATGCAAAAAGCATGGTACCGATGAATCCCAGCCCCACAAAAGGGTATGCACGACTCACCTCAACACGGGCCAGTACAATCAGCCAGAAAACAGCCCCCGCCACATAGGCGGCCATACCTCCCAGAACAAAGGGGTTTGTTAAAATGGCGTAGGCGGCCGGTAAAATAGTGGTTTTCAAATGCGTCTGAACAAGAGGGTGAGTCATTCCCAGTTTCAGCAGGATCTGCGCCAACACGGATAAAGCAACGGAGGTCAATATGATTGAAATAATATAAATATTCATAGGATCTGTGCCAAAAGTGTAAGGACGATAATAACGCTGATTGTTATAAGACTCCCCCTGTCTGTGAGTGAAAACACGATGGGGTCATCGTGCATCTCCCCCCGATGTGTCTTTATCCACATCCGCGTCAACCAATACCCTAAGGCGGGAATGATGAGCCATAGCAGAGAGGGATCCTGGTATTGGTTTGTCAACACGTTGTTCTGGGTATAAAAACAAAAGAGCAGGATGGACATCAGGGAGGAAGAGCAGCCAAAGGCCATTAAGACAGGATAATCTCTCACCCCATAATCCCGCCCGTTTGTCTCCACCATTCCTCTGTTTTCCAGGCTTTTTAATTCAGCGCAGCGTTTAACCAGTGCAAGGCTAAAAAATATAAACATTGAGAACGACAATAGCCAGAAAGAGACCACTTTACCTATGATCACGGCACCTGCAAGTATCCTGATCGTGTAAAGGGAGGCCAGTACAATCACATCCAGCACCACATACTGCTTAATGCAAAAGGAATAGCACAGGGTCAGCCCAAGATAAGTGATCAATGTTATACAATACCAGCCACCGATCATGCTTGCCAATACCCCGGCTCCCCCAAAGAGCACGGCCGTTGCAGCCAAAGCCTGGGGAATCCCCACCGATCCGGCTGCTAAAGGACGGCTTTTTTTCCTGGGATGTTGCCTGTCAGAATTAATATCCGCCAAATCGTTGATGATATAGGTGGCCGACGCTAGAAAACTGAAAGCGAAAAACCCGACAACCGACGCACCGAGTCTGTTGCCATCCAAAAATGCACCGGACACCAGAAAAGGGACGAAAATCAGACCATTTTTCAACCATTGATGAAGGCGCAATTGCTTTACCCAAGATCGGAGCCGGTTTGCCGGTAGGTCAAACATCGTGAAACCGTTTATATTTTTCGCCCGTATCCTCGTCCCGGGCTCAGGATTCACCAGATAACTTTCCTGTGCCTCCCGAAATATTTCGAAATCAATATTACTGTTGCCCGCGTAGGCGAACGCGTCGGTTTCGTCCCGGATCATTTTGAGTTTTGCACGGCCCTTCAAGTTGTGGGGGCCGTTTCCGGTCAGTACGCTATCAAACAGATGACGATACTGTTTATAAAACTGTTGACCATACTTTTCAGCTGCTGCAGTTGCCAGAACCAGCCGTCTGCCGTCATCCCGCTCCTTTTCCAAAAATCTGTAAAACTCTGAATTCAAGGGAATCAATGAGATATCAATATCCGTACAACAGGCCAGTTGATGTTTAAGACAGGCCCGCCCTTGCATCAGCCATAGAATGCAGCGCAGCAAATTAATGAAATCCTTTTTAACTGCGGCCACGAAGCTTTCGAACAACATATCAGATTTAATGAATGTGCCGTCCAAATCCACATAAATTGGTATCTTTGAGGAGGAGCCCCCCATTTGCCGACTACCTATTTGCATGTTTGTAAATCCACTTTATGTTGTTGATCGTTTATTTATTATCTGAGCCGGATTTCCCGCAGCAACGGAATAATTCGGCAGGGCTTTTATAACAACACTGCCGGCGCCGATCACACAGCCGTCACCAATATCGGAGCAGACAATGGATCCGCTTCCTATCCAACAGTCTCTGCCGATGTTCACCCGTTTGAATTGCTGATTCTGGTCCCTTATGGGAATCTGTGTATCTTTAAATTGATGCTGATTTAACCCACTTGTCACCTGTACGTTACTCCCAATGATGGTGTCGTCTCCGATTGATATTTTTCCCAGATCACACTCCGGACCGATATATACACCGTTGCCAATTCTGATGTCCGGGTCAGAGAACAATGTGCCGAAACAAATACAGGCATCTTTGAGTTCAGCGCGGATAATCCATTTCAGAATCCCCCGGCGCAGCCATTCCCCGGAAATACCGGGGAGAAGAGATACGGCCTGCATCACTGAGGTAAATGCTTTCCGGCCACCGAACCCAAGGGAAAGGCAACGGTACCAGGCGAAAACCGGCAGGGTCAGAATGTGTATCACCATATCAACTATTTTTTTAAGTACAGGTTTCATAGATAGGACCTTATCATGCTTTTTATCCATCGGATTTCTTTTCTCAGGGAAACACGCAAAAGTCTGCCAGGAAGCTTTACAGCATTTCGTGGTAGCCCTGCAAATCCTGCCTCATCCAGCATCCTGACCTGACCATTTCCCTCCCGGTAGTGCAGCTCCAGAGAAGGCATGCCGTTGGACAGGAGGATGGCCATGGGGCGGGTGAAGGTCCGAGTGTCAAAACTACCAAGCTGCTTTAAGCCTTCTTCGAAGAAATAGCGGCTCTTGCGAATGAAAATCTCGCGCAGACGGGCCGGAGCGTAGTCCGCGGCCACGGCGAAAATATCAGCTTTACGGACTTCCTGGGCCGCCCAGGTTTCGGTGGGGAATTCCAGTTGGTCCGGGGTGTCCAAAAACAGGGATTCGTTGTCTGCCATCCAGCTGGCGTAGTGGATCAGGGCGGCGCGGCCGTGGGCAAAAACGGCATCGGTGAGGCCGTTTTTGCGTTTCAAGTCCAGATAGCGGCCCAGTGCCTGGAGAAAAATGAGGTACATCCACCGCCGTTCTGCATCGGCCAGATCCATTTCTTCCAGATCGTCGTCCGGGGAGACGCAGGTGACGACGAGGTATTCCGCGGTAGTCAGGTAGCGGGCTTCTCCGGTGAGCTGCCAGGCGTCCATAAGGGTATTGAGACTGTTGCCGCTGACCCGGCTGGGGCCTTCATAGCGGATAATGTCTTCATAACGGGCGGTATGCCGCGCCCCGCGATTGCGGAGAATGACTTTCAGCCGCTTGGCAAGGATCAGCAGGGATTCGCTGAGGGTATCCGGTGCCGTGACACAGCTGATGATATTACCGGCCAGCTCAATAACAGCCTCCCGGTAGCGCTCTTCCCCAGTCATCCAGTAGAGATACATCAGGCCGGTGGCGTAGTTATGGTCCGGTGAAGGGCCTCCCCCGAAGGTGCCCGGGGGTTTCAGGGCTTCATGGGCCTTTGAGATGGTGCGATGGGAAGAGGTGGCGGCGTCCAGATGGTGGTCTGTATGCCAGAACATCCCGGAATTCCAAACGGATTTATCATCCGCCGTATGGTAAATATCAATGTCCGAGACATGGTCCGCCATCCCGGCTGCCAGGCGGAACCATTCCCGGTCCCCGGTCCGCATAAACTGAATTGCCAGCCCTTTTACCACATCGTACTGGTTGTTGTAATGGGAGATGAAATCTTTATTGTCCCCGGCGTTAACCGCTTCATGGTCGGCGTGAAGATCCCCAAAGCTGCGCCAGCCGAACTCATCCGCAGCCTCGTTCTTTGCAGAGAAGCTGTCCGGACCTTCAAGGGCGTTCTGGATAAAGTCGTCATAGGCAGGCAGTCCATCGGGCACCGGCCGGGGACGGGTCATGGCGGAAAAGTAGGCAGCGCTGTCCACAACCGGCAGCAGGGGTGCCCTTGTCCAGCCCAGTTCTTCCTCACCGAAAGACAGGTAGAAGGTATGGGTTTTTCGCTCACCCGGCTGAAGTTCAAACCCATCTTCAAAGTACCGGGGGAACAAACCGAGACTGAGACTGTTGTCTCTGATTTCCATGGATTTGGGGAAATTCTGCCAAAAATTTTCTCCAAACAGAGTAACCTTCGCATCATGGCCAATGCCCAGTGACATTTCAGGGGAGGCTCTCAGTCCTGCAGCCACTTCTTTACCGCCCGCATAGCACCGGTAGCCCCGGAACGACAGAGGCACTCTATTTTCCGCATTGACATGGTTCCGGGACTGCCAGCTATCCCCGCCACTGGATTCCTGGTAGACGCAATAGTCCGTACCCGGGGCAATCTTCGTGAGATCTGCCTCCCGGTTGATTCGACAGACGCCCCCCCCCTGCCCGCCCCTCACGCTGCAGACAAAGGAAAGGTCTTTAAACTGAAGGGCACCTGGATCGCCAAGATCCCAGGCATTGCCTGGATGATGGGCCGCCCTGGGATTGGTCAGGGTAAAACTGACTTTCACATGGGATTTTCTTGCGTAAAAATGAACCCGACTGGCAAAGGTTATGTCGGTGTCTTTAACGCCACCTAAGAACCCTCCTCTGAAAACAAGGGTTTTTCTCAGGGCTGTATCATGTTCCAGGGCCCATTCAAAAATCTGTGGAAAACTGATGTTCCCGTCTTTATCTTCCATCCGGAAAGTTTCCGGTTGCAGATCAACACGTTTACCGTTTTTGGGCACAACCCATTGAAACAGGTTGAACGTCTCCCTTACACGGATGCAGAAACGGGTTGCTCCCGTGTCCACAGTCAGATTCCCCCCGGTCTCTGCAAGAGAAATGGCTTCGACCGGCTGCCCCTGTCCCTCAGCTCGACGCAGTGTCAGACGCTTTGTTTCCCCGGCATCCAAAGAAACATTGGTGTCAATCAATACCCAGCAAGGACTGCCGCCGGGCCAGCGGGACAGGACATGGGTATCACAGGGAAGGCTGTGTTCCGTCCCTTCGGTAAGTGCAAGCTCAGGGACGTCTGTGCCCACCGGCAGTGGAATGCCGACGGACAAAGGTTCTTTCGTACGCCGGATACCCATGGACTCTTCAAGTCTGACGTTTATCGGAAAAAATGATTCTGCCCTTTGGGCGCTGCCGGCCGTCGGCTTTCCGTCCAGCAGGTCAGTCAGGGCCTTAGTCCACAGCGCCACCGCATCCCATGTATTTTCCCCTGCCCATACCGGGGCCTCGGCCTGCATGCGGCGGTACAAATTCCTTTCTGTGATGAGGGTCTCTATGGCGGTTGCCACCTCATCATCACGGGTACCGTCCACCACGAGACCTGTCACACCGTCTTTCACCGCTTCGGCCTGACCGCCGGAATTTCCGGCAATGGACGGCAGCCCTGCTGCTGCGGCTTCAATGAAAACAATGCCGAATCCTTCCACCATGGGACCGCACTCAATGGAGGGCATAATATGGATGTCCGCAGCGGCATAGGCCCTTTTTTTTTGTTCCTGGGTGAGGAATCCGGTAAAAATCACCTGCGCTTCTAAGCCAAGATCCCGGGCCATGGCCTTCAGGGTATCTGTCTCGGGACCTTTGCTGGCGATGATGTATAAAAGGCGACGGCCCTTTTCCTTCAGCGAGGCCATCGACCGAATCACCGCAGCCTGGTTCTTTCGTGGTTCATGCCGGGCCATGGTGATGAGTACCTTTGTATCGTCGTCCGCGCCCCAGGCGGCCCTTTGAGACTGGCGGTCAAATGAACCCGATTGGTCAGTCAGCCCGTTAATATCCACACCGGGGTGGATCACTGCTGCGTCCACAGCACCGCTGGTAAACCGTGTAGTCATCTTACGCGTGGACCGGCTGTTGGCAATGACAAGGTCAGATAGTTTCAAGACCTGCGCCGCCAGCAGCTTTATCTGCCGGGAGGTATCGGCCACATTGAGTTCTTCGCCATGCACATAGGTCACAAGCTTAGCCCGGCGATTGAAAAGCAGTTTAAACGCCAGTGCAACAATCCCCTCGGGAAATGCCCTGAGGCTGTGGACCATGCACGGCCCCTTTCCCACCTCCCTGTAAATGGCCCGCGCATCCGCCGCCACGGCAGTCAGCCAGGCCCGGCTCAAGAGGTTTACGTTCCCGTCTGCCATCTGGCGCCGCAGAATGCAAAGAGCGCCATGGTCCTGCCTGTCGAACGCCACCTGCAGGCGGACGGCATCGGGTGTTCCGGCATTGTCCCCGGCAAAGACGGTGACAGGGTGACGCCAACGGCGGTAGGTTTCATACATCCAGGTATGGGCACCGCCCACCTCCGGGAAAAAATCACGGCTGATGAGAATATGTCTGGTCATGATGCTGGCTTATCCATTCACCCGGAAATAATCTGTTTTCACGATGTCCCCTCTCCCTTCGCCATATAGCCGAATTCCCTATTCATGCGTCCCCCGATGCGGTTGAAAATATCAAGGTTCTCCCGAGACAGATGCTGCCGCCACTTTTCATCGTGGGGTCGGATGATGCCGTCAAAGGTATGACGCATGTAGTTCCCTACAATATGGTAATCGGAGTTGAAATCAAGATCCGGCACTCCATCCAACTCCAGGAAATCCCCAAGCTGTGCCAGAGTGTCCCCGGGATTATCACAGAGGGCCTCCAGTTTCAGATGAAACAGGTTCTTTTCAGGCACATAGGTATCACAGATACCCTGCCCCGTTTTATTGCACCAGCGCCAAGTTTCCGCAGCGGATTGCGGGGTGTAAATCGTCTCTTTGGAGAGTAGAGAGTTCATCACTGCCCTGCCGTCCCGAACTAGAAAAATCACCTTTAGGTTGATATTGGGACAGTCCCTGAGGAAACGGATCTGAAATGGATTTTTTGAGGTGTCCAAAAAGATCCGGGTCTTTTCCCGGCCGCAGAGAATCCCCGCCAGATCGACCGAAGTCCGAAGCCGTCGGGAAAAGGTTTTGGTTTTTAAAGGAAACATCCTCTTAAAGAGTGTATCCCGAATTCTTGCCACGGCCCGTTTCGAAAATTGGTAGTAATAAAAACTGTCTGTCAGGCTACCCGGCTCAGGCGCAAGTTTCAACGCCTGTTTTCCCGGATCAAAGGCAATCCCCGCATCTGCCGCCTGTTGTTTCCAGTCCGCCCAGAAATTGCAGTCGCCGTAGCGGCTGCCGCAAGAACATTTTTCCGAAGGGGAAAAGGGGGAGGAAAATTCTCCCACCGTGGACACCATGGGATGGGCGGCCAGCAGGCAGGCGATCAGGGTAGACCCGCTGTGGGGGGCGGATGTTAAATATACGTAATCGATCTTTTCAGTCATTCAACCTCCCTCATAGTTGCTGTATGCGGCCGGCGCTGCTTCATCCGGAATATCGTGAAAGCAAACGCACCGCAGGTAAGAAGAATCGCCAGTACGTTTATGCAGAACCTGAACCAGGTCTCGGGGGGTAGAACATTGGAAACCCAAAGCCCTGCACCTGTGCCGATACCTGCGATGAATATGCCCCAGGCGACGGCCCCCAAATAGGTACCCGAGCCGAACCCCAGGCGACGGCTGCAATAGGCGGGACCAATAATGGCGCGGTGAAAAATTTGGGGAATCAGGGTGGCTGCGGCCACACCGAAAAGCCCGAACGGTCTGACAAGAAGGATACTGAGGATGAGATTCAACAGCCCCTCTCCGAATGCAAATACGGCAATCCAACCGGGGGTCCCCAGCGCCGACATACAGATATGGCAGACTCCGTATCCGGTGGCAAAAAACTGGGGGAATAAAAGGATATACAGCAGTTTCCCGGATTCAGCGTACCCCTCCCCCACCCAGAGTTGGTAAAAGGAGGGTCCCAGTACGAAGCAGCCGGCGAATACCAGCCCGCCGAACATGTACATCAGGTAGGCCGTCTTGCCGTAAAACCCGGAGAGTCCGTCCAGGCCGTCCCTGGCGAATATGCCTGTAGCGTGAGGTGTCATGGCATTGTTCGTGACACTCACGCATTGAACCAGGTAAGTGACCAGGGTGGCGGCCAGGCTATAGATGGTAATCAGTTCCGCTGAAAGAAACCGGCCGATCACCAGAAGATCACACTGGTACACCAGGGTGCTGGACAGGGTGAACAGAAAGGATTTTGAACCGAAGCTGATCAACTCTCTAAAGTTTGACGGCTTCAGTCCTGACAGGCGGATACTGACCAGGTTGCAATACCGAAAGGAGGCCCACACCTGAAGGAGTCCCAGGAACACCGAGATACCAAGCCCCAGCAAAGCCAGCCCAAGTATCCCGTATCCGGCCTTCAGGAGGATCACCGTCATCACCGCCCGGAACAGGGTGCCGGCGACACCAATGCCGTTCATCAGGGCAAATTTCTGGTGGGCGAACAGATTGCACTGGAAAACAGCGGAGAGAAAGGTGGCGGCGGCAGTCAGGGACACCAGAAAGAATGCTGTCCCTGCATCATCCCCCGCAGGCGGCGGAAAGTTGAAAAAACTGCTGACAGAACCGGACAAGCCGTAGCCGATCCCGATGCACAACACCGCAGTAACAGCTAAGCAGGCAAAGGCGATGCTCATATACCCGGAGGCCTTATGGTAATCCTTCAGGGCCACCGAATGAGAGATATAGCGAACCACCGATCCCTGGAGGCCAAAGGCCAGCAGGCCGTAATGCCCCGTAAAGGAGACGATCAGCGACCAGATGCCGTAACGCGCGTCCCCCAGGCTGTGAACTACAAAGGGAGAGAGCAGCAGGCTTACCACAACGGTGACCAGGAAACCGCTCTGATTTGCCAGAATATTGGTAAAGACTTTATGGGACAGGAGGTTCCGCAGCAAACTCACGGGCGGCCTGCCTTTAGAAACAGCCGGAGCACCCGGTCGCAACTTGCTTCAATCTCCCGGAACCAATCCGGGTCTGCATACTGCCGCCAGGATTCCTTCACCCGGCCGGCATTAAGCCCGGCAAGCCTATCAATTTCCCCGGGTGACACCGAAAGATCCAAGGCCGAAAACAACTGTGATGCCACGCCTGTAAAATCCGTTATCAATTTTTCATAGCAGATGCTGACATGGGCATGCTGCTTGCCGGCCATATGGGACAACCGCCAAAGATAAAAATGAATGGCATAGGGATGCTGCCCTTCAGGTTCCAGGAAGGGAAAGTGTAGCCTAAGATCCTTTGCCCAGTTGATCAGGTAAAAATAGTCCAGGGGATCGTTTTGCCGGTACCGGTAATCCTTTGGCGGCTCCCTGCCGTCTTTCAGGATGGACATCCACTGTTCCCGGGGATGCCTGTAAAGGTGAACGATGCGCGCCTCCGGAAATTGAGCGGCCAGCCAAGCCAGGCGAAGATCCATCCGGTTGAACTGAAGAACTGGCCGCTCTTCCGCCGCATCGATCAGGGCATTGATATAGGTGAACAAGGCCGGGTCGTGGTCCCGGGCCGTCATATACAGATTCCGGTTCACCCAGGTAGGATTGTAGCATTCGGAGAGCCGGGAAAGTCCTTGGTATTCCGTATCGTAATTGTCCACGCCGATATGGGTGTCGTCTGTCCCGTATCCCCGGTTCAGGAACCATTGATTCTCGTTGAGGGGTTCATAGTATGCGGTTACCCTCTCAAGCTGCCTGAACACCTGCCAAAGGAAGGTGGATCCGGAGCGGAACCGGGCCGTAATAAATATCGGTGCCCTGGTTGCGTGACCGGACGAGACTGCTGAAGAATCATCTTCATAGGGGTTGTCCAGGTAGTTAAGGCGGGTGGGTGTATTGGGACGGTGGAGATCACGGAATGTCTGCCAGAATAGTTCTCTAAAGTAGTCTGACCTTACGATGTAGTCCGTCAATCTGTATACAGGTTTTTTCAAAAGCTGTTTCAGTTTTATGGGTATCATGGCATGAATTAAGCTGTATTTTTTTTCGCGTAGTATTGTTTTATGCGCGCGGTAATGTAATAGTTCAAGAATCCGGAAATAATCAGTAGATAATAGAATATCTCATAGTAATTCAGTGACAGGAAAAGAGAACAGACAGACAGGCCGAAGAACGAAACAACACTGGCCTCATTAAGGTAGCGGATCACCTGAAGTTCAGGGGAATCGAATGCCTCCGCCCAAGTATTAATCAAGCCGTTATTACGCAGCCCCTGAATCAGCACCAAAATGACAATCAGGCAATAGGCGATCAGGGCAAAGGCGCCTATTTCTCCTGCAAACTGGAAGGGAACGCTGTGGGTGGCCCGGGGCTGCTTGTCGCTGAAATCCGGCATGGCCTTGATGAAACAGGCCACCCCCACCCCCGTAAACGGGTATTCGTTCAGCATTCCCACTGCTGCAGACCAGGCTTGCAGCCGGGTTTCGGCAGATGTCTCACCTTCATAGTCAACAATGCTGCTGCTCCGGCTCTTGAGCACGTCTCCGCCCTGGGCGGCAAACACCACCAGAAACACAGGGATAAGCACTGCCATGAAAGTCTTGCGATTCTTTGAAAAAATCACACCGGCAAACAGGGTGGCCGCCAGCCCTACCAGGCCCCCACGGGACCCCGTCAGGAACACAGCGTGCCATCCCAGCGGGATTACCGCCCATGACGCATACCGCATCAAGCCTCTCCCCAGATACAGCCCCCAGTAATAGAGAAAGGGGATGGCAGACACAAAGAACATTGCAAAGGTGTTTTCATCACCGTAGATCCCTGCTGAATAGGCACCGATGGGTCCTTTGAGCCGCCCCATGTAAAAGGCGCTCCAGTTCTGGGAAATATATTGATAGTTGGCCCACCAGGTCAGGTGGAACATAGAGAGAATAATGACGTAGGAAAAGTACTTCTGCTTGTCCACATCATCAATGATCAACACGGCGATCAAATAGAACAGGATGATTTTGCTGAACTTGACGAAGAACTCATAGGGCTCGTCCCCCATGGCGCCCACGTAAGGGCCGAAAGAAAAGGAAACGCAATAGGCCAGCCAGAGCACAATGACAAAAAAGTTCAGCCGCGACTTAAGGAAACCGAAATTCACCCCGCTCCTGAAAAGGCATAGCATTAACGCCCCAATGGTGACCCCGGCAACGATCAGGGATAGCCGTATACCTTCAAAGTGCCACCACCAGATGTACTGGGGTCCCCAAATGGCCAGGCAGTAATAGGCAAGCGCCCCCACAAAAGGCCGCTTGACCGTCTGAAGGACGGTGAGGGCGATAACACACAGGAGGATAATCTTTCCCATATCAGATGGCTATTCCCGACGAGCGGCCTGCGAGGGAAACGTAGGCCCGCTCGTAATCCTTTGCCATTCTCCGGGCGGAGAACTTTGCCAGCACCAGTTCCCGGCCACGGATGCCATACTTTGTGGCGCTTCTTCCGTCAGTCATAATGTCCTGTAAAACCTGCTGAAGCGCCGGTACATCACCTGCAGGAAACAGGCGGCCGGTCTGTCCGTCGATGATCAGATCGGCACACCCCGGTATATTTGATGCCGCCACTGGAATACCCGCGGTCATGGCCTCCATAAGGCAGCGGGGAATCCCTTCCACCTTCGAAGGGAGCACAAAGCAATCAAAGCCCTTGAGATAATCCAGGCGGTTGTCCCGAAAACCGAAGAACAAGACCCTGTCCGCAATACCAAGTTCCACGGCCAGAGCCTTTAGGGCTGTTTTCTGATCGCCGTCACCGACCAGGCCCGCCCGCCACAAAAAATTATCCGGAAGCCCGGCAAGGGCTTTCAGCAGGACATCCATACCTTTTCTCCGGATAAGCTGGCCGATGAAACCGATGGTAAAACACCCTTCTTCCTTCCATCGAACCAGTTCGGGTGCTATCGGACGGTGGTGGAGGATTTCATCCGTGTCCACCCCGTTGGGTATCAGCTCCAGCCGGGGCTGCATCAGCGGGATGACCGAAAGCTCATCGTAAAGATCTTGTGACAGGGGATACACTTTGTCGAAGAAGGGAAAAATGGCCCGATTGAATCCCTCGTAAAGCGTCAGGGTCGTTCCGGCGTCAGAACTCCACCCGTGGGGGGTGGAGATCAGGCGGCACTGGGTGCCGAGGGTTGCCAGCAGGCCGATAGTATCCTGCTTGTATCCGTGGGTGTGGAGAATTTGAACGTTGCGCCGTCGGATGTACTGCCGAAGCTGGCCCACGGCGGAAAAATTCACCCGGCCGTAGGCCTGGAAAGTGTGGGTATCAATACCGAGCTTTTCGGCCTCGGTGATCAATGGCGCTTCCAGCCCGGGATCATCCTTGATCACCGAAACGATGGATCGAACCTTCCGGCGGGATAAATATCTCACCAATGCCAATATCCAGCGTTCTAACCCGTAGAGTCCCATGGGGCCGCCAAGCTGCATCACATTTATCTTCAAGTATTTCCGTACTCCTTTTCCCACAGACCGAGCATCATGACACTCCATAGAAAAACACTGTGGTCTTTTTGCCCCGACTGGTGGGCGTCCCAAATCCGGCGGAGTTCTTTGGGGTTCAGACATTCCTCTACCACCCGGCTTCCCTGCATGGTCTCCAGGCACATCTCTTTCAGTCCCGTTCTGAGCCATTGGGCTGCAGGGATGGAAAACCCTTTTTTGGGCAGGTTGACAATGGATGCCGGGAGGCGGCGTCCGGCCAGTTCCCTCAGTATCAGTTTACCCCTGCTTTGATTCATTTTCAGTTCTGCAGGCAGACGGGCACCGAACTCAAGGATGCGGTAATCCAGGAGCGGATTTCTCAACTCCAGGCCGTGGGCCATGCTCATCCGGTCCGCCTTTACCAGGACGTCGTCGGTCATATAAAAGTGAATATCCGTATACTGGGACCGTGACAAGGGGTCTGCCGCAGGGCTGCCATGGTAAAGGGGGAGCACCAGTTCTCCGGGATGAAATCCGTTTAGCTGCCCCATGAACTCAGGGGTGTATACCTTTCGCCGCGTATCCTGCCGTAGCCACACCAGATCCTGGAAAAAGGCCCGGGCATCCGAGACGGAGAGGTTCTCAAAAATGGTTTTCAACCGAAGCGGTTTCGGCAGCCGTGAGGTCCCGGGATACAGCTGACCGAGGGGACCCAGCAAAACGCGGCGCCAGGCACGGGGCAGCAGGGTCCTGATCCGGGATTCAAATACGTGGGGCAGGTAACGAAAGGTGTAGCCGCCGAAGGCCTCATCACCGCCGTCCCCGGTCAGGGCCACGGTAACCTTTTCCCTGGCATGGCGGCAGACGTGCCAGGTGGGCAATGCGCTGGAATCGGCAAAGGGCTCGTCAAGAATCCCGGCGATGGTGCGTATGGAGTCAATGTCCTCCGGTTCTGCCATAAATTCTGTGTGCCGGGTACCGAAGTGCTCTGCAATCAGCCGTGCCCCGGACAACTCACAGAATTCCTGATTTCCGAAACCGACGGTATGGGTGCGCACCGGCGAATGCGCAAGTTCCGCCATAAAGGAGACCACCAGGGAGGAGTCAAGGCCGGAAGACAGGAACGCCCCCAGCGGGACATCGCTCATCAGGCGGCACCGGACCGCGTCCCTCATAAGCGATTCAAGTTCTTCGGCAGCCTCGTCCATTGTCATTTGAACCTGATTTCTGAAATCCAGGTCCCAGTAGGTATCACGGGAGATCCCTTGCCCGGACACCGTCAGTCGGGTCGCTGGTGCAAGTTTGTCCACATCCCGATAAATAGTAAAAGGTGCTGGGATATAGCCGAACGAAAAATAGGCGTCCAAGGCCTGCGGCCGGATATCCCGGCCGGTAAATCCGCCTGCGGTGATCGCCTTGAGTTCGGATGCAAAGGCAAAGCAGCGGCCGTCCCAGGTGTAGTACAAAGGTTTTTTACCCACCCGATCCCGGGCCAGGAACAGCACCTTGTCACGGCTGTCCCACAGGGCAAAGGCAAACATCCCGTTGAGTTTTTCTACTGCAGCATCCCCCCATTGGGCATAGGCGTAGAGAATCACTTCCGTGTCGCTGGCCGTATCGAAAACATGGCCCAAATCTTCAAGCTGACACCGAATTTCCGGGAAGTTGTAGATCTCACCGTTGAAAACGATGGTGTATCTGCCGGTCCTGTCCGTCATGGGCTGGCTGCCGCCTTCAAGATCGATAATGCTCAGCCGCCTGTGCCCCAGGGCGGCCATACCATCCGTGTAGATCCCTTCAGCATCCGGACCCCGATGGGCCAGGCGATCCGTCATCCTGCGGATGGTTTCCCCGGCGGCGTCTCTTGAATGATGTGAAAAATTGACAAATCCGGCAATACCGCACATGGGTTACACCCGACCTGCTATTTCGCTGTACAGACGATGATAGGCATCCGTCATGGTGCCAAAGTCAAACCGCTCTATGAACCTGTCTCTGGATGCCTTTCCAAAGGCCTGCCGCATGGATTGATAGAGCACTGCATCTTTCAGGGCAGCGGTGAATGCGGTCAGATCCCCGGAAGGCACCACCCATCCGGTTTCCCTGTCCAGAACGATTTCCGGATTTCCCCCCACATCGGTAACAATAGGACATACGCCAGATGCCATGGCCTCCAGGAGGGCCATTGATGTGCCTTCACTGAAACTGACCAGGGCAAATACATCCGTCATTCGGACCAGATCCGCGGCATCGGCCCGGAACCCGGTAAAGATGATAGATTCCTGCAGTTTCAGATAGGCGGTTTTTGCGCGCAGATGTCCCATCTCAGGACCGTCTCCGATGATAAGGCCTTTTACCGAGGGCTGAGTCTGCCGGATCTGATAGATCCCGTCAATAAACAGATCAAGATTTTTGATGGGGTCCAGCCGGCCAACGGTTCCCACCACCAGATCTTCCGGACCGAAACCAAATTCGGCTCTCAGTTCTGTGCGTTCCGAATCGCTGCAGGGTGCCTGCGGCCGTGTCCCGTTGTAAATCACGCGTATATGCCCACCGGACAATCCTTCGTAATCGATCAACCGCTGCCGGATATCTTCGGAAACAGCCGTGGATACCGTGTTGAGGTGCTGCAGAACCAGCCGGTTGAACCAACGCCGCCTTGGCTTATCCACTTCGGGATAGTGGCGACCGTGCTCCTGGAAGATAAGTTTAATCCCTGGGCAGAACAACCTGGCCAGCCCGCTATAGAACCAGGGGGTGTACTGGTGGGCATGAACGATTGCAATACCTTCTGACCGGAAAATGCCGGCCAGCCGGAATGGCAGCCCTTTGTCCAGCCCCGGACGCCGGCGGACACAGTGAACGGTAATGCCCTGCGCTTTGGCCAGCTCCGCCCAGGTCCCGGGTTCATCCAGGCAGATGATCACCACGCGGTATTTCCGGCCATAAACCTCTTCTCCCCGGGTTGAATAATGAACGGCCATATCCAGGGCCAGGCGTTCGGTGCCCCCGGGATTTAACGTATGAACGATATAGGCAATGTTTAGCTGCATCTGCTGTTATTTCCGGTGTATCATTGGTACCAGATCCTTTAGACAGGCGTCCCAGGAAAAACGTTCTTCCACAAACTGTCTGGCGGTCCGCCCGATCTTGTGGGATGCGTCCTTGTCACGGCCCCATGCAGCAATGTGCTGGGCGAACTCTTGTGATGTTTGCGCCGTAATCAGATGGCGGCCATCCTCAGCGCCTATGCCGTCGGCGGCAGACGGGCTGGCAATTACCGGACGGGCCATGGCCATGGCTTCAAGAACCTTGTTCTGAATTCCTCTGGCAATGCGCAGGGGGACCACAACAATGTCCGCCGCGCTGTAATAGGGGCGGATGTCTTCCACAAACCCGGTGACTTGGACCTGGATGTTACTGTGAATCTTCATATCTGCCAGGGCCGATACCGATGGGATAGGGTTTTTACCAACGATGTCAAACCGGATGCGACGGCCAACATCTGCCAGCTGCGGCAGTACGGACTCGCAAAACCAGGTGACGGCATCCGCATTGGCGTGGTAATCCATGGCACCGGGAAACATCAGAACAAGCGGTTTATCACTGTCTTCTGCGGCGCTTTCACTGTGATCAGGGCTGAAATACCTGTGGTCCACCCCGTTGGTCACCACGATGATGTCTCCGTATGCCGATACCCGGGACCGGAAAAGGTTCGCCTCCTGGTCCGATACAAATACCGAGGCATCAAACCGGTTGTGAACCTTGGCTTCGAACCTGTTGAGACGCCGAGCTTCAATCCGGTAAACCAGGTTCATGGGGAACGCACAGGTTTCTGCGTACTGCCGCCACTTCTCTGAATCCACATCGCAGAAATCCATAATCAGGCGGGGCCGGGCCTTCCCGGGGGGCATTTTATCGATACAGCGCAATACGTATTCAGCCGTAGGGGACGAAAAACAGAACACGGCCTTGTATGCCTCTTCTGTCATCAGATCACAGACCCTGCCAGCGGCTGCTTTCAGAAAAAAATAACCCTGGGAGATACTTCCGCCTCTTGCAATGGACCATATTCCCCTGAGTTTCGCAGTCCGTGTTTCCAGCCGGAATAGATGAACGGATCGGCAGCATGTTTCCAGCTTCTCCCGGTATTCCGCCAGCCGTTCCATATCATCCGGCGCATCCACCAGCGCCACCAAATCAATATCAAAAAATTGGGAAAAAAACCGTACCTGGTTGAAGGTCCGGATCTTATCCCCTTTGTTCGGGGGGTAGGGTATCCGATGGGCCAGAAAGAGGATCGCGGGTCTGGTTATCATGGGTTCTCAGAAAGCATTAGAGCAATTGTTCTCACGGCAGCATATAGCCAAGAGTCATCTTGACGAGTCTTTAGGCGCATATTACAGGGAAATAAATCGTCTGGTGCTGCTGCCCAGAGCTGTGGCCAGGGACAGTGGCATCTTCGATAAAATTATTTCGACTGCCCTGCGGGCGGGTGACACGTCTGTGCCTGCATCCCGCACCAGGGGAACCGCCGGATCATCGGCAAAAGGATTGAAATCAGCCCAATGGAGAAACACGGGTGTCGCCCCCCATTGGGTTTTGAACCGAAAGGTCCCCTCCCCCGGGGTGGACCTGCCAAAGTCAAAATGTTGAAATCCCTGCCGGCAGGCAAATTCAAGAAACCGCCAGTACAAAAGCATATTGGGGTTCAGCCTGTTGTAACACCTCAGGGAAGAGGCCCAGGGAATGGAAACGGTTGTCCTGTGGCAGAGAATCAAACCACCCGCAGCCGGTGTGCCGTCCGGAAGACTGACCAGACCGATATGCGCCCTGTTTTTATAAGCGGTCAGAAGCTGTTCCATCCAACGGACGGAATGCACAGGAGAACCCAGGTCTCTCATATTTTCTTTGAACACCCCGTAAAACGGGCGGATGAGTTCTCTGCCTCCCATAACAAATTGCAGACCGTCGCGGATAGGCTTTTTAACCTGGCTTCTAACTTTAGCTTTCAGGCCGGACAAAAGATCTAACGGATTCCTGGGAAGATCCAGAAGCAGTCTCGCCTTACCGGAATGCCGGGTCAATTCAGGAGGAATACCGGCAAAAGAACGGGCACTTCGGAGAGACACCTGCGGTATGCCTTTTCTTTTCGCAAGTAAGAGAGCAGCTTTGAGCAATACTTTTTCTGCATCTTGCGAATCAGCCAGTATACCACCGGCGTCACAGTATGGAGAGGAGATCCAGGCACCTGGATGGCCGGGTATGCCTACTCGGGTTACTGCAAGTATCCCGCATATCCGTCTGTGAATTCGGGCTGTCAGGTATATGGTATCAAACCCATAGGCCTGCCTGACAGCTTTTCCGAAAGCCGACAGCTGGTACCCCAGACCATCCTCCCGGGCAAGCACGTACGCATCCCAGGATTGCATTTCCCTGGGATGCGCAGGGCTGATATGGATGGAAATGATTCAGGCTCCTTTCAAAGCGGCCAGGGTGTCTAGGTGACTATTGATTGTGGTAAACCGGCTGGAGGCAAAGCTTTGAATCAATTTTGACAGCTTCATTGCAGTACTGTTCAGGTTCACATAATGCCTGAATCTGAAGCTGCGAGGTGCATCGGTTACCCGGGGCTGATCCGGGTCGAACTCCCAGGGATGGGCGTAAAAGACAAATGTTTTATCCCGGTCGAGCACGGATCTCATCCCTGAACGGAAAAACGGAAACGGAAAGAGGCGAAAATATCCGCCGCCGCCTATTGGCAACACTTTTTTTCCTAAGGAAAAATTGGATACCGGGACTTCATAAAAATCCCGCCCCATCTCAACCACGCCACTGTACTTGCGGTGTCCGGAAAGATCAAGCTTGCCGTAACGACCGTGGCTGCCAAAGGAATTATAGCTTGAGTCGTAACGGTACCCTGCCTCCTTGACCAGATGAATCGTATCCTGAGAGATCGAAAAATTCGGTGCCCGGTATCCGTTGACAGCGCGCCCTGAGATATCTTCAAGCAGGTGCTTACTGTATCGCAGATCTTCAAGAAATCTGCGCCGGTCAAGCGTGTCCACCAAGTCATGGTGGTATCCGTGGGAAGCAACCTCATGCCCCTTTTCCGCAACTGCCCTTACAAGTTCGGGCACTTTCCGGGCCACCCACCCCAGAATGAAGAAGGTGGCCTTGGGAGTGTGGTCGAAGCTGTCCAGAAGGTCCAGGATCTTTTGGGTGTTGCCAAATACCCTCAGCTCCCTGGTATCCCAGGTATCACGGCTGATGCAGGCCCTGAAGTTTTCCACCTGGAACCAGTCCTCCACGTCGAATGACAGGAGGATATTAGAGTTCTCTGCCGATGCCGTGGTATTCAAACCCTCTTTCTGCCACCTCTTCAGGATCATACTGGTTTCTGCCGTCAAAGATCACGGCGTCATTCAACAGGGATTTCATCCGTTTGAAATCCGGCTGGCGGAAGGCTTTCCACTCTGTGACCAGGATGCAGGCGTTTGCCCCTTCCAGGGCCTGGTATTGATCCTGAGCCAGGGTCACTTTGGTGTTCCAGGATTCAGGCATTTCCTTTTTAGCCTGTTCCATGGCAACGGGGTCATAAGCCCGGACTTTGGCACCGCGGCGCATCAATTCTTCCATCAGCACCATGGAAGAGGCTTCTCTCATATCGTCGGTGCCGGGCTTAAAGGCCAGCCCCCACAAGGTAAATGTTTTATCGGACAGATCTTCACCGTATTTGGCAACCACCTTGGCGCCCAGCACTTCTTTCTGAAGATTGTTCCGGTCTTCCACCGCATTCAACACTTTGGGATCGAACCCGATGTCCCGGCTGGTTTTGATCAGGGCTTTTACATCCTTGGGAAAACATGAACCGCCGTAACCGCATCCCGGATAGATGAAGGAATATCCGATTCTCGAATCGGAACCGATGCCCTTCCGGACGTTCTCCACATCTACGCCTAAGCGTTCGCAGAGGTTGGCAATCTCATTCATGAAAGAAATTTTGGTGGCCAGCATGGAATTGGCCGCATATTTGGTCATTTCAGCATCGCGGACGTTCATGCACAGCATCTTGTCCCGGTTTCGGGAAAAAGGTGCATACAGCCGCCGCATAATCTTCTCCGCCTTATCGGAATTGGCCCCGACAATAATGCGGTCCGGTTTGAGGAAATCATTTACCGCAGCCCCCTCCTTAAGGAATTCAGGGTTGGAAACAACGTCGAAGGGGATATCTGCCCCACGGGCGGCCAATTCTTCTTTAATGGCGGCATTCACCTTATCCGCAGTACCCACAGGCACTGTTGATTTGTCCACCACCACGGTATAGTCATTGATCACGTGTCCGATATCCCGGGCCACGGCCAGCACATACTGCAGATCTGCAGAGCCGTCCTCCCCCGGAGGTGTTCCTACAGCAATGAAAAAAACGGAGCAGTCCCTGGCAGCCTCTTCAAGGCTGGTGGTAAACTTGAGCGTTCCCTCTTTGTAGTTTTCAAGGACAATGGACTCAAGTCCAGGTTCGTATATGGGCAGAATGCCTTTTTTCAGGTTATCGATCTTCTCCTGGTCGATGTCCACGCAGGTCACCTGGCTTCCCATTTCGGAAAAACACGCCCCGGTGACCAGTCCGACATAGCCAGTGCCGATGATGGTAATTTTCATTTTCTTTTCTGTCGCCTTTCGATGGCCATTTCAATATTAAAGACCAAATAAACCAGGGCCAGGGCCCCGCCGAATATGATGAGGCCCGACATATCATGGAGAAACCCATGGGCTGTGTCCGGGCCGATATAAAATGCCATGGCTGCGGTGATGGTGAGCCGGATCACGTTTACAGCCACGGCAATCGGTATAGCTGAGAGGAACAATACCCATTTTTTCAAAATAGTAAATGGGGCAAGATAGGCAAAGATACCTGTCAGTGCGATCAACGAAGTCAGAGACCGCAATCCGGAACAGGCATCCACCACTTCCAAAGACGTATTTGCCAGATGAAGCACATTGCCTTCCCTGAAGACAGGAATGCCAATAATTTGAATCGCTTGGGATGACAACTGGGCAGCCAGTAGCTGGAGCGGAAAGGCGATCTGGTTCCAGAGAATAGCGGGTATGGGAATCATCATGATCAGGTAGGTGACGGGCACCACCATGGCTTTTAGATATGACCAGCCTAATAGAAAAATAATAATCCCGGCCAGGGTCACTATCATGGAAAACCGCATGAGAAAAAACTCAGCCCCGGTTTTTCCCAGCAGGTGAAGCATCATCCCCATCACAATGACGACGATTCCCGCCAGGGACGGTGCCGGCCGTAGCCGCTGCAGCCGGTATTTGTCCGCCCAGACCATGTACAGGGTAATGGGAAAAATAAGAAACCCATGTGAAAAATTCGGATCCGTGGACCAGTCGGCGATCAACGCCTCCATCGTCCGGCCGTAAAGAAATACGAAACCGCCGGCAATCAGAAAAATCTGCACCAGAGTGGCGGGGGTTATCTGTTTCGGTATGACATTCATTTGAGGATCATTTCAGGAAGGGATATAGGCATCCAGATGGGGTTTGATTTCCCTGGCAAAAGCTTTCAGGGTTTCAAAGGTGTCTGCCTCATTTCGGGACACTGGGGCGATCAGCCGCACAAAAGAGCCATCCGTCCTTTGGCGGGTGATGGAATCCAGTACCAGCCAGATCTTCTGCCAATACTCAGAGGCAATGATCCTGCCCCGGGACTGGTACCAGTAAAGAACGATCTGGCGAGACCCGCCTTTTTCCAGCAGGAGCCG